>OGOB01000014.1_pt1 | contig 158030 bp, 150 predicted proteins | sample 1573611 | NCBI WGS metagenome assembly OGOB01 (sample SAMEA2582016, study PRJEB24529) | metagenome | biome: Human gut stool | place: China | collected 2011 | reverse complement strand
AGATATTTCTGGAAGAATAGTAGATCAGGATAAATGCGATTCCCTGCTGTTTTTCAAAGTTCTTCATAAACTCTACCTGATGTTCATGAATATTCTGCAGGGAAAAAGTATCCGTCCGGCATTCTTTGGCGTCAAAACACACCGGTATTCCCTGAACAGTACCGATATAATCAACCGTACTTTTCCGGTCAAAATAAGCAAGTGTTATATGCCTGCTTTCCTTATCGATTGTAATCGGTGTTATCGGAGTCGGTATTTTCTGTATCAACGCGAGATTATTGTCACGATACACCGTATTTGTCATATTGATCATCTCTTCGAGTACCGACCCTCTCAGACCTCTGCTCTCTGCCATCTAAAAAACCTCTTAAAATCTTCCGGATATTCTGATTTTATGTCCATTTCCGATATATCCGCAAACCTGTCCGTGAGTTTTGGAAAAACCAGTTCGTACGAATGTAAAAGCTGCCTTTTTATGCCTTTTTTCTTAGAAAATGCAATTGACTCCGGACTTCCGTACTTGATATCGCCCGCTATTGGAAATCCCAGTCTTGACATCTGCGCCCTTATCTGATGTGTTTTTCCTGTTATAAGCCTGACTTTTACAAGTGTAAGGCAGTCATCATATTCGAGCGGTTCAAACTCTGTGTCAATATAATCTCCGTCATCCGGATTGTCATCTATTGTTACCTTATTGGATGCCGCATCTTTCTTAATATATCCGCTTATACGCCCTGCATGTTCCACTCTGCCATAGACAACCGCAAGATAGTATTTCTCAATTTCCCTTGTCTTGATAAGTTCCGACATTTTCTGTGAACCCGCAAGCGAAATTCCGGCAATCATAAGACCCGACGTATTTCTGTCAAGTCTGTTGCAAAAAGCAGGTGTAAATGCCATACTTATATTCCCGGAACGGTTTGATTTAATCAGATAAGACAGCAGCAATTCGTTCATTGAAATATCGGACGGTTTTGCCTTCTGTGAAAGAACTCCGGCACATTTATCGGCAATTATAATATTGCCATCTTCATATACAACATTAAACGGCATATTCTCATAAACCTTTATATCATTTACCCGGTTTCCGGTAAATTTATCTATTGTATCGTCCGCCATAAAAACCTGCACTACGTCTCTGACTTTTAATTTTTCATTGCCTTTGGCTTTGGCTTTATTAAGCGTAATATTCTTACCTCTGAGCTGCTTGAAAATAAGTCCTGATGGAGCATTTTTAAACAGTTTTGCAAGATATTTGTCAAAACGCTGTCCGGCTTCATTATCTGAGATAATATATTCTCTCATATCAGATACTCATGATAGATACTTTTTCAAAAACAGTATCTATATGCTCCTTTTCTTCATCTGTCAGTTCAGTATTTCTTGCCGCAAGCTGTCTGACACGTTTATTAAACTGCGATGCATCTTTAAACAGTTTTACCTTGGCATTATAATCATAGTAATTAAGGAAATTGGTGACTCCTTTTTCAAACTTCTCCGTTACAGCCTTATCGTCACATGTATATGCAACAATATTTTCATCCTTATCGATTACCAGCATATTGATTGCAAAACACTTTTCCTGAGCGGTCATAAGCATATCATAATATACTTTAAGCGGGGCGGCACTTGCTTCGCCTTCATTATAAATTTCTTCACTCACCTTACAGTTCCACGGAATCATAAGATACTGGACAAAAATCTTGGCTGTCGGAAGTATTACAAGAACAGCTAGTATTGTCACATAGTTTTTACCTGTGCTAAAAATATAATATCCGATAAAATATATAAGAATCATCAACAAAAAACCGACAAGCGTTCCGACTCCGAGTCTGGTTTTCCTTGCACGCATATAACCACGTTCGCCCTTTGTTTTCTTCATATCATTTCCACCTTTATTTACTTATTGTCAAATACTTTCATTACAACCTTGTGCGGAAGAATTTTAGCAGCGGCTTCTGCTACTTTCATAGTCACTCCGTACACACTGATTTCGTTGCCAAGCGCTGCGTCCTTGATTGCTTTGGTAACTACTTTGGCAGGATCGCTGCATTTAAGTTTCATTCCTTTGCTTCCCGCTATATCAAAAAATTCCGTGTCAACCGGTCCCGGACAAACGGCTGTTACAGTCACCTTACGGCTTTTAAGTTCTGCATTGAGTGCCCTTGAGAAACTAAGAACATATGCCTTGGTAGCAGCATACACATTAAATCCCGGCTGCGGTGAAAATGCGGCCGCCGATGCCGCGTTTATTATACGGCTGTGTGTTGAAACATGCGGAAGACATATTCCCGTAAAAAGAGTAAGTGCCTTGCAGTTAAGATCTATCATTCCGGTCTGTTCATATATATCGATTTCATCAAACCGGCCTATCTTACCGTATCCCGCACAATTCACAAGAAGCTTGATATCCGGGTTATTTTCCTTAAGGCAGTCCGCAAAAGCTTTCATATCGCTGTCGTCTGTCATGTCCATGGCAAATACTCTTGCAGGCATATGAAGTTCTTTTTCAAGCTCCATAAGACGTTCTTTGCGTCTGGCAATGAGCCAGATTTCGTCTAGTTTACCGTATTTTCTGTCAATCTGGTACGCAAATTCTTTTCCCATTCCGGATGATGCACCTGTTACAACCGCAATTTTCATTTAATATGTTTCCTCCTGATTAAGTTTTTCAAAACTGTCTATATAATAATCTGCCTTCTGTCTCTTGATTTCATCAACATCTTCGGAATATTTATCATAAACCGCACATACCTTCATGCCGGCATTATGTCCCGCATCTATACCTACTGGGATATCTTCAAAAACCATGCATGTTTCCGGTGATACATTACATAACCTAGCGCATTTGAGATAAACATCCGGTGACGGCTTGCCTGCTCCTACATCGCATCCTGTGACAACTGCATCAAAATATCCGGTTATATCAAGCGCATCCAGGCAGCACATTGCAAGCTCTTTTGAATTACTGGTGGCAATCCCCATCATGATTCCCCGTTCATGGGCATTCCTAAGAAACTGAGCAACGCCCGGTTTGAGCGGAACGTGATGTCTGTATTTATCCATTGCCATATCATTCCATATATGCTTAATATCATCTATGCTTTCATTCAGATTGAATCTGTTTTTAAAAAAAACGGCCGTTTCCGTGAAACTCATTCCTTCTATGTCGCGCTGCAGGTTCTTCGGAAGTTCCATTCCTCTGTTTCCCAGAAACTCAATGTCTATGTTACGCCACATCCACATTGAATCAATAATGGTGCCGTCCATATCAAAAAAAATAGCTTTTATATTTTCTAACATATTTCCTCCGGAATATTGTCTTTAAAATAAAGTTTGATTTTCTCCGGCGAAAGCCTGATATATTCTCCCGGTGCAAGTTCATCCGGAAGAGTCAGTCCTCCCATTGAAATCCTTTTAAGGTATGTTACATTACATCCCATTGCAGCCATCATTCTCTTAATCTGATGAAATTTGCCTTCATGTAACGTAATATAGCATTTGCTGTAATCATTGCCGGATTCAATTATCTCAAGAAACGCCGGAAGTGCGGTAAAATCCTCATCAACTTTCAGCCCCTGCGAAACTTGTCTTACATTATCTTCATTGAGTGGTCCGTCTGTTTCAACATAATATTTCTTATCGACATGTTTCTTTGGCGCGAGCAGATTATGCGCAAGCAGCCCGTCATTGGTTATAAGCAGCAGTCCTTCCGTATCCTTATCAAGTCTCCCTACCGGAAATACATCTTTTTTTGCTTCTTTTATCATGTCTACAACTGTCGGAGTATTTCTGTCCTCTGTAGCCGATATAACACCGGCCGGCTTATTGATAAGATAATATTCATATTGAACATACTCTACAGGCTCATCATTCATTGAAACAATGTCGCAGTCCGTGTCAACTTTCTCTTTCCCGGTGCGGGCGGCTGTTCCGTTAATTTTCACCATGCCCTTGCGTATGAATGCTTTGACATCACTTCTGCTTCCCGTTCCCATATCCGCCAGGTATTTGTCTATACGAAGTTTCATTACATCCACCTCCATCCCGGCAGATACTTATTCTTGATGGTATAACCGTTTACACGTCCCCATCCGAGAGGATATCCGTTTACGGTTATCAATACGTTTTTTGATTTACCGTGAAGTGAATTTTCATCCGCTTCGATGGTCTCTCCTTTAAGATACTTGATGACACGGATATCATCCGGTTCAAAATCAGCAGTGGTACTGTATTCCCCGCATTTTATTGTCATAGCAAGTGCCTGGCTTGGTTCAAAACGGTTTTTCTTAAGTTCTCCCATTAACAAACCGGTTCTCATAGAACGGATACCCTTCATATCCGGCATGTATTCCGGCATGTAGTATATTTTCTCACCGTTACTTACCATACGGCTCATATCATAGTCAACATCCAGTTCATCAAGAAATTCTTTCAGTTCCGACGGTATTTTCCCGGATGCAAAGCCACCATTTACATTCACTGTCCGCCGGTAATCTTCTTCTCCGTCTTTCACAAGCAGTGCCACAAAATGGCCTTCCCCGTCAAGATGATGCGGAAAAAGCCTTATTGCTTCTTCCATTCCGAATGCACGTACAAATCCTTCATAGTCATATATTCTCTCAAGACGAAACTCCGGATGCTTTTCGAGAAAATATCTTATATTATCTTCATCTTCCATTTGGGAAAATGTGCATGTTGAATAAACAATACTGCCGCCGGCCTTAAGCATGCGTGCCGCATTGTCGAGTATGTTTTTCTGTATTGGAGCATAGAATTCCGGTCCCTGTGATTCCCAGCTCTTTATAAGCTTATTATCCTTGCGGAACATTCCTTCTCCGGAACATGGTGCGTCCACAAGTATTTTATCAAAAAAAGTGCCAAAATTATCAGCTAACTTCTCCGGGTATTCGCATGTAACAATAACATTTCCTATACCGAATACTTCTATATTCTTAAGCAGTGCTTTTATTCTTGAGGCGCTGACATCATTGGATACAAGAAGTCCGCTGCCGCAAAGTTTCGCACCAAGTTCCGTACTTTTTCCTCCGGGTGCCGCACACAAATCCAGCACACATTCTCCCTCTTCTACCGGAAGCACACACGCCGGTGTCATTGCACTCGGTTCCTGAAGATAATATAATCCCGCGAAATAATAAGGATGTTTGGCCGGTTTATCTTCCTCTTCATAGTAAAATCCGTTAGGAATCCACGGAACCGGCTTTAATTTAAAAGGGCTGACTGCGAGAAAATCTTCAACGGATATCTTGGCAGTATTGACGCGCAGCCCATATTGTCTCGGCTTGTCAAAACTTGCAAGGTAATCCGAAAGTTCTTTATCTCCTATAAGTTCTTTCATGGAATTTATGTATTTCTCAGGTAATTTCATCTTAATGTTCAGAGGCTCTGTGCCCTGTATCCTTCCGCTATTATGTCCAACTGCCTTGCAAAGCTCCTGAGCTGTTCAAGGTCATTTTTCTTATATATTTCAAAAAACTCATCCTGTATCTTAATTACTTCTTTTTTATTTGCAACCTTATAAAGATTCTGAATGTTATTAAGTATATCAGATACTATATTTGCATGTATTATAAAAGAGCTCTGTGCATCCATAATCTCATCATGGATCGATGACATTTCTTCATCAAGTTTCAATATTGCTCCAGCCGAAGCATTAAGTCTTTGCCTTATGTGATCCGGTATATTGTGACGATATTTGTATTGAAGCGAATGCTCTATTGTGGCCCAGAAATTCATGGCAAGTGTACGAATCTGAATTTCAACAAAAATAGTCCTGGTTCCTTCCATCGTCTCAACATTATAATTAACTATCAGATGATAACTTCTGTACCCGCTCGGTTTGACATTTTTGATATAATCCTTTTCGTGAACAATCTTCATATCGCTGCGATTCTTGATAATATCAACTACTTTATATATATCCTCTACAAACTGGCACATTATCCTCATGCCGGCTATATCCTCAATCTGTTCTGTTATATTCTCAATCGGAATATCTTTCTTACGGCACTTTTCAAGAATACTTGATATACTTTTAACCCTGCCTGTAACAGTCTCTATCGGAGAATACAGATTTCTTGAACGATACTCTGATATTATATGATTAAATTTAACAAGCAGCTCCCTGACTGCAAGGTCGTACGGTGTAAGAATTTCCTTCCATAACTGAATTTCCAATTTATATACCTCCTGATACCCACTAAACTAAAGTCTCTCCAAAAGTTTTAATGTAAACTCATATACTCTTTCGGCAGATTTGATTGACAGCCTTTCATCATAAGTATGAACATCATACATATCCGGTCCGTATGAAATAATATCAAGTTCCGGCATTTTTCCGGCAAAAATACCACATTCAAGTCCTGCATGGATTATCTCAAAAGCAGGGTCTTTATGATACATTTCATTATACACCTGCCCGGCCATTCTGCACAGTAAAGAATTATGTCTGTGAGGCCACGACGGATAATCTCCGCTTTCTTCACATCTTCCGCCGACATACTCTGCCATATTTTTGATTCTGTCAGCAAGTTCTCTTTTTGCCGAAGCATGCGAGCTTCTTATTGAGTATCCGAGTCTGAACACTCCGTTTTCATACAACATGACACCGGGATTAAGCGAAGTCTCTACCATATTGATATTGCAGGCATTTCTTGATATGACACCGTATGGCAGCTGTCGCAGACATAATATTATTCTGTCCGTATCTCCTTCTGATGCAGCCTCTGCATGATTATCTGCGGTTTTTGCTTCAATTAATATGTCATCATCAATGCCTGCATATTCTTCACGCAGTTCACGGGTCATAATTGCACACAATTCTGAAATCCTGTCATAGTCTGCCGTGCACGATATAACTGCCTCCGCATAATTACATATCGCATTATCAACGACACCGCCTTTAAGGCTTACAATTCTTATATCAGCTATTTGTCTTATACGTTCAAGCACCCGTCCTGTAATAACATTGGCCGAAGGTCTTCCGGTTCCTATATCAGAACCCGAATGTCCGCCCTTAAGTCCTTTGGTGATTATTCTGAATACCGCATTCTCTGTTTTATCCATAACGGTATCCATCATCAGATCACTTCTCAGTCCGCCGGCACACCCGGTAATGAATATGCCTTCTTCCTCCGAGTCCATATTGATCATATATCTGCCGTGTAGCACGGAAGTATCAAGTGCCGATGCTCCCAAAAGTCCAACCTCTTCATCGACTGTAAACACAGCTTCCAAAGGCGGATGCGCTATTGTATCATCATCAAGGATTGCTAACATATACGCCACGGCAATTCCGTTATCAGCTCCAAGTGTCGTATCCACGGCTGTAATATAACCGCTTTTCAGTGCATCTTCATCTATATTTATAATATCTTTAAGGAAATCATGTCCGGAGGCATTCGTCTTAGCGCCTACCATATCAATATGTCCCTGCAATATAACCGTATCATGATTCTCATATCCGGCAGAGGCTTTCTTATATATGACAACATTTCCTGCCACATCTCTGTAATACCTAAGTCCGTGTTCTTTTGCAAAATTCTCACAATAGCCGCTGATTGCCTCTGTATGGTGTGATACATGTGGTATATTACATATGTTTTCAAAATAAAACATAACTTTTTCCGGTTTGTATGATTTCAGCTTTCTTTCCATAATGTTCCTTCCATAAGCCAATTTTTCCATTTATTATTTTGCCACAAGTCTGTTCAAAAATCAATCGAATAACATATTATGTACACTAATATATTGAAGTATGAAGAAAATATTTATCTGTATTATATACATCTCATTATTCATACTTATGCTTACTCATCCTGTTATTGTTCTTAGCGGAGCAAAGCAGGGCATTTCCCTGTGGATTGAATCGGTCGTTCCCTCGTTGCTGCCATATATGATTCTCAGCAATTTTCTTATATATGCCGGTATTTCCGCAGACACAGCTATTATTATGAAGCCTGCTGCACGCCTGTTAAAACTCCCCGATGATGCCGCATACTGTATATTAGCCGGATTACTGTTTGGTTATCCGGCATGTGCCGTTTCGGCTGTCAGCCTCTACCGTGAAGGCCGGATTGATAAAAATGCCGCAGCTTTTCTTTCATGCTCCTTTAATAATATAAGTCCTGCCTTTATAGCCGGTTTTGTATGCGCCGGCATACTTAAAAACACATCAATGATTGCGCCTGTACTTATTCTTTTTTACATAATTATTTTATTGTCAACTATAATAATCAAATTCACTTTTTTTCGTGGCAGTTATGTAGATTGCAATCCTTCAGTGCCGGAATCCGGCCACTCTGGAAATTTCTTTGATATGGCGGTAATTAATTCATTGACCAATATAGCCAGACTGGCCGGATATATAATCATCTTCTCCATTGCCGCAAACCTGGTTCTGCAAATTCCCCTGCCTTGTGCGCCATTTATCTGCGCCGTTATGGAGGTGACAACAGGATTAAATGCACTTGCGGGCAGCATAAAAAATATGCACATACTTCTGCTTCTCATAATTCCGGCACTCGCATTCGGCGGTATATCCGGAATATTCCAGACCTTCGGTGTCGATACCGATAATGTGATCAACCGCAGAAAATATATTCTCTCCAAATTAATCACAATGGCTGTAGCATTTGTATGTACATATCTGTTTATGATTATATTTAAAATTCAATAAGTTCCCTGATTATACTTCATCATCTGTATCATCAGCGTCCTCGTCATCCATAACCGCTTTGACTCCTGCGGCAAGTTCTTCCTGTGCGGCAACTTTCTCCGGTTCAGGTCTTAATTCCTTACGGTTGGACACAACGATATTAAGGTCTTTCTCAAGTGCTCCGATGAGGCTTTCGTACTTGGACTTATTGCTCTCAAGTGAATGCTCGATTAACATCTGAAGGTTAGCAAGCATCTCATCCGTATACTGGATTGCTCCGAGACGGATATTATTCGCATCGGTTGTGGCCTGGTCAACAATCTGCTGTGCTTTCTTGGAAGCATCATCAATCAATGCGTTGGCCTGTTCATATGCACGCTGCATTATCTCATGCTCATTAATAAGTTCTTCTGTATGTATCTGTGCTTCACGGATCATACGGTCGGCCTGCTCTTTAGCATCCGCAAGTATAGCTTCTTTATTGCTGATAAGTTTCTGATATTTCTTAATCTCATCAGGTGTCTTCAGTCTGAGCTCCCTGATAAGCTCATCTATATCTTCTTTATCAACGGCAATCTTCGCGCTTGAAAAAGGTACCGGTCTGCAGCTTGATATATAATCTTCCAATTCGCCTATAATTTGTTCGATTCTGCTCATAATCCACTCTCCTTGTAGCTGTATATGTTATATAATATCACTTACTTCTATGTATTACAATAGAATTTTGCATTTCGTATTATTTTTTCGTCAAATTTATTTTCTGCGGATAAAAACATGTTTGTTAGTCTTGTATATCTTTGTTTTATAAATTTCAAAGCCGTCGTCATCAAGAAAATCAAAATCCGTTTTTTGTGATGCTTCCACAATTATTATTGTATCTTCCGTAATGTAATCACATGATTTTAATCGGTTAAAAACCTCAGGTTCATATCCGGCTTTATATGGTGGATCCATAAAAACAATGTCAAACGGAAGGCTGCCTTTAAGTCTGTCAAGTGCAGCAAAAACATCCGCCTGCATCAGTATTGCCTTATCGGTGAATTTGGTGAATTTAAGGTTTTCGTTGATACAGTTTATTGCCGTTAAGTTATTTTCAACAAGAACCGCCATTTCGGCCCCGCGGCTTAATGCTTCAATCGCAATTCCTCCGCTTCCGGAAAACAAGTCCAGAAAGCGTGCCCCATATATATCGCTCTGTAATACATTAAAAAGTGTCTCTTTTGTTCTGTCTTCCGTTGGACGCGTGTCAGTTCCGGCCGGTGTTTTAAGCGGAAGACTCCTGCGGCTGCCTGCTATGACTCTCATTTTATTCTTTTCCTCCCATATCCTGATTGGGTGTATATTTTAATTTTTGTACATGTTCCTCGTCTTCTTTATAGTATATTTTGCCATACTCCAGACATTTAAAATCATGTCCTTTAATGTCGTAAATCGATGCACTGCAGTTACGAGGGAATACCCCTGCCCAGTAATCTTTAAGTTCACGATGCAGTAAATTAAGTGCAAGTGCATTGTTGAGTGCTCCATGTGCAACCACAAGCATTGTAGAGATACTCTCAGATGCCGGTACGATCACATCCTCTATAAATGACGCGGTTCTCGCAATCACATCCTGAAAGCTTTCCCCACCTTTCATCGCCTTAAATTTGTCAGGTGCCGCAAAAAAATCCGCAAAATCCGCCGGGACTTCATTGGATGGCAATCCTTCGTATATTCCGAAGCTCATCTCCTTAAGTCTGTCATCCGTTATTATATTGATATTGCGGTCTCCTTTAATAATTTCAGCCGTTTTGTATGCTCTTATAAGAGGGCTTGAATATATTACATCAAAATTAACATCTTTAAGTGCTTCCGCCGTCACTTCGGCAAGGTAAATTCCGTATTCATTCAATTCAACATCGCTGCGTCCCTGAAGGCGTCTCTCAACGTTCCATTTGGTTTCTCCATGTCTGATTACATATAATATCATAGTGTGCTCCTGTTTATATATTTAAGTTATCCAGTCTTGTCCGCATATAATCGTCTGCGGCATAACGTAATTTATCATATTCCGGGTCGCTGCCTCTGAAGCGTTCCATAACTTTATCCGCCTCATCCGCTGCAAGTTTAAGCGTTGCTGCATCTGTGTATATATCCGCAATCATAAATCCAAAGTCGCCGCTCTGTCTGACGCCAAGCATATCACCCGGTCCGCGCAGTTTAAGGTCCTGTTCGGATATATAGAAGCCGTCATTACTTTCTTTAAGAATATTAAGTCGTTCTTTTGTCATGGCATTTCTTGTATTGCTGATAAAAATACAATATGACTGCGCATCTCCTCTTCCAACCCGACCGCGTAACTGATGCAGCCCGGCAAGTCCGAATCTGTCTGCATTTTCCACAACCATAACCGTTGCATTCGGGACATTAATTCCAACCTCCACAACTGTTGTTGAAACCAGAATGTCTATTTGCCCCTGTGCAAACCGTTCCATAATATCATTTTTGACGGACGGTTTAAGTTTGCCGTGCAAATATTCAATTCTTACCTGCGGTGGAAACTTTTCTTTTAATCCGGCTGCATATTTTACAACATTTTCCAGCTTATTATCTTCCTCATCACTTTCCTTAGCCATTGGACAGATAATATACGCCTGATGACCTTTGTCCAGTTCTTTCTGTATAAATCGATATGCATTAGGCCTGTATGAATCATCGACAACACAGTTTTTTATTGGCAGACGCATCGCCGGCTTTTCATCAATAACGGAAATATCAAGGTCTCCGTACAATATTATCGCAAGTGAACGCGGAATCGGGGTTGCGCTCATGACAATTATATGTGGCTTATTGCCCTTATGATGCAAAGCCTCACGTTGTTTCACGCCAAATCTATGTTGTTCATCAGTTACCACAAGTGCAAGTCTGTCAAATGAAACATTATCAGTTATTATAGCATGTGTTCCTATTACAATATCAGCCTCACCTTCCGCCGCCATGCGATGTGCCTCTCTTTTGGCAGCGGCAGACATCGCGCCCGTCATAAGTATACATTTAACCGGCAGGTTATTTGCTTCAATTATATGGGAAAATGTCTCATAATGCTGAGCTGCCAGCACTTCCGTAGGCGCCATAAGTGCAGACTGATATCCGCTGTGCGCAGCATCAATCATAGCAAGAAGGGCAACTATTGTCTTACCGGAACCAACATCGCCCTGAATAAGCCTGTTCATTATCTTATGTCCTGACATATCGTCAAGTATCTCAGAATACACTTTATGCTGTGCGTTTGTAAGTTTATACCCGAGGTTTTTAAGAATCAGTTCTGAATACGGTGATTCCGGAATAATATACCCGGTCTCTCCGTCGTGTGTCCCACGCGAAAGACTTCTCATTGCAAGTGTAAAAATAAAAAATTCATCAAAAGCCAGTCTTTTTCTTGCAGCTGCAAATGCTTCCATGTTCTTCGGAAAATGTATATCATGCACAGCCTTATCCAGGTCTGTAACGCCAGTGTCCTTAATTACTTCTTCCGGCAGATATTCTTTCATACATGTTATATCAAGGCATTGTTTCACTGCCTTGGTGACAGCATTATTGGTAAGTCCGGCGGTAAGCCTGTATACCGGCTGCATCGAATTCATTTTCTGCATATATGCATCATAAGAATACATTACCGGCTGCTCCATAAAAACGAGGCTGCCTCTGAAAGCAGCCTCACCTCTGAATATATATCTATATCCACGTTTTAAATTATTTTTGAGAAAAGGCATGTTAAACCATGTTAATTTGATACGCGCACCGTCATCATCCGCAATATATACGGATAGAATTCTGTAACGTCCGGCATTTGTAAGCTCACATGATGATACAACCGTTCCCCATATGGCATATGTCTTCGTATCAGTCATCTCAGATACCTTAACAGGTTCTTCATACACATCATAAGTTCTCGGATAAAAATGTATTAAATCCTCCGTGGTATATACATTAAGTTTATTAAAAAGCTTCTCTGTTTTATCTCCTATACCTTTAAGTTCATTAATACGCATAATCCACCCGATTACTCAACAGATAAAATATAATAATAAATTGGCTGTCCGCCGTAATTTACCTCAACATCAACATCAGGATATACAGCTTCAACCGCATTGGCAAGCGCATTGGCATCTTCTTCTGTAACATCCGAACCGTAATAGATACTTATAAGTTCAGCATCATCTCCTGCGAGCTGCTCAATCATATCCTTGGTGACATCCTGAATATTCTGTCCTACGGAAAGTATGGTCTTATCTCCGATACCCATTATATCACCCTGTTTGATGGTCTTATCGTCAATTTCCGTATCACGTACGGCGTACGTCACTGAACCTGACTTAATATTGGCGATTTCTTCCGTCATAGCTTCCGTATTCTCCTCCGGAGATGCTTCTTCCGAATATGCGATAAGAGCTGATATTCCCTGTGGAATGGTTTTTGTAGGAATAACAATTATATTCTTGTCTTCAACAATACTCTGTGCCTGATTGGCAGCAAGAATAATATTGGAGTTATTCGGGAAAATAAATACATTCTCAGCATTAACCTTATCGATGGCATTTAACATATCCTCCGTACTCGGGTTCATTGTCTGGCCGCCTTCGATTATATAATCAACACCAAGGCTCTTGAATATCTCACTTAAGCCTTCTCCTGCAGATACCGATATAAATCCGTATTTTTTCTTAGGCTCGTCTTTCTTTGCCTGTTCTGCCTGTTCCTTTGCGGCTTTCTCGGCATTGGCTATAACTCTTTCCTGGTGTTCTTCGCGCATATTGTCAACTTTCATTCTGGTAAGTGAACCAAAAGTAAGTCCCTTTTCAAATGCAAGTCCCGGATGATTGGTATGAACATGTACCTTAACAATCTCACCATCCGATACCAGTACGATAGAATCACCTATTGACTCAAGATATGCCTTGAATTCAGCTTCTTTAGCCGCATCATACGGTTTCTCAAGCATAACTATGAATTCAGTACAATAACCGAACTTAATTTCTTTCTCTTCGAGTCCCTGCGCAGATACTTCAGAAGATCCAGAAGGTCCGCCCTGGCTGGCAACCGCTTCGTAATCAATCTCCTTACCCATGAGTGCATCATATGCACCCTTCATGATCTGCATAAGTCCCTGTCCGCCCGAATCCACAACGCCAGCCTGTTTAAGCACAGGGAGTAAGTCAGGCGTATGCTCAAGCACTTCATCTCCGTATTTGATAACTTTATCAAGCAATTCTTCTAAATCATCTATCTCTGTTGAAAGATCAAGAATCTTATCTGCCATTCCTCTGGCAACGGTAAGTATGGTTCCTTCCTTTGGCTTCATTACCGCCTTATATGCAGTCTCAACAGCCTTCTGGAATGCCGTCGATATAATAATTGAATCGAGTTCATCGTAATCCCTAACAACCTTGGTAAATCCTCTGAGCAGCTGTGAAAGTATAACTCCGGAATTACCTCTTGCGCCTCTTAATGAGCCGCCGGATATTGCTTTTGAAAGTGTCTGCATCGTAGGGGCAGCGAGTGAATTAACTTCCTTGGCTGCCGACATTATTGTCAATGTCATATTAGTACCTGTATCACCGTCAGGTACAGGAAATACATTCAGGTCATTAATCCATTCTTTCTTAGCTTCAAGATTAGCCGCACCGGCAAGAAAAAGTTTCTTAAGAACCTCTGCGTCTATTGTAGTAGTTGCCACTTCTAAATCCTCCTTAATACTATGTCAAAGCAACCGACAAATCAATCGATAATTCTTACGCCTTCAACATATACGTTTATTCTTCCGACCTTAAGACCGGTAAATTCTTCTACTTTATATTTGACATTATGAACAAGATTGTCAGCTACCGTTGATATGGATACGCCATAAGCAACAATAACATGGAAATCAATAATGAGCTTATTATTCTCATCGTAAGTAACATTGACACCGCGGGTAAGGCTCTCTCTCTTAAGAAGCTTAACCAGTCCGTCTTTCATATTAATTGTAGCCATTCCGACAATACCGAAACATTCAACTGCTGCAGCTCCGGCATATTTGGCAATAACTTCACTGTCAATCCGCACTTCACCAAACTGATTCTCTATTTGTCCTTTCATGCTTAGCCCTCCTAATAAATAGTTTTGACAATTTATTATACATTATTGTAACCGGAATTGCAACACTTATAAAAACCATCCGGTTTATCAAAACAAAAAAAACCGAAAGGCAGTCGCCTTCCGGTCCCTATCTGTCCTTAATTAAGCTCTTTCTACAGCGCCTGATCTTAAACAAGAAGTACATACATACATCTTTTTAGCCTGGCCATTTACCTTAACCTTTACAGACTTGATATTTGATTTCCACATTTTATTAGATCTTCTATGTGAGTGGCTTACTTTAATTCCAAAGTGAGCTCCTTTATCACAAACAGCACATTTAGCCATGTTTGCACCTCCTTTAAGATATTAAGCCCCATACGGGCTCACAACAAAAGTTATGATAACAGATATGAGTTATTTTTGCAAGTGTTTTTTTACAAAATATGTGTTTTTTATGAAATTAGCAAAAAATCAGTGTCTTTTGCCGGGGCAGCTCATAAACAGATTGTATCCTATTATCAACAGTCCAAGTATAATGCACACGCTCCAGAACACACTTTCTATGAATAGCCCTATAATCATGCCAATACCCGTAAAAAACAATGCAAAGCCTATTACTCTTCTCATCAGCATACTCTCCGGCCGAACCTTTTAGTATATCATATGAGATTAGCCATACGCCTTATTCATTTATCACATCATCAACCGCTTTTTCTATGTCAGGATCTTTCTTGCCATCTTTAAAACTCTTAATCTTATCAATGATGTCAGGTATCATATCGATAATTTTGCTAACGGAATCCTGATTCTTGACATTGACAAGTCTGGTAATCCCATCATGAATGACAAGTACCGCGCTCGGACTCATTTTGCCGCCCATTCCGCCGGCCGCTTTATTCTTGTTATCATTATTTCCAGCACCTGCAGCCACACCGAACGAAACATCAACAAGCGGCAGTATGATTGTATCATTTACAGTCACAGGTTCCCCGACAACAGTCTTGGCAGAAAGGAATCCATCCATTCCTTTAAAAAGCGATGAAACTGTTGTATCAAATTTGTTATCAGCCATAATATATCCTCCTTGTTATTCTATCTGTTACGTATCTTGTCAATAAATGACATAAATTTCTTGTTCCTGTATGCTTTCACTGCCCACAAAAGCAGGACTGCGATACTTATATGACCTCTAAAAGGAATATCACATTCAATGACCTTATCATCAAAGTCAGGCTCCACTACAAGATTAAGACCAAGCCACGCTCCAAACGCATACATAAGCCCCAGATACTGTCCTGTAGATGCGGGATCGCCTGTTCCGAATCGTATATAGATACGGTGGCGGCGCGGCAAAATATGTTTAAGAACCTTCTTAAGCAGCACAAGTCCATAATTGACCGCTTCCCTGTTGTCGGCATTATCTATTTCAGATATGATTTTGTCGCGCATGTCCAATGCATTGCGAACACGTTCCGACATGTTTTTTATGAAATTCCTGATTTTATTATATACATCTTTGAGCTTTTTGAAAATACTTTTTTTAGGCTTTGGGTTATTCTCCGGTGGTTTCTTTGCTCTGACTTCGGTTTTCTTTAATTCGTTGTCACTGACATTTTCCGGAATTTTCAATATCTCCGGTTCTTCAGCCTTATAAAAATCCTCCGGTTTATCCGGTTTTATTAAATCAGTGTCGGTTGGTTTTGTTTTTTTCTGCCTATGTGACGCCGTCCCGGATTTTCTGTTAAGCATGCTTTTCCAGAATATTTTAAAATCCGCCTTTTGTCCATTCTCATCCAGTATAAAATACCCTGAAAAAATGTGGCACAGATATGACGCTTTAATCCTGATATCGGGCTTTCCGGAATACTTAATTCTTCCTTTATACCGAATCGGTGATAGCAGAATCCAGAGAACAAGCAGCAATGCGAGTCCTATTATTCCCGCAAGCACCAGCCCTGTTATTTTCAGAATCGTAAGTAAAATAGTCACAAAAATCATTATTCGCCCTGCTCCACACCCAGATAACCGGCTACGTCAAAACCACCGGTTTCACGATACACTTCGTCTATTATGCGTCTTACCAGCAAAAGTGCATCCTGATACCCGGATGCAACCCCGACAATGCACCTGCCGGACTTGTCCTGATTGCGCAATCTGCTGACTTTCTGCCTTATCGGACCGTCCAGAATATATCCGGGCCATTCCAGTATATCCAGAAGATTTCCGGGCATATTAGATATGACAACAAGATATATTCCGAAACATGGCTCATTTTTCTTCAATGAGCGCATAATTTCTTTTGACTTTTCTATTGCATTGTCTCCAAAATATAGTTTCTTATACCAATACATATCAGTCACCGGATATTAAAATATTCGCCAATGCAAGAACTGCCTGTCTTTCTGCCTCATCACTGCATTGCATCAGTGATATATGGACATAATCTTTAAATTCGTCAAAATTATTGAAGAATACCGGAAGACTGCCTACAACAGAAGCCATTACAGCCCTTCTCTTAAGCCTGCTGCCACCGTCAAAAAGTTTCTTAAATTCTTCTATAAGATTTCCGGCCGCTTTGGCAGCATATTCATCATCAACAGTTTCTTTATCGACCTGTACATCTTCAAGAACCGCAAATGTACTTGCCGACTGAAGTCTGCTGACAGTTTTAAGTTTATCAAACCGGCTTATCAGACCGGTCCTGGTCATTATATCATAATTGATATTTATTATCTCATCAAGTGTAGAATCCGGTGTGTAAAGTCTTCGGCTTATGCTCTCCTGAACTCCTTCAAGTCCGGCAAGCATAGTTTCTTCATCACCGCTTCTTGCTGCATTTCCGTTAACAATATTATAATCCGCTGTTATAATTTTTCTTATAAGGTCATTACGTTCCTCATCATCCGTTGCCGCTCCGGCGCAGAGCATGATAGAGTATAAATCATTTATCACCTGTGTAAGCATAACGCACGCATCCGAATATCTTTCCGTAAGAACAGATACCTTATCATAAGCCATTCTTGCTTTCTCATATCCGGTTTTATCAAGCGAATCATAGTCAAGTCCGGAAAGCTCCTTCTCAATCGAAAGAATCTCATCAAACTCATCTTCAAAATTAGCCGGCCGAAAAAGCGTCCCCGCTGTTTTTATCATATATACAAAGTCATCAAGTGACGAGCGTTCACTTCCCTTGTATATAGAAAGAGAATTCTCAAGTATATTAAAGAACCGGTTCTGTGACAAACGCATTGGCAGCTGGCTTACCATCTGGGTTATTTTCATATTAATGACAGCATTATCCCTGTCACTCAGAACATATCTTTCAATATCGCGTTCAAACCCGTCATTGTAATATGCACTGTCAAAAGGTTCGTTTCTGAATCTGAACTCAATTCGGTTAAGCATATATTCGAATATCTGAAGGCGGTCGGCATGTGCAGTAAGTATCTCCATTACATTGACCAGCCGCTCTCTTATGCTTTCTGCTTCTCCCATAAGGTCTGCATCAATATCATTGCGTTCGACAAGATTGCTCACCAACGTCTGGATTCTTGCCACTACAGGCTGAATAACCTTTTTCTCATCGTCATCAATCTCTTCGTATACTTCCGAAAAAATATGATAATTCATACACAGCTTGACATACGCACTGCTTTTGTATAACGTTTCTATGCCGTCGCAATAAATCTCCGCATTTTCTTCTACTCTTTTTCCTTTGAGCAATTCATTAACTGCTGTCATTAACTCAGCCATACAAATCTCCCGGTTGTTTATTTCTTAATAATCGAATCAAGAATATCAAAACAGTCAAATGTTCTGAAATAATCCTGTGGTGTCTCAGCTCTTCTTATGAGTTCAAAACTTCCGTCCTCCTTGAGGAGAATCTCAGCCGAACGAAGTTTGCCGTTATAATTGTATCCCATTGAAAATCCATGCGCTCCCGTATCATGTATAAATAGATAATCTCCCATATCAATCTTCGGAAGCATTCTGTCTATTGCAAATTTATCATTATTCTCGCAAAGTGAACCTGTCACATCATATTTATGATCACACGGTTCGTTTTCTTTACCGAGAACCGTAATATGATGATATGCACCATACATTGCCGGACGCATAAGGTTACATGCACAGGCATCTACGCCTATATACTCTTTGTATGTATGTTTCTCGTGAGTTGCTTTTGTGACAAGTCCGCCATAAGGACCAAGCATAAATCTTCCCATTTCAGTATAAATAGCGACATCACCCATTCCGTTTGCTGTAAGCACCTCATCATACACCTTGTGCACACCCTCTCCGATTGCAATAATATCGTTAGGCTCAGCATCCGGTTTATAAGGAATTCCCACACCGCCTGAAAGGTTTATAAATTTAATGTCACATCCTGTTTTGTCCCTGATTTCAACAGCAAGTTCAAAAAGGATTCTGGCAAGTTCCGGATAGTAATCATTGGTAACCGTGTTGCTTGCAAGGAACGCATGTATGCCGAATCTCTTTGCGCCCTTGGCCTTAAGTATCTTAAATCCTTCTATTATCTGTTCTTTGGTGAAACCGTATTTGGCATCGCCAGGATTATCCATAATCGAGTTGGCAATTGAAAAATAACCGCCCGGATTAAAACGGCAGCTTATCGTCTCCGGAATCCCTGCAACCTTCTCCAAAAAATCAATATGAGTAAAATCGTCAAGATTAATTGTTGCACCTATTTCCCTTGCATATTTAAATTCTTCTGCCGGGGTATCATTGGATGAAAACATAATATCTTCGCCATTGCATCCTATTGCATGTGAAAGCATTAGTTCAGTCATGGACGAACAGTCAACTCCGCATCCGTATTCTCTTAAGATATTGATAAGAAATGGGTTCGGTGTCGCCTTAACAGCGAAAAATTCCTTGAATCCCTTATTCCATGCAAATGCCTGTTTAACCTTAGCTGCATTTTCACGAATACCCTTTTCATCATATATATGAAAAGGAGTAGGATATTTCTGTACAATCTCTTCGATTTTTTCTTTAGTTACAAATGGTTTCTTTTCCATGAATTCATGTCATCCTTTCAACTGTTATTTACTATATGCCGCAAGAATTGCCAGTCTTGCCATATTGAGAGCTTTAACTGCTGCATTTTCACGGATTTTGGCACGGGTTCCGTTAAATTTAAACTTCTCCGCAATAACTTTATCACCAACTGCGCATGAAATATATACAAGTCCCTTAGGTTCATCCTTGGTATCCTCAGGTCCTGCATACCCGGTAACCGCTATTGCGACATCGGAATCGGCCGTTATGATACAGCCTTTGGCCATTTCTTTGGCAACTTCTTTGCTGACAGCCGAATATTTCTTCAGCGTATCACGATTAACCGAGAGAACTTTACGCTTGGCTTTATTGGAATATGTAATAAATCCATGTGTAAATACCTGCGACGCACCGCTCACATTAACAAGCTTCGCAGCAACAAGTCCGCCTGTACACGACTCCGCGGTTGATATTTTAAGGTCATATTTTTTGAGAAGTTTTACCAATGCATCTTCTATATTCTCATTCTCATCCGTTGAGTATATCGCATCTTTCAGTCTGTTCTTTATTTCCTTAACGACAGGTTTAACTTTGTTCTTAGCATCATCTTCATCCGCACCGCGGGCTGTTATTCTTATATCACAGCAGCCTGTCTTGGCATATGTTGCAATTGTAGGATTGGACTGTGCATCGATAAGATCTATCAATTTGGTCTCAAGATTACTCTCTCCGGTTCCGCACTCTCTTATCATCACAGAATATATGGCGTCATCGGAAAGTGATGTCAGATAAGGTTTCACACTCTTCTCGAACATCGGTTTCAATTCATCCGGCGGTCCGGGAAGCAATATTGTACAATGCCCGTCTTTCTCTATTATTATTCCCGGCGCAGTTCCGTTATCATTATATAATACTGTACTTTTACATACAATCTCACCATTCTCGCCGGTTGATGACGGAACAAGTGCCTGCTTATAGTTATTTGCTGTAGGCACATGTCCAAGATTGGTAAGCCACTTCTCCATGTCTTCACGTGCTTTGGCATCTTCCGTCAGTCCGACGCCCAACACCTCACATACGGTTTCTTTGGTAAGGTCATCCTCTGTCGGACCAAGACCTCCTCCGAGAATTATAATATCAGAGCGTCCAAGTGCCTCTGTATAAGCCTGCGCAAGTCTTGCAGTATTATCTCCTACAACACACTGGTTATACATGCTTAATCCGAGTGCAGCACATTCTCTGGAAAGGTATGCCGCATTGGTATTCACTATATTGCCAAGCAATAATTCGGTTCCTACCGAAATAAGTTCTACTGTCATGGTATCCTCCATATTACATATCAGCAATTACTTTACGGTTCTTAACCAGATAATCTATAAGTGATATTATTGAAAGTGCCAGTGATGCATATATAAATATCTGTTCTATAACATTAAGCACCGGATAATCAAGATTGATTATAAGCAAAAGACACATTATCATCTGAAATGCAGTTTTGAATTTTCCCCACCAGCTGGCTGCAAGAACTATACCCGCATCAGATGCAACAAGTCTGAATCCGCTTATTATGAATTCCCTTGCAATAAAAATTATAACAATCCATGCCGGGAGCAGATTCATCTGTACAAAAGCAATAAAAGCCGAACTCACAAGCAGTTTATCCGCTATCGGGTCCATAAATTTACCGAAATTAGTGATGAGATTGTATTTTCTTGCAATCTTACCATCAAGCATATCTGTGAGACTTGCAACGGCAAATATTCCCAACGCTATAAATTTTCCTGCGTTTCCGCAATAGTCGGTCAGCAGAAAAAACAAAAAAAACGGTATTAATATAATTCTGAACAAAGTAAGTTTATTAGGTAAATTCATTATTCCAATTCTCCAATCAAATCATATTCCAATGCCTTGGTAATCCTAACCCGGGCGAAATCGCCGCTTAAGAGTTCTTCTTCACTCTTAATAAATACATATCCGTCAACGCCCGGTGCATCCATATATGTTCTTCCGACATATACATCCTCGTCCGCCGCTTTGCCTTCTATTATAACTTCCATGTGTTTTCCGACAAGTCTCTGTGATCTATCGGCAGATATCTCCTGCTGGAGTTCCATGAGTTCGTCGCGTCTGTCAAGCTTCACTTCTTCGTCAATCTGATCCGGCATAGATGCTGCCGGTGTATCCTCTTCCGGCGAATATGTGAATACCCCGAGTCTGTCAAATTCCATCTCATCGATAAAATCCATCAATATATTATGGTCCTCATCACTTTCACCCGGGAAACCTGTAATAAGTGTTGTCCTGAGTGCAATATCCGGGATTTCTGTTCTAAGCTTCGATATTATTTTTCTCAAATCGGCATTAGTCGTTCTTCTGCCCATTTTCTTAAGTATGGTATCCGATGCATGCTGTATCGGCATATCGATATAATGACATATCTTTGGCTCAGTCTTGATGGTCTCAATAAGTTCGTCAGTTATTTCTTCCGGATAACAGTATAATATACGAATCCATTCAATTCCCTGGATTGCACACAACTTATGAAGCAGCTGCGGAAGTTTCTTTTCTCCGTATATGTCCCTGCCGTAAAGTGATGTTTCCTGTGCCACAAGAATCAGTTCTTTGATTCCGCCTGCCGCCAGATATTCCGCCTCTTCCACAAGCTGTTCCATCGGCGTACTTCTGTAACTTCCCCTGAAAAGAGGAATACTGCAATAGGTGCACCGTTTATCACAACCCTCCGCAATCTTAAGATATGAGTAATATCCTCCTGTTGTAATGATTCTCTTTGAATCGGGACGGCACATTGCATTAACGTCCTTAAACTCATTATGACCCTTATGGGCCAGAACATCATCAACAACATCACAAATCGTATCAAAAGCAGTGGTTCCCACTATTGCATCTATTTCAGGCATTTCATCAAGGATCTCGTCCTTGTATCTCTGTGCCAGACAACCTGTTACAATCAACGCCTTAAGATTGTCTTTCTTGTGTTCTGCCATTGACAGAATGGTGTTAATACTTTCTTCTTTGGCCGAACTTATAAATCCACATGTATTGATCACAACCACATCAGCTGTTTCTTCATCGTCCGTGAATTCATATCCCCTGTCACGCAGCAGACCCATCATCTGCTCCGAATCCACAAGGTTCTTGTCACATCCGAGTGATATAAATAAAATCTTCATATATTCTCCTAATTCTAATCCATACATCGCTAATTGTAACCTCATTGCATATAAAAAGCAAGCAAAAAAGTACGGCCCATATAATTATGGTACCGTACTTTCATAACATTCTTATTATATTCTACTGTGCTGATTCTGTTTCGGCTGCTACAGTAGTCTCATTGGCGGCTGTTGTTGTGTTTTCTGATGATGTCTCACCTGAAGTTTCTCCGCTTGCTGTTGTCTTGTTTCCGAAAAGCGCCTGATAATTGAGCATATTGATTTCGCCGTCTTTCTCGCCCTTTGTATATCCCTGATGATATGATACAACGCTTGCGAATGCACCTGCCGCAACAAGAACCAATGCAACGATTAATGTTGTCATCTTCATGTGCTTCTTAGTATTATGCAGAATATCTCCTCTGCTCTGTTTTCTTTTATCAATCTTTTCCTGGCTCATAGTAACCTCCTGAATTTTGTATTCAAACCTTATAATACTATATATTATTAATTGTGTGCGGTCAAGCTAAAATTTGCTTATCAAAAGACCGCATAACGCATTTCCGTCTTAATGTAAAAAGCCCCAAAACCTTTGATTACCAAAGATCTCAGGGCTAGTCATTCATTACACTATTTTGCGTAATCAGTTACCCTTGATTCTCTTATGACATTAACTTTAATCTGTCCTGGATATTCAAGTTCATCTTCAATCTTCTTGGATATATCCCTTGCAAGTAAAACCATGTCAGCATCACTGATAACTTCCGGAACTACCATAATTCGAATCTCACGTCCTGCCTGTATAGCATATGACTTCTCTACTCCATCGAACCCGTTCGTAATATCTTCTAACTGTTTTAATCTGTTCGTGTAAGTCTCGAGCGTTTCTCTTCTAGCACCAGGTCTTGCAGCTGAAATAGCATCTGCCGCCTGAACAATGCACGCAATAAGAGACTGCGGTTCAATATCTCCATGATGAGCTTCAACCGCATTGATGACAAGTTCTGATTCCTTGTATTTTCTGCACAAATCAGCACCAATCTGAACATGGGATCCTTCCATCTCATGATCGACTGATTTACCAATATCATGTAAAAGACCTGCTCTCTTAGCAGTTCTGACATCAAGTCCAATCTCTGATGCAAAAAGTCCGCATAATAACGAAACTTCGATAGAATGTTTTAAAACATTCTGTCCGTAACTTGTTCTGAACTTCATCTTACCGAGAAGTCTGACAAGTTCCGGATGTATGCCGTGAACACCGACTTCAAGAGTAGCGGCTTCGCCTTCTTCTCTTATCATGTTCTCGACTTCTTTCTGGGCCTTCTCAACCATCTCTTCAATTCTTGCCGGATGAATACGTCCGTCAATAATAAGCTTCTCGAGAGCGATTCTTGCAACCTCTCTTCGAATCGGATCAAATCCAGATAATACCACTGCTTCAGGAGTGTCATCTATGATAAGATCAACACCTGTCATTGTCTCAAGAGTACGGATATTACGTCCCTCTCTACCAATGATACGGCCTTTCATCTCGTCATTAGGAAGCTGTACAACCGATATCGTAGCCTCAGACACATGGTCTGCAGCACATCTCTGTATTGCACTGACAATATAATTCTTAGCTTTCTTGTCAGCTTCTTCCTTGGCTTTGATTTCCATCTCTTTAACCATCACAGCGGTTTCATGTTTAACTTCTTCTTCTACAGTTTTTAAAAGATATTCTTTAGCCTGAATGGAGGTAAGTCCTGAGATTCTTTCCAGTTCCTGTACGCGTTTCGCACTAAGAGCATCAACTTCCTGCCTCTTTCGATTAAGATCATCTTCCTTACGATTGAGTGCATTATCACGTTTCTCGACGGAATCCAGCTTCTTGTCAAGAGTTTCTTCCTTGGAAAGAACGCGGCGTTCATATTTCTGAATCTCAGCACGTCTCTCCCTAGTCTCTTTATCAAGCTCATTCTTAGTCTTAATAGACTCTTCCTTCGCTTCAAGAAGCATCTCCTTCTTACGTGTCTCAGCTGTCTTAAGTGCATCGTCTATTATCTCTCTGGCTTTAGCTTCAGCGCTTCCGATTTTCTTATCGGTTACTTTCTTATGATACGCAGCTGCTATAAACCATGTAATAAGTGCAGCAACAACAAGCGTAACGCCCGCCGTTATAATATAAGACAATTCTGGCACAGGAGCACCTCCTTATTTAGTTTTCATTGTACAAACTACAACATACTAATATTATACTTTTTTGTTGAAAGTGTCAAGGAAAAAACCAATAAGCTTGTCATTTTCGTACATATATACTTATCAAATCGTACGAAAATCCCTTTCTCATAAGAGATGATATTAATTTTTGACGTTCCTTATCGTCAATTTGCCTTATATTTTCTTCATTATAGCCCTTGGATGAAAGAGCTTTCAATATCTGCGCATCTTCGTCAATGTCCAGTTCCCCCATAACGGTATCTATTACATCCCTCGATATGCCTTTCTCATATAATGACCTTGAAATCGCGAACGCTGAGCGTCCTTTGGTATCTCTCATCGATTCTGCATAATATCTTGCAAATCTCAGATCATCTATATATCCATACTCTTTCAGTGAATCTATGGCATCATCCACAAAACTTCCACGGTATCCGGCCATCGATATTTTCTGTCTTATATTCTGTTCAGACCTGTCATAATCCGTTATAAGGTAAAGAATCCTCTCCCGCACACGTCTCATCAACAATGAACAGATATCATCATATATATTCTCTTCCAACACCGCGCCAGCTTCTATGTTATATTTTCTCAGCTCAGACATATACAGCGGAAAGGCATATTGACCATCAATATACACTTTCCGCCGCTTCTTGTCTAACGGAGCTATATCCGTTATTTCCATCAATTACTCCTCTGATGCTGTCTCACCGGTCTGCGTCTGTTCTTCCGGCTTCGTAAAGTAAGCCTCTCGCACCTTAGCTTCTATCTCATTCATAATGTCAGGATGATCAATAAGATACTGCTTGGCATTCTCACGTCCCTGTCCTATCTTGTCGCCATTATAAGAGAACCACGCACCGCTCTTGACAACAATATTATTGGATGCTGCAAGGTCAAGTATATCTCCTTCTCTTGAAATACCCTTTCCGAACATGATATCAAATTCTGCCTCCTTAAACGGGGGTGCAATCTTATTCTTGACGACCTTGACTCTCGTTCTGTTACCCACCATCTCCCCGTTAGCCTTAAGTGTCTCAATTCTTCTGACATCCATTCTCACAGATGAATAGAACTTGAGTGCACGTCCGCCGGTAGTCGTCTCAGGATTACCGAACATTACTCCGACTTTCTCACGAAGCTGGTTAATAAAAATAACTACACAGTTAGTCTTACTGATTACCGCAGTAAGCTTTCTCAATGCCTGTGACATAAGTCTGGCCTGAAGTCCGACATGCGAATCTCCCATATCTCCGTCAATCTCTGCCTTAGGCACAAGTGCTGCTACGGAATCCACTATAATAATATCAACCGCGCCTGAACGCACAAGTGTCTCCGTAATCTCAAGTGCCTGTTCACCGTTATCCGGCTGTGATATGTATAATTCATCTATATTGACACCGATATTCTTGGCATAAGCCGGATCCAGAGCATGCTCTGCATCTATAAATCCTGCAATTCCGCCTCTCTTCTGCACTTCAGCTACCATATGAAGTGCAACTGTAGTCTTACCACTTGATTCCGGTCCATATATCTCAACAATTCTTCCCTTCGGAACTCCACCCATTCCGAGTGCAATGTCAAGACTCAGTGAACCTGTCGGAATAGTCTCTACATTCATTGCAGCTGAAGGGTCTCCAAGCTTCATAACCGCGCCTTTGCCAAAATTCCTCTCTATACTGGATATAGCGGCATCCAGTGCTTTTAATTTATCTTCCTTAGCCATATTAATCTCCTTCTGATATGTCTTGTGAACAAATGTTCGTGTCTGATATTAGAATATACCAGATTGACTCCAATGTCAACAGGAAATTATGATTTTAAATAAAAAACAATTTTTGCAGAAATGTCTTGTAACACCCGCATAATACCATATCGTAATACAAAAATAAAGCGAAATTTTTTATTTGAAAAAATGACATAATTTTTATTTTTTATATTTCCTATTGACATGGTATGAATTGCGCGTTATAATCTTGCCAATATCAAAGAAGGCGGGTTAAATATGATACAAATCAGAAATTTAAGTAAAACATTTAAAACCGGAAACGGAAATATAACAGCTCTTGATAACATTAATCTGACTATCAACGACGGAGAAATATTCGGAATAATCGGATTGTCCGGTGCAGGCAAGAGTACACTTGTGCGATGCATCAATCTCCTTGAACGTCCCTCTTTGGGCAATGTAATACTTGACGGAAAGGATCTTACCACTCTACGGTCAAAAGAACTTCTCCTCATAAGAAGACAGATTGGTATGATATTCCAGAGTTTTAATCTTTTTGAGCAGAGAAACATTCTTCAGAATGTATGCTACCCTCTCAGGATCGCCGGCGTAAGCAAGAAAGAAGCTGTCAAAAAAGCTCATGATCTTCTTGAAATGGTGGGTCTCGGAGACCGTGAGAAAGCATACCCTTCCATGCTTTCCGGCGGTCAGAAACAGCGTGTTGCAATTGCAAGAGCTCTTGCAACAGATCCCAAATATCTGCTTTGTGATGAAGCTACAAGCGCCCTCGACCCTAACACAACCCAGCAGATACTTGACCTTTTAAAAAGAATCAACAATGAGCTTGGCGTCACCATTATCGTTATCACCCATGAGATGCGCGTGATAGACAGCATATGCGACCGTGTCGCAGTCATCGATAAAAGTCATATTGCCGAAGAAGGACCTGTTGCGGAGGTATTTTTAAATCCGCAGTCAGAAATAGCAAAGGAGCTCATCCTTCCGCAGTCGCCATTAGCGCGTAAATCAATCGGTACCAGGCGCATCCGTATTATTTTTGACGGGGAATCGTCGGACAAGCCGGTTATATCAGACATGATACTCGAATGTCAGGCAGGCGTTAATATTGTTTTTGCTGACACCAAGGACATTGACGGAAAAGCATATGGACAGATAATCATCCAGCTGCCCGAAGATAAAGTTGCTGCTGATAAAATAACCACATGGCTTGATAACAATAATATGAAATATTCAAAGGAGGATGACGAATAATGACAACTAATCTTCTCCAGAAACTTCTGGATAACGGCATACTTCAATACGGAATCTGGGAAACGATTTATATGACGTTACTTTCCACCATTTTCGCATATGTTATCGGACTTCCTATAGGTCTCATACTTTCGGTAACCGGCAAAAATGGCATCAGACCAATTGCATGGCTTAACAGGATACTCGGCATTATTGTCAACATATTCCGAAGCATTCCTTTCATTATATTAATGGTTGCAATGCTTCCGGTTGCTAAATTTATTGTTGGTTCAAGTCTTGGCAATAAAGCCATGATTGTCACACTTGTTATTGCTGCAGCACCTTATGTAGCGCGAATGGTCGAATCATCAATCGCAGAAGTCGGCAAAGGTGTAATTGAAGCGGCTAAGGCCATGGGAACCCCTACTTTTAAGATAGTTACAAAAGTACTTATCCCGGAAGCCAGACCTTCCCTTATAACCGGAGCAATAATCTCAATGGTTACTATTTTAGGTTACTCTGCTATGGCTGGTACCATCGGTGGCGGTGGACTTGGTCAGATAGCAATCACATATGGATACCAGAAATACCAGAATAACATCATCTGGATCTGCGTTGCCCTGACAATAATAATCGTACAGATTATTCAGGAATTAGGCGCTGTTATCGCCCGCAGATCAGACAGAAGAATCAACAAGTAAAGGAGAAAAGGAAATGAAAAAAATCGTAACATCATTATTAGCACTCACATTGATATTCGCACTCGTTCTTACGGGCTGCGGCAAAAAAGAAAGCTCAAACTCAGGAAACAATTCATCATCAGATGACAAGACAATCACAGTAGGTGCTAGTTCAACACCTCATGCAGAAATTCTTGAGCAGGTTAAGGACACTCTCGCTGACGAAGGATATACATTAAAAGTCGTTGTTTATGATGATTATGTTCTTCCAAACACAGCACTTAATGACGGTACACTTGATGCCAATTACTTCCAGCACACACCTTATCTTGAAAGCTTTAATGCTTCAAATAACACAGAACTTGCCGCTGTTGCCAAGATTCACTATGAGCCGTTTGGAATTTACGGAAACGGAATCACTGACTTAAAGGATTTAAAGGATGGCGCTACAATAATCATTCCTGCTGATGACAGCAACGAAACAAGAGCTCTTTTTCTTCTCGCTCAGGAAAATCTCATCAAGCTCGCTGACGGTTCAACAGTTGAAAAAGGTGTAACAACACTTGATATCGTTGACGACGGCGGATACAATATCACAGCTGTCCAGGCAGATACAGTTGCCGCACAGCTTAAGAATGCCGACGCCGGTTCCATCGCAGTTATCAACGGTAACTATGCTCTTGCAGCCGGCCTTAAAATAGCTGATGCTCTTGCATCAGAGAACGCTTCCGGCGAAGCAGCACAGACATATGCAAATATTGTTGCCGTACGCAAAGCTGATGTTGACAGTGCCAAGACAAAAGCGCTTGTATCAGCTCTTACAACACAGAAGGTTAAAGATTACATTAATAACACATACAACGGAGCTGTTGTACCTATTTTCTAACAGAAAAACATATAATTTTACCCTCAATACCTTAAGTTCAACACCTGGTATTGAGGGTATTTTTTATCTTATCACATCTTTGATAGGACTCCAGCAGCAAAAACAACCCCTGGGTGCAAAAAAAATTCCGAATCGAACTGATTCGGAATAATGGGTTGGGCTGTATATAAATACATTTAGTAGCCAATAGGGGAATCGAACCCCTGTTTCCGCCGTGAGAGGGCGGCGTCTTAACCGCTTGACCAATTGGCCGTCTGTGTGGTACTTGAGTATAATACTATATGTCCGAAGAAAAAGCAAGTACTTTTTTAAAAAATTTTCAAAATGTTTCAAAATGTTTGAATTATTCCTACAAATCAACCAAATACCTCATCACAAAGGTGGACATATTCCTTCCACAATGCTGTATCGGCAAACTCTTTGGTGGCCTCCGCGATACTTCTGTAATACCAGGCCTGACGATCCTTGCTCTTCTCGTTGAAATGCTTCCACATATCATCGCCCTCTGTGCGGTGTCTGACAAGACTTAAGCGCATATTGGAAAGCTTGTCGGCAAGTGCTATAAGCTTGACATCATGTCCGGCAGTCTTAAGGTGGTCTATGGTCTCCTGCTTACGGATAAGCCAGGTAGACTCGGCGGAGCGGTCCCGACGCTTGTTCTCACTTTCAAGTGTCACCAGTCCGGCGACACGGGTTCCGAAATGTTTCTCAATGTCTGCCGCCGTGCGGTCAGTATCCTCTATAACATCATGCAGGAGTGCCGCAATAATGACATCTTCGTCATCCGTCATCATCGCAGCAATCTTAGATGTCTCTATCGCATGCTCAATATAGGGAATGTTCGTTCCCTTTCTGAATGCGCCCGCATGTGCCTCCATCGCGAACTGGAGAGCCTCCTTGTACCTTAAACCATTCTCCATAGACACTACCTCTATCCGCTGTATTAATAGCCGACCTTCTCCATAAATTCATCCACATTACCGATTCCCGATGCTGATGTGGAATATGCATATACCATTGTATTTCCGATTACCGAAGCAACAGCATTCAGAGAATCCGCCTTCATCTGAAATCTCGGATACTCACCGTCATTTGACTCGGTCTTGGCAGTAACATTCTCGAAGGCAGATTCGATATTGCCGGTAATATACTGATAGCTGGTCGAGACATATGAATTCTTGTCAAAAACATAAAACTCCGCATATATGTCGTTACCCTGCGCTATATATGTTGTTATGGAAGAATTCTCTTTCTTCTCGACTTCAAGCCCATAATCCTCGGCAATCTCAGTGAATTTGTCACCGGAAATGCTGTTCTTTATGCGTGATATCTTACTGCAACCTGTTATTGCTGCCAGGATCACACACATCAAAAGTGCCATTGAAATCCTCGTAAATCTCTTCATGATATGGTCTCCTTCTAATTTAATAATAAAGCATTATGACGCTGCTTGCAAATCTTATTTTTAAAACATGTCAAATAATGACAACTGGTTGCTCTCAGGCAGTCCTTCTAAAATTCCCAGATCGGCCATAAGCGCAGCACTGGTTTTTGAAACCTTGGAACGGCTTATGAAATCCTCTTTGGATAGGAATGCTCCATTCTTGGCTGCCTCGTAAATGCCGTCCGATGCAGCTTCACCCAGACCATCTATCGACTTGAAAGGTGGAAGAAGCTTACCGTCAACAATCTGAAAATTACGCGAATGTGATTTATAAAGGTCTATCGGCATGAATTCAAAACCTCTTGCATACATTTCCTGCACAATTCGCATATCCTTAAGTTGCCCCTCTTCCTTCGGAGAAAGCTGCTTTGCGTCGGCACGCTTCTTGTAATCATTGATGTAATAGTCAAGTTTTTCCTTGCCAAAGCACATAAGCTCATACGAAAAGTTATCAGCTCTGATACTGTAATATGACGCATAATATTCAAGAGGAAAAAAAACCTTACAATAAGCGATACGCCATGCCATCATAACATATGCTGCTGCATGCGCCTTAGGGAACATATATTTAATTTTCTGACATGACCATATGTACCAGTCCGGAACACCGTGCGCCTCCATCTGGGCTTTCCACTCAGGCCATTTATCGCATTTGCCCTTGGCTACATTACCTTTACGGACATTCTCCATTATTTTGAATGCCGTTCCGGCCTCAAGGCCCTTGTTGATAAGATAAACCATGATATCATCTCTGGTACATATTGCGGTTGAAATTGTGGCCTTGCCCTCTTCGATAAGCGTCTGGGCATTACCAAGCCATACATCCGTACCGTGGGACAGACCGGCAATTCGCACAAGGTCAGAAAAATGCTTTGGCTGTGTGTCTATAAGCATCTGCATGGCAAAATCTGTTCCGAATTCCGGTATTCCGAGGCATCCGAGTTTGGTTCCTCCGATATCATCAGGTGATATTTTGAGCACCTCCGTACTCTGGAACAGACTCATGACCTCCGGACTGTCAAGTGGAATCGTCCTCGGATCCATCTTGGTAAGATCCTGCAGCATACGAATCATGGTAGGATCATCATGTCCAAGAATATCAAGTTTTAACAGATTGTGATCAATACTGTGGTAATCGAAATGCGTCGTAACGATATTGCTTGTCATATCATTGGCCGGATGCTGGATAGGCGTAAAGGAATGTATTTCCTGTCCGTAAGGAAGAACGATGATTCCTCCCGGATGCTGTCCGGTCGAACGCTTTACTCCGACACCTCCGGCAACTATTCTGTTGATTTCACAGTCCCTTTTACGTTCTCCTTTTTCCTCGAAATATTTTTTGACATATCCGTACATCGTCTTGTCTGCAAGCGTACCTACCGTTCCGGCTTTAAAAGTCTGACCCTCGCCGAAAATAACCTCGACGTAGGCATGGGCTTTTGCCTGATATTCGCCGGAGAAATTAAGGTCGATATCCGGCTCCTTGTCACCGTTGAAGCCGAGGAATGTCTCGAACGGAATGTCAAACCCTTCTTTATTTAATTTGTGTCCGCACACCGGACAGATTTTATCCGGCATATCGCATCCGGCGCCGCCTGCAAATTCTTTGACCTCAGGACTGTCAAAATCACAATAATAACATTCCGGACACAGATAGTGCGGACTTAACGGATTAACCTCCGTAATTCCGGACATTGTTGCGGCAAAAGAAGAACCTACCGAGCCTCTTGAGCCAACAAGATATCCGTCCTCATTGGATTTCCATACAAGTTTCTGGGCAATTATATACATAACCGAGTAACCGTTGGAAATAATTGACGTGAGTTCCTTCTCAAGCCTGTCCGAAACGATTTTCGGGAGGTCAGGGCCGTATAATTTATGAGCACTGTTGTAACATATCTCCCTGAGTGTTTCGTCTGAATGCGGAATAACCGGCGGGCATTTATCCGGGCGTACAGGTTCAATGCGCTCACACATATCGCTTATTTTGCGGGTATTGGTAACAACGACTTCATATGCTTTTTCTTCTCCGAGATATTGGAATTCGGCAAGCATTTCCTCCGTTGTACGCAGATACAACGGCGCCTGGTTATCGGCATCGTTAAATCCCTGACCCTTCATGATAATACGTCTGTATATTTCGTCCTCGGGATTAAGAAAATGCACATCGCAGGTAGCCACAACCGGCTTGTCGAGTTCATCACCCAGTCTTACTATCTCTTCGTTAATTTTAATTAAATCGGCATCCGACTGGATCTGCGGGAGTTTCTGATCTTCTATCATAAAATGGTTGTTGCCAAGCGGCTGTATTTCCAGGTAATCATAGAAATTGACCAGCCGCACGATTTCTTCCTTGGATGCACGGTGCAATAAAGCCTGATACAGTTCTCCCGCCTCACAGGCCGAACCTAATATAAGTCCGTCGCGGTGTTTAAGAATTTCGCTCTTCGGTATTCTCGGTCTCTTGTTAAAATATGTAAGATGAGACATTGAAACCAGTCTGTACAGATTGATTCTTCCCTCTTCCGAAGAAGCGAGAATTATGGCATGATATGATTTGGCTTTTCTGATTGCATTTACATTAAATTCCTCAACCTCGTTAATAGCATCAAGATCATTGATGCCACGCGCTCTAAGCTTATCGATCAATGCTGCAAAAATATCGGCGCAGGCCTCTGCATCGTCCACCGCACGATGATGGTTAAATGGCGGAACACCGAGCGCCTTTGCCACATGATCGAGCGTAAATTTACCAAGTGAAGGAAGTAAGGCCCTTGAAAGAGCAACTGTATCTACAACTGTACACTCAAACTTTCTGCCAAGGATTGTATCTGTTTTTTCTTTGATAAAACCGACATCAAATCCGGCGTTATGCGCAACCATAACAGCACCCTTGCAGAATTCAAGAAATTCCGGAAGAATCTCTTCTATTGTTCCGGCATTTTCAACCATTGAATCGCTGATTCCCGTGAGACTTTCTATATTGAAAGGAATCGGTATCTGCGGATTAACAAATGTTGAGAAACGATCAGTCACTTTGCCGCCGCACATCTTAACTGCACCGATTTCGATTATACGATCATTGACAGGCGACAGACCAGTTGTCTCAAGGTCAAAAACAACGTATGTATCGTCAAAATTCTGTCCTCCCGGGTTCTCAATTATGCGTTTAAGGTCGTCTACCAGATATGCCTCAACGCCGTATATTATTTTAAAATCTTTATTATCTAATTTGGTGTGGAATGCTTCCGTAAAGGCCTGGACAACACCATGGTCAGTTATTGCAAGAGCCGGGTGCCCCCACCCTGCGGCTTGTTTTACTATGGCAGACACATCTGACACACCGTCAAGTTCACTCATCTTGGTATGACAATGAAGTTCAACTCTCTTTTCGAGTGCCATATCAGTACGTTTTACTCTGAAATCAGATGATTTCATTATGCCTGAAACCGAACCGATAGTAAGTTCACCCGAGAAACGGTCTATTGTCGTTACACCCTTGACACGAACGAATGTACCCGGTCTGAGGTCCTTCTCAACTTCTTCAAGCTGCTCCGGCATCATAAACATCTTAACCGAGATTGAATCGGTAAAATCAGTTATATCAAACATAAATATAACCTTACCGCTTATAAGCTCACGCTTGTCCGCATTCATAATCTGGCCGCGGAAAATAATTTCTCCCATTTCTCCGACAACCGTATCAAGATTAACTGCTTCTCCGTCAAAATCCCTGCCATATATTACATCCGGATTGTCCGAACGTTTTACCGAACGTCTGAAATCAGAACCATCTCTCTTAAATTCTTTATTGGATTTGTAATTATTACCGCCTTCAGCTCTCTGCTTTGGTTTCTCAGGTTTCTGAGCTGACATTTCAGGTTTCCCGGTATTTTCAGATGGCTCGACCGTACTGTTTTGTTCATCAGCTTTGTGTGCCGGATTCTTATGTGCCCTCTCAGATATTTCATGTACCATCTGTTCAAGCTTGTACTCAGCCTCTTTACTGTGTCTGCTTTCTTTGACTTCCGTGTACTCCGTTACCACATTAACTTCATACCCAAAACGGTTCAACATCATATCTGAAATTGCACCGCAGATTTCGTCTGCATATCTTTGGGCCACGAAAGTACCTTGAGTTGACATAATAATATTATTGTCATCTTTGATTTCTATTTCAGCATTCTTATAAATCTGCTGCTTAATCATACTGTCCTTACCGAGTTCATAGAGAATACTATCCCTGTATTCATCAAGAATTGTTTCGGGTGTATGAAGGCTTGATAATTCAAATTTTTCTTTTATAATTACCTGCATTCCAAAAAAAGGCTTTATCTGACGTCTTATTTCATTTTCGACATCTGCGATTATATCCCGTCCGATAAGCCTTTGAAATCTTACATATATTTTTACGCAGGTTCTCTGGCCATTCATGCATATATGCGTTACTACGGCCTCTGAGAATATCTGCTCTATTCTTTTATTGAGATGAAGTGTAGGAAAAGTCTCAAAAAACTTTTTCTCTTCCATGTAATATCACTAAATCCTTTCCCAATTATCCAACTCTTCCTTAAGACAGTCCAACAGTCTGTCTTCCGGAACTTTCTTTACAATCTGACCTTTTTTAATAAGAAGACCTTCTCCGTCTCCACCGGCAATTCCAATATCAGCTTCCTTAGCCTCTCCCGGTCCGTTAACTGCACATCCCATAACGGCTACCTTAATATCAAGGTCATAATTCTGTACCATCTGCTCGACTTTGTCCGCAAGTGCAATGAGATTAATCTTCGTTCTTCCGCATGTAGGGCATGATACAACTTCTATACCGCCTTTTCTGAGTCCGAGTGTTTTGAGGATCATTTTGGCTGATCGTATCTCTTCTACCGGATCACCGGTAAGGGATACCCTTATTGTATCTCCGATTCCCTGACCAAGTATAAGGCCCAATCCGATGGACGATTTAATATTTCCGGAATACAATGTTCCCGCTTCCGTAATTCCGACATGCAGAGGATATTTGCATTTGTCTGCTATTATTTCATGTGCTTTTACACACATCATGACATCGGATGATTTGATGCTTACAACCAGGTTATCATATCCCATATCTTCTATGATATGTACCTTATCCAGCGCGCTTTCAACAAGGCCTTCTGCGGTCACTCCCCCATACTTGGCAATAATGTCTTTTTCGAGCGAGCCGCTGTTTACACCGACACGTATCGGTACATTATGCTCTCCGGCACAGTCAACAACTGCCTTTATTCTGTCAAGGCTTCCGATATTACCGGGATTTATACGGATTTTGTCCGCACCATTCTCTATAGCCATGATTGCCATACGGTAATCAAAATGAATATCGGCAACTATCGGTATGTGGATGCGTTTCTTAATTTCGGCAATTGCTTTAGCTGCTTCCTCTGTAGGAACCGTTGAACGTACAATCTCACATCCTGCTTTCTCAAGTTTGAGAATCTGTGCAACTGTCGCGTCAACATCCTCTGTTCTTGTATTTGTCATCGACTGTATGAGAATCGGATTTCCGCCTCCGATATATCTGTCTCCGATTTTGATTTTCTTCGTATTATCTCTGTACACCTGATTATCCTCCATCAGAATAATTTGCGAATATCGTTTGCCATAATAACAACCATCAGTACCATCAGAAGCACAATTCCGATGAAGTGCACCATTCCCTCTTTCTCTCTAGGAACAGGTTTACGTCTTATTGCTTCTATTATAAGAAACACCAGCCGTCCTCCGTCAAGAGCCGGTATCGGCAGCAGATTCATAACGCCTAAGTTGGCACTTATCATAACGCTCCAGTTAATGAGATTCAGGATCACATACAGCACACCGTCGCTCTTACTCTCGGTAACAACATTACCGATTGCGGAAACTATTCCGACAGGACCCGAAACATCATTTGCGGAAACCTTACCCGTAAAAAGAAGTTTAAAGCTCTTAAACACGGCTTTAATCCAGTATCCGACATTCTTAAATGAATATGAAATCGTACCTGCAGGACTTAATTTTTCCCTCGCTGCCGACATATACATACCTATATTATAATATGTCTGATGCACCTTATTCGGTGTAATCTTAATTGTTACTTCACTTCCGTCACGCTCGACAACAAGTGTCAGCTCACTGTCACCGGATGCATTTACTAACGGACTGACCTCGTCCGTTACACTTACAGCCGTTCCATTGATGCTGAGTATCTTATCACCGCTTTTGATTCCGGCACTTTCCGCCGGCGAATCTTTACTTACGGATGATATGACCGGATTATCCCGGTCCATAAGCACACCCATCTGATATACGTCTTCATCTACATATTCCGGAATGAGTGTTGTCTTATGTCTGGCTCCATCACGCACATACGTTATATGCATAACTTCGCCCTCATTTTCAGTAAGCCATAAACTATAATCACCGTAGAAATTAACTTTGGTGCGATCAATCTTAACTATTCTGTCACCAGCTTCCAGTCCTGCCTGTTCAGCGGCAGATCCTTCATCGACACTGTAGACAACGCAAGGATCATATCCAATTTTACCAAGTATAATTACCGATAACACAAAAGCCAGTATGAAATTAAAAAGCGGTCCCGCTACAACAATTGCCATCCTCTTCCATACTGATTTGGAATTAAATGAACCTTCACTGCTGTTGTCCTCATCTTCCCCAAGCATCTGGCATGAGCCGCCAAAAAGGAATAATTTGATGCTGTACATCGTTCCCTTACGCTTAAATTTCAATAATCTCGGACCCATTCCAAGTGAAAATTCCGTTACGGTAACACCGCTTGCCTTTGCAACAATAAAATGTCCAAGCTCATGTACTATTATAATAATACTAAGTACCAAAAAAGCGATAACATATTTCATAAGCTTACCTCAAAAATTCATAAACTGCTTTCTCTGTGTCAAGTATATCATTAACATCAGGATTATCTATATATTGTATGCAATCCATTGCCTTTTCAATCATATCCGTTATATCAAGAAAACCGCACTTTCTGCCAAGGAACTGTGCAACTGCAAATTCATTGGCGGCATTAAGTATTGTCGGAAGATTTCCGCCCCTGCGTCCTGCCTTATATGCTAATGCAAGTCCCTTAAAATTAACCATATCAGGTGCTTCAAAAGTTATTGAAGCAAGTTTGGCAAAATCAAGCCTTGCAATATCCATCGGCTTTCTCTCCGGATAATAAAGTGCGTACTGTATAGGCAGTCTCATATCCGGGCAGCCTAACTGTGCAATAATGCTTCCATCGACATACTGAACCATTGAATGGATAACACTCTGCGGCTGTACCACAACCGTTACATCATCTATATCAACGCCGAACAGCCATCTTGCTTCCATAACTTCCAGTCCCTTATTGACCATTGTAGCCGAATCGATGGTTATTTTATGCCCCATGGACCAATTCGGGTGCTTCAGGGCATCCTCAACCCTGACATCACGCATCTCGTCAATTGTTCTTCCTCTGAACGGACCGCCTGATGCAGTGAGAAGGATTTTTTCTATAGTGGATGGATTTTCACCGTTAAGCGACTGAAAAATAGCACTATGTTCACTATCAACAGGAAGAATCCTTACATTATGTTCCTTCGCAAGCGGCATAATTATATGTCCGGCCGTTACCAGAGTTTCTTTGTTTGCAAGTGCAATATCCTTACCGGCTTTAATTGCCTCAATAGTAGGAACAATTCCTATCATTCCTACTATGGCTGTAACAAGAATCTCAACATCATCATATGTAGCAACGCGCACGAGTCCTTCCGTTCCGTAACATATCTCATATGGAATATCATTGGTAAGAAGCTTTAATTCGCTGATGCTTTCTTCCTTTGCAATACAAACAAGCTTTGGCCTGAATTCTCTAATCTGCTCAGCCAAAGCCTTAACATTGGAACCGGCTGCAAGTGCCAGCACCTCAATATCTTTATTTTTACGGACAACATCAAGGGTCTGGGTTCCTATTGAACCCGTTGACCCGAGAATTGCAATTTTCTTCATAGTACAGACCCCGTTTCTTCTATAATAAAGGCATCAAAAGCTGCGCTCCGATATATACTATCGGTGCAACGAATATCATACTGTCAAAACGGTCAAGTATCCCACCGTGTCCCGGTATGAGATTGCTATAATCCTTAACATCATAATTACGCTTGATAGCAGACGCTGCAAGGTCTCCAAAAATAGATATAAATGCTCCGACCGCACTTATTATCAGAAACGGAAGCATTGCTTTGATTCCAAGAGCTTTGTGTAATATAAAGCCATATAAAAGTCCAACAAGAGCCGCTCCTGTTATTCCGCCTATTGCGCCCTCAACTGATTTCTTAGGACTGAGGTGCGGCACAAGCTTATGTTTTCCGAAAGTTACACCTGTAAAATATGCAAATGTATCCGCAATCCACGAACATACAAAAAGCAGGATAAACAAGTATATTCCGTATTTATCAATAATTCTTATTCTGTATAAGAATGAAAGCGGAATCGCAACATAAAAAATACCTAACAGTGCAAATGCAGCCTGACTTGCTTTCTTGGTTTTGAAACTGCATACATATGCGAACATTATTATTATTCCGCATGCGACGCAATACAAATCCATAAATTTAAGTTTATCAAACCACAGAAGCACATAATAAGATGCGGCAAGAATATATCCTACTATTCCCAAAGGGCTTTTGTGAATCCCTACTACTCTGTATAATTCAAACATACCGAGGCATGTTATAACCAATGACAGCAAAAACATTGTAATCCGGCCGCCTGCTACAGCTCCGACGAGTATGGCCGTCAAAACAGCACCACTGATAATTCTGGTACGCATTCTATTCCTCCTTCACTCCGCCAAAGCGTCTATCTCTTTTATTATATCTCTCAACAGCTTCAATCAGGCGTTGTTTATTGAAATCCGGCCATAAAATCTCCGGAAAATCAAATTCCGAATACGCACACTGCCATAAGAGGAAATTAGATATTCTTTTCTCTCCGCTTGTTCGTATTATAAGATCAGGATCAGGTGCACCGGCTGTATCAAGATAACCTGAAAACATATTCTCATCAATATCTTCAGGCGAAAGTCCTTTATCGATAATATCTTTCGTCATCCTGCGCATTGCCCTGACCATTTCATCACGTCCGCCATAATTAAGTGCAACCTGAAATACAAGACCTGTATTACCGGCCGTAGCCGCCTCGAGGTGTTCTATGCTTTCTATGATATCATCATCAAGACGATCTCTCTTGCCGAGGATTCGGACTTTCATGTTATTCTTATTGGCCCGCTTTATGCAGTCCTTTAAGTAATTACGCAATATTTTCATAAGACCTGCCACTTCTTTATCGGAGCGGTTCCAGTTCTCTGTTGAAAAAACATATACTGTAAGATATTTAATTCCTATCTCATCAGCATCATCACATATCTGTTCAAGAACTTTACTGCCCTGCATATGTCCGAAATTACGCGGCATTAGTCTCTGCCTGGCCCATCTTCCGTTACCGTCAAGGATTATACCAACATGTTCGGGAATATTAAGTCCAAGCTTCTCATTATAATTATCCATATCCTGCACCGACGATTATACCGTCATGATTTCCTTTGTCTTGTTCTCGACTGCCTTATCGATATCGGCTATATACTTATCTGTAAGTTTCTGGATATCTCCTTCAATCTTCTTAACATCATCCTCAGACATATCATTTTCCTTGCTGCTCTTCTTGATGGCATCATTAGCATCTCTTCTGATGTTTCTGACAGCAACCTTGGCATTCTCACCCTTTTTCTTAATATCTTTAACTATTTCTTTACGTCTGTCCTCTGTAAGTTCAGGGAATACCAGTCTTATTGACTTTCCGTCATTGGTTGGTGTAAGACCGAGATCGGATGTAAGGATTGCCTTTTCGATATCTTTGATGAGAGATGACTCCCATGGCTGTATCTGGATCATTCTTGCTTCCGGAACAGAAACATTGGCTACCTGCTGAAGCGGTGATGGTGTTCCGTAATAATCAACTTTAATTTTATCAAGAATATGCGGATTGGCTCTGCCTGCTCTAATTGTTGCATAATCAGCCTCAAGTGCCGCAAGTGACTTTTCCATTTTCTCTTCGTAAATCTTAATTTCGCTCATTTTTCCTCCTGATATATGGCTTATGCCATGATTATTCTATATTACACTGTAACAACGGTTCCGTTAAATTTACCATTGTATGTATTGATAATGCTGTCTTTCTCGTTAAGTCCGAATACTACAAGCGGCATCCTGTTCTCCATGCACATAACAGAAGCCGTCATATCGATAACGGCAAGCTTATTGGCGATAACATCGTCAATGGATATGCTGACATATTTAACAGCCGCCGGGTTAGTCTTCGGGTCACTGTCATATACACCGTCAATTGCTTTGGCAAGATATATGGCATCTGCTTCCATCTCAATTGCCCTTAATACTATTCCGGTATCCGTTGAAAAATACGGATGTCCCGTTCCGCCGGCAAAAAATACTATTTTGCCCTGACCGAAATATTTATTGGCACGGTCTTTTGAAAAAAGTTTGGTAATCGAACCGCACTCAAACGGTGTAAGTATCTCCGTCTCAAGGCCTGTGCTTCTGAACATTTCGGAAACATAAATGCAATTCATAATTGTTGCAAGCATTCCTATCTGGTCAGCTTTCGTTCTGTCCATATTCTCACTTGTTCTTCCGCGCCAGAAATTACCGCCGCCTATAACAACACCAATCTCTGCTCCGTCATCATGGACAGCTTTGACCTGCCGCGCAATTTCAAGAACCGTAGCCTCATCAAAACCTGTATGCTTATCTCCTGCAAGAGCCTCTCCGCTCAGTTTGAGAAGTATTCTTTTCTCTTTCATAAGATTCCTCCGATGTTAATTTTCTCCAAAAAATTTCTTAGGACTGTTATCCGAATAACACTGTGAACAATGACCTTCAATAACTGCTCCGTTATTAATCTGTACCAGCTTGGACTTGATATCTCCCATTACGATTGCTGTAGTATCAATGATAACAGGGCCCTGAACATCAATATCTCCCTTGATGGCACCGGCAATCACAGCCGATGTGGCAACAAGGTTACCTATAATAACAGAACCGTTTCCGATCTTAGCCGGACCTTCACATGTTACATCACCTGTTATGTTGGCTTTATCGGCAAAGAAATCCGATGATACCGAATTACCCTTTATGGTACCGCTTACGACAAGCTTTCCTTTACATGTAACATTGCCTTCAACCGTACCGAGAAGTTCAATAGAACCGGCTGATGTAACATCACCCGAAATCGAAAGACCCGGCGTAATAATTGCCGTCTCATCGCTAATCTCATCCGCACCTGCCGTAACCATAGGTTCTTCGGTCGGTTCTTCGGTCGGTTCTTTGGCCTGCACCGGCTTTTCCTCTGTCTCTACCGCCTTGGCTGTCTTACGGACTGCTGGTTCAGATTTCTTATCATTCGTCTTAATATCTGCAAGAGCTCTTGTAAGAGACTCCTCAATATCACTATCTCCTGCATCAGATTGCACATCATCTGCAAGTGTGTCAACCATCACATCATCATCCGGTACCGCTTCTTCAACTTTCTCTGCGCTCACACCTGCAAGCTTTGATGCGTCATCCGAAAGTTCATTGACTGCCTGTGACAAATCCTCTTTAAAATCTTTAAAAAATCCCATTTCAAAATTCCTCCTGGTTAATTAACATTATGATGAACAGGCTGCGTATCTGCAGTGATTGGGAGAATCAATGCATTCTGCTCCTGCAATTTCTCTATTATATCGGGCACCGCCTCAAATGTGGTCATTCTGTAAGTGGCATCGTGCATAAGAACCACTGAAACATCCTGACCGGCAATACCTTTCATTACATTATCGTATACCTGTTTCCGGCTGAGCCCGTCTCCTCCGTCTCCGGATGAAACATTCCAGTCAAAAAACACCAGATTATTCTTATTAAGATAATCTATGTACTGCGATATCGGAAGCGGTGCCTGGGAATTACTTGAACCGCCCGGAAATCTGAATATATACGGTCTGGTTCCTGTAACCCGCTCCAGATAATCCTGCAGTGACTCGACTTCCTGCGAAAATGATTCAACACTTTCATATACATGTGCATAATCATGCGTATATGTATGAAGAGCAAGAGTGTGACCCTCATTAACTATACGGTTAAGCGCCTCCTCATATCCTTCATGTCCATTTACAAAAAAGGTTGCTTTCACATTATGTTCAGCCAGAACATCAAGCAATGCGTCCGTGTTATCGCTCGGGCCGTCATCAAACGTAAGATATACCACCTTACGTCCCTGCTTAAGTGCTTCCTCCACAGTTGTACGCGCTTCAGTCTCTGTCTCTGTCGCCTCAGGCTGTGTCTCCTGGTATGTCTTGCTGCTGTTCTCCGGTTCTGTCTGATTCTTGTTAAGTGATGCCTGACTCTGTTTCCTGCCCGGACTGTTTTCATCCGATGCAAGCTGTACCGATGATTCAAGCTGTGCCTTAAGTTCTGAAAAATCCTTCTGCAAGCGGTTCATCCTGCAGAACAGGATTATACATAATATTGTTGGCAGCAATATTATTGTTACAATCATTATGATAATAACACGCTTATAGAGGTTAATACGCTTTCTCCGGCGTGCAGCCTCGGAAAGTTCTCCTTTGTCTTCATTCATATCTTCTATCCTTTTGCACAATTTATGCGTTTATCACATTGTACCACATGTTTTTCGATATTTGAAGAAAATTATTATTATTTTTCCTTTTTTTAGATTTTTTTAATAAATATTTATATTTTATGTATTGTATTTTGGGCGGATACATTTTAAATTTAATTTTAGACATATATTTCAGAAGGAGAACACCATGTTACAGCTTAAAGGTATTATAAAGAATTATACAGCCGGTGACACCGAGGTTCACGCACTCAAAGGAATAGACATACGATTCCGCGAAAGTGAATTTGTATCAATACTCGGTCCGTCAGGCTGCGGTAAGACTACTATGCTGAATATAATCGGCGGACTTGACAGGTACACGGACGGCGACCTTATTATCGGCGGACGTTCCACAAAGGAATTTAAGGATAAGGACTGGGATTCATATCGTAACCACAAGATAGGATTTGTATTTCAGAACTATAATCTTATACCTCATCAGACCGTATTGGCAAACGTAGAACTTGCCCTCACACTTTCGGGTGTGTCCAAATCAGAACGCCGCAAACGCGCGGCTGAGGCTCTCGCAAAGGTAGGTCTTAAGGATCAGCTCCATAAGAAGCCGAATCAGATGTCCGGAGGACAGATGCAGCGTGTTGCCATAGCACGTGCACTTGTCAATGACCCTGACATAATTCTTGCAGACGAACCTACCGGTGCGCTCGATTCGGAAACAAGCATTGCCATAATGAATATTCTGCGTGAAATATCAGACGAGAAACTAATTATAATGGTTACTCACAATGCAGAACTCGCAGAGCAGTATTCGTCGAGAATTATACGTCTTCTTGACGGCCGGGTTATCGATGACAGTGCCCCTTACGAAGGAGATGACTCCACTGACGGGAAGCCATCCCAAACTCCAACACATTCCCTTAAGAGCCGGTCCAAATCCAAAGTCTCAATGTCTTTTGGAACTGCCCTGTCGCTCAGTTTTAAGAACCTGCTTACCAAAAAAGGCCGCACCTTCCTTACTTCTTTTGCCGGAAGCATAGGCATAATAGGAATTGCTCTTATTCTTTCACTGTCCAATGGTTTTCAGGCTTACATCAATAAAGTCCAGGAAGACACCATATCAACATATCCTATTACCATTGAAGATGAGAATATAGACATGACAAGCCTTATGGAGACAATGCTCGGCAAATCAACCGATGATGTGAAACATGAGGATGGCCGTATATATACCAGTCCTATACTCGGTGATATGATCAATACAATGATGGCCGAGGTCAAGACAAACAGTCTCGGTGAACTCAAGGCATATTTTGAAAGCGATGAATGCAACATTAAAGATTACGTAACCGATATCCAGTACGGTTACGATACCGATCTTAATATTTATTTTGCTGACACATCAAACGGTCTTAACAAGGTTAATCCAAGTACCATGATGGAAGATATTATGGGAGTATCACAGGAAAATGCCGGCACATCTTCCATGATGAATGCTTACAGCAGTTCAAATCTCTGGACACAGATGATTGATAATAAGGAGCTTCTCGATTCACAGTACAATGTTATAGCCGGAAGATGGCCTGAGAATTATAACGAAGTAGTTCTTGTAGTAAGCAAAGATTCCACGATTACAGATGTTACCCAGTATGCACTTGGTCTTAAAAATTCATCCGAGCTTAAGAACATTATGACCGATCTCGGAAGCGGTAAACAGATTGATTCCGAGCAGACCAGTTATACATATGACGATCTCTTGGGCCTTACATATAAACTTGTACTTTCAAGTGACTATTACAGATATGATGAGACCAATAAACGATGGGAAGATAAAAGTTCCGATGATGAATATGTCAAAACGCTTGTAGACAACGGTACGGAAATTAAAATAGTCGGTATAATACAGCCCGATGAAGACGCCGTTGCAACATCCATAACGGGAAGCATAGGTTACACAAAGGCTCTCACCGAATATGTAATTAATGAGACATCTAAGTCGGGCATCGTAAAAGAACAGCTTGCCGATGATAAAACCGATGTATTCACAGGTCTCCCGTTCGCTGTAAGTGAAGATGAACTTGATAATATTACGGTTGATGATGTCAAAGCTTATATCGCAACGCTTCCTGAGGCTGAACAGCAGGCTGCCCAGATGTATCTCGGCATGATGACTGACGAACAGCTTGTCGACGTGTTCAAGAACCAGCTCCAGACCAAATCCGGCAGCACATATAAAGATAACATGGTAAAACTCGGATACGCAGACGAATCAAAGCCGACGTCCATCAATATATATGCCAGGGATTTTGAAGCCAAAGATGCTATAGCTGATATCATAGATGAGTACAATGATAAAGCAACTGCCGCCGGAAAAGACAATCTAACAATCTCTTACACTGATTATGTGGGACTTATGATGTCATCCGTAAGCACAATTGTTAATACGATATCGTATGTTCTTATTGCATTCGTATCGATATCACTTGTGGTATCCTCGATAATGATTGGTATAATCACTTATATATCGGTTCTTGAAAGAACCAAAGAAATCGGTATATTAAGAAGTATAGGTGCCTCCAAGCGTGACGTTTCCAACGTATTTAATGCAGAAACCATGATTGTAGGACTTGTTTCAGGATCCCTTGGAATCCTCATAACATTGCTCCTTGACATTCCTATCAATATAGTCATCAAGCACCTGACCGGAATTTCAGGCGTGGCTTCACTCCCATGGCAGGGTGCCGTCATACTGATAGCTATAAGCGTCCTTCTGACGCTTGTGGCAGGCCTTATACCGGCCAAGGTAGCATCCAAGAAAGACCCTGTTATAGCACTCAGAAGTGAATAACTCTGTATATAATTTATGCCGGGCAGATTTACCTGCCCGGCATTTTTTAGACTATTTTATAATACCTGCTTCTATTTTAAAATAACGCATCCGTAAGCCGGAATAGTAATTTTCTCTCCATCTATCTCAGGAAGTTCCTCATTTACTATGAGGTAATCCGCTACAGTCTCATATTTGTATGTATCTTTGGATACTGTGACTGTAACAGCCGCGTCACTGTCATTATATATGAGGCTGATTTCCGAATCGTTATATGTCTTATGTATTGCACATATATTACCGTTCTGCTCAGCCACATCACTCATAACTGTTGGAACACCTCTTCCTATTTCAGGGTACTTATTACGGATATGAATTGCTTTTTTGTAATAATTATATACCGAATACTCATCATCCTTCTGAGTTTCATAAGAGCCAAAAGTATGTGTCTGCGGCTCATATGAAGGAGGACCTGCTGTCATTCCCTGTGCACTTGCATCATCCGACCAGTACATAGGGGCACGCTTATTCTCATCCTTGCCGCTTCCTCCCATACCAAGTTCGTCTCCATAATATACGAAAACATTACCCGTTGTAAGAATCTGTATTCCGGCTGCAAGTTTGACTCTCTCATCTTTACGAAGGAGGAATCCTGCCGCACGTCCGACATCATGATTTGATAAAAATATACCGTCTATCGCATTCTCATTAACGCTCTTGATTTCATTATATACATTGACAATGTTCTCCGCCATTTTGGCACCGGATTTATCATCACTGTTATTATTGATGCCCTTTACGATTATACCGTCCTGATTACCGATAGCAAAATCAAACATACTGTCACAGCTGCTCTGATAGAACTGCTTTATTGTATTTAAATTATCCCATACTTCAGCCACGCAGTAGATATCAGGATTAACACCATGCACATAATCACAGAACCAGGTGAGTGCTTCTATACTGTCAGGATTATCTGCTTCAAAATAATGAAGTGCGGCATCAAGTCTGAAACCCGATACTCCCTTGTCAATCCAGAACTTTGCGATTTTCTCTATTTCGGCCCGCACTGCCTTGCTTGACAAATTGAGGTCCGGCATCTGAGCCCAGAATACACATTCATAAGTCCAGTCAGGATTTCCGCTGACTTTCTTCCAGCCTGATGCGACCTTGTCCGTCTTCTTGAAATTATAATAATCAACATACGGACATACGGATGCATCCGGCTCTCCATCGCCTATCGTGCTGAGATATTCGCATGCTTCTTTAAACCATTCGCACTTGGATGAGGTATGATTTATTACAAAGTCCATATATATATCCAGTCCGCGCTCGTCGCAGGCCTTGACCAATGCTTCAAAATCTTCCATTGTTCCGTACTGTGGGTCTACTGTGTAATAATCAACGACATCATACTTATGATATGATGTGGATTTATTAAACGGAAGCAGCCATATACTTGAAAATCCCATATCCTGAATATAATCAAGTTTGGAAATAAGTCCCTGTATATCTCCTATTCCATCACCGTCACTGTCACAGAATGAATACAAAAACACCTGATAACATGTTCCGTATTTGTCGTCTATTCTGTTATCTTCATCAACAAATTCCGTATTTATTGCATTCTTGTCCTTGCCTTTCGAAGATGATGACGTACATCCGGCAAGCATCATCACTGTCATAATACATGCTAAAACAAGCGCAATAATTCTGCTGATTCTCTTATTCTGAATCATAATTCGCTCCTATTCCGCCAGGGCATCCCTGACTTCTCTCGTTATTAAAGAACCGCCATTTTCATTCCACTTTGATACAAAATTATCAAATTCATCTACCGGCAGTTCTCCGGTTACTATCCGTAAATATGTTTTGTTCTCCAGTTCCTCCAACTTCCACCAGTCACTCTGCATTGTACTGGTTTCACTGAAAAAAAGCGATGGAACTTCTCTCAGGGAGGCGTTCGAAATAATCTCACACGCCTTTATTCTTGACATATAAGCTGACCATTGTTCTGCAGTTGCATTGTCCGGGTCATCCAGATATGACTTACAAGACTCATAGTATGATTTTTCCAGAATCGGAAGTTCGGACTCATCTTTGGTACCGTTAAGCACATCAATGATTTCCGAATAGCAGATTGACAGCGCATCACTGTAATCCACATTAATCGCCAGAGGTCTCGCCGTAGGGTCTACATTATCCTGATAATATTTTTTGAAATCATCGTTATCATTTTCTTCATATCTCACATAATCAAAAAGTACACTCACAATCTTGCATGCCACCTCAGGATGCTCATATCCCTTACGGACAACAACATATTTATATGACGGCTGCTGTGAATGATAACTCGTGCTGCCATCATCATCCGTTTCTATAAGGTATGGCTGCCAGTCGGCTTCCGGGTCGGTGCCTACAGCCTCCATAAGCGGATTGTTAGGTGCCCACCATGGTCCGAAGAAAGAACCACACTGGCCGTTTACAACAAGCTCAATTATATTGCTGCTTGTTCGAAGCAGAAAATTATTATCAAGAATACCCGTCTCATACATTTCATTTATGTGTGCCAGTGCATTTTTGGCCTCCGGCTGAATTGAACCATAGACTACTTTACCATCTTTGCCTTCAATCCACTGCTTCGGAAATGCTCCATATGCAGCAAAAACGATATCAAGAAGGTACTCACTGCTGTATCCGCATTCACCACAAAGGCTCGGATCACACACAAGACCGACTGTATTGCCCGGTCCGTTCTCTCCCGGATCTTTTTCAATGAATTGTTTGATAATATATTCCACATCGGACAGGTTCTTCGGTGCTGCCAATCCCAACTTATCCATCCAGTCCTTGCGCAGCCAGATAAGATTCGGTCCGTCATCAATATTTGTTTCCGGAATGGCCATAATCTTACCGTCAAATGTAATCAAATCTTTTATACTGTCACCATATCCCGCATAGATTTCTTTAATTCGTTCAGACATACAGTTATCATATGCCTGGGTAAGGTCTTCTATCATATCATATTCAACGAGCATGTTGACATCGTCAATATCGCTCACAATCATAATATCCGGCATATTCCCGGACTGAATAGCCATCGACACGCTTGAATCATACTGTTCGTCAGCTTCCTCAAAAACATCCTTATTCTGGATATTCAGAAAATCTCTGAGAAATCTTGTATATGCATTGTCTTCATATGTATCGCTTTCCGGCATATTGGAATTATTGCTTCCGGTAAGCTTGCCCAACGTATATGTGACTAATTCAGGATATTTACCATATGGCGTAGTAGATGCTTTCTGCATCTGTTCCGCGAAATCTGTATCAGAAGGTTCACTGGTAGTTGATTTCGAACCGCATCCTGCCTGTATAAATATCATTAAAAACATTATTACCGACGTTATTATTCTGGTGGACTTCTTCATTGTTATTTCTCCTTGCAGATATTTGCTATGCAATAATAATACCACCTGTACCGGTTATATGGCAATCTTTAGTTACAGCCCCGGCCGGATACCCGACCGGGGCTGATAAATTTTAAAGATATTAACCTTTAACCGCTCCCGATACGCCTTCACGGTAAAACTTCTGCATTACCATGAACAGAATAATAATCGGAACTGAGATCACTACCGCTCCGGCAGCGAAACAGTTGAACCAGGAATAAATATATTCCTTCTCAAGCATGCTCCATAATCCGACGGAAACCGTGTAATAATCCTTATTGGCCCTGCATATTACCTTTGCAAAGATAAAGTCAAGCCACGGTGCCATAAATGCCTGTAAAACAGTATATACGATAATCGGTTTACTGAGAGGAATTGTAACCTTGGTAAATACCTGCCATCTGGTTGCGCCGTCTATATAAGCCGCTTCATCAATTGACTTTGGTATTGTATCAAAGAATCCCTTCGCAATGTAGAAACCTAAGCCTGAACCTCCGGAGTAAACCATGATAAGAGCTACTCTGATCATGGCGCCCTCCGTGAGTCCAATTGATTTCAGAATGTAGTACACTGCAATCATTGACATAAAGCCGGGAAACATGCCTAAAATAAGCGCTACATTCATGAAAGGCTTTCTCATCTTAAAACGCATTCTCGACATAACATATGATACTGATAATACGAAGAATGCTGAGATGATACATGAAAAAATCGAAATAATCAATGTGTTGACGAACATCTGTGGGAAGTTAAACACATTGGTCGTATCGGTAAAAAGCTTTTTGTAATTATCAAGAGTCGGAATAAATCCTCTTGTAACATTCGCAAACATATCCGGATGGGCAGCTTTAGCGCTCTGCAGCAATGCATCCGGGAGAAGTGTCCTTATCTGAAGTCCCTGATCAGACTTGAAGCTGACCATTATTATGAACAAAATAGGGAGCACCCATATAAATGACAACACTGCAAGTAAAATGTGAACAAAAACATTTGTGGTTTTTTTGCCAATATTGGCTCCTGTTGATATTTTCTTCATTATTGGAATCCCTCCTCGTTCTTGTATGATCCTGTACGATGATAGGTAATGAGTGAAACAACAGCCATGACAACGAATGTCATAATACCTATAACTGCCGCAATATTGTAATACTGCTGGTCAACCGACAGTTTATATAGCCATGTAACAAGCAAGTCCGTCTTACCTGATGTGGATGAAAGATCCGTAACAGGTCCGCCTCCGCTTAAGAGGAAAATAACGTTAAAGTTATTAATATTTCCTGTAAATGTTGTAATTAAGTAAGGTCCGGTTACAAAAAGCATATACGGAACGGTAATCTTGAAGAATGTTTTTACCGGTCCTGCACCGTCAACCTTAGCTGCTTCATAGAGGTCTTCCGGAATGTTCTGAAGTACACCGGTAACCTGTAACATTGTAAACGGAATACCGATCCAGATATTAACAACGATAATTACAATTCTCGCAAGCATCGCATTATCCCAGAATGGAATCGGTTCCGATATGGATGTATATCTCTGTAAAAGTGTATTGATAATACCTTCTCTGTTAAACATTGTTCTCATGAGAAGCAGGGATACGAATTGCGGTACTGCCGCAGAAAGCATAAACATCGTTCTCCAGAATCCCTTACCTCTGGTGTTCTTACGATTAATAATAATTGCAAGAATCATTCCGAGAATATAGTTTGTGAAAGTTGCAAATACTGCCCAGATAAGTGTCCATCCCAAAGCACCCCAGAACGATTTACCTATCGAACTGTTGAAACTGAATACTTTAGGGAAATTTTCAAATCCTACCCAGTTAAAAATCGTAAGATGTGAATCTATCTTACTGTAATTTGTGAACGCCATACTTATCATAAATACAAGAGGAAGTATGGTAAATGCAAGAACACCGAGCGTAGGCAGTGTAAGCAATGTTCTATGTAAATTCTTGTCAAACAAGCTTTTAATGTCCTGAATAAATGAGTCCGGTTTTCTACCGGCTGCTTTCATACATTGTGCTTTGTATGAACTTTTAACTGATGCGCGCCAGAACATTACGAATGAAATAGTAATAAACAGCGTCGCAACACCAAACAAAAGCATAAGCAATGAGTTATCACCCTGGGTATATTCAAATACCTGCTTTGCTTCATTCCAGACTTCAATCTGCTGCTGTCCCCCGAGGTGGAACAGATCTACCAGGCATTTGCCGCCTATCATAATCATAAATACTATGTAGGCTGCCTCGATTACCAGAAACGATAATCCTTTAACAATCTGGCCTCTGACTAAATTTCCAAGACCCATAACCAATATGGAAAGTCTTGTGAAAATGTCACCTTTTTTCACCGCATTGGTAAAACAATACGGATCATAAAACTCTTTGGTTTTCCTTTTTTTCTCGGCTTTTAATTTAGGCATCATGGACCTCCTTGTGCTTACAATAAATGCTCCGGATTACTCCGGAGCATTTACACGGGAGCACCGTACAGTGGTAATTGCCGCCATTGTAACAGTGCCTTACCCCGTTAATTTTGATAATTATTTAACAACGCCGTTGTTAGCACCTTCATTGAACTCTGCAGTCTTATCTGCTGCATTGTCCTTTGTGGTCTCGCCTGCTATAATGGATTTACCCATGTTCTCTGCAGGTGTCCACCAGTTGCTCATTCCCTTACATGTAGGCTGCATAACTGACTTGTTGTTCATTACATCGTTCTGTGCAACTGCCATCTCATCTGCTGCTATTTTATCGTTAGATACTGCACCTGTGTTGCAAGGGATGATTCCTCTTGCTTCATAGTGGCTGATCTGAGCCTCATCGCTTCCAAGATAAAGAGCAAGTGCAACTGCTACCTGAGGGTATTTGCAGTTAGGGTTAACACCGATTGACTTTGAACCTGCGAATGCTGTCATCTGGTTCTCTTTGCCGTTGAGTGTATATGTAGGAGCTGCTACAACACCAACTTTTGACTTGTCAAGCTTGATGTTTGACTTATCCCATGTACCTGAGAAGAAAGCACCTATTGTTCCATCATTGAATCCTGTGATTCCTGACTGATCTGCATCGTTTACGAAGTTAGGGTTAGCTGCAAGGTCTACAAGATACTTTGTAACATCCGTAGCCTTGTCACCTGTAAGGTCGACGCCCGCTTTTTCATCTTTTCCGTCAGCACCGAATACTGTACATCCGTTACCAACATAGAAGCCTCCGATATACCATGAATCTGTAAGCTTGAATGAAACTTTGCCCTTAGAAAGCATTGTGTCAAGGTTCTTAACATCATCTGCAGTGAAGATGTCTTTGTTGTAGTATAAGAACCATGTGTTACCTGTGAAAGGAACGCCGTAAACATCATCTCCGATAGTAACTGTATTAAGCATTGCTTCTGAGTTATTCTTCTTTACTGTCTCAAGTGCAGAACCGCCTAACTTAGAGATTGCACCAGCATCGATAAGTGTCTGGAGCTGGTCGTTAGCAAACATATAAACATCTGCTGAAGCTGAAGGGTCAGCTGATACAGTCTTACCTGCATCTCCCTCTGAGCATGTACCATACTTGAAAGTAAGGTTCCACTTTGGATGCTCATCATTGAACTTCTTACACATATTCTGTAACCACTCACCGTTATCTACTGACTGGTCCTCTGCCGGGCCCCATACAGTAATAGTAGCTGTGATTTCTTCATCTTCTGCTGCCTTTGTAGCATCGTTAGATGCTGTTCCGCTTGTAGAAGATGTTTTTCCGCAGCCAACTACTGTTGCTGCACACATTGCTCCGGCTAAAAGTAAAGCCGATACTTTTCTAAATTTCATTTAGATGTCCTCCTTTTTTTAATTAAAACCGACTTACAAAAATGTGATTTTCTGCGGTATTAATTGTATTTCCTTAATACTCTCTTATTGTAAAATGATATAGGAAAATCGTAAATATTAATATTCTTAGAAACATATCAGATTTCTTAGACATTTGTGAAAATGCACAAAAATAGGAACTCCTCCATGCGGAATTCCTATATAATTCTTACAGCATTTTAGGAAAATGGACTATGACTTTCGTGCCCTTTCCTATTTCGCTTTCTATCTTCAGTTCGTATTGCTCGCCGTAATAAAGTTTGATTCTTTCATTGACATTCCGGACTCCGTATCCTTTGGAATCTTTGGTAATGATTTTATCTGCCTGTTCTTTAGTCATTCCTACACCGTTATCTTCAACAGTAAGAATAATCTCATCTTCCGTACCGCGTCCCGTTATCGTTATTACGCCTCTGACTCCCGTATTGAGGTCAATTCCGTGGTCAATGGCATTTTCAATCAGTGGCTGCAAAATAAGATTCAGAGTATTGTATTGTAGGATACCATCTTCAATATCAACGACCGCATCAAAATCACCGTCATGCATCATCTGCTGTATAGTGAGATATGAACGCATATTGTCGATTTCATCTTTGATGCTCATAACATTCTTACCCTTGTTAAGTGAGGTTCTGTAAAAGGATGACAAAGCCAATGTTATCTTGCTTATATCGACCGCATCTGCTTCAATGGCTTTCCAGTTGATAAGTGAAAGTGTATTATATAAGAAATGAGGGTTTATCTGTGCCTGAAGTGCTTTCATCTCATATTCTTTCTCTTTAAGCCTGCTGTCATACACCTCATTGATAAGCATGTCAAGCCGGAGCACCATGGCATCAAACCCGCGTGTAAGATCTGAAATCTCGTCATTTCCGTCAACCGGAACATTAACATTAAGATTGCCGTTTTCGACTTCTTTCATGCACTTCTGGATTTTGACAATTCGTCTGGTAACGAATCTGCTTGTTGCAGCCGTGCATACAACAGCAGCCGCCACGCATACAATTATCGATATTGTTCCGATCCATATAATTGGTGTAGTTGATGATATCATAAAGCTGTCCGGCTTATAGAACCAGATTTTCCATCCTGTAGCAGCTGAATCCTGCGTTATTATCTTGTATTTATCGGAATGATCGGCTACGACTTCTTTAAATTCATCAAAAGTAATGGCATAATCCTTATTGGACTGATCATATTGTGACAATTCATATATAAGATTACCGTTCTTATCCGTTATAAATAATCCATAATCGTTCAGTATGGTCTGTGAAAAAGCTTCGAATGCTTTGTCATAGTCTACATTTATAAATAACACGCCGTCAATTCCCAACCTGTTGAGAAGTACAAGTCTGCTCACCGAGAAAACCTGTTTCTTGTCCATATCAACATACCAGTGGTTGTCATTATCTGAAAGTGCCTCTTTGCACCATTCTTTATCGGAAATTTCCGACATCGGAGCCAGTGTCGTTCCATGTTTTACGACATCCTTATCAATATATATCGTAACACGGTTAACTTCATCATGGAAATACATAAGCGATGACAATAACGGATCCATTACCGTAACAAACTGGTCATACATATTATATACAGATTCGTAATCGTAATTAAGCACCTGTGAGATTGACTGGTTAAACGAGATGTAACTCGACAAATTGTCATATATCTTTATTTCTCCGTCAAGAGATGCAGTCGCCTGATACAGATAAGAATTGATATTTTCCGTTGAATTTTCACGCAATACTCCACGCATCAGATAAAGTGATACGAGAAATATAATAAACACAGGAATAAAGCCTGTAAAACAATATATCAATACAAGCTTATATTTCAGTTTCAAATCTGAAGTTTTCCTGCGTATTTTGGAAATCATTCGGTTTCTTCTCCGTTTTCCCTGAATTTCTGTGGGCTGACGCCATAGCAGTCCCTGAAGCTTGAACAGAAATAGGATACATTCTGATATCCGCATTTATTGGCAATATCAACAATCTTAAGCATTGTGTTCTCAAGCAGTTCCTTCGCCTGTTCCATTCTGTACGACTTAATAAATTTACTGAGATTCTGTCCCGTTTCCTTCTTGAATACAGAGCTTAGATAACTCGGAGCCATGTATACTTTCTCTGCCAGGCTGTCCACTGTAATATCCTCATTATAGTGTTCATATATGTATTGTTTTACAATTTCTATTTCACGATGCACCATCTGAGGATTGGCTCCAAATGCGTCCTCCAGCCTTTTGACATTATTCAGCACAATTTCTTTAACCGTATCGAAATTCGTAGCTCTGTACAGTACATCAATCTCTTCATTCAGAAGATTCTCATCTGCATTAGGTATATTCTCATAGAAGTCCTTAAGCAGATTAGAGAAAAGAAATTTAATATATACTTGTGAAAATTTGGTTTTATTACTGTATTTATCACAAAATCTGTCAAAATGCGCACGGAGATTCAATGTATCTTTCATTTTGATATCCTGATGCATCTGCTTCATCAATGTATCGTCGTCAACCTGAATCATTGAATTATCGCCGGCCGATGCGCCCTCATAGAAAACACGGCTGTTCTTATGGTAGAACTTATTTTCCATTATCTCGTCAAGCTCGTCAACCTTATTACCGATATCATTCATTCCGTTTACCGGTGACGATATTGCGATATAGCACGCAACGCCATACTCTCTCTCCACAAATCCGCTGATTCTCTCCGCTGTAGCCACATAATCAAGGTCCGCATCATCAAAGAAAAGCAATGACTGGTTCTGGTTAAGATTAAGATACTTACTTATCTGCGGTTCAAACTTATAGAGCTTTTCCTTAACATCCGTGCCTTTTTTTCCGAAGAAATCTTCATCGAATTCCATAAGCATGATTCTGACATATTTGCCAATGAAATCCGCTGACACGATTCCGTCTCCGTATTTCTCTATCTCTGAAATATCGACTTTATTGGTGGCCATATAAAGCATATGTTCCGCCATATACTCCAGACTCTTGGTCTTAATATCGTATTCAATTTTGGATTCCTCCAACTCATTGATTACTTTATTCATGGTATTCTCAAACTCGTTAGGATCCACTGGCTTTAGTATGTAATCCGATACCCCAAGGCGTACAGCCTGTCTGGCATAATCAAACTCACTGCAGCCGCTGAAAATAACATATTTAATATTCTGCTTTAATCCTACCACATTCTCAATCAGCTCTATGCCGTCCATAAACGGCATTTTCACATCCGTAAGAAGGATATCAATCTCATTATTCTTAATGTATTCAAGCGCATCTTTACCATTAGCCGCTTCCGCTATTTCACATTCGATACCTGCCCTTTTAAGTAGGAACTTGATACCATTACGTTCTATTTTCTCATCATCTACTATTAAAATTCGGTACAATTCGTCGCCCTCCCGGTTTATAAGGCTTCATTGATAACATGGATAGCCGGAGCGCATATGCGCTTCGGCTACCGTCATACCGGAATTAATGAATCCGGCACAATTCTATGAATAAATCTTAAAGTCTCCAGATGTCCTTATCATACTGAGCAATTGTTCTGTCAGATGAGAAGAAACCTGCCTTGGAAATATTCGTAAGCATCTTCTTTGCCCATGTCTTTCTGTCTTCATAATCAGCAAGTGCCGTTTCTTTGACTCTGATATAATCTTTGACATCAAGAAGAGTCATGAACCAGTCTTTCTTAATAAGTTCCGCATGAAGTCTGAGAAGTGTCTCCGCATCTCCTACTTTCATAACAGGTGCACTTATTATGAAATCAACAAGTTTCTTGATCTCAGGGTCATTTACATAATAACTCTTAGCTGAATAATCTGCCTTGGCATAGTGTTCAATTACCTGTTCACTGCTTTCTCCGAAGAAGTAAATATTGTCATCTCCTACGAGTTCACCAATCTCAACATTAGCTCCGTCCTTGGTTCCAAGTGTAACAGCACCGTTAAGCATGAACTTCATATTACCTGTTCCTGATGCTTCCTTGGACGCAAGTGAAATCTGTTCCGAAATATCACATGCCGGAATGATCTTGGCAGCCTTGGATACATTATAATTCTCAACCATAACTACCCTGAGGTACGGACTTACTTCCGGATCATTGTTGATAACCTGCTGCAAGCAGAGGATAAGATGAATAATATCCTTGGCAATTACATATGCCGGAGCTGCCTTGGCACCAAAAATAGCTGTAATAGGTGTCTTAGGAAGTCTGCCTGCTTTAATCTCGTAATACTTGTAAATTACCCAGAGCACGTTCATCTGCTGACGCTTATATTCATGAAGTCTCTTTACCTGAATATCATAGATTGAATTTTCATCAATGTCAATATCCTGTGTTGCTTTAAGATAATTTTTAAGTGTTATTTTCTTATCCTTCTTAATCTCAAGAAGTCTCTCAAGAACCGCATCATCGTTTATGAATTTGCCGAGTTCTTCAAGCTTGTCGGCATCTTTCTTGAAATCAGGTCCAATAAGTTCTTCTATATAAGCTGCAAGCTCTTCGTTGCAGTGAAGAAGCCATCTTCTGAAAGTAATACCGTTTGTCTTATTGTTAAACTTCTCCGGATAGATCCTGTAGAAGTTATTAAGCTCAGAATTCTTAAGAATTTCCGTATGAAGGTATGCAACACCGTTAACGCTGTGTCCATAGTGTATATCCATGTGAGCCATATGAACTCTGTTGGAATCATCTATGATATAAACAGATTTATCCGAGAATCTGGCTCTTACTTTCTCATCGAGTTTTCTGATAATCGGCACAAGCTGCGGAACAACTTTCTCAAGGTAAGAAATCGGCCATTTCTCAAGTGCTTCGGCAAGGATTGTGTGGTTGGTATATGCACATGTATTCGTTACGATTTCAACAGCCTCATCAAATCCGATTCCTTCCTCTCCGAGAAGTCTGATAAGTTCAGGAATTACCATTGACGGATGTGTATCGTTAATCTGGATTGCAGCATAGTCAGCAAGGTCGTGAAGGTTGCTTCCCTTTTTCTTGCACTCATCAATAATATAATGTGCGCCGTTGCATACCATGAAATACTGCTGGTATATTCTTAAAAGGTTACCTGCCTCATCACTGTCATCCGGATAAAGGAAAAGTGTAAGGTTCTCTGCAATATCAGTCTTATCGAAATTAATCGTATCTCCCTGAATGATATTTTCATTAACGGATTCAATATCAAAAAGGTGGAGTTTGTTGGTTCTGTTATTGTATCCTGTAACATCTATGTCATAAAGTCTTGACTTAACCGTAAGATTTCCGAATGCTACGTCATAAGCCACATCTGTCTTTGTAAGCCAGCTCTGGTCTTCAATCCATGGATTCGGCTCTTCCTTCTGGAAGTTATTCTTAAATACCTGTTTAAAAAGTCCCATGTGATAATTAAGTCCGATGCCGTCACCGTTAAGTCCGATTGATGCCATCGAGTCAAGGAAACATGCAGCGAGTCTTCCGAGACCGCCGTTTCCAAGTGATGGTTCCGGCTCAATCTCCTCTATATCATAAATGCTCTTTCCGTTCTCCTCAAGTTCCTTCTTAACGCTGTCAAATACACCGAGATTGATAAGATTGTTTGAAAGAAGCTTTCCGATAAGGAATTCAGCTGAAATGTAATAAACTTTCTTCTTTCCGTCATTTTTCTCTTTATCCTCTGCAAGTTCTTTGGTCATTGAGAGAAGTGCAAAATAAAGTTCCTCGTTAGTACAGTCCTTAATTGACTTATTGTATTTCTTTTCACAGATATCTGCTAACATATTGTCCTCCTTGCTAAAATACCACTTATTCTTGTTTCGTCCGTAAACCTTCGTGAGTTCACGCAGCTTGTTACGGATTTCCTTTGTAAATTCACCATCCTTAAGACGCCATTTCCAGTTAGTACCTATTGTTGAAGGCAGATTCATTCTGGCTGAATTATCTTTGCCCAGAAGATCCTGCATCTGGATTATCGTTGTGTCTGCAACGCTTGCATATGCACACCTTATAATCTCATCAACAATTTTATCCTTATCATCGACATCGAGATATTTCATCATATACTCGATGTTCTGTTCCGTTGCGTTGCCGATGTATCCCTTCATGGTCTCGTTATCATGGGTTCCGATATATACAACGTAATTCTTTTCATAATTATGAGGTGCATGTTCGTTGTTCGTATTACCATCAAACGCAAACTGAAGAATCTTCATTCCCGGATATCCGGATTTCTTGATAAGTTCTGTTACTTCAGGAACAACTACTCCGAGGTCTTCCGCTATAACCTTGGCATCACCCATAACACTGTCAATTGCATTTATAAGCTTTATCCCCGGTCCTTTGGCAAAAAAGCCATCCTTAGGCACACCGTCCACAGGTATATTGTAATATCTCACAATTCCTATGAAGTGATCTATTCTGGTAACATCATACAGTTTGGCTGATGCAATCATACGCTTCTTCCACCATGCAAAATCACACCTCTCCATCTCATCCCAGTCATAAATCGGATTGCCCCATTTCTGACCCCAGTCAGAAAAAGCATCCGGCGGGCATCCTGCCACATTAACAGGCTTAAGATTCTCATCAAGCTGGAACAATGTAGGATTAGTCCACACATCCGCACTGTCAAGTGCAACGTAAATCGGAATATCGCCAATTATCTTAATGCCATTACGGTTGGCATAATCTTTAAGCCTGTCCCACTGCTCATAGAATTTGAACTGGAGGAACTTATAGAAATCAATTTCATATGCAAGTCTGCTCTCGTATTCTGCGACAGCTTCAGGTTTTCTGAAACGGATATCTTCCTCCCAGCTTAACCATTCCCTGTTATCATGTGCGCCCTTGATTGCCATAAATACGGCATAATCATGAAGCCAGTCCTTATTATCTTCAAGGAATGTCTTATATGCATCACTCTCTTTATGAGCTGATGCTTCAAATGCTTTCTTAAGCACATTAAATCTTGCATTATATATTACATCATATTCAACATATTCAGGATTACTTCCCCAGAATACATTCTCAACATCCGCTTTTTCAAGAAGTCCCTCTTCAATAAGAGTATCCAGATCGATAAAATACGGATTACCCGCAAATGCGGAAAATGACTGATACGGGCTGTCCCCGAAACTTGTAGGTCCTACCGGAAGCACCTGCCAGTACATCTGGCCTGAACTCTTCAACATATCGACAAATTCATATGCTTTCTTTCCAAGAGTTCCGATTCCGTAAGGTGAAGGTAAGCTGCTTACCGGAAGAAGGATTCCGGCACCTCTGTCAAGTTCTTTACTCATAGTACACGCCTTTCTATTATTTGTATTATTCCCGGTTTTGTTTAGTACATTTGTATTCTAATATCAAATAAGATTTTATTCTTGCAGTATACAATCAAAAAGTGGTACAATCCTATCAAAGTATATTAACAAGAGCAAGGAGGCATACTTTTTTGAATATCATTGAATACGAAAACTATCAGGAAACCAAACCGCATGCCGATTCTCTTTTTCCATATAATACATATCTCTGCTCCATTCCCCTTGATTTTAACGAAGTTCCTCTTCACTGGCATAATGAAATGGAAATAATTTACATAAAAAAAGGCCGCGGAAACGTAACACTCGACTTTGATAACCATTATGTTGAATACGGAGATATAATCATCGTCCTTCCGGGGCAGATGCACGGAATAAGCCGTCTCGGTGATTACACAATGGAATATGAAAATATTATCTTTGCCCCGGAAATGTTAATGTCTGTAACTCAGGATACCCTGTCAGAAGAGTTTTTTACACCTTTTATGTCCGGCAAAATAACTTTTAACCATATAATATCCAAAGACAATCCCAACTATAACAATATCAGCGGCTGCTTAAACCGCGCCGATAAAATAGGCGAAAATTTTCCGCGCGGATATAAACTGGCAATAAAAGGGGTCCTGTATGAATTTTTCTATGAACTTTATCAGGTATGCTCGCTTGAAGCACCCGATAAATCCAACAAAAATATCGACAGGATAAAGGACATCATCAAATATATAGAAACCAATTACGATAAGCCGATAAGCATCGCAGGAATTGCCGGTGTTGCCGGATTTTCCGAATCTCATTTCATGAAATTTTTCAAGACAATTATGGGAACTTCATTCATAGACTACCTTAACGACTACCGGCTGTCCATGGCCTCGCGTATGCTTGTGTCATCAGATGATAAGATAATCGATATCGCAGCGCACTGCGGATATGACAATCTCTCGTATTTTAACCGTATATTCAAGAAAAAATACGGAATTACGCCAAGTGCATACCGCAGGAAATAATTTTGTTAAAAACATATAAATTTTATGTAAAGAGATTGATTATTTTGTGCATATGTGCTACAATATAGTTTGTTAAATATATGACAATATTAGTCAAATAAGGAGGTATTTTTTATGGCACGTTTTACATTACCAAGGGATTTATATCACGGAAAGGGATCTCTTGAAGTATTAAAGACACTGACAGGTAAGAAGGCTGTCATCTGTGTCGGCGGCGGTTCCATGAAGCGCGGAGGTTTCTTACAGAAAGCCGAAGATTATCTTCATGAAGCCGGTATGGAGGTTAAGCTTATTGAGGGAATCGAGTCAGATCCGTCCGTTGAGACTGTTATGAATGGTGCAGCCATTATGCAGGAATTTGAGCCTGACTGGATTGTAGCCATGGGAGGCGGTTCTCCTATCGACGCAGCCAAGGCTATGTGGATTAAATATGAATATCCTGATATTACATTTGAAGATATGTGTAAGGTATTCGGGCTTCCTAAGCTCCGTAACAAAGCACACTTCTGCGCTATCCCATCTACATCCGGAACAGCTACAGAGGTAACCGCATTCTCCATCATCACGGATTATGCCAAGGGAATCAAATACCCTATCGCTGATTTCGAGATCACACCGGATGTTGCGATTGTTGACCCTGAGCTCGCTGAGACCATGCCTAAGAAGCTTGTTGCACACACAGGTATGGATGCTATGACACATGCTATAGAGGCTTATGTATCCACAGCTAACTGCGATTACACAGATCCTCTCGCTCTCCATGCGATTAAGATGATAGATACAGACCTTGTTAAATCATATAACGGGGATGCCGATGCCAGAGCATCAATGCATAACGCACAGTGCCTTGCCGGTATGGCTTTCTCCAATGCCCTTCTCGGCATAGTACATTCAATGGCACATAAGACAGGTGCTGCTTTCTCCGGAGGACATATTATCCACGGCGCAGCCAATGCAATGTATCTTCCGAAAGTTATTAAGTTTAATGCCAAGGATCCTGTTGCAGCTGCCAGATATGCCGATATTGCTGATTTCATACATCTTGGTGGAAACACTACCGAAGAGAAAATCGATAACCTCATTGCAATGCTCCGCAAGAAGAATGATGACCTTAACATTCCTCACTGCATTAAGCATTACGGCGAGGGCGGACTTCCTGCAGAGACAGGCATTGTTCCTGAAGACGAATTTATGGCCAAGCTTCACGATATTGCAGCCAATGCAATACTTGATGCATGCACAGGTTCTAATCCAAGGCAGCCATCCCAGGAAGAGATGGAGAAACTCCTTAAGTGCTGCTACTACGATACTGAAGTTGACTTTTAGTTTTTTACCATATTTTACCTATACAAAGGGACACCGGCACATAAGCCGGTGTCCTTTGCATTACTCTCTTCCTATTTCGAATCCGGTGTAATTTCCACCGATATATCTTCCTGTCCCCTTGTCAAAATCGCTATTGCTCTCATATGTGAACACTGTAAGATAAATTGACTGCACTTCGTCTATTTTTTCACCTGTTGTAACCTTAATCGATGTCATAAGCGTTTCATCCGTAACCTGTTCATCCAGAAGGTGGCTGTACCATGCTCCGTCCGGCTGGTGCACATCATCATACAGATACAGTTCTACATATGTGAATATCGACCCGGTATCCGATGGCTTTTTCACGGTACATATGAGTTCATCACCGGTCTTTAATGTCACCTTGACCTCATAACCGATTTTGGTCACCGCAGCATCCGGATAACTGTTCCACCAACTATTGAAAGCATTCTTGAATCCATCATATGGAAAAGATTCCTCGGATGTTGCAAAAGAATAAAAGCCTCCGATATCGCTGTACCATATCCATGACGCCGAATATGAATGTTTTATGTCAAAAATCCCTGTATCCTTATTTCTCTTATAAAGATTCATAAAAGGCTGTGTTTCCCTGACACCGGCATTCTGCCTCTGTTCCTCCACTGATAATACTGTTTCACTTTCCGTTTCAGCAATGCTTTCGGTAACTTTCTCCGTAGCAGCTGACCTTTCTGTTACCGGCATTGTTTCTGCATTATCGGATGATGAACATCCTGCCATACATACCATAACAGCCGCTGCCAATAGAAAAATAATTGTCTTTTTCATTTTATGCTTTCTTCCCTACTCTTCCCTTCAACGCCCCAATAAGTGAACATATTGCAAAAACCACAAGATTTGCACATACCACGCTGGCTCCGGCCGGTGTTGACATAGTAAACGAAACCGTTATACCTATCATAAAACACACTACCGATATGATTACAGAACTTATTATAACCACGCGGTATCTTTTACATATCCGCATTGATGACAGGCTTGGAAAAATAATAAGGCTCGATATCAGAAGTGCGCCCATCATCCTCATTCCGATAACAACGGTTACCGCAGTAAGCACTGCCAGAATTCCATTATACAATCCTGCCCTCGTTCCCGTCGCCCTTGCGAAATTCTCATCGAATGTCACTGCAAATATCCTGTTATAAAATACTATAAAAAGTAAAACTACTATGATTGAAAGTATACGGCTTACCAGCGCATCCTCATCGCTAAGAGAAAGTATGCTTCCGAACATATAATTATTAACATCCGTATTCATCCCGGATGACATGGATATAATCATGACACCGATGGCAAGTGCTCCACTGCACACTATCGCAACTGTTGCATCACCTTTTAACTTGCTGTTTTCACTTATTCTCAACATAAGAAAAGCTGCAGCAATACATACAGGAATTGCAACTTTAAGAGGCGCTGTTCCGGCAGCAGCTGCTGCGGCAAGTGCCGCAAAGCCAACATGGGACAGTCCGTCTCCGATCATAGAATATCTCTTAAGTACCATGCTTACGCCAAGAAGCGAGGCACACAACGACACCAGAAGGCCTACCGTAATTGCCCTTACCATAAACTGGTAATTAAACATATCCGCAAATATTTCCATATCAATCAAACCTCTTTTCTCTGTGCAAAACGCATGCCGTCTTCACTGTGCATAAATTCATCCTTCGTGCCATAGAAAATCTTATCATGGGATAAATGAAGTATGTGTGAGGCATATTTAAGCGTCGCCTCTGTATCATGTGATACCATTATTACCGTTATTCCCATCTTTTTGTTAATCTGTTCAATCAGATCATACAGTTCCTGCGTTGCCACAGGATCCAGTCCCGCAACCGGCTCATCCAGCAATATCAGCCTTTTGGTCGCGCACATAGCTCTCGCAAGCAGAACTCTCTGTTTCTGTCCGCCGGACAGATCATGAAAGCATTTATTTTTAAGATTTTCTATGCCCATAAGACGCAATTTATCCATTACATCCGCCTTATCCCTGCGGCCAAAAAAAGGCTTCATTCCAAGGCTGTTAAGTCTTCCGCTTATCACAACTTCATACACACTGGCGGGAAAATCCTTCTGAGCATCCGTCTGCTGCGGCATATAACCTATCTCGGTTCTTTTAAGATTATCCCCGGTTTCAATTGTGCCCTTCATGGGCTTCTTAAGTCCAAGAATAGTCTTGATCAATGTGCTTTTGCCTGCCCCGTTTTCTCCGACAATGCACAGGTATTCTCCGCCGTTCAGGCTGAAATTAAGATCTTTCAGTATTGTTCTGCCTTCATATCCAAGGCTTATATTATCGCATTTTATAAGTGCCATCAGTTAAGCGCCTCCTTAAGTGCCTCTGCATTATCATACATCAGTGATAGATATGTTTCTCCGGCTTCAAACTGGTCCTTTGAAATATTATGGCCACTGTAAAAAGTCCTGACCACTGCTCCTGTATCGTCTGCAATCGTCTGTGCCATATTTGGACTGCTAAGTTCCATCTTGAATATTACCGGAATATTCTGTTCCCTTACCTTGTCTTCGAGAAAAGCAATTGTTGCCGCGCTTGCTTCATTTTCCTGTGAGCATCCCGGAAATGCGGCATAATATTTTAATCCGTATTCCTCAATAAAATATCTCACCGGAAATCTGTCTCCAAACACAATTGTATCACGCGGCGACTCAGTGACAATCTGCCTGATATATTCATCAAGTTTATCGAGTTCTTTTATATATTTGCTGCAGTTATCCGCATAAGTATCTGCATTGTCCGGATCTTCATCTTCTAAAACCGACGCAATTTTCTCACATATCTGCCCTGCATTTGCAGGAGAAGTCCACACATGTTCATCCCATTCGTCATGTTCATCACCGTGTTCATCTCCATGTTCATCTCCATGTTCATGTTCATGTTCTTCATGCACATCCATTCCTTCAACAGTTTCTTCTTCATACCGGTCATCAACACAATCCAGGAGCTTAATGGTACGCATTTTACCCGAATCTATCGAGTCCAGGATATTGTCTATCCATGCGTCATTTTCCCCGCCAACATATATAAAAATATCACAATTCTGTATTTCAATTATATCCCTGGGTGTCGGTTCATATGAATGTGCCTCCGCACCCGGCTTAAGAAGCATTGATAAATCCACATTATCTCCGGCTATCTGTCTTACAAAATCATATCCCGCAAAAATAGTGGTTATGACCTTCAGTCTCCCGTTATCCGCATCGTTATTACTTCTTATTCCGGCGCATCCCGTCAAAAATGCAGTCAGTACAAATATCATCAGAAGTGCAGTAACTCTCTTAATTTTCATGATTATTCACTGTCCTTCCGACATTCAGAGCAGACTCCGTACAGCACTGATGATTCGCACTGAAGTTCAAATCCATGATGTTCCATAATGTGTCCCTTGATTTCATTCATGAATCCACAATCGAGATGAATTATCCTGCCGCATTTCACACAATGCAGATGCAGATGTTCTTTACAGTTATGCTCGGCTCCGCCGCCTATATACTGAAAAGAAGACATCTCACCCTTTCTGGCAACATACTTCATAACTTCTCCGCTTGTACTTAATTTATTGAGAAATCTGTATATTGTTGATGAATTTACTTCAATTCCTTCACTTACAAGATACCTGTCAATATCCGCAACCGTAACCAGCTTATCATTATTGTCTGCAAGATATTTCATTATTTTCGTGTGACTTATAGTTGAATATTCTTTCGCCATAATTGCACCTTCTGTTCTTATACGCAAAATGCAAACAAACTGCTTTTGCAATCTGTTTGCATTTTATATTAGTATATATCGGCCGTTTTGTCAATAGCTTATTTACGCCTGTCATGTCCTGCCATCTTATAATATTCCGCTTTTTCCTTGTACATAAGTGCCTCAGCATCACTGATGACTTTTTCCATGTTATTATCTGAATTCTCACGCCACACATTGCCTATTGCAATTTCAACATTATTCTTACGCATGGCATCTTTGAGCAGACCAACTTTATTATTAAAATCATCCTGTAAGATTCCATAACAGATAACAAGCATCTCATCTCCGCCTATTCTGAACATACCGTAACCTTCAAAAGCACTGCGGATGGCATCTGCTGCCCTTATTATCAAAGCATCACCCTGTGAATGTCCATAATTGTCATTAATGCGCTTAAGTCCTGTTATGTCACAATACACAACTCCGATATTCTTGTTCCCGTTGTTGTTGACAATATACGTATTCATCGCATATCTGTTGCCAAGTCTGGTAAGTGAATCCGTAAAACTCAATGTCTTAAGCTGACTTAACAGGTTGCGTCGTTTCATTGATGACACAATAAAGTGTCCCATGATTTGAAGCATATTGGATGTGTAATCCAATGCATCGACCGGCGGATTATCCACACCGAAAAAACCCACTATTTTCTTCTCATCATAAAGCGGCACAACTACGAGTGAGCTGATATTCTGGCGTTTAAGATTATCATACTGCAGCGGATCGCTGTCCTTGATATCTTCAAGGTTCCTGATCACTATGTTCTTATCTTCCCTGAAATTCCTATACCAGTTAGCACATAGTTCAGGTGGAAGGTCCTGAAGATTATCAATTTCCGGCATTACGCCGTTAGCAACCCATTCGTATGTATTATCATCCCTACCATGTGCATTTCTTTCAAAAATATATGTACGTTGACCGTTAAGGGCCTTGCCGAGATACTCAAGTTCAATCTGGATTGATCTGTCGGGTGAATCCTCCTGTAATGCCACCCTTAATCCTTCATTAACCAAAGCCTCCATATTACGGTAACTTACGAATTTATCACCCTGACGGTCAGCACCGATACCGATTGCAATTTCAAGGCGGTACCGTTTTCCGTTATCCACGACAAGCGTATCCTTGAGGGCAAAATACTTGTCAAAAATGGGATTATAATAATTCCACTCTCTAAAACTGCCCTCTCTGAGCTTGTCATTATTGCATATTACACATGGTACCGAACAATTCTGTATAATCTCGTGGCATTTTTTACCGGAAAGCTCTTCACATGACTTAAATCCACAAAGCTTTCTTAGTTTCTTATTCATATATACAAGTTCGTATGTGTCCGGATCCGAGACATACACACATTCATTCATATTTTCAAAAAAATCCCATATATGCTGCATTTTATTATCTCCTATACACAAGGGAACTAATCGTTTCTGTCAGTTCCCCAAAGTCCTTGCCTCTTCAGTTCCAGATATTGCGCGTATGCCTTCTCAAGCATCTGTTTCTCATTGGCAAACCTGAGAAGATGATATGCCTCGTGATACTTATAATATCCCGAATCCTCAAAATATTCCTCTCTCTGCGGCTTGCTGTAATAACTGTCTGCCATCATAAGATACCAGTGAACCTCCTTATCCACTACATCATTCGGCACGCTGAAAGAATATCTGCTCTTACCTATATATTTAATAATAGAGGGGGTAACACCGGTCTCTTCACGAACTTCACGTAGCGCTGTTTCCTTGTAATCCTCTCCTTCTTCCATAGTTCCCTTTGGAAGAACCCATCCTTCATACTTATTCCTGTAATTCTTATACAGAAGAAGTATTTTACCTCGAAAAATTACCACACCCCCACAGCTTGTTGCTTCTATCATTGCAAACCCTCCTGTTTGGTGTGTCCTCATACAGACTTTAAAATAAGTATACATCCTTAATACAAATATATCAAACTTTTTTTATCTTGAGTAATAATAGTCATATATTTTCTTAGCCGCCTCTGCGCCACTTTGTGTTCTCTGCGGACCGCCCTCTATAAGCACCGTTACGGATATTTTGGCATCCTCCGCCGGAGAAAAACTTGTAAAAAATGAATGTTCATACCCTTGTGTTCCGTACTGTGCCGTACCCGATTTGCCGGCAACCGTATATGATATATCCTTAAAAAGCCAGTTAAAACTGGTAGTGACCACAGCTCCCATATCTTCCTGAAGAATAGCTGCCTCATCAGCGGTAAGAAGTTTCCCATATTCCTCACCCTTGAATGTCTTGACGGTAAGTCCGTTAACGCTTTCGACTTTCTGCATAACATAAGGTGTCATAAGCATACCGTCATTGGCAACCGCACTCGTAATAAGAGCAAGATGCATAGGCGTTATAAGTGTTTCTCCCTGTCCGAAAGCAGTCTGTGCAATATCCCAGTCGCTGCTGGTATCTTTTAACACAAACTGGCTCTTATTATATTCCATAGGAACCGGAAGCTCCGAATTAAACAATAGATCTTTTGCAGTCTGGGCATAGCTGTCAATATTAAGTGTCAGTCCCATATTTATAAAAGAAGTATTACACGAGTTGGCAAATGACATTTTCGTATCCTGAACACCATGCACAGTTCCATGTGAACAGCTTATGGATTTGCCCGAAACATCTATGCTGCCTTTACATTCATAAGAATAATCCTTATAATTATCCGGATTTTCCCGCAGATATTCAAGCAGTGTCACTATCTTAAAAGTAGAACCCGGCGGATACAATCCTTGCGTTGCCCTGTTAATTAGCACAGAATCACTGCCGTCCGCGGTCACGCTGCTCCAGTCGGCAGCTATTGTGTTCGGGTTAAAATCCGGTTTGCTTACCATGGCAAGGATTTTACCTGTTGACGGCTCCGTAATAATGACTGCGCCCCTGTCGCTTCCAAGAGCATCATAAGCCGCCTGCTGTAATCCCGAGTCAAGGGTTGTTATAAGATTATCGCCATGATTTTTCTCTCCGGACAGATCATTGGCTATCTGTTCAAAAAGATTCTGATTGCTCGTCAGCATATAATAACCCGCTGACGCCTCAAGTCCATATCCTCCGTTATTGATGTATCCCGTCACATGCGCAAAAAGATTATTATACGGATAATATCTTACATTTTTACCATTCTCGTCTTCAACCGTAGTTGCTATTATGTTTCCATCCGCACTTATTATTGAACCACGCTCTATTTTCTCTGCAAGTATGCTCTGGCGCTTATTATATGAGCTATTGATTACATCATCAGCTTTCACGACCTGAAAGTATATCATATAGCCTATCAGTCCCAGAAAAACCGCCAGGAATATATATGTTGATACAAGAATTCCGGTATTGGCCGGATTATGCTTTTTTCTGTTCTTTGGATTCTGCTTCATCGCCTTCATTCTCCTTTACAAGAATAAATACTGCCTGGACAATCGCGAACATAAGTATCGAGCACAGGATTGAACTTCCGCCGTAACTCACAAACGGAAGTGTGACTCCGGTCGACGGTATAAATTTCGTGACTCCGCCGATTGTCAGGAAACACTGGAATATATACATAGTCGAAAATCCGACTGCTACAAGCTTATAAAAAATATCGCGGCTTCTTGTTGCCACACGCATCATTGACATATAACTGCCAAAACATATCAGAATTACGCATATAGCAAATATCATACCAAATTCTTCCGACATCGCAGCGAACACAAAATCCTTAACAGCTACGGGAATTGTATTCGGAAGTCCCTGATAAAGCCCCATTCCGAACAATCCGCCCGTTCCTATCGCAAAAAGTGACTGTGTAATCTGGTATCCGCCTTTATCGATAATGCTCCACGGATCCCTCCATGCATACACTCTTGTACGTACATGTGAGAAGGCTTTATATGCAAACGCTGCTGCACCGCATCCGGTCAGGAGTCCGGCAATAAGGTATCGTATTTTACCAGTTCCGACGTACAGCATAACAATGTATACAACGAAGAATATCAATGCAGTTCCAAGGTCGTTCGATGCAACAAGAACGAGGACATGAAACGCTGCAATGGCTGCAGAAGCAACAACCCTGCCGAATGTTCTCGCTCTCCATAACATTGCTGCAACAAAAAGGACATATATTAACTTAACAAATTCCGAAGGCTGGAATGAAAAACCGGCAATATCGACGGAAATCTGCGCACCCCATGTGGTTTTTCCGAGCACAAGCGTTATGCCAAGCATTAGAATTCCTATAACCGCAAACAGATATTTCATCTTCACAATGGTATGCCTCTTCCTCATGAAACGCGGGACAAAGAAACCTATGACCGTTCCGATAAGGACAATAACAAACTGTTTGAAAGCACTTGACGGAGCAAGCCTCTCAACCATGACAAATCCAAGCATCATAAGCATTGACATATTATTGACAATCTGTATTGAACAATCCGGATAAATCAGTCTGTACAAAACTATAAAAAGGATCAGGTATACAAATTCCAGCAAAAAGAACACCAATGTGTTTACCGACCATTTATAATACATACATGTCACAGAACATATTGTGAATATCACAAACATAATCACGTTCTGGACAACCGCCCTTTTCTTTAATTTGTCCGCATCCTTAACCCGCATCATAAGGAAGCCGAACAATGTATAAAACAACATTAAAAAAATCAAAATGTATTTGGAAAGATTAATAAGTATTGTTGCCATATCACTCTACTCCTTTGGTAAAATGTCCTCTGGTAAAGCTGCCTTCTGCCGGTGCTTCCGCCTTTACTTCCTGTATGATCCGGCGTACATCATTTGCATTTTCGCTGCAAAACGCACAGCTTATATGTAAAGGATCAATATCTTCTATCTCTGCTGACCGGTCTGCAATATACATCGGCACACTATTATATATAATATTATAGCAATGCCTGCAGCATGCAAGATAAGTAAGATTTGCGTTTTTGCGGTCCTTAAAAGTGCCGAATTCCGGATTCGGTCCATGACAGGACGTATAATTACAGTCTATGCATCCTGCACTTACCATAAGCGGTATTCTTGAGTACACCATAAGTTCGGCATCCGGAATATTAATATGCTTTATCTCTCCCCTGTTAAGTTCTATCGGAATTGTTATCTCATCAAATCCGTTGTCTAGCAGAACTTCTGCAGCGATATTGTTAAATGCATATACTGTATAATCAGCTACATATTTGCAGTCAAATCCATGTCCGCGTAAAAAAACGTATTCCGCTATATTTCTTATAAGAAACCCATCTGCCGAAAGAGCTTTAAGCCTGTCAATATATTTCTCTTCAAAATAACCGTTGTAACCCTTTCTGAACACTCTCGGAGCCGCCATAAAAAACTCTGTTTTCGCAGCCGCACAAGCCTTCCTGATACGCAGTATCTGATCCATATCCATAATCTCACTCTCAATATAAATCCTGTCGGCCTTACATTCGATGGCTGCCTCAGCCTGTTCATAGGTCATCACGCGCACCGACAAAAATCTTCTGTCATGTACTTTACGGTTTCTTCCTGTATACTCTGTCGCACGCGCCTGTGCCACACGCTTATATAAAGATGTTATTTCTCCGGTAAGTGCCTCTGCTCCCGCACGTCTGAGTTCATTCAGGCTTTTGTTCGGTATAAATATGTTGTCCTGCATATCCACATCAGTGTTAACCGCGCGATAACATGTATTACCGAATCTGGATATCTGCTTCTTAATGTCTTCAAGGCTCATTGGCCTGTTGGATGCAGTCTGCACAATATCACCGCTTACCGAGACGGAAACATCCCCGGTCGAAAGTTTCATTACTGCCGGGCGGCCCGGTTCAAGTTCCAGCCCGATATTAATATCTTTCCTGATATCTTCAAAATCAGCTGCCGCACCATTGCTGCCCTGACTTCTTTTCATCCCGGCAATCATCTCCCTGCCGTTATGACGTACATAATATCCGTTCGTCATTCCTCCCCTGTCAAAAAGATTGTTAAGATAATCTATATCCTCACGTCTGACTCTGTAATGTTCTCTGTTATTAATGCATTCATCGACATAATGCCTGTACACGCCCGTCACGCCTGCCGCATATGATGCACTCTTCATTCTGCCCTCTATCTTAAGCGAATATACTCCTGCATCAAGAATATCCGGAAGTATATCAAGAGTACATAAATCCCTGAGACTTAACAAGGGTGCTTTGATTTTATTCTTCTCATATTCAAGCCTGCATGTTCCGGCGCACCTGCCGCGGTTGCCACTTCTTCCTCCAAGGAAACTGCTCATAAAACACTGTCCCGAATATGCATAACACAAAGCGCCGTGCACAAAACACTCAATTTCCATCGGAGTGTCCTTGCCCACGGTATCAGCATGTTCTCTTAATCTTCTTATGTCACCAAGACTCAATTCCCTGGCCGGAACAATTCTCGTAACATTATAACGGCTTAAGAAATCAATATATTCCGGTTCTGTGATAGTCATCTGGGTACTGGCATGAATGTCCAGTCCCGGAAAATTATCATTAATAAACTTCATAACCCCGTAATCCTGAACAATAACAGCATCCAGTCCCGCCTCATATAAAGGCAGGATATACTCATACAAACCGTCCTCTATCTCCCTGTTCTTAAGCAGTGTATTAACGGTAAGATAAACCTTCCTGTCAAATATATGGGCATAATCTATAGCCCTTAAAAGTTCTTCATTATTAAGATTACCGGCATAAGCCCTCGCTCCGAACTGCGTTCCGCCCAGATAAACCGCATCGGCTCCGGCATTGACCACCGCTTTGAAAATATCGTAACTTCCCGCAGGTGCAAGTACTTCTGCCATTAAATTCTTATTACTCATATTAAAATACTCTATTTATCAGCATTATTAAGTTCTGTTTCAAGCCTTACGATTGTTCTCTGATTCTCAACAATCTCCGCCTTAAGTTTCTCAATTTCCTGATTGGCTGCGTCAAGCTTAATCTGCTTGGAAATACCGTCATGTTTAAGGTTATATATCTGCTTATCCTTATCGCTCATGTCCGATTCTTTCTCATCTGCTGCCTTCTTAGCCTTAAAATAATCATCAGCTATGTTAAGTTCTATCATAACGGCCTGCATATCAGGCGTCTGACGTCTGTATACATCGGATTTCCTGAAATCGGAAATCTTGCCGTTAATGTATGCGGCAACCTTCTGAAGATATTCCTCGCTCTCATAGCCGCTTAATGTGTATGTTCTGTTTCCTATTGTTACTTCCGTTTCATTCTTGGCTGACAATGTATTTTCTCCTTCTCTTATGGATAATATATATGAAAAATTGTACCACACAAACCGCATTATGTCAAAAGGGTGTCAGCCGGTACATTGACAAAATACCGCTATTGAATTATCTTTGATTTTTGCTTATAATATTGAATGTTTGCGGGGTTACCCGGATTGGAGATTATAATATGACAATTGAACTTAATATGTACCAGACTCTGGCGATGGCTGTCATTGTCCTTGTCTTTGGTACTTTCCTTAAACATAGAATTAAATTTCTTGAGAAATTCTGTATACCGTCCCCGGTTATAGGCGGAATTATATTCGCTATACTTACATGTGTGTGCTATAGCACCGATATTGCAACCTTTGTATTTGATGATACCCTCCGTGAAGTATGCATGGTATTTTTCTTCACCTCGGTAGGATTTCAGGCTAACCTTAAGGTAATAAAAAGCGGCGGCAAATCGCTTATAATATTCCTGGTTCTGCTTATTTTCTTAATAGTTCTCCAGAACCTGCTCGCACTCGGTATTTCCGGTGTCCTGCACATCAACCCGTTAATCGGTTTATGCACAGGGTCAATTCCGATGGTCGGCGGCCACGGAACTGCGGGAGCTTTCGGGCCGGTGCTTGAAAGTCTTAACGTGAGCGGCGCAACCACTATTTGTACCGCATCTGCCACATTCGGTCTTATTGTCGGAAGTTTAATCGGCGGGCCTCTCGGACGCCGCCTTATCGAGAAGAAAAATCTTCTCGCAACCGCCGTTTCGGAAGACGACAGTCTTCTTGTTGAGGATGAAAAAAGGCATGAACGGCATACCAATATGTACGCAGCGGCCGTATTCCAGCTTATCATAGCAATCGGAATCGGGACTGTCTTCTCATCGCTTTTAACCAAAACCGGATTGACTTTCCCTATATATATCGGTGCAATGCTGGCTGCGGCACTCATCCGCAACATATCCGAATATACGGGCAAAGTTACCATACACATGGGTGAAATCAATGACCTTGGCGGCATTGCATTATCTCTTTTTCTTGGAATGGCAATGATTACGCTTAAATTATGGGAACTTGCCTCGCTCGCGCTTCCGATGCTTATACTTCTTGGCGCACAGGTCCTGTTTATGGTTATTTTCACATATTTTATAGAATTTAATGTCATGGGCCGCGACTATGATGCCGCCGTTCTTGTAGCCGGAACCTGCGGTTTCGGAATGGGAGCAACGCCGAATGCCATGGCCAATATGCAGGCAATCTGCAACAGATACGTTCCGTCAGTCAAGGCATACCTGATAATTCCACTTGTCGGAAGCCTTTTTGCGGATTTCATAAACAGTCTGGTTATCACTTTTTTTGTCAATATATTGTAACTGGGAGGGTTATATGTTATTCAGAAAATCAAAAGAAAAAAACACAAAATACGACCTTACTTATGATAATGTTGCGATTCCGGAAGTGCATACACATCCTGCCAATGACGACAGCGATTCCGATGGCGATAACGATGTGTTATATGATAATGTCGCAATTCCGGAAGTACACATTCATAAAAAATAATTATTTCTTCTTATTCAGGACATTCGATATGAGTCCCATACGGTATGCCTCATCATCCGGGTAAAGACCTGTGGCCAGAAGTTCTTCGTCAGTATAATCATACAGTTTGGACTTACGGCCATGTGCCCTTCCATTCAATGCATTGGCGGCCATCGCCATATTAGCAGCGGACGGTTCCTCATATTGAACTGTCTTACAATACGGACATATTCTGTCCGGCTTATGCATATCCATGCCACACTGAAGGCAAAAAAAGCTCATGCTTACATCTCCCTTATTTCATAATATTTCTATCTCAAATTATACACGGCATAATTATATTAGTCAAATCCGGCTTGATACAGAAAAAACAACAATTAAAAAATTTTTTATATTTGTATATCACTTTATAATATTTTATGTTATAATAATCGAAACTAATACAAAACGTGATAAGGAGGGACTTGTATGTCGTCCGGATTTAAACATTTGCAATATGAACAACGTAAGAGAATCAGGCAATTAATGGATGACGGTGTATCAATCCGAGCTATCGCCAGAAGTTTCGGTATGGCACCTAACTCAATTTACCGTGAAGTCAAGCGCGGCACACCGGAGGGAAGTGACAGATATGACCCGGATTATGCCCAGGCACGATACAGAAAGATGGTATCGCACCGCGGATTTCCGTCCGTACTTCAGAAACATCCTGAGCTTGCGCAGCACATCGCGGACCTTATGCTCAAGGAACATTACAGCCCATGTAAAGTTGCAGATATTCTTCAGACAGAGGACCTGCCTAAGAGGCTTAAGCTTACCAAGGAGACTATTTATCTTAACATTGACAAGGGACTTATTCCGGGTGTTACCCGTAAGACTATGAGGAGACACCGCACTAAGCTTTTTAACCGCGGTCAGGTATGTTTCCCTAAATGGGTTCTTGAAGAGCTGGATTTGCAGTGCGGAGATGTTATGCATTTCGAAGTTAAAGGTGACAAGATCATTCTCGAAAAGGCTGACGAAATCAAATCCATCAAATAATCAATCTGTTCAAAAGAGGATTTCGGCTATTACCGGAATCCTCTTTTATAATTATAATAAGCCGATATCGTCCACAACATCAATATCCGCTGTTTCTCTTTCATCTTCTGTCTCATATTCAAGACATGCATCCATATGTGCTTTGATAATTTTCCGGCCTCCCTCATCACCTGCAAGCATCATAAGTTCGTCGCGAAGCTTATGGGAAAACGCAGTCGGGTTTCCCGGCATTCCATGCGATTTAACTCTTCCGCAGATATATTTTCCCGATTGCATTGCTTTAATCAATCCATCCAATGTATCGATGCGAAGGCACGGCTGGTCCGCAGTCACGAAAAAATAAAAACCATCGGATGCGTTATCTGCCGCACTGATTCCATTATGAATGGTATATGATATACCTTCGGCACTTTGAGGGCTGTATGAAATTATGATGTTGGAACATATATACTGTTTAACATATTCACATATCTCATCATATCTTGTGACAACTATAAGTTCCGTATCCGGCCTTACCGACACATATTCAATTATTTTATCGAGTGCATGCCTGTACAGCGGCTTTTCCTTAAATTCATACAAAAGCTTATTGCTTCCAAAACTTCTGCCGCTGCCGGCAGCCATATAAATAATACTATTCCGATACATGCTCAAATGCTCCGAGTATTTTCTCCGGCGTAAACGGCACTTCACGCAGCCATGTTCCGGTTGCATTATAAATCGCATGTGCAATCGCCGGACACGGAGTATTAATGACAAGTTCACCGATTGATTTGGCACCAAAAGGTCCCGATTTCTCATAGCTGCTTTCAAAAGCAACACGAATATTGCCGATATCCTCCCGTGTAGGAATTTTGTAATTCATAAAAGAATTCTCAAATATGCTTCCTTTATCGGAATATGTTATATTCTCATACAATGCCATTCCGATTCCCTGTGCTATTCCACCCTCCGTCTGTACTCTGGCAAGATTTTCATTGATAACGGTTCCGCAGTCAACCACTCCGACATAGTCTATTATCTTAAGTTCGCCGGTCTCGCGGTCAATCTCCGTCTCTACCATTCCGACCATAAAAGGCGGCGGCGATGACGGAAGTGATGCTGTTTCCGTAACCTGCAATGCATCATTGGAACCGCACATGGATGCGGTAGCAATCTGCTCCAGACTTACTTTTCTTGAATCTTTAAGGCATCTGACTTCATTATTCTCATATACTACATCTTCTTTGTTCACGCCAAGCATAACCGCACCCTCGGTACAGATTTTGTTCTTAAGAGTCTCACATGCTCTCACGACAGCATTTCCTGTGACATATGTCGTACTTGATGCATATGAACCCGAATCATAAGGCGACATATCACTGTCAGCACTATAAACAGTGACATCATCAACAGTACATTCCATACATTCAGCCACCATCTGCGCAAGTATCGTGTCACAGCCGGTTCCCATATCGGCTGCACCGATTACCAGTGAAAATCTGCCTTCGTCTGTAAGTTTCACCGTTGCCCCGCCGACATCAACTCCGGATATACCGGAGCCCTGCATTGCGATAGCCATTCCGACACTACGCACTTTATTGTTTCCAATATCTTTGCACGGATATTTTTCATCCCATCCAATCATCTGCCTTGCCTTTGCAAGACACCGGTCAAGAGCACAGCTTGTAGCAAATTCATCATAATAAGCATGCATGCAGTTTCCTTCACGGACCATATTGATTTCCCTGATCTGTGCAGGATTCATATTAAGCCTTGCGGCAAGTTCGTTAACTGCCGATTCGACGGCAAATATACCCTGCGGCGCTCCATATCCGCGGAATGCACCGGCGGATTGTGTATTAGTGTACACTACATCATAATTAAATCTGTGTGCTTCCAGATAATTGCTGTAAAGAGGTATTGATTTATGTCCGGAAAGTCCTACCGTTGTCGGTCCGTGTTCGCTGTAAGCACCGCTGTTTGATAATGTATATACATCAAGAGCCTTGATATGCCCTTCCTTATCAGCTCCGAGTTTCACACTGACTTCCATTTCATGACGTGGAGAGGCTACTATCTGTGACTCATAGCGGCTGTATATTATTCTTGACGGTTTCTTAGTCATCCAGGTTACAAAAGCCGGATAAATCTCTGCAACAACACTCTGTTTTGCGCCAAATCCGCCACCTATACGTGGTTTCGTAACACGGATCTGTGATTTAGGTATGCCAAGTGCATTGGATATAATTCTTCTCACATGAAATATAATCTGCGTTGAGCTTATTACATGAAGTCTTCCATATGTATCTATCCGGCAGTATGTCCTGAATGTCTCCATCATGGCCTGGTTATTGGACTTGCAATGGAATGTTCCTTCCACAATCTCATCACACTCCGACATAACCGCATCCACATCGCCGTATCCGCTTTCCTCATGCGCCACGAGATTACGCTTTGCATCGGCTCCCACCGGCACAAGAGAGCGCCAGTTATCTTCCGGATGAACCAGTACCGGATTGTCCTTTGCTTTTCTGAAATCGAGCAGCGGTTCCTTGACATCATATTTTACCTTTATCATCTTCAATGCTTTATCTACCGCATCTTCATCCCATCCGGCAACGATAGCCACCGGGTCACCGATTTCGCGCAATCTCTTATCCAGTATAAGTCTGTCGTATGCACTCGGCTCCGGATATGTCTGTCCGGCAACAGTGAACCGATCCTGCGGTACATCTTTGTATGTATATACAACTTCAATCCCGGGTACCGCAAGTGCCTTTGAAACGTCAATCTCTTCAATCACAGCACTTGCATAAGGACTTCTTAACAATTTAATAATAAGGCAGTCGGACGGTGTGATATCTTCCACATATACCGGCTGTCCCGTAACTAACTGCATTGCATCCTTCTTACGGATTCCTTTGGATATATTATTCATCCTTCGTCTCCTTCTTATAATTTATATATGCTTTAATACCGCGCATCTGGCTTTCATATCCCGAACAACGGCATAAGTTGCCCGAAAGATATTCCCTTATCTCATCATCCGACGGATCCGGATTATCCCTAAGTAGCGCCATCGCATTCATCATAAATCCGGGATTGCAGAAACCACATTGCTCCGCTCCCTGATCCGCAATGAAAGCACCGAACTCTTCCGCCTCATCCTGAAGGCCCTCAAGTGTGGTAATATTATGTGAATCTATTGTTGCTGCAAGAACACGGCATGAAAGAACCGGTCTGTCATCCACAAAAACAGTGCATATACCGCAATTGGAGCTGTCACAGCCGCGCTTCACGCTGTAGCAGCCGAGTTTCCGTAACAGATCAAGAAGAACCGTATCCGGCTTAATCTCTTCAATACGGTGTTTGCCGTTAAGTATAAAATTAATCTCCATTATTCCAGTCCTCCTATTTGTCTGAGACATCTCTTTGCAAGCACGCCCGCCATTTTCTTACGATATCCGGCAGATGCACGGTTATTGCTCTCTGTTACTATATTTTGCTCTACATATCTGCCAAACGCATCAGCATTCTCTGATGTGATCCCGGTTGTCAGGATACCCTCTTCATCTGTGATAAGCATCGCACGCTGCGGTCTTGCGCCTATGGCAGTCCTCACTGAATCTTCTGATTTAACCGTACAGCATGTAAGAACCGGAAAGTCCGTTGCGGAGTTCCTGATTGATTTATATGCAATCGAGATCGTTTTCTTTGGAATTGTAACCGATACCAGTATATCGTTATCAAACGGCATATCAGCAAAAGCGCCAATATCAACCGTTCCCGCTTTGTAAAGCTGCACACTGGCACCGATTGCCATAAATAATGTCAATACATCGGAGAATCCATATCTTCCGTATAAACTTCCGCCGACAGTCGCCATGTTGCGGAACTGCACACCGACAATATGTCTGAGACTCTCCTTTACGGCTCCCTTGGTATATTCATTAAGCCCTTCATGGCACTCAAGACTCCTTAACGGCACCATCGCTCCTATAATATATGATTCATCGTTTTCTTCTATTCTATCGAGACCGAGTCCGCTTATATCAACCACTGTACCTATATTACGGTTCTGCATCCCGAGCCACATCATTCCGCCCATTATAACATTAGCGCGTGATTTGTTAAGCTCATATGCCTCTTCAAGAGACGATACTTTAACGTATTTTGTAAATTTAATCATTGTCCAACATCTCCATATTTGTCATAAACATCCCAAAGCACATACAAATCCTGTGACATTTTCAGAATTACCGCATCTGTGCCGGGTATATGTTTCACCTTGTATATATAACTGTTGCTCATAAGGTCATAACTTATGCAATCCATCATAGTATCTGTATCAATACATGTCACAACCTTATCCGTGCCTGAATTTACAGAAATGACATAGTGTGAATCCGTTACAAATGCCATATCTCCCAGATTATGGCCACCATTGCTTTCATCAGCGGCTGCGTCATATTTATTTACCATAAGCGGGTTATCCGTATTAATAGCCAGATAATAATCATTCCTGTAATATCTCTGCTCGCTGTCTGAAACCGTATATGCAAAATTAACTTCCAGATTCTGAAGATTAACTTCATACACATCGACATAATTTGCCGAGACATATATTTTATCCATTTCCGGATCAGATGCACTTATACCAATGTGACTGACTGATGTCCCCGGACTGACATCATCCAATAAATCATATTTTTTATTTACAGGAATACCATTTTCCTGATTATTCAATTCATAAAAATTCAGCACGGTCTTATCTATATAAGCCACATAATTCGCTGTCTTATACACTTCATTGTTGGCATCCGTATCCGAATATATTGTATTGTCTGATAACGCAACCAGTTCTGCGCCGTTCTTTACATCAGATAAAAAAATAAACATCAGCGGATCGGTACTGACTATGGATACATATGGATTATAACAGCGATCCACTGCATATTCCGCAACGTTTTCCATATTATCTGCATTCCACGGCGTTAATTTCATGAATGAAATTATGGTTGACTCTCCTTCTTCGTCATCATCATGATAAGTCGCGATGAGAATGTCTCCTTCGCCATACCCTGCTGCATCAAGTATTTTACAGCCGGTAATCCGGTTTAAATTATACATATCTCCAACCTGGTCATTCCTATCAATATACCTGTTAAGGTCAACTGTCTCATTCGCTCCGAGCGTCTCAAGTGATATATTGTATGTCGCCGGCTGTGTATTATCATTTCTTGTACATCCGGCAAGAAGCACAGTAATTATCATAACAGTGTACGCAATGTATTTTCTCATGTATTAATCAACCCTCCAGGCCATAAATCTTGATAAGTTCCAGTTACGTACTCCGATATTCTTCGTATACCGGCTGATATTATCCTCATAACGCTCAACAGTCCTGTCCTTTAGAACATCTTCACATTCATATATAACCGGAGCCGCATCCGTCCCGAGACTTTCCAGATATTGCTCATCATCATACAAATCGGAATCGGCAAAAAATTCATATCTCGTATCTTCATTCATATTGTCAGTGTTAACCTTTGCGATCCAGTAATCCGGTCTGGTAAATCCAAACAAAGTCTGCATAATTGCAATTACAGCAAACGCATATGTAAAAAGCCGGAACTTCCTGTTAAAAATATTAACAAACACGCCAGCCATAACCAACGCAATTACAATTAATGCAAACAGTACCCATATTCTTGAGAAAGTCAGGTATTTATATTGGATATATTTGATTATACGCATACCGCTTGAGATCATCATTACGTATGTACAGCATGTAATCACACTCATAAGCACATTCAGCACAACATTATTGCGGAAACAATATATCCCCAGCATTACCACAAGCATGTTAATAACACTTACAAACAGAAGCTGGAAAAATCCCATTCTTGCATATGAGCTGTATGTCGCAGTGTGAGGCAGTATTCCGCCGAGAAAAAGATATCTTATCTGAATCCAGCAGAAAACTATATATATCACCGACAATATTGCAAGAATCGTAATACCTATAACAGGTTCCCCGGTGCCCTCCTTATCTGCGGCAACGGCATATTCCCTTCTGCCCAGCCATGATATCCACATATACGATACCATGTATATTATAAATCCTATCGCTGCCATTCCAAGGATATTTCCGAATATCTCCCAGAATGATAAATCCACAAAAATCTTTCTGAGCTGTCTGGCAAAAACCGGATCGGCATTGGCCAGAAGTACAAGAACGATACATACCAAAGGAATACTTGCGGCGCATCCTATAAGAATATATTTGACCAGATTCTTTCCCGCCGTCTTCCCGGCACCGCGCGTACGCTTATATGCACTTCCGTCCATAAACGGCCGTCCGATACTTCCAAGGCTGATTATCACCGTACTGAACATCATTTCAATATACTTGATCGGTTTCCAGTCTTCCGTGTCATAGAAATTACCAATAAGCACAACCAGCATAAGAAAAAGTATCATAAACTTGTTCATGACTATAATTCTCCGGTCACCGGTAAGGCATATTGCAATTCCCAAAAGCATAACAAGCGCCATATAAAACCAGCTTACCGGCTTAATCACAACATCTGAACGCTTTAGCATGATCACTGTAAACCCGCATGTTCCCGCCGCCCATAACGGAAATGTGATTCCGGCATCATTTCTGTACAGGCATATCACGAAAAATACGGCATATACCAGACATGCTGTTGAATAAAACCTGAAATTATCGGTCATTCTCTTCCTGAATAAATCTTCTCCCATAAATAAAACCCTCCATATCCTGATATATAGAATTTTATCAAGAAACAGAGGGTTTGTCTATATGTTTATCGTACCTGTTTTTCCAGCTTTCTTATAACCATGTGGTACATCCATATAAGAAGTGCCGCAGCAAGCACCCATGCTGCCGGGCCTCCCATGCATATTCCGATATAACTTCTGTAATGTGCCGCAACAACCGATGCGACGCCTCTTCCGATAAGTTCGGCGACTCCGGCCATCATAGGCAGTACGCCAAATCCCATACCCTGAATGCCATTTCTGTGGACATTAACAATGGTAAGCGGTATAAAGAACAGGCTTATGCACCTTAAATATGTGTCCACATATCCAATTACCTCGGAGATATCTTCTGACACAAACAGATATGTCATATATTTGCCGAAGAAAAAAATCAATGCTCCCGCAATAATTGAATATATAAATCCCATACAGGTTGCGCGCCTGAACCCATCTTTAATCCTGTCAATACGACCTGCCCCACGGTTCTGGGCGCAGTAAGTTGCCATTGTTGTACCGATTGCAACATATGCCTGTCCTGCAATCTGCTCAATCTTGCCGGCTGCTGTATATGAAGCAACCGCTGTGGAGCCGAGCTTATTAAGTGCGGCCTGTACCATTGTGATTCCTATAGCCGTTATGGAATACTGTAATGCCATCGGAAACCCAACTTTGAGCTGGTTACCTACCAGTACTCTGTCATACGCCCAGTCTTCCTTCCTAAGATGCAGCAGCGGAACCTTTACAATAATATATATAAAACTTGCAATTCCGGCAATCAGCTGTGATATAACTGTTGCGTAGGCTGCTCCGGCAGCGCCCATTCTGAATATCTTGATAAAAACAAGATCAAGACCGATATTAAGCAATGCCGATAATATCAGGAAATACAAAGGTGTCTTGCTGTTTCCGAGTGCCCTCAGTATAGCCGAAAGCATATTATAAAGTACCTGTGCCACTATTCCTGCACATATGATCATTATATAGCTGTATGCATCATCGAATATATCTGACGGGGTATTCATAAGCCGCAACATCTGTCTCATAAAAATCATGGTCACAGCCGTCATCAATGCCGTCACTATCGCCGCCAGTTTTATCGCGGACGCAACACTTTTACGCATCCCATCCATATCCCCGGCACCAAACCGCTGTGCCGTACTTACGGTAAAGCCTACAGTCATACCTGTTACCAGTCCATATATAAGGAACATGAAGGTTCCCGTGGATCCGACTGCCGCCAGTGCCCTGTTTCCCACGCATCTTCCTACTATAATCGCATCAGCCATATTATAAAACTGTTGAAAAATATTTCCGATAAGAATCGGTATCGTAAAACTAATTATTACCGAGGCCGGCTTGCCGACCGTCATATCTTTTTCCATAGGAACCCTCCTTATTTTTCTCAAAATCGCTTTATTTTACACCCGGTCAGACACCTTGTCATCCTGTAAAAATCAACATTTTTCGGCAAGCCAGATTTGTGTTGACAACCTTTCGGCAATCGTACAGAATGTAATTATAAATACCAATTTTAAGGAGGTTTCCATCATGGGAAATATTCCATCAGACCCGATAATATTACTCAGTTTTGTCAATATGAAACTTCGTGACGAAGGACTTTCACTTGATAATTTCTGTGAGCGTTATGATACAAAGCGCCAGGATCTGTGTGAAAAGCTTGCCACCGCCGGTTTCAGGTATGATTCCTCGAGCAACAGTTTCAGGTAAATTATTATTCCGCGAATAATTCAGTTGAAAAATACCTCTCGGCAGTGTCCGGAAGCACGGTAACCACAGTCTTGCCGCGGCCCAGCTTCTTCGCAAGTTTCAGGGCAGCGGCAACATTGGTACCGCTTGAAATTCCACACATAAGTCCCTCTTCTTTCGCAAGACGCTTGGATGTCACAAGTGCTTCCTCATCCGATATCACATAGATATTATCATAGATTCCCTGATCAAGAATATCAGGTATAATTCCATCTCCTATTCCCATCTGAATATGTGTTCCTATGGTTCCTCCCGCCAGTATTGCGGCGTTCTCCGGTTCTACAGCCCATATCTCTATATCAGGATATTGTGCCTTAAGTACCTGGCCTATTCCTGTAATGGTTCCGCCTGTTCCGATTCCCGAACAGAATCCATGTATCGGTCCCGCAACCTGTTCCATAATCTCCAATGCCGTATGGTTCTTATGTGCCATCGTATTATCTTCATTGGCAAACTGCTGCGGCACAAATACTCTTGGGTCTTTCTCCTGCATCCTGAGTGCCGTCTTAAGACATTCATCTATGCATGCGCCTATATCTCCGGCATCATGTATCAATTTCACATCCGCACCATAATGTCTGACAAGTTTTCTTCTTTCTTCGCTTACTGAATCAGGCATAATTATTATCGTCCGGTATCCTTTAACGGCACCCACAAGCGCCAGGCCTATTCCCTGGTTGCCGCTGGTAGGCTCAACTATTATAGTATCTTCCTTAATGAGGCCCTTTCGTTCTGCTTCTTCAATCATATTGAGTGCAGTTCTTGTCTTAATCGAACCTCCGACATTCACTGCCTCGAATTTAACAAGTACCTGCGCCGAATCCTCCTCAACCATACGATTCAGCCTTACCATCGGAGTGTGTCCGACAGCTTCAAGAATATTATTGTAAATCATAAATAACCTTTCCAGTGTTTCTTCACTATTTAATATTAGTATATTCAAACATTTTGAATTCTTTATTGCCAACGACCCCGTAAAAAATCGTCTGCGTGCTCACATATGTAAATCCAAGCTTTCTGTATAAAGCCTCCGCGGCTTTATTATGGCTTATCACATCCAGATGCAGTGCCTTGATGTCATTCTCCCCGGCAAGTCTTATGATATTCCTTACCAGTTCACTGCCGACGCCGCATCCGCGGCTGTCATAGTCAACCGCAAGTGTATGTATTATCCACACCGGTCCATCATTGACTTTCCACGGGACCTGCTTGTATTCTTCATTAGCATACGGATTACATATCGCGCATGCCTTGATTATACCATCATCCTTCAACACATACAAATAGCCACACTCAATATTCTGTCTTATCATGTCATCAGACGGATACACGCCCTTCTTCCAGCCAGGAAAAGACTCTTCATCCTGACTCTTATCAATCAGATTCCAATAAAGCTTCTGAACCTGTTCAAAATCCTCTTTATCTGCTTTGGTAAAAAACATCATGTCACCTGCCTGTATCTATTTTACTTTGCCGGAATTGCTCCTGTATTCCTCGTTAAGCTGTCTCAGTTCCATCTCTCCGTTAATGTACGGTTCATAAAACGAATCAACCGAACCACCGCCGAGATTATCGCACCCATTGCAAAAATCACATGCTCCGCCGCACTGGTTCAAGCCTTCCTGCACTATACGTATGCGTTCTTCTCTTGTGGTATCTTTTATTAGTAGGCTTTTGATTTCCATATGAAACATCCTTTCTATTTTTATCTTTAATAACACTATGCGGTCTTATCACGGAAATAGTCTTTTCCAAAAGCTGTTTTGCCCTGTTTCAGGCGTTCATCATCCATAGCAAAGCCCTTTATCATATATTCCTTCAAAATACCGGTTGCCCATATACGGAACCTGGTTGCCTGAATGGAGTTTACTCTGTAACCAACGGAAATAATGGCATCCAGATTGTAATAATTGGTAGGAATGGTCTGCGTTTTATCCTGCATTGCTCCGTGCTGAGTGGTTGTTGCAATTTTTGCAACAACCACTTCCTCATCCAATTCACCGGTTTCAAAAATCTTTGCTAAATGGCGGCTGATGCCCGACTTGTCAATACCAAATAATTCAGCCATGGCTTTTTGTGTCAGCCATATCGTTTCATCTAGCAGGTGAATAGTTAGTGTTGTCTTTATCCTTACTGGAGCTGGTTTTCTGAAGAAGGTTACTCGCAGAGAATACTTTTTCCATATATTTTAATTCTTCATCTGTCATAGACCAAATATACATTCGGCAAACATGCTTATAACTTGTTAAATACAAACATTCGATGGTATCTCACAAATTCTAAATTATCATCATTAACTTCTATCTTCATGTTCCCATTAATATTCATAAATATTTTTGTATTCATATCTAGTTTTTCCGAAATAAGAATGCCTCCATTATCGTCAAACGATATATATCCACTGTCAAAAAGTTTATCGTGATTTGGACATAAAAGCAAACCGTTCTCAGGACTTAATTTTTCATATTTATCACTTTGTGCCCACGGTTTTATATGACTTGCAATCAAAAAATCCGGATTGTTTACTCCACATAAGCAGCACTTACAATTATACTTATTTATCAAACTTTTTCTAAATTCATCCTGATTTATCCTTACCTTAACAACAGCATCTTTCTCTTTACCATAAACATTCAGAAGACTACTGTTTATGTCTTTTACGCGCTCATCATATGAATCTGAACAGTGCTTAATATACGAATACACTTCCTGATTTGTTTTAGTATTCCCATACCATATATTACTATGTCCCATTCCATTAATTTGAAAATTTCTTTCTTGTGGTTCAATCAAATAAACCTGATCAGAAAAAATATTATATACACTATGGCTTTTTAATTTCCTGCTTTCCATAACATCATCTGGTACTTTTTGAAGCTCGCGATACACTTTAGCATTATTATACCATCCTACAATACATTGTCCACCTTCTCGTTTTTTTGCAACCCAAATCACTAAAACATTATCTGCATAATCTTTATTGTCTTTTGAAATTTTATCTATATGTATAGTTTTATTTACACCCACTTCTACAAAACCATAATACATATTATTGCAGCCTAAATAATTGTAACACTCGTATCCTATATTATCTTTATTGTACTTTCCTCCACCTATTGGCTTTTCTAATTGACTTCCTTTATATGATGTCATCCATCCAACTCTGCAATACAATATACGCATATAGTTTACTCCTAATATACTTTCACAATATCTTCCGTAATTTCGTACATTTTCTTAAACTTATCCAAGTCATCAGCATTATGGATTATTCTGTACTATTATATTAATCCAATTAACATTATCCCGCTGCAAAGCATCCGCAGAATACCAGATCTCTGTTATCTTTAATCCATTTTCCTCTGTAACAAATTCTCTTAATTCCTGCTCTGTGATTGCCGTAAAATACCGCCCGGCATCATCATATCCGGAATCAATGCCGGTTTTCATTGAAATATAAGCTGTTCCCGACGGATTAAGAATCACCGGCAGTTTATTAAAAAATCCGGCAATTTCCGTTCTCGTCAGATGAAGAATTGATGCATTTGCCCAGACTCCATCGTATCTATGTGACGGAATCCATTCAGAGACCGGTATATTAAGTACTTGTGCATCAGCATATGCAGATGCAATCTGACACAATTCCCCGGATGCATCAATTCCTTCAACTTCATAACCATGTGTCTTAAAATATCGCATATCCCGCCCGCTTCCTGCGCCTATATCTATTATGCAGCCTCCCGGTTTAACATACCGGCAGAAACGTTCACAATTAGCTGACATATCTATTTTACACGTTTTATTAAAATAGTCCAATGCATTCTTATTATAATAATCAATAGTACTGATATCTATCATCTTCCGTCACTTTCGTTAAATTATGTTATAATATAATTCGATTCTTCGGCTCCCATATTTCACTGTATCCATTTGTTCTTGCCCAATTATATATATCGCGGAGGCTGTCACTTCGATATCCGGCTATCTTATTTGCATATGCCGCCAGTCTTGACGCATTATTTCGTCTGATAATCTGTTCCAGATAGACCGGTGCTGCCAGCTTATCACTTTTGGATTCATTGCATTGTGGGCATGCAAGCACAAAGTTCCAAAGCTTATCATCTTTAATAAATGACCACGGGATAAAATGATCAACATGAATAGCAGATTCTTTAAGCGGACGTCCACAGTAAAAACACCTTTTGCACTCAAATTCGTCATATAATATATGCCTGTATACAGATAAGTCACTTCGCTTTGTACTGCATTCTATTTTTGTAAGCAAATGCACAACCATCGAATCATCATTTACTTTTTCCATATACCGTGCCCACTCATAGTAATTCATTTTCTCGATAACAAGCTTATGTTTACACAGAAATTCATACATATACGGCGAAAAACGCAGCCACTCACTGCTGCGTGAAAAAGAATATGCCATTCCGCCCAAATCCGCATAGAGCGCACCAACTACATTTATTTTACATTTTCGTTTTGTATTATCACACACAAAAATCATTGCATCATCATTAAGCTGCTCAAAAGGTACTCCATCTGCTATATGAAAACGTGTTGCTGCTTCACGCAATATTCCCTCTATAGCAGATATCCTTCCATCTCTGGTAATGCTTTGCTGCCTGATCCCATACTTAAGCACAAGATTCCAGTAGCTTTCTGCAAATTTAGCAAATATCACATCAAATGTCAGCTGTAAATTACTATCCACATTATAAAGATTATCCAACAGCGATTTGAGGAATGCAAACTTATAACTCGTTGAATTTTTTGACTGTGCCGAAAATAATCTGCTAAAAGCTGACCATAACTCATCCTCTGACACGTTTTTATTTATATATTGTCCCTCTGATAATAAATGTCCTGCCGGCATAACTATCCTTCCTTTAGTTACTTTAATCCATTTGTATACCATCCTTTTTTGAAATGAAATTCACTTAACATTCCAAATTTGCCACTTAAGTTTTTAAATTTTTTCTTTGCTTCATTAACATATACCTCTATTTCATTTTTATTTCCTAAAATCCATATCTTTCCACCTTCTGATGTATAATCTTTAACCGTTAATCCCTTAGATTGAAAGTATTCTACAAGTTCTTTATTTTTTTCTTTTGTTGCATCCAGGTTTTCCCTGTTTTCCCTCATTTTGCCATCATATATAGTTAACTTTCTTAGTGCTCTAGTATACGCAATGTATTTTTCATTTGGTTTCATATTTTGTGAAATAGCTATAACAGATGTAAATTCTAATCCTTTAGTGGATTCAACTGTAATTATATTCCACTTTTCTGAACACAATTCCTGGCTTTCAAATGTCATATCATTAAACCAATTAGTATATCCACGCATATTTTCCAATAAAATCTGTGCTTCTGATTTATCTTTTACAATTATTGCACTAAGACCATTTTCATTTAATTTTGGTATGTAATCTATAATTTTTGACTCCAGTTCATCATATTTCGTCAGTTCTATAACCTCGTCACCATCTAAGCTTACTGCATCCATATCAATTTTAAGTTTATCCTTACAATATTCAGTAATCTGCCTGATATTCCGATAATTATTTTTCAATTCAAAATATGTGAATTGAGGAATTTGTAAATCAGTCCAGTCATTGATTCCTTTTGTTCCTTCAATATGTTGTCTGATGTCACCAAACAAATTCAAAAAAACCTTATTATCATTAATATCACATATCAATTTAATTTCTTGCGGTTCCAAGCATTGTGCTTCATCAATTGTTACTACACTTTCACTTCGCTTATTAGGAATTCCATAATAACAGTATAAAATCCTAAGCAATACATATGCTGCGCATTCTGGTGCCGTTATAATTCCTTTGTCATCCCTAACAATGCTCATTTTAGACATACAATCTTCAAATACATTTTTTATTATATCACGATTACAAAATTCCAGGCTAGATATATATGTTGAAATTTTTTCATTTTCAGCGAAACCATGCATAGGTTGAACAGAGTGTTCAAGGCTCTTACATCTCGCAATTATTTCAAACACATTATCCGTTATTCTAATATTGGTCGGATATTTTTCATAATAGTTTCCAACAATTTCTCCTATCCTATAACACTCTGATATAATATCGTCTCTGGAATCTATAACCGAATACAAAACGTTCATTGTATTTTTCTCATATAACTCAGAAACTTCATCATATTTTGACGTAATTTCATCACACATGTATGAAATTTTCGTTATGTACTTCATATAATCATAATCAAATTCTATTTTAGCAATCCAATTCTGCATCTTTTCAATTTCATTCAAGGCATCGACGATACGTTTTTGCGCATTTTTTATTTTTGTCTTGTTGTGCTCAGAATCGCTATTTTTTATAATTTTCTGGTATTCCTTAATAATCTTTTGATTTGTCAATATAGTATTACCGGCATATGAAATTATATTTTTTTTACGATTCACACAGTTCTGTTTTAAAATACGCAATTTATTAATTATTGCCATCACTTCTTTGAACATAGAAACTACTATTTGCTTACTGTCAGTATAAATTTGATTTAATCTTACCAGTTCTTTTCGTACGCTTCCGGCATAAGTGTCACCATTAATATTTATATCACCATCAGTTTGCATTATTTTATTTTGCACATTATTATTTATATCGCAAACAAATTTTTCTGAATAAATATATTGTTCAGTTTCACGAGAAATTGTCAACTTCTTATCAATATTACAGTATTCGTTAATATCACATCCATATTTTTTTATAATGAAGTTATAATATTGGTTAACTGTTCCCATGTTAAGATTTTCAATTCCAATCTCTTCCCTTAAATTTTCAGCCATACTGATGTATGTTTCGGATGGTGATATGATATATATACTAGCTCTGTCTAAATAATCTGCATTATCATACAGAATTATCGGCAGCCTGTGTAACATAATCATAGATTTGCCTGATCCGGCACAGCCTTGTACAACCAAATTTCTATTTACAGGTACCTGCATGATTCTAGATTGTTCTTTTTGAATTGAAAAGATAATATTTCTAAACTTATCATCATCCCCCCGGCTTATCAATTCATCTAAAAATGCATCTGTCAAGATTCTTTCTTCATCCATTTGACTCGCTGGAAACATATGATATGCTTTTTTTACATTTTCAAAACTTGTCTTAATTTTTCTGCTTAGTTCAAGTTTGCAAAATGAATGATACTTACGACCATAACTATCCTCTATTTCCCCATCAAATTCTGTAGCATAATTATCTAAAACAAATTTTCTGCATACCGGACTAAGCCATGAATATATATAGATATTCCCCTTGTCGCTATATGTATCCTTTCCAATTTTAATTTCTTTCTTTTCATGCTGTCCATCTTCATCCAAAACATCAAGTTTTAATCTAAATTCATACAACTGATCTTTTGCTATTACAAAATCTTTTCTATTTTCCTTGGTCTTCTTAATATGATGATTGTCTTGCAAAAGTGCTCCGTATGCTTCTGGTAGGCTTTTTACTGTTTCTTTTTTTCTATCTAGTTCATATTGTTCAAGACTACTGTCCAATTCTAATAACTTATTATCAAGTTCATTTATCAGGCTATTTAATATTTTCTGCTCCTCTTCTTTAATTTTGTTCTCATCAATCATGTTATTGCCTCCCTTTAAATCATATGCTTAAGCATTTTAGCCGCATGCTCACCTTCAAATCTAAATGTAGGAAAATATTTTGTTTTTATTACCTCACCATTAGTAATAAACTCGGCCTCTGACAATGGTTGTCCATACCATATAACTTTATTATCAATGATTGATATCGGCATTGTTACATACTCTTTATTCTGCTTGAATTGTTCAATAAAGTCCGGCAGTGTTACATCTTCATCTATATGCACTATAATTTTTACATTGTTTTTCGCAAGTTCCCTTATCACACATTCCAGAGATTTTATTTTTTCTTCAGTTCCACCGATTGCATCAGGAATTTCTATTAGCACTTCCTCTTTTGCCATCTTTAAATCATCAATATAAAATTTCCATGATTCATTTACTTTATCCATATAAATACTGCTTTTGTCAACATCTGACGTTTTATTTTCATTAATCAGCTCTTCACCGTATATGATGCTTTTTTTATATTCCGCTTTTTTCATGGCTCTTGTAAACATAAGTTTAGACGATATTTTCTTCCGGAACATATAATCCTTGTTTGCGACAATTATAAATTTTCCCTCCGCCCTTGTTAGCGCAACATTAAATAATCTATTTGCCAAATCGTCCTCCAATTTTGTCAATAATGTTCCTGGATATTGCATTCTATAACAATCAACTGCATCATATATTATAATATGTCTCTGAGACCCTTGAAACTGATGTACTGTTGCACTTGTTATTTTTTTATAACGGACATCTCTATCTTGTATGTCACGCAACATAGCTAATATGAGTCTTGATTGGGCATTATATGGAGTAATTATTCCCACTGAATATTTATCAACATACCTTTCTGCCATTTTCAACGAGATAAAAGCCGATAAAATATTATATCTCGAACTATCCGAATACCGACGATTGCACACAGAATACATACCACTTAAATCTGCTAATACCATTGCTTTATCTCGTACCGGTGTTTCTTTTGCTATCAATTCCTTTTCATATTGACTGCTTTTATTTGAAATCAATCTTCCGCCATACATTATTTCACTTGAAAAATCAGATATGTCCTGATGCATTCTATATTGTAAATTCAACATAACAAGCCAATTATGGCTATATTTCCACTCTACTGCTGAGCTAATTCCAACATAATCAAAAATATCTTTTTTTAATCTATTGTCATCGTTATTCTGCACTATTGCCGGTAATTGATTAAAATCTCCAAGACATACAAATCTATGCTTGGATAATCCACCCGCAAAAACAATTTGTGGAACATATGCCATACTTGCTTCATCCACAATAACCATATCAAATTTTTGTGAATATATTGAAGGATCCATTATTGCCTTTGATATCGTTGTTGCAACATATGCTGCATTGTTAATTAATTCATGTTCTTTCTCTAATATACTCTTTCTTATACGACTAATTTTCTCATTAATTTTTAATCTTTCCGGATCATTTTTAGTTAACTTCTTTTTTGCCTTTTTTAATATTTCCAGTTCTTCAGTAAGTCTAGGGTTATTATTTATAACATACCCATATGATGTTAAAAACGGATTGTTATATACTTCTTCCAACCTTGCATAACCATATCGCACAACTACCCCTTTTGGTTCATCTATATTTTCCGCTACTTTTAACAATGCTCCATCAACAGATACATTGCTGTATGAAAGCATTAAAACTCTCTTACCCATAAGAATTTGTGATTTTGCAATCTCAGCTAAGGTATATGTCTTTCCCGTTCCAGGCGGTCCCCAAATAAATGTAATTGCCTCATTTTGTGCTTTCTTTATAGCGTTTTCCTGCCCAACTTCAATTACCTTTAACTTATCAATTTCATACCTACCTTCACATGCCAATTTATATGCTATAGTATTTTCCTCCGGAGACATTTCTTCCAGCCGTTGTAATAATGCTTCCAAAATAATCCACTGATCTGCAGTGAATTCTATTTCTTCTACGTTATATCCCAGAAATTCAGACACACTAAACATAATTGTATATTCTTCACATAATTGAGTGTAAGCAATTATTCTTTGTCCTCCCCAATAGATTTTGATAGGTGTTCCATCTGGAAATTTCAACTCTGAATCTGTATCAAACGCATATATATATGTACCATTTTTTGAGACTATGCATACCCCGTCAGTAGCATTATACTTTTTCCCACCATTAATCTTTAGGTAATTAACCTCGTGATTTATAGCATTTTTGTAATCAGTTACAAATCTTTTAAACCCAGCTACATCAGATGTTTTATGTATTTCGTCCAACTCTTCATCATCGTCTAAATCAATCTCTAATATATTAAACAATGCTTCTGGATACCTATACCGAGCTTCTTTATCATAGTATTTAACCAGCATAAGCTCGGCATCATTAATATCTTCTATAATACCTATTTCATGCGTAACTCTATGCTGAACTCTTTTTCCAATTAGCTTTCCTTTATCAATCATTTGTATATACCTCACATAAATCATATTTTATATATAATGATACCACCCCACATTTTATTATGCAAGATTTTTGTCATACTTTGTCGTGTCATTATTCCTTAACCTGTAAATTATACTGCTTGAGCAATCTTCTTGCCACCATACGGTTAAGGTCCTTATTGACCGCGATAGTATTTACTCCGTTTGAGTATATAAAATGTGATCCCTTGCATCTTTGATATTCATATCCGTTATCGCGTAAAATTTTCTTCATTTCCCTTGCATTCACCATAATAATTTCCTTCTTGTATCCGTGCCACACACCTGTTATTTTCTGCTTTACCCGAACAGGCTTATAATAAACTGGACCAGAGCAATTCCGATGCTTATTCCGAATATGTATAACAAACCGGCGAAGAAAGTTGGAATGTTCTCAATATCGATATTAAATAACACACATATCAGTGTCATCAGCACCAGACCACAAATTACTCCAACTATAGCTCCGGCGCACAAACTGTTGTGTGGCGGCAATGGTTTATCTCCGTATGAACAATTCTTATCGTGTAAGCCTTCCGGTGCGCCACACTCCGGACAGCTGTGATTTGAAAATTTATCATCTGACATAATCGTGTCCTCCTTTTTTACCAATTCAACTCATCCATTGCATCATCTACGCCTTCTGCGTAATCGTCATCTCTGTTATATAAGTCATCATCATAGTCATCATTCTCGTATACATCTTCGTAACCCTTGTCATATGAAGCATATGGATTTCCGGATGAATGCGAACTGCTGTGATGGCTTCCTGAATTCGACGGCTTACTATATGACGAACTGCCGGAAGTTGACGGCTTACTGTACGATGAACTGCCGGAAGTCGATGGTTTGCTGTATGATGAGCTGCTTGTCGTCGGCCTGCTGTATGATGAGCTTTGATGATATCTTGAGCTGTATGAACTGCTTGTGGATCTGCTCTCACTGCATCCGCCCACAGCACCGATAATAATAAACATAACTACAAATACAACAAATATTGCTATTACTCCTGATTTGTCTGAATTATTCATAATGTTTTCCTCCTGTTTTGGTTTGTCTTGGTTTTCTTTATACACATATTATGCGCAGATTATATGTACAATAAAAAGGACTTCTATATCACGATTTTGGGGCATCAAAAAAGCCGGCCATTACGGCCGGCCGCGTTCAATCCTAAGATTATATCACCTAGCTGCAGTTCCGATACATCATCCTCGTATTCACCTTCTAATCCATTTGTGCAGATAATCTCTGCACAAATTACATTTATTCAATCAGTATGATAAATAGTATCCAGTAAGTGGTCACTAATGGATACTTATCGGATACTACTGGATACTTATTGAACACTTTGTATCCAGTAAATGGCTACCAACATCCATTAAATAACCGATTGTATCTATAACACATATCTTTTTACTTGTTCCGGATATTTCATCACTTGTCATATTCGCTCTGCCTTCCCCTTTGTACGTTACTTATATGTTGTAACATTTTTCTCATTTCCCGTGGTCGCCTGATATGCGACGTTATGTCTGACCATTCGCTTCAGTCCGCATCAACTACATATTCAACACCTGTTTTACCATGTTTGCGCATATATGCCTTGTCTGCTGCCTCACTTTTGATTACGATGAATCCCAGAATCGAGAATACAATAATTACCGTAACCACTGCCAGAAGCAAATCCGATAAGCGTATTTTTCCGATTGTTTTTCTCATTTTCTCATCCTCCTGTCCCGGTTCTATGACACAGCTTATCATTTTGCAAGGGTAATAAAAAGGACTTTCATATCATGACTTTGGGCTTTAATTGTAAAATTTAACGCAAAAAATTGCCTACTTTTACTCTTACAATCGTGCGTTTACTTTTACAAATCTTGTTTTTTATAGGATAATACTCATATGCTGTCTGACCAGAAAGGAGCAGACATATGAGTAAACATCTAACTCTTTCTGATACTTTGGGAAAATAAAAAAGCCGGCCATTACGGCCGGCGATGAGTTAATTCCACGTTTTAAGATATTCTTTCAGCATAAAAGCACAAAAATAAGGAAACGTGTATATACTTTCAGAACACCCTATATTAAAATTCCCTAATTTTATTCCATGCTTTATATCGCTGTATCTTTCATCCCTGATAAGCGTCCTGAGCGACTTGGCTCTGTCATTATTAGACTTGACTTCCACCGGAATAAGCTCATTCTGAGAACGCACAAAAAAGTCTTCCTCAAGAGTTGCGTTTTCTTTCTTATAATAAAACAGTCCCAAACCTTGCTTAATAAATGCTTCTGCAACGAAATTTTCATATAGGGCACCTTTATATACGCCAAGGTTCTTATTAACCCTCAGATCTTCCTGCGCTTCATCATCCAGCGCTGATACTAAAAGTCCCGTGTCAGGGTAATACAACTTATACTTAGTTGTATCAACATTCCCTTTTAACGGAAGTTCAGGCATAAGCAGACAGTTGCATTCCGTCACAACACCCGCGTCAATCAGCCATTCTATACACCCGGTATATTCTCTGGAGCGTGCATTTTTGCTGATTTGACTGTATTGGAATTTCTTGTTTTCTTTGGCAAGCTGTGCTGGTATACTCCTATACACACTGATTATTTTGGTCTGATTAAGACCTTGCGCATATTTTCTGACATCCTCTTCATAATCAAGTCGAATCTGATTCTGGATATCTGACGAAGCCTGAAAAGTTCCTGACTCAATATATCCCTTAACCACATCCGGCATCCCGCCCAGAACACAGTAATCAAGAAACAGTGCTTTATATACAGACAATTCTGTTTCACCGAATGGCCTCATAGCTGTCATATGTTCTAAAATATTGTAAATCTGAGTGTTGTCATATCCCTTAGCCCACAAAAATTCCTCGAAATCCATTGAAAACATTTCATAATCAGTCTTATTTCCAACGCTGTTACTGTGAATTTTCCTGTAATTGATTCCAAGCATTGAACCGCTGCATATAACATCATAACGCCCGTCAATTCTAAAAGACTTCAATGCGGTAGCTATATCAGGATATTCCTGTATTTCATCAAAAACAATAATCGTATTACCCTGAACAAACTTAAATGACGGATTTATCAATGATATATTCTTAACAATAGTATTTACATCATATCCATCTTCCGCTATCTTGATAAATCTCTTATCCAGAGCAAAATTAATATATATAACACTTGTATAATTAGCGTTGGCAAAATGCATAATAGATTCTGTCTTGCCAATCTGTCTTGCGCCTTTTACTATCAATGGCTTACGATTAATGTCTTCCTTCCACTTAATCAGGAAATCATCTATTTTTCTTTTCAAATACATAAATATCTCCTCCTGATTATAATATTATCACATTTCATGAGCCATTTCAATCAGTTTTATCACATTTTATGAGTGTATTTTTGACTTTTTCTCACTTTTTATGAGCGTATTTCCGACTTCTTCTCACATTTCATGAGCTTATAACTGGATTTATCGCAGAGAGATTTAAATATCTCTCCGAGTTCCTGTACATTATAATCTTCAAATTTAATATATTTATTAAATCTTGAACTAAGGCCGGGATTGGAATTGATAAATTGGGTCATAAGTTCCGGATAACCGGCAACTATAACTATTAAATCATCCCTGTGGTCTTCCATAAGTTTCAATAATTCATCCTCACAAATACATAAGATAATTTACAAGATTTGCCAGCGCTGCTTTTCTGGTGCTTGCCTCCATACCGACAAGTTTTCCGGCCTTGTCCATTACATCCACTGTTGTACTAATTAAATCTTTAAGTCTGCTATCCATAATAATATCTCCTTTTTATATTGTCTGTTCGCCGTTTGCGAACAAAACTTCATTTAAAGTTTTCGTGTCGAATTATAATATTTACTGTATTTTCCGCACCGAATGTGTTATTCTAATAGATAGCGATTTAGATTGAACAATGAAGGAGATTTTTTTACATGAAACGAATCGGTTTCGACAATGACAAATATCTGACAATGCAATCGGCCCACATCAAGGAAAGAATTGCACAGTTCGGAGACAAATTATATCTTGAATTCGGCGGCAAGCTTTTTGACGATTATCATGCAGCGCGCGTACTTCCCGGTTTTGCACCGGACAGCAAGCTCCAGATGCTTTTACAGCTTGCAAATCAGGCTGAAATGATTATATCCATTAATGCCGCGGACATTGAGCGCAATAAGATAAGGCATGACCTTGGTATCACATATGACCAGGACGTGCTCAGATTAATTGAAATATATAAGAGCAAAGGTCTTTATGTCAGCAGTGTGGTAATCACACGTTATGCAGGACAGCATTCGGCCGACTCGTTCCAGAAGAAACTTGAAGCTATAGGAATTAACGTTTATCATCATTTTTCAATTGACGGTTATCCTAATAACATTGATGCCATTGTGAGTGATGAAGGTTATGGCAAGAATGATTATGTCAAAACTACCAGACCGCTGGTTATTGTTACCGCACCCGGTCCGGGAAGCGGTAAAATGGCTACATGTCTTTCACAGCTTTACCACGAGAACAAGCTTGGAATCAAGGCCGGTTATGCCAAGTTTGAGACTTTCCCTATCTGGAACATTCCGCTCAAGCACCCGGTCAATCTGGCTTATGAGGCAGCAACTGCCGACCTCAATGACGTTAATATGATTGACCCGTTTCATCTGGAAGCATATGGCATGACCACTGTTAATTATAACCGTGACATCGAGATTTATCCGGTTCTGGCGGCGATGTTTGAGAGAATATACGGAAACTGTCCTTATAAGTCCCCTACTGATATGGGTGTCAACATGGCCGGCAACTGTATTATCGATGATGAAGCCTGTATGGAAGCCTCCAGACAGGAAATCATCCGCAGATATTACCAGTCGTTAAACCGCTTTGTCAAAGATGAAGCTACCAAGGATGAGGTTTACAAACAGGAACTTATTATGAAGCAGGCCAAAATCACAGTCAACGACCGCGCGGTTGTTCCCGTTGCAAATAATCTGGCACTTGAAAACAAATCCGCTGCTGCTGCACTGGAACTTCCGGACGGAACCATTGTTACAGGTTCCACATCCGACCTTATGGGGCCGGCGTCGGCAGTTCTTCTCAACGCAATTAAGATTCTTGGCAATATAGATAAAGATGTACACCTTATTTCACGTACTTTTATCGAACCGATTCAGGAACTCAAAACCGATTATCTTGGCAGCCGTAATCCACGTCTTCACACTGATGAAGTACTGATTGCATTATCAATGTGTGCTGTTTCCGATCCAAATGCCAGACTTGCGTTAGAGCAGCTTCCGAAACTGTCGGGATGCCAGCTTCACATCTCTTCCATTCTGTCATCAGTAGATATGAACACATTTAATAAGCTTGGAATAGAGTTCACCAATGAAGCTGTATATGAATAAATAAACATTAACCGGCGGAATCATTTCCGCCGGTCATTTTACTGTCAGGTATCCTTCCTTAATGTTCCAACATCTCCTCTATAAATATCCCATATCCTTTCTCCGGTTCATTTACAAAAACATGAGTTACAGCGCCTATCACTTTACCATTCTGGATTATCGGGCTTCCGCTCATTCCCTGGACGATGCCTCCGGTGCAGGATAATAATTTCTCATCGGTCACTGTAAACACTATACCCTTGTTACGGTAATCTTCGGAAAAATGAATTTCCGTAATATCAATCGCATAATCTTTAATTGAACCGTCCGCAAATGTGCGCACAAAGGCTTCGCCTTCTTCTATATCCTGTTTATATGCCACCTGCATGTAAACATTATCCACATATGCTTTTATATTATCATTAGCCTTTCCGTATACACCTATATCACTGTTTTCTTCTATATCTCCTATATAATTATCCTCACCATAATTAATTGAGCCGATTACTTCTCCGGGTTTCCCTTCTTTGCCTTTTACGATACTCCATATATGTGCGGTGTAAAGCCGGCCCGATTTGATTTCAACAGCCTTCCCGGATGTGCTGTCACTTATGGAATGGCCGAGAGTGCCAAAGTCATTGTCTTCATCAACATATGTTAATGTTCCGAGTCCCTGACAGTCATCACGCACCCATACACCTATCTTGTAAACCCCGTCAGAATCGCACACAGGTTTAATTCTGGTCTCTATATTTTCTCCATTACGTCTCACGCCAAGACACAGATACTCACTGCCTCCCGAAGATATCTCATCCATAAGTTCGCGGATAGTGTACACATTTTTACCGTTAACGCTGTAAATATAATCCCCTGCCATAAGTATGCCCCGTGCCGGAGCTTCAATCACTCCCATGGATGTCGTTACATCACCGGTATCAACCACACATATTCCGTCAGTATCTATTGAAATTCCAACCGGTATGCCGCAGGCTATTACATGTCTCGTATTATTCACCGACACACTGATTTCCTTGATTGGAATTGTGCCAAACAAATTCACTGTAAATTTATATTCAGAAACGTCTCCCGAATTTATCGTAAGCGGTTCCATAAGGTTCACTGCAACCGGAACCGCTTCTTCCTCGGACTTGACTGTCCCGACAAAAGGCAGCCCGACTTCAATCGTTCCGTCAGAGAAAGAGTCCATATATATTTTATCCGGAATATTTTTTCTGACATAATGAATGTAATATATTATTCCCGTGCAGACTGCTGCGATGGCAATACATGTAAGCCATATTCTATATTGTCTGATTCTTTTCATGCCGGACCTCCCGATATATAACTGACATCACGTGTAACAAAAAAGAGCAGGTACTATAATGTCCTGCTCTTATTATGTGAGTATTTAAATATTTAAATCTGTAAGAATTTTCATTGCTTTTTAAGATTATCCGCAAATTCCTTCATCTGCGCAGCATTATCCATAACGAGATCCGTTATCCGGCTGCCGCCAAGCATTCTGGCGAGTTCCGTAATTATTTCCTGATCTGATAACCGGTTAATTGAAGTTGTGGTAAAACCGTCTTTTATGTTTTTTTCGATGAGAAAATGAATATCTGCCATAGCAGCAATCTGAGGGAGATGCGTTATGCATATTACCTGGTGCGAACGGGCGATAAGCGCCATTTTCTCGGAAACCTTCTGTGCTGTCCTTCCGCTTATTCCGGTATCTATCTCATCAAAAATCAGTGTATCGGTATCGTCTTTGTTGGCAAGAACCGATTTGATTCCAAGCATGATTCTTGAAAGTTCACCGCCTGAGGCGATTTTGGCAAGCGGGCGCAAATCTTCTCCCGGATTTACGCTTATCATAAATTCTGCCTCATCTGCTCCATCCGGTGTAATATTGCCGGTCTGACGTACCTCTATATCAAATCTGACCTGTCCGAAATTAAGATCCTCAAGTGCCTGGCGTATTTCCGCTGAAAGCTTCTTTGCCGCAGCGGTACGGATTCCGGTTATCCCGGCACATATTTCTGCAGCCTCATCGTGAAGTTTTTGGACACGTTCTTTTGTTAATTGTAAATTATTATCATAATCATTATAAAAATCCAGCTTTGCTGCGGCATCATCACGATAAGCGCGTATTGCTTCTATCGTAGAGCCGTATTTGGATTTAAGGTTGTTAATTGTATCAAGTCTTGCCTCCGTCGCGGCAAACTCTTCTGCATCATAATCAAGTCCTTGCGTATAATCAGAAAGTTCCCTGTTAAAATCAGAAAGAAGTCCATCTATGTCACTAAGCTGTGTAAGCATATTCTTAAGTTCGTCATCATATTGTGAAACACTGTTGAGTGCACTGTATGCGCGGCTCACAAGTTCGGATGCTCCGGCATTTTCACCATCAAGGCATGATGCTGCCATGGCTGCCTGCTCCGCTATTTTACGGGAGTTTACCATTCTGCGGTAGTTTTTCTCCACTTCCTCATCCTCACCGTCAAGAAGCTCTGCGCCGTCAATTTCATTAATTTCAAATTCAAGAAAAGAAATATTACGGCTTCTTTCTTCATCATCAATAGTAAATCCGGCAAGTGCTTTGCGTGCCTCATTATATTCTTTGTATACACCGGCAAGTTTATCCTTAAACGGTGCAAGTTCATCGCGGGCATATTTGTCCAATATGATAAGATGATTCTGTTTGTAAAGAAGCGACTGGTGATCATGCTGGCCGTGGATATCGATAAGCAATGCCGTTATTTTTTTGACAATTGCAGCTGTTACGGTTTCGCCGTTGACTTTGAATACACTTCTTCCCTCCATAATACGGCGGCTTATCGCAAGGATACCGTCTTCCGGGAAAATGTCCATCGAGTTAAGTTCTGTCTCTTTTGTCTTATCATCGATTCTGAAATTGAGTTCAACATAGGCATAATCGCCGTACCGGCCGATAACTTCACTGCCGGCCTTGGCTCCTAGTGCAAGCGTTACAGAACCCAGAATGATAGATTTGCCGGCTCCGGTTTCACCGCTTAAAATATTCAGGCCGTCTCCGAATTCAATGTCGGCCTCCTCAATGAGAACAAGATTTTTAACGTGTAAATTTAGTAACATATACTACATCCTTTCCGCAGAAAGCTTATCCTTAAACGCCTGATTCCCTAATAGACTATTTTACGGATTTTATCCATAATGGCAATAGTATCGTCTACCGACCTGATTGCGCACATTATCGTATCATCACCGGCAATCGTTCCCACGACCTCATGCCACTCCATTGCATCAAGTGCCGCTGCAACAGCCATGGCCATGCCGGATACGGTTTTAATAACAAGTATATTCTGCGCCATGTCCATTGACGCAAAACCTTCACTCAAAACTCTTTTGTATTTATCTTTAAGGTGTCTTTCATCCTGCTTAAGAACAACATATTTCTGTCTTCCGCCTTCCATCACTTTGGTAAGCTTAAGATCCCTTATATCTCTGGAAACTGTTGCCTGCGTAACATTATATCCTTCATTATTGAGCATTTCACAAAGTTCTTCCTGTGTCTCAATATGATTTTTACCTATTATCTCAATTATTTTGCTCTGTCTTTCCGGTTTCAAACCCATACCTCCTATGAAAGTTTATTACGAAGTATCTGAAGGAAATTGTGTTTCCCGATTCTTATAAGACTTGCACGCGTATCCGAACGGGATATCACTATGCGGTCCCCGGATACGAGATTAATATAATCCGTACCGTCAAAAGTAACCACTCGTTCTTCAACACCGCTTCTTGACTGCGTCATACGGACTTCAAGTACATCTTCACCGCCGAAAATAACACTGCTCTTATTGAGCACATGCGGACAGACAGGAGTCATAACTATGCAGTCCGTCTGTGGTCTCACAATCGGTCCTCCCGCTGACAGATTGTATGCCGTTGAGCCCGTCGGTGTCGACACGATAAGTCCGTCTGCCGGATATGTAATAAGATATTCTCCGTTGACAAATATATCAAAATTTATAATTTTCAAAGAACCCATTCTGTTAATTACGATATCATTAAGAGCAATATCCGAATATAATTTATCATCACCGCGGTACACTCTTCCACGCAGAATCATCCTTGTGTCTATATTGTATTCATCCGCCATTATTCTGTCGATTGCCGGGAATGCCTGTTCCATATCGATTTCGGTCAGATACCCGAGCGTCCCTATATTAATTCCGAATACCGGAACATTGATTGAACTTAAATCACGGGCTGCCTGAATAAGGGTTCCGTCACCGCCGAGAACAATCACACATTCCGTACCCTCGGGAATAAGGCTTGCATCAGCTGAATTATATTTAATCCCTTCCTTGCCGATATCACGTTTCTGGCAGACGCAGGTTCCCCCTTTTGCGATTATATATTCACTTATTTTGTCCGCCATCGCAAAATCCATGTCTTTCTGCGAATTGGCTATCACATAGAATTTATTCATAATTAAATTACCTCTGTAATTCGTTATGCGATTCTTCCACCACTTTATTAATATCTATACCGTCAGCAATAATGCCTGTTTCATTATCAGTTTTCTTAAGATGTGCCAGATATTCGATATTACCTTCCGGTCCTTTGATTGGAGAAAAAGAAAGCCCCAGTATATCATATCCTATCGAAACGGCATAATTAAGTACCATTTCTATGACTTCTTCATGTACGGATTTATCCCTTACAACACCCTTCTTGCCGACTTTCTCACGTCCGGCTTCAAATTGCGGTTTGATAAGACATACCACTTCGCCGCCGCTCTTTAACAGGTTCTTAACCGGCAGCAGAACCTTTGTAAGTGATATAAAAGATACATCAATACTTGCAAAATCAAGAACATCCTCAATATCTTCCGGTGTAACATAACGTATATTCGTTTTCTCCATCACAACGACACGGTCATCCTGCCTTAATTTCCACGCAAGCTGTCCATGGCCTACATCGACCGAATATACTTTTACTGCGCCATTCATAAGCATACAGTCTGTAAATCCTCCGGTTGATGAACCGACATCCATGCAGACTGTCCCATCTAATTCTATCGGAAACTCATTCATTGCCTTCTCAAGCTTCAGACCGCCGCGGCTTACATATTTGAGAGTAGAACCGCGGAGTTCAATATTGCTTGTCACATCAAACGTCTGACCCGCTTTATCTTCTTTCTGGCCGTTAACATATACAATTCCTGACATTATCACTGCTTTGGCTTTTTCTCTGGAATCAGCCAGTCTTCTCTCAACCAAAAGCACATCTAGTCTTTCTTTCATATTTCTGCCTCTATCTGCGCACATATTTTCTCGGGACTGAGTCCATATGCCTCTTTAAGTTCCTGTGCACTTCCATGTTCTATATATTTATCTTCCAATGCAATATTAAGCACCTTAACCTTCAGGTTATTACTGTTGACATATGACAGAACACTCATTCCGAAACCTCCGGACATGACATTTTCTTCAATCGTAACGATTAAATCATGCGTCCTTGAGAGTTCCTCAATCATTACTGTATCAAACGGCTTGACAAACCTTGCGTTGACTATCGTCGGATTAATTCCCTTATCTGCGAGAAGTTCCTCTGTCTGCGCAGCCGTCTCAATGCCTGTACCGGCCGCTACAATTGCCACACGCTCTCCTTTACGGATAATCTCTGAACGTCCGTACTCGATTGGTGTCCTTATTTCCCTGAATATATCGGATGCTGCGCCTCTCGGTACCCTTATTGCAACCGGTTTATCATAACCAAGTGTGTATTGTATCATATCATAGAATTCAAATCTGTTCTTTGGAGCCATTATTGTAAGTCCGGGAATTATTCCCAGATATGATAAATCAAATATTCCCTGATGTGTTATTCCATCCCTGCCCACAATTCCGGCACGTTCCACAATAAATCTTACAGGGAGTTTTTGTATGCACACATCATGCAGAATCTGGTCAAATCCTCTTTGAAGGAATGACGAATATACCGCAAAATACGGCTTATATCCTGCCGCTGCAAGTCCTGCCGCAAAAGTTACCGCATGTTCTTCGGCAATTCCCACATCAAAAAAACGATCCGGGAACATCTTCTCAAAACGTTTAAGACCTGTCCCGTCACTCATAGCCGCCGTAATAGCTACGACCTTATCGTCATTACGTGCACATTTTATAATTGCTGACGAGAATACGTCAGAATAACTTCTGACTTTGGTTTTATCTAAAAGCTCACCGCTATCGACATCAAACGCATCCACACCATGATAAAAACAAGGTTTCTTCTCTGCGTAAGAATATCCGCGCCCTTTCTGTGTATGAACATGCACAAGCACTGCATGATTTACACGCTTGGCAAGCTTGATCATCTTAACAAGCTTATTAATATCGTGTCCGTCAACCGGTCCGAGATATGTTATTCCCATATCCTCAAACAACATGCCCGGTATAAAAAACTGCTTAATTGAGCTCTTTGTCTTATGTATTTTACCGATAAGTTCATCTCCATATCCCGGTATTCTGGACAATGTATTTTTAACATTGTATTTGAGCTCATTATAAGTCTGTCCCGTGCGTACATTGTTAAGCACCTTGGACATTCCACCGACACTTGATGAAATCGACATGTCATTATCATTAAGTATAATAATAAAATTACTGTGTATGTCACTGCAGTTATTAAGTGCTTCATATGCCATTCCACCGGTAAGGGCACCGTCTCCGATAACTGCCACAACAGTATTGTCTCCACCTGAAAGCTCCCTGGCCTTGACAAACCCCAATGCAGCAGAAAGTGATGTCGAAGCATGTCCCGTTCCGAAAGCATCACATTCACTCTCCGACAGGCTTGGGAAACCGCTGATTCCCCCATGCTGCCTGAGAGTATCAAACTGAGCATTCCGTCCTGAAAGGATCTTATGGGTATACGCCTGATGTCCCACATCCCAGATTATCTTATCTTCAGGAAGATTAAGCGCAAGGTGAAGTGCCATTGTAAGCTCAACAACACCGAGACTTGAAGAAAGGTGCCCGCCGTTATTGCCGACACACTTCGTAATACGCTCTCTGATTTCACCGGCAAGTCTGTCATAGTCCTGCGGTAAAACTTTCTTAATGTCATTAGGTTCTTCTATATTATCAAGTATCATATATTATCTATTCTCCTGTGACTCAGTTATCCCTTGATATGAGATATCCGAACATATCTTTAAGGAAAGTTCTCTCATTGTCATCGCTTCCGAGTCCTTCCAACATCTTATATGCTTCATTGGTAAGCCCTATTATATCTGATTTTGACTTACTAACTCCGTTGACCGTAACATATGTCTTCTTGTCATTACGGTCATCACTTCCTACCGGTTTACCAAGTATCTTCTCATCTCCGTAAATATCAAGAAGATCGTCCTGTATCTGAAACGCCATTCCTATACAGGAACCAATCTGCTTAACTAGACTGCATTCATCCTCTCCGGCTCCGGCAAGTGCAGCACCTATCATCATAGATCCTTCGATTAATGCACCTGTTTTATTCTCATATATATAATACATTAAATCATCATCTATCATGCGGCCCGTGTTAATAACATCAGCAGTCTGTCCGCCAAGCATTCCGTGTATTCCGGTCTTATCTCCGAAAATCTTCAATGCTTTAACAACCGTACCTGTATCCTCTGTAAGGTCAAATGCTTTAATGGCAGTCTCGTATGCCTGATGAAGCAATCCGTCACCTGCAAGAATGGCAAGCGGCTCGCCATACTGTTTATGAGTTGTATAACGGCCTCTGCGGTAATCATCATTATCCAATGCCGGAAGGTCATCATGCACAAGCGAGTACGTGTGAAGCATCTCCATTGCCGCCATAAAAGGCTTAACGCAATCGCCTTTACCACCAAAAAGCGTATAAAAACTCTTCATAAGCACAGGCCTTAATCTTTTCCCGCCTGCATCCACACTGTAACGCATGGCATCTATAATTTCCCGGTCATGGCTTCCTGCTTCCGGTATATATGAATCTATGATCAAATTAGTCTCTTCAACCCTTTTTGAAAGTTCATCCTTAAATATCATTGTCCTTATCACTGTCCTCTCCGCTGTTAAGCGTGATAACATCTTTTTCGACTTTATCAATGGCGTCATTACATTCCTTCACAAGCTTAATGCCGCTCTCATATTCCTTAAATGCATCTTCAAGTGATGTGTCTTTATTATCAAGTTTCGAAATTATCTCATCGAGCCTTGCAAGATTCTCTTCTATTGTCATTATCCCTGCCTCGCTCTCTTCTTGGTATCTGTAACAGCAGCATATATCACACCGTCGCTTACATTGACCTTCAGGATATCGTCAGTCTTTACCATATCGGTACTTGTCACAGCACGGCCTTTGACATCTTCAACATATGAATAACCGCCTGTCAGCCTGGCTATCGGTGAAAGTGCCTCTAACTTGGCTGCGCGTATCTTAAGTTCATTCCGCCTGCAGCTGATCAGATTATTCATTAATGTATCAAGCTGCCTGCTCTTCAGGAAAATATCATGTTTCCTTCTCTCTATAATGCCGGAAGGTGATAACGCGTCTATCCTGGCTCTGCATGTTCCGACTCTGTATCGCATATTATCAATCAGGGTGTTCATTCTGTTATTCAGCTTGTCCCTGCAGCCTTCAATCCGGTTAATAAGCTGTTCCATATCACATACTGCAAGTTCTGCCGCCGCTGACGGTGTCGGTGCCCGCATATCCGCCACAAAATCTGCAATTGTAAAATCTGTCTCATGTCCGACAGCTGATATGACCGGAATATGACATTCAAAAATCGTCCTTGCGACGTTCTCATCATTAAACGCCCACAAATCCTCTATCGAACCGCCTCCGCGTCCGACTATTATAACATCCACACCATACCGTTCCAGTGCCTCAATGCCACGGCATATACTTAAAACCGCGCCATCTCCCTGCACAAGTGCCGGGTATAGCACAATCTGTACATATGGATTTCTGCGCTTAGATACATTAATTATATCCTGGATAGCTGCTCCAGTGGATGCCGTAACAACACCGACCTTCGCTGAATAATAGGGAATGGGCTGTTTGTACATATCATCAAACATTCCCATTTCCTCAAGTTCCTTCTTAAGTGCCAGATACCGCTCGTAAAGCTCTCCCATGCCCGCACGCTCTATCGATGATGCATAGAGCTGGTACTTTCCGTCCCTTGCAAACACTGTAATCTTACCCGTGACAACAATTTTCATTCCATTCTCAAGTCTGAAACCGAGTCCGTTACGATTTCCTGCAAACATTATTACGGAAAGCGCATTATTATTGTCCTTAATGGTAAAATATATATGTCCCGACGGATGATATTTGCAATTACTTACTTCACCCGTGACATTGACACGGCTTAACACGAAATCAGTGTCAAACATATTCCTGATATAATTATTAATCTGTTCAACGGTATATATTTTCATTCCGGTTCCTAAAGCATTTTGGCAAGCACGCCGTTAACAAACGAACGTGACTTTACATCACAATATTTCTTAGCCAGCTCAACTGCCTCATTGATAGCAATGGCAGGCTTAATTCCGTCATATTTCAGTTCAAACACGGCAACTCTTAATATAGCAAGTTCTGCCTTTCCGATTCTTCCGAGTGCCCATCCGTCACACGCTGCCTCTATCTGCTTATCTATCTCCGGCACCAGTGCGGCAATCTGCTCTGCTCTTGACTGGATCTCGGCTCTGTCCATATCTGATATAACAGCGCAGTCAAGTTCATCATCATCCTCATCCTTCTCAACCGGACCCTTCCTGTACATAATAGGAACAATCTTCTCAGGTACTCTTGCATCAAAATAGAGCGCTGCCTGTTCAGCGAAATCCTCCTGACCATAAAAATCATATCTGAACAATATTCTGAATACATGTTCTCTGATTGTACTTCTCTTCATAGTATACCTCTGTGTGTTATTTTTTATAAAAATTAGAGTGCCAAAATGCATGACACTCTGATTATACAATAAATATCTGAAATTAAAAAGTCCTAAAATCAGTTATTGGAGACTGTCACGTCAGAAACTATTACATTCACTTCCGCAACACTTAATCCGGTCATGTTCTCAATAGCCTGGCTTACCTTCTCCTGAATGTTACGGCTTATCTCAGGTATGCTGTAACCGTACCTGATATTAACGGTAATCTGAATAAATACAGTATCATCCACCATCTTAAGCCGGATTCCTCTGGACAAATTCTTGATTCCCATCTTGGCAACAATCTCATTCGTGATATTACCTACAAGTGACTCTACTCCTTCAACTTCGGTAGCTGCAATGCCGGCAATAACCGCTACAACCTGTTCCGAAATTCTTATTCTTCCTATATTCTCATCGCAATCGTATGACTTCTCTGCTGCTGTATTCTCTGCCATAACTTTATCCTCCTGAATATCCTCGCGTAATCTGCTTGTTCTGTTAAAAACATTATAATAAAAAAATAAGTATTTTGCAATTACTTATTGCAAAATTCCCTCACCGGGAAGTCCGGCCGGTGCTGTTGCTTCTTCTGTTTCAGGAACCGTTTCCGTCTCACCTTCGGTTTCCGAATCCGCGGACACCGCCTGCGTATCGTCCTTAGCCGGTGTAATGGATGTAATTGTCAGATTTTCTATTGAGCATCCGGTCTTACGCGTAACTATATCTTCAATCTGTGCCCTGTTCGTGTCCGTAAGTTCAGATATTTCCACAACAACATCGACCTGACCACCCGTCATTGACACTATCACATTTTCAAAACCCTTGGCTTCAAGGAGAAGTTCAGCTGCCGCCTCTTTCTCAGATGCATCCGCAATTGCAACCATATCTGAAACCGCCTGGGCTTTGGCGTCTTCTGACAATTCGGTGTTGTTGATAACTTCAAGCAAGGTTTCCTTTCCGGATGCCCTTACCTGCTCCCGCTCTAATTTGGCACTTATTATAAATTGTGAATTAACGCTTGATGTGAACACCGTCGCGCCCGGATCGTCAAGGTCATTACTCACTATATCCGCGCTTTCACTCTCTGTGGTGTTCTTGGTACTTTTATTTCTGTTTCTTATGTTATCTGAATAATTTATGTACCCGGCAACAGCAATCATGAGTGCCAGGGCCGTAATAATAATCTGATTTTTCCTGAAGATTTTTTTCAAAATCATACCTCCATTTTTAATACTTTTATTTTATTGACCGAGATACCCAGAAGTGCACTTGCTGCTTTGGTGATTTCAGACACTGTGCGCGCATCATCTCCGCCTTCAGCTAATATAAGAACGCCCTGTATTTCCGGCACCAGTTCCTCTGTTATAAAAGGACTTTTTGTGCTTCCGCTATCCGTATATACAACCGATTCATCAGATGTTTTCTGCGACGTTCTGCGGCTGCCGCCCGTGCTGTCCGTCTCATCCGTTATATTCTCGCTTTCCGATTTCTGCACATACAAAACCGATTTTCCGTTATTGGCTGCCGTTATCACAACCTTTGCCCGGCCTACACCTTCGCATTCGGCAAGTGCCTGCGAAAGTTCCTTTTCCAGTGCTGATATATAATATGAACTGTCAGCCTGCGTTTCCTTAACCGTGGTGTCCGAATTCTTTGCTTTGGCTGTGGATGACTTAACAGGAATATTAATGATGATAAGCAGTACACCTGCCAGAAGAAAAATAAGAAGTTTATCTTTAGATGCTATTTTTGACAGAATTTTTTTCCACTTGTCAGGCAATTTGATACTCATCATATACTCCCTTATCTGAACCTCCTAAACTATATTTACATATATATTACGCTTTGACAGATTATAGAAGTCGGATAAATAATTTTTTATCCTGATTGAAAGAAGTTCTTCATTCATATCATCCGGATCCCGGTCTATCACTATCTTATCCACATCTATATGATTTCTGTCATATGCACTTTCCCTCGTTACATTTACGGTTATCCCCGTAATCTGCCCGAATGTATCCGAGGCGGCATCCGTGTCTATCGTAACGGACGAATCCTTATATCCGGCACCAAGTCCGGTTACATATTCCTGTATGTCAGAATTTATTTTATCAGTGTATTCACCCACAACAATCCGGGAACGTTCCTCATCCGCAGCCTCGAGGCCGGCTTTAAGTTCGGCTGACATTTCATCGGCACCCGCCTGTAGATATATTTTATTATAGTCATCAGTTGCCCCGATAAGTTCTCCGAGCGGACGTATCAACAGAATTACCATCACTATTCCCAGAAAAAGTTTGATATATTTAAGATATTTTCCATCAGGCACAAGGTTCTGTACCAATGTTGAAATTATATAGAAAATCGCGATATTTTTTACCCATTTAATAAGATACTCCATCATCTCTCACACCGTCCTGTTGGTTGAATAACACACGATTGCCATTGTAAGCAGAAAGAAAACCACACCGTACAATAAAGTCTTGGCCAGAAGCACTATACTTTCATATATCCCATTGACAGCATTAGAAATTCTCTTATCCGATACCGGTTCAAGCATAGCTCCCGCGAACTTATATCCGATTGACATTGCAACTGCTTTGATGACCGGAATAAAACACAGCACTATTACCGCTATCATTGAAGCCATGCCGATTGAATTCTTGATAAGGGTGCCGGATCCAAGCACCAGTCCCGATACCGATGTCAGTACGCCGCCCACGCCGGGAATCATCGATGCCGCCTTGCCAAGTGCCGATGTCTTTAAACTGTCCATAACCGGATTTATCATGCTTTGTATAATATTCATCCCTATTACACATGAAAGAAGTGCTTTTAGAATCCATTCGATTACTGTTTTAAGCAGTTCACATATACGCGTGAATACATTTTCCTCAGTAATATTGTTAATAAAATTAAACACCATATAGATATATATCATGGGAATGATAAAGTCACATAAAAGTTTCTGGATTATGACAATAAGTATGGTTATAATGCTGTAAAATGATGCCGCACTCGAACTTCCCGCAGCAAATCCGACCGTAAGCGTATATATAGGTACAACTGCCTCCATAAATTCAAGAAGACTGTTCATCGCGTCCGTTACAAGTTCCGCTGCAATTACATATCCGCTCATCAGTGTTCCCATAAGAAGCATAAATGTAATATAAAATCCCGTCTGTGCTATGCTTCCTTTTAAGAAAGCTGATGCCACATTCATAAATACCGCTGCCGCCACGCCTATTATGACTATTCTTGTTATAAGGCTTTTCTGGGCAGCGAGTTCAGAAAAAAGCGAATCAAGAAGTGCCTGTCCCAGTCCGGTGATACTCTTATCCGTCTCTCCGGAGAAAAAAAGCTTTACCGTTTCCTTGAAGTCAAAATCGGTGCTGCTCATGACCTCATCAATCTGCGAAAAGTCATAATCATCCGGTTCCGCAGCCTCCACCCTTATGGATATGAGCGCAGCCACAGCCATAAATGCAATTATTAAAATCACAACCCTTTTCATATCATATACTGCTTTCTATTGTGTTTATAAGCGCCGTCACCACCGGCAGACTGACCGCAAGCAATGACAGTTTGGCAAATATCTCTATCTGCGATGCAACCGCCTGGTATCCGGCATCGCGGCACATCGATGATGCAAACTCAGACACATAGGCTATTCCGGTCATTTTGACAAGTATCGTGATATATCGGCTTTCAACACCTACATGCCCCATAAAACCATTCACGGATTCAATGACGATTTTTATTCTGGCGGTAACATAACAAAATACGACCGCCGCTGTCACAAGTGCCACAAGCTGTGCATATTCACTGCGGCTGTTTTTCATGATAATCGAAAGCATGACCCCTGCAATGCCTATTACCGCCACTTTAACAATATCCATACCGCACCCCTTACAGTGAGAAAATATCCTTAATGCTCTGGAATAAGTCCTTGATATACGGTATTATCCAGAAAAGTACAAGCACAAGTCCCGCAAGGCTTGTAAGGAACGCCTGTTCCTCCCTGCCGCTGTGTTTTAATACCTGATAAATCACGGATACCAGTATTCCAACGGCAGCTATTTTAAAAATCAATCCTACTTCCACTTATGTACGCCCTCTCATATTATAATAATTGATATAACTACTCCAAGCATAACTCCCAGACTTCTGTAAAGTCTTGTTTTGGCTGGCAGACATTTTTCCATGTCGCTTATCGCAGTCTCCACCTCCTGCATATATGCATCTATGACATTCTGCTGTGTCCTGCCGTCACTTAATCCCATACTGTTCCCCAACGCAACAAGCCGCTCTTTTTCAGCTGCGGATAAATGTGACATAACCAGTCCCTTTGTAAATTCTTCCTCCCACATCTGCCCAAACGGGCACTCCTTAATTTCTGAATTTCTGTTTGAAAGTGACACAAGTATTCCGTTAAACGGTGCCGTAACACGCTGTGCAATACTGCCGGCTGCTTCTAACAAAGGTGTCATGCCGTACCCTATTTCCCCGCGCAGAAGAAACATTATTTTCTTTAATTCACGCAGTTCAAGAAGCCTGCGTTTTAAATCCCTGCTCAACACCCATCCGTACGCCGATGTTGAAAAAACAATAAATGCAATACCGCATATTTTGGTAAATGTACTCATATTATATTTCCCTCCCCATCATATATCCCGGTTATGCTGCCAATATGTTCCCTGTTACCTAACAGGATTATCCTCCCGAAAACTTTTTCCCCAAGCAGTGGTTTTAATGGTATTTTATGATATAATTCCTCCATGCTTGTCGCATGAACCGTGGCAATTATACGGCATCCGCAGTTTACCGCATACCGTATCGCCTGCACATCATCATCACTTCCGATTTCATCGACTGCGACCACTCCGGGGCTCATGCTTCGTATAAGCATCATCATCCCCTGGGACTTCATACAGCCATCAAGCACATCCGTCCTCATCCCGACATCATTCTGCGGCACTCCCATATTACACGCAGCTATCTCACTGCGCTCATCTGCGATTCCCACAGTCATTCCCGCATGCCCCATGAAACCGTCCGAAATATTCCTCACGATATCGCGTAGCAGCGTTGTCTTTCCGCAGCATGGTGCTGATACTATCAATGTGTTATATATATCCTTACCTGTGCTTTCATACAATTTGTCCATAATCATATCCGAACAGCCCCGTATCTGGTGCGCCATCCTTATATTTACGGCACAGATATTCCGTATTGTTTTTATCGAACCGGCCTCATACACAACCCGGCCGCACAGACCGACTCTGTTGCCTCCGTTCATCGTGATAAAGCCTTTCTTGATTTCCTCCTCGTATGCATACAGGGAATAATTGCTTATGTATTCGAGAGTTTCCTTTATATCCTCTTTCCCGACGATTACCGGCATGCCGTCCTTCGTGGCAATGCGTTCCCCTCCACTCATGCACACTATCATCGCTCTTCCGGTTCTAAGCCTTATCTCCCTTATGTCACTTATATTTTCCCAGCCCGCAAAAAAGCCCCGCAGTCTGACCGAAAGATAATTTATTACATTATTGTCCACGTCCATATGTCCAACCTCCTTAGTCATTTATATGTCCGACATGTCCGGCATATGAACGTAAATTATTTATATCAAATAGTTTATATTATATTTAATATTTTCTGTATCGCTTTCGAGTATATAAGTTTCTTCATTTTCTCGTCACCGTCCTCAACCTCAGGATTACCACATCGAAGGCTGCCCGGATGGTCTGACACACAACAATCTTTATACCAACACTCGCCCATAAGTGTACCATTTATGGACCACTTTTCATTCTGGGTAAATTCACCAACCAATGATTTCATCACACGCTCTGTAGAGAATCTCTTAAAACCTGCCAAGTACTGCAATGTCTTCTCATCATCAATCTTTGACAAGTTGATTCTATGATTCTCAATCGCTGATAAAACCTCTTCACGAATCTTGATTTTATCTGTCTTTCCGGTGCCTGTCCATAGCACCAGCTTATCAAAAGCAAGAATCAGGTATTCAAAACAAATCATATCCAGAATTATGATCTTTCCTTCTGCCTTATCTGCTATTGATTTCAGAATACGATACTTATTACGAATATCCTGATTATCAACCACATAATCAAATGCAATATAATACTTATCGTTCTCTTTAATGTCTATCTCTGCCAATGCATCCAATAAGCCCTGATTGCTTTCTTTACTTTCGACTACAAGTGCATCATTAAAGAAAAGTTGGTTAACCAATTTCCAGAAGTGAAGTCCTGCGCCGGAATCTTCTGTCCATAAATGCTTCATATCACAACTCCTCTTCCAGTGTTATCCTATTATTGTCAAACTTCAACACCTTAAAGCTCTTATCAGATACATTTAGTCCGTCGCAATTTCGTAGAAAAAGCATATATTGATTCGACGTCTCAAAATTAATGAATCTCCTGACATCATCACTAATCAGACAATCTGCATTGTCTATCACAATAAAACTATTTCTACACTGTTTTATTGCTTCTAAAAAATCATCTGATTTGTAGTTAAATAGCTTAATTGCTTTGTATTCTTCTGTCAGTCTTATATCCTCCAGCATTTCATATAACACTGTTTTGCCTGTACCACTATCTCCACCCACAAGGGTAATCCTGTCATCAAATGTCAAATCATATGAAAATGGAGCTGCTTCAAATGTAATATTCTTATAAATCATTTGCTTCTCTCCTTTCATATTCCTTACTCCACCATGCATTATAACCTCTGCTACCGATAACTATATCAGAATCATTAAATCTGATTTTTGCATCATCCGGAATATCAAAAAGCGTCGGTCTTGACATATAAATCTTAATATTATCCATAGTAAAAATGATTCTAAGTACATTCGGACCACATTCCTCAACATTTACCACCTTGTCAGGATGCTTCACAATATTAAGCAATGTCTTGCAGCCCGATGATAAATTGCGGATTGTTCCTAATCCGTATTTTGTTTCTATATGCTTGTCCGGTGTCAGCTTTGCCTTATCAGCCTGCCAGATTAAATCAATTTCTTTTTGCGACATCTCCTCATTCCCTGTATTCAGGTTAAAATACAGGTCATTCTGAAATATCCAATCTTTTGAATCAGTTTTCTTCGTATATATATCTATCATTTTGTGTCACTCCTTTAAACAGGTTTCATTTTTGATTTATTAAAATACTCACATAAAATATTTAAAATTATAAGGTTTATCGTAGATCACCAAGTCTTGCTTAGCAACTCGAGACAATACCTTGGCAAAATCCAAAGTTACAGGTAATATTTTGTATAACCCATCACCACTATTCCAATTCATTTTAGTAAGCATTAAAATTTCATTAACTAATTCCAGCGCCGATGATTTTCCCATAAATCTTTTTACCAATAATGGTGCCGGTATTCCTCTACCATTCTTGTAATAATTCAAGTTTTTTCCAGCCAATTCATCATGCTGCACGCTTCCATGTGTCCAAATTAAAAATGAATATTTATCAAGTGGAATAACTGTTCCTCTTTGAATCGGATAAGAAGTTGCAATATCATTCTGAAATCTTATTGCTCTCCACGCCGAAAATTCTTGAATTTGCAGCAACTCAATATCATCCACGCCTGCCAATCCTTTGGTTATTCCTTCCATTTCCTCCTTTGTAAAATGTGTTGTCTTATGTATTACAATTCGATTCAGTTTATGCAAAGGAACCGATTCATCATAAATTCTTTTCAAATTATTCATAAGACGACATGCATCTCCACTCCTCATATAGGGGTTTTTCTGTATAATCTGAGGATTTTTTAACGGACGCAAGTACAATTCCATACCATTTCCTTCTGAATCAAACAACTGACTACAGCCGATGGATATTTTTTCGTCATTTTTTATTGATTGTACATAACTTAATCCAATATATGCCGTATCATATCTTGTCATCATAGGCTTCCATAGTCTTCCTATTGCCTTTGCATATATAGCAGTAGAAAGTCCCCACATAATTTTTGCCATATCATTCTTCGTATGCACTGATTTTTCTTCTATTATCTGTGTAACAATTCCTTTCCCTGCACAATATATCTTTATGGAATCATGCAAATCAAAATACACATTTTCGTTCTTAAGTTCTCGCATTTTATCTAACTGACTTGGAATATATATTACCAGTACATCAAATTCATGCTTTTCCCTTTCCATAGCGTCTACATATTTACAAATTCCATTAAAAAAATCCTGAGCAGATGTTTTTAAAGCTCCGCTTAAAGAATATCCCCTAAACCTTTTTTCATCATTACCATTTGGAATATTTAATCCACATCTAAATACATCCTGAAATCCAATATACTCTGGTAAAAATGTCTTATCCTGCCTTAAAGTTGTTGAATGATGCATATTTAGTTCATTTAAGTGTTTCCATATATCTTTTGCACATTCTTTAGGCGACAATACCGCTAATCGAACACTCCTATTAGTATGTGATTCTAATGGTCCATAATTAATTAATCCTTTTAATTGATTAACCGCAACACAACCATCATTATCATAGTCGAAAACAAGTTCTATTTCCTTTGCCAAATAACATTTATCAATGCTACCTGTTCCAGAAAACCGAATTCTATGTGTATTAAATTCTATTATTGCATTTCCTAATTCGAAGATTAGTTTCCCATTGTTTGATAATTTCCTAATCCAGATATCAATCTTTTCATTCATTTGCTTATTATACAGTTTTGATATTTCATTATTTACGATACTTTGGTAACTAAACTTGTCCAGTTGGGATTCATCACTTTTTACTACATGTACTGTAGGTAATAGATTCATAATTACATTATCATCAACAAATGATAATGATATTTTAATTGCATCATAGACAAAACAATTATTTCTTGATTGTCTGCTACTTCTATCAAAATATTTGTTTTTCCCATATTTAATCAAACCTTTGCTTATCAAAATTTTTTCTATGATTTCATAAAACATACCAACAACATCAGAATTTTCCAATTTCATCATGTATGTAGGAATATCCATCTCCTCAATATCACTAATAATTTTATCTGTAAAAGATTCTAATATTCCGTTCTTGCTACCTAATGCCCATACTTTTCCTTTATGTAAAATTGCAACACAAAAATTATTTATTGTTGCACGCAATTCTTTCCATGTGTTAATAGTTGAGCTAAATACATAACATTTTTTTGGAAATTGCATCGCGATTAAAGCATTAGTTATCGTTGTTCCCGTATGCTTTCCTATCGCATTATATGTAATCTCTTGTCTCTTGTCATGAGACTTCCATAATTCATCTATATTAGAATTATACAAATTCATTGCCACATACAAACTATACATGAGACCATCAAAATCATCTATTTCGACCACGGCCGATTGTTCATTATCATCACATGCATTCTCCATAAACTTATGTGCCCTTTCACTAAGATTGCTGTCTTTGGTTTTACACCAATACACACCTTTCTTTATAGCACCTTCTTTAATTAAGCCTTCCAATACCGACATAACAGAATTATCATTACCAGCGTATCCTATAACAATTAATCCATTTTCTTTTATCAACGATTTCCATATATCTGCAATTTTGCCTTCCAAATTTTGTAGTTCAGATGTTGTGTTTTTCAATTTATCAAGCAAATAATCCCCATGTAGCTTTATTATGTTAGGAAACCCTTCATTCAACGCAGAACCAACACCATTAATCACTGCAGACGATATTGTTTTAATTGAAAACCCTGGATTAATTGAATGGACACCAGCTTGTACTAAATCATCAAAATTAGTCGTTGCAACCAAATCTATTTTACCATTAACTATCATCTCTCCCATACATAAATATCCTAATGATGGTTTTGTATCTCGCACTTTATTCCGAATATAATAATCTCTATCACTTCTTGATGGGTAACATTTTTCAAAATAAAATGAATATTCTTCGGTTGACCACAATTTCGGATACCCCTCTCTCCCATCAAAATATGATTGTATCTCTTTCTGTACATTTTTCTTGGATAAATCACCATACAAACTTGTGCGAAGATTATTGGCTGTACAATACAACGTTCTTTTAAAATCCCATACCATTTGCCCTCCGGACGGAATATTAGATGCTACAGATGCTCCCGCTCCCAAGATGAAAGACATACTTTTATCAGGCTTAATTTTAAAACTGTTTACAAATGTGTTAGCGTCTATTATTTTCATACTTTCCTCCTATTCTTACTTCATATAGTGATCCTTTATAGAATATCAACAAAATACCTTCCACCAATTAATGAAAATTCCACTTTAGATGGGAATAATCTTTCACCGGTATTAGTTCTTCCAATTACATCCTTTGCCCATTCTGTATAATCCTCTGGTAGTCTATAACATATCGGCTTATCATTTTCAGCGATTGTTACTAATGGAGTTCCATTTTTAGAAAATCCAACTGAAAGAACATAGAATTCATTCTGTCCACGACATAATGGCAACATAGATTGCTTACTAATATCCTTATAAACCATTGCACCTCTTTGATTATAAAAATAATCTTTGTCATCTTCTGGTATAGGAACAATCGGTAATTTGTTCTTCATTATTTTATAATGTTGGTTCAAGCTTTCACAAACGAAAGTATTATAATATTCTGGCTGCATTTCTATCTTACTATTAAAAATCGCATTTGCATCTGAAAAACGATTCATAAATTGAAGTAATGTTACAAAAGCGACCAAATCATCTGAATATATTCCAGAAAAAGATTTATACCAATAGTTATTATTCTCACAAATTAGCCAATGTAATTTTTTATATAAATCTAATTGTCTTTGATTCAACGCGAACCAACCAGCATCCAAAAGAGTCTTCTTAATATTTCCATTTTTATATTCTCCAATTAATGCTTTTTTTAATGATTGCATCAATCGAGATATTAATCCAACAAGCAAATCCGCCATTCTAATTCCTACATAATCCTTAGAATCTTCTTCTGTGACGTTTTCAAGACCTGCATCTATTGCCGAATTCAATGTATGCGATTCTTTTCCTTCTCGATCAATCACCAACTGATATTCATTAACATTCATCTCTGTCAACAATTTCTTAAATCCATCAAAAGGTGCAAAATAGGACCAATCTAATGTTTCGGGTACCTCTGTGTCCTCAAGCAGTAAAAGTATTTCCTGAAATGCTTGATTCTCATGCTCTTTCAAAGCAGTATTCGCTTGATTTTTAATAATCCTATCTTCTAAAAAAGACCGTAGTTCTTTAACAAATATTTGTGGCTCTTTATAAATTGCTTCTATCACATTTTGTGGTCGATATACATTGATAGCCTTAATTATCGAGTGTTTCATGTAATCAACATCAACAAACATAGAATTATGATAATTTACAAACAGCTGGCTAATAACATACTCTATTTTGCTAAACACAGAGAAATAAATAATTATTTTCTCGTCAAATAGTGATACAAGGTCTTCATATAACTCAATCGTATGATTATTAAGAGAAGCAAACCCAAGCCTAAAATCTTTTACTTTCATAGTCTGACTCTTTAATTCTCCGTCTTTTTTTCTATAATCATACTTCGATTCAAAAGCAAGGTATCTGTCAGAAATACATTCATCATCTTCTGCTTTCCACCCTACAATTCCTGTTATGAAATTATCATAGTAATTATTCGCGGTAACAGTCTCATAATTAATTTTTCTACTATGCTCTGTTTCATCATAGAAAAACATGTACTTCATATTCAGCACCTCCCTACTGATTATTTTTTGAATCACCATACTTTGATGAATCTTCCGCAACCATCATCACTTTATACTCTGGCGCATACTCATAAATCTTTCCAGAAGTAGTTACTTCACTTCCTATACCTTCTGTTCCAGAATACTCCTCAAAATTCTCCACCTGTTCCATAACTTTGTTAAATACTTCTGGACTATACTGTGGCGGATAACCATTCTTCACCAAGCACAATTTGATTTCCAATTTCAATCCATTTCTTACATTTTGGTTATTAAGCCAGTCGGCAAACGAAGACTTTGTATCAATAATATCTTTTATCCTCTTTGCTAATGCTTTACACTTGTCATTGACTATAACGCCATCCACTTCTTTATCTGTTCCATATTCAAAGTTATATTGATCACGCATAGAAATCAAAATATCGTAAAATGCCTTTTCCTCAAAAGTAAGTCCTATCTTTCGGAAGCTTTCTCTATTTTCATTCATAGCTCTAAGAATAGCTAAAGCCTGTTCCGTTGCAATTTTAATAATATCTTCTGAAACCTGTTCCTGTGCTTCACCTGCTTCTTCCGCAGAAAGATGTTTACGTCTTTCATGGTATTCTGCAATAGTCTTTTCCAGCATTTCCTGATATGTCTTTGAAGCTAATCTGTTAATCTTTCCGTATTCCTTAATCTGTTTACGAAGCATTTTGACAAGAAGTTCCAGCTTAGTCGCCGGCATCTTGACATCAGATAACTTTTCAAAATATTCCGGTGAAAAGATATCTTCTTCCTCGCCACTTTCAAGGACGCTCTCAACCTGATTGTATTTTAATGCCTCTTCCACCATCTTTGAAACAGCACGATTCATCGTATCAGTGTCTACTTCACTTGTTCCGCTCATCTTACGAACAAAACCTGCTATAGCCATAAAGCATTGTGCAAGTGCAGATTCTTCTTCCCCAAGATAACCGGAAGGCTGACAAATATCAAAAGCTGCCCTCATTCGTTTTACTGTCTTTAAAAAATAGGTTTTGAAAGAAACTTTCTGAACACCTTTATTTCCTTCCGATTGTAATTCTTCTGTTGATACAAATACATATTCCGCTGCTTTTGCAAGGAGTCTGTATCGTTCTATAGGATCACATTCCGGATTTAAAAATGGTGATAAATCATAACCTGTGAACATGTTTTTCAACACTTCTAGTTCTTCTCTAAACACTGATGTAGCCTGCTCAACATCATCGGATGTCGGTGCAACAGATGTATCTCCTCCATATACCTTCATAGCTTCACGCATATTATCGCGGATTCCAATATAATCTATTACCATACCGAATTCTTTTCCCGGATACTTTCTGTTTACACGGCTTATAGTCTGTATTAACAAATGCTTTTTTAATGGTTTATCATTGTATAAATATGTGAGACACGGAACATCAAACCCAGTAATCCACATATCTACAACAATGACTATACGGAAATTTGACTTTTCCTGCTTAAAAGCAGCATCTAACTCTTCGGAACGTTTGTCATTCTTAACGCCACCAAGATAGTTATACATATCCTGCTCATCATTTTTTCCAACACTGGATACCATTGCAATAAATGGCATTGGTTTCAATTCCTTTAACTCTTCTTCTGTTACATCAGTACCCTCTGGCACTTTCTTTTCTTCAAACCATTCGGGATACTTATCTTTGAATTTCAACAGTAAAGCATAAGCTATCTTTCTGTTAGAACAAACTACCATTGCTTTCTGAATTCTGTCTGGATCTGCTTCACATGCTGAAACATAATGATTATGAATATCTGTAGCAAGACGCTCTAATCTGGAAGGTTCCCCAAGAATTATTTCCATAGAGCTCATTGCTTTCTTACTTGCTTCGATATCCTCATATGTTGCACCATCATCTACACATTTTTTATAATAATTCTCAATTTCTTTTACTTTTTTATTATCAAGCAATACCTTTGCAATACGCGGATGATATTTGATAGAAACAGTAAGTCCATCTGCAACAGCCTGATCCATCGTATATCTATCAATTTCATCACCAAAAGTCTGATATGTTTCTGCAATAGGTGTTCCTGTAAATCCTACAAATGTAGCCTGAGGAAATGCCTCTTTTAACACCTTTGCATATGGCTTTGACACCATGGCTTTCATATTTGCATCCGCATCTTTACTAAATTGAATTTTCTTAGAATGTTCAAGCTGAGTCCTGTGAGCCTCATCAGAAAAACATATAATATTCTGTCTGTCATTGATAAGTCCGATTTTGTCATCTTCCCTGTCACAAAACTTCTGAATAGTGCATATGTAGAATCCACCACTTTGCCTTGCTCCAAGTTCCTGTCTTAGTTGTGCTCTATTCTTAACAACGGAAACCTCTCCAAGATTAAGGAATTCTGTACTCTTTGTGAAAAGCTTCGCCCCCTGTTTTTGCAATTCATCTCTATCGACAATCAATATAATCGTTGGAGAACCAATCTCTGGAATATCCGTGCAGCGTAATGCCAACTGACGTGCCAGAAATGCCATCGTATAAGTCTTCCCGCATCCGGTAGCCCCAAAATATGTACCGCCTCTTCCACTCTTGGTAACAACAGAATCTACAATGCTTTGCTTCAGAAGCCTCGCAGCAAAAAACTGTGGATAACGGCATACAATTTCCACTTCATCACCATCATAAATACCATCCTGAAAATAAATGTAATCTCTAAAGATTTCCAAAAAACGCTCAGGAGAATAAACACCCTTAATCATAGTTTCTGTTTCAGCAAATGGAAGTGTTGATACAGCATCTCCATCATTAACACGTCTCCAGGCATAAAAATGTTCATATGGTGTGCGAACTGTTCCTAATCTGGTTTTAACTCCATCAGAAATACAAGCTAAAGGACAGTAATGTAACAAATGAGGTATATCTCTCCAATAACGGATATTAATCTGCTCCCAAGCATCATAAATAGTCGCATTTGCATCAGCAGGGTTCTTCAATTCAATAATACATAATGGCATACCATTCACAAAGAGAATTACATCCGGTCTGCGGTTCTCTTTTTGACCATTATTTGTGTATTCTACTGTAAACTGATTCACCACTCGAAAGATATTCTTAACACCATCCTTTTCAAAGTTAATCAGCGGTATCATTCTTGCAATACCATCTTCCGGAGTAAATTGAATACCATCCACCATCCAATTGTACACCTTGTGCAATGCTGCAAAATCACTCTCTGCCCCCACAAGACGAACAGTATCATAAATCTGTGCCACTTCATCTTCTGTCAAATCAGGATTCCCATCTACTATAAATTTCTTGAAATCCTCCTCTATCAACACATCTCTTTTGGTAACGCGAGAAATCTTATTTCCAGAAGTATATTTCCATCCCTCTGTTTCTAAAAAGCCAATAAAGGCATATTCGTATTCTGATTCACAGTAGTGGCAGTTATATTCTTTTATATTAGTCATTATTTTACCTCCGCCATATTCCACTCGTCAATCTTCTTCGAGGCACTTTTTATATTTTCTTTGTATTCTTGATAAGGAACACCTAATAATGATAATAGAATTCTTCGATAAAGCAATGAAAATTTTAATGAATACTTAATGCATTCTTTTCCATCAAAAAAATCCTTTTGATTCTTTTTAATATGCATAATTCTCACTCGACTTTTCACAACTCTTTCAAGGAATAACGTGTAGTCATCCTCCAATTCCTTTGCAAAGATATCGCCCCCGTATAATACAATAAGATTATCAACACACATTTTTAAAGTAGTTCCTCGTTCTCCAGGAATAAGTGTCTGACAATAATATGTTCTTTCTTTTAATAACTCGACAAACGGTTCCGCAAGTTCAACCAAAAAGGCAAAATTCAAATCGGCTGTCATTTTATTATCCGATAAAGCATATAAGAACACCTGAAACGCAATGTCTAAATCTCTAATCAACGATAGCCATCTCTTATACAAATCATTTGTAAGTATCTCTTGAAACGAGATGATTTTCAACCATGAATACTGATATAGATTTTTTGAGCTGAAATAATTTAATCGTATTTTATTGTATTCACTTAAAACATCCACAGTCTCTTCATTATTATTGGAGACTATCAACTTTTCAATTGTACAAAATTTGCCGTCAAATAGCATAAGAAGTTTTTCGACACCCTGAAAAATAAAAATAAACTCATCACTTGTCATTGGAGAATCAGATGTAAATTCAATCCATCTTTTGGTCATTTGTGAAATGGATACAACAACACCATTATCTAATTTGAATTCAGTTTGAAACGGGCCGCTCAAAAATTCATTTTTTAATCCTTGAATAACAGATAATTTGTTGCCTTTGAATTGTAAATCACTCATTATATCCCTCCTCCAACGAACCTTTAATCAAAATAGGACAAATATCTTTTATTTGCGCTTTAAGTTTTTCATTAATCTCTTTTCGTATCGTGTATGCTTCATAAATACCTACTATAGCTTTTTGAACATAAATAGGTGGAAGTGGCATTCGTACTTCTTTCATATCATCAAGGCTAAATGTTTCTCTTGCACTCCCCCACGAATGAAAACGGGCATATCGATCAAATTCTGTTCTGCAAAAAAATAAATACAAATATTTAGGAAGTAGTTTAGTATTATCAGTTTGTATTACAGTTGATATTGACGATACTAAAAAGTTCTCCTCCGACTGATTCAAAGCTAACGACATTTTATCTGCTCTTCGTGAAGTGTCAGAAATAAAAGCAATCATTCCAGGCTCTACTACCTTGTAATTTTCTAAAGAAACCCCCTCCATATTAGCTTTAGTATTGATGAATTCTTTACTTGTTGCTATACCTCGTACAGAATTCAACTTGAGATTATCAATATTTTTTTGATTGAACTCTTCTATATACGGACCAATAGCCTCACAAGGCATTTGTCTCCTTAAATCCTCAATATACGCATCACAAACAAGTTTTAAATCATCCAGTCCTCGTTCATAGTTTTTCTGATTTTCAAGCATAGCATTATAGACATCTACGTATTTTTGTTGGATTGATAGTGGAGGAAGTTCAAGTTCAATATCACACATATCTTCCCAAACAAATGTTTCTCTTGCCGATCCCCAAGAATTAAACCGAGAATACCGATCAAATTCAGGTCGATTAAAATACATAAAAAGATAATCTGATAAAAGTAAATCTTTTCTTTTAATGTAAAAAGCTGTATATATCGAAGAAATAAGAATTCTCTTATTATTACTATTGTAGGCAATAGCAATTTTTTCGCCTCGTCTTGAAGTATCTGCCACATATGCAAATTCATCTTTGTTAACTATTTTATAAGATTTTACACTAACTCCATCCATATTAGCTTTGGTTTCAATAAATTCTTTACCAGTTGAAATACCTCTTACGCAGTCCACTGTTAATGTTTCATCAGAATTTCGATTATCACATTGTTCAATTAGTTTTCCAAGCTTATATTTAGTCAATCCCATATCCAATCCCCCTAAATGCATCTTCCAGCATCTGCTGGGATTTCTTTTCCTGCTTCATAATCTCTTTCATTTCAGATTGAATACGAGCCATTTCTTTTTCATAATCAATTTCTAAATCATGGTCAATAAACTCAATATATTTGCTTGGTGTAAGTGCCCAACCTTTACTTTCTATTTCGTCAATACCTACACTTCGATAAAACTCCGGTATTGCATAATTTGTTCCGTCAGTACCTTCTGATTGCCATGCATGGTATATCGTAGCAGCTTTCTCAATCTGCTCTGTAATAAGGCGAACCTTCTTTTTACTCTCACCCTTTACAGGATTTTCGGTCCATTGACGCAAATCCATAAACAAGATCTCATGCTCACGACTACGAAGTTTTCTATCGTGATAGTTTCCACCTTTTTTATTCTGATTTAATATCCAAAGTGTTACACTGATATCTGTGGTGATAAACAATTCTCTTGGAAGAACTATAATTGCCTCCACTTTGTCATTTTGAATCAGTTTCTTACGGATTTCCAGTGTATCGCTATCATTTAATGCTCCATTTGCAAGAAGAAATCCTGCTACTCCATCTGCCGGTTTTAAATGTGAAAGCATATGAAGAATCCAAGCATAATTTGCATTACTTTCTGGTGGTGTAACATAATCTGACCAGCGAGCATCATTTTTCAAGTTTTCATTATACCAGCCTTTAAGATTGAAAGGTGGATTTGCCATAATATAGTTAAAGTACAATCCCTTGTGCAAGTCGTGGGTAAATGATGAATCTGCTTCATCACCCAGATTATGACTAATTCCACGCAATGCTAAATTCATTTTTGCAAGGCGATATGTAGCTGGTTCTTTTTCCTGTCCATACACATTTATTCCATTTAGATTTCCCTGCTTTGATTTTACCAGCTCAGCACTCTGAATAAACATTCCACCCGAACCACAGCAAGGATCATATAAAGTTCCATCATATGGCTCTATCATTGCTGCAATAAGCTGTACTACATCATGAGGTGTATAGAATTCTCCCTCCTCTTTTGTAGCATTTACCGCAAACTCTTTAAGAAAATACTCATACACACGTCCGATAAGATCTTTTTCTTCTCCAAATGTCTTATGACTAATTTTATTCACTTCATCAACAATCTTCTTTATATCATTCGCAGCCAGATTGCGTGCTGTAAATGTACCTTTTACAAAACAGCCTTTTAACTGCGGATCTTCTTCCTCAAGCCTTTGCAAAGCTGTATCTAGTGCAACATTAAGCTGTGGTGCCGGTGTACTGATAATAGTCGACCATCTTGCTTCCAGAGGTAAATTATATGTACCATCTGCAAAAGTAGCATCATCAAAGAATGCTGCTCTGATATTTTCATCCTCTGGGTTCAATCCCTGCTCTTTAAGTGTCTGCTTTAATTTTTCAACACCATCCTCATATTTTTCACCAATAAATCTCAAGAACACAAGCGTAAGCATCATATCCCTTTTCTCAAAAAATGAGCCGGAGTTACGCGCTGCACGTAAATAATCTCTACAATTAAATAAAATATTATCTATATTTAATGTCTTCTCAACAGTTTTTTTAGCCATATTTCTTTTCTTCCCTTTCGTGTCATCATATCCTTTTATTATTGTATCATTTATATCATTTAGTTTCAATCCAAATTTAATTTTTCCAACTATATATTTTTTAACCCAAAAATTAAGTGGAACATCCGTAATCCCGGACATTCCACTCAACCAACGTAAATTTAATGTTAAATTCTCTATACTGCATCCACGGACTTGGTCTTCTCTCCGAACCAATATGTGAATACAGCTCCGACCAGAAACAGTACTATTCCCACAATAATAACAACCGGTGAGAATGATGATGGATTCATCTTGTAGAAAATCGCAAACGGTGATGCAAGTACAAGACCAAGAATTCCAAAATAAGTGATAGACTCAAACTTCTCAAGGAGCCATGTTATTAACTTCGATATAAGAAGTATACCCAGAATACATCCTATTCCGAACGGAACAATAATCGCAAGGCCGTGTCCGATTTCCGAACCGTCAAAATTCTTCAATGCCACAATGAAACTGCTTATGGTTCCCATGATCGCCGAATAATAACCGAGCATCATAAGAAGGAGCGAACCGCTTATTCCCGGCACAACCATTGCAGCCGAGCATATTACTCCGAATGCAAATATCATGATTATCATCGGAAATGTTACTTTTATGTCGGTAGCGCCTACTGATGACGGATTGGCAACCGCCATCCATACCGCCAATGCCATAAATACAATGAATACAATTATATGGACTGCATTGATTCCCTTCTGTTCCTTCTTGAATGCCTTCTTCGTCTCACCGACAAGCTCCGGTATTCCGCCAAGGATAAGTCCGGCAAAACACATACATGTCTGGAAAGCAAATACCTCAAGGCAATAAGGTATGATGAATGAGAATACTGCGATTCCCACACCCATTCCAAGTATTATCGGAAGTAAAACAATAAACGATTTCTTGAATTTCTTCGTAATGTTGTTTATCGAGGTAACCAGCTTATCGTAAATTCCCATTGATACGGCCATTGTTCCGCCACTCACACCCGGGATTACATTGGCAACACCAATAAACATTCCCTTAATAAAATCCAGTATAAATTTCATAATATATCCCTTTCCGTGGGTAACCCTGTTAACCACACATGTGCGTATTATATCACACACACATGCCGGCACACAATGGTGTTACATGTAAAATTTTATTGACATTACTCCACAGACTTCAAAGATTCGACCATCGGAATCCTCTTTAATCTCTTTTTCATTGCCAGATTTACCATAAGTCCAAATACGATCGTAATTGCAACGGATATAAAATATGAGTACCAGAATATCTTATGAGGGAAGATAACATCATCCATCTCGATTACATTCATAATATATCTGTGCAGGAAAACTCCCAGCACCAGTCCCACAAGCGACCCTATAACGCTCAACACAATGTTCTCACGGTACACATACATTTCAACCTCATTATCATAGAAGCCTAGAACCTTTATTGTAGCTATTTCCCTTATGCGCTCCGAAATGTTGACATTTATCAGATTATACAAAACCACAAAAGCGAGAAGGGCTGCCGATACTATAAGCACAACCGTAATAATATTCAGCGATGAAATCAGGTCGCCAAAATTATCTTTGATACCCGAGAAATACGATATGCTTTCCATATTGAATTTCTTCATGATATCAGATCCAAACTGCTGTTGTCTGTCCATGTCAGTGCTTGTAAGATTGGCTATGAAGCTGTTGTGCGGTGCCGATTCGCCGAAACATTTCTCATAATAGTCATCCTGCATAAAAACATATTGTCCTACATACATGTTAATTATACCGGAAACTTCCACTTCATAATATTTGTCATCCGATATACTGACATACAGGCTGTCACCGACACTGATATCAAAGTCTTTAGCCATCTTATATGAAATCAATGCGCCGTCATCCGGAATTTTGATTTTGTTACCTTTCTTATGGTCAGTAAGGGTTACAAATTCCGCATATTTGTCGGCATCATCCACACTTACGAACGTTATATTCTTGGTTGATGAACCTGATGTATCCCCATCAATATTGGCAGTTCCACTATACTGAGTATCTATGTAAACATTCTCAACCATATCGGAGCTGTCACATTCTTTTTTGAAAGCATCCTTATCGGACCTGTCAGTGAACATACCGGAAATGTCATATGCAAGAATATCCTCATACTGTCCCACCATAACCGTGGCAACACTGTTTTTGATTCCAAAACCGGCCAGAATAAGTGCCGTACATCCGGCAATTCCAATCACAGTCATAAAAAATCGTTTCTTATATCTGAGAATATTCCGCGCCGTCACTTTACCTGTAAAAGACATTCTTTTCCAGATGAAACCGATACGCTCAAGTATGACTTTTTTGCCGTTTTTCGGTGATTTTGGGCGCAGCAGCATCGCCGGTTCTTCCGTTAATTCCCCGATACATGCCGCTATAACCGCAACAACCGTTACAAACACCGCAATAGCCACCGCCACTATGCACAAAGCAATCTGTGGTGCCGGCACAAGGCCGTCAACAGTATATACTGTATTCCACGCCGTGAATATAATGCGCGGAAATGTATTGAGTCCTACAAAACATCCTATCACTCCTCCTGTCAGCGAAGCCACGGCTGCATATGTGATATATTTCATTGCGATACGGAATTTATTATATCCCAGTGCCTTAAGTGTACCTATAGTCTGGCGCTGTTCATCCACCATCCTTGTCATCGTTGTAAGACATACAAGTGCAGCGACAAGATAAAAGAATGCCGGAAAAATCTTGGCAATCGCATCCATTCTGTCTCCGCAGTTTCCGTAATCCACATATGAAAAATGTGAATTTCTGTCATACACATACCATTTTAACGGTATGCTGCCATCTGAAGGTATCATCTTGGCGGCAGCAAGTTCCTCCATTGTATTCTCGCCAAGCTCCTTAACACGTTCCTTTACCGGGTCAGTCAGGTCAAAATATTCATCGGAATATGTATTAAGAGCAGCTGCCCCGTCTATGGCAGCATATATAACATTATATCCACTGTCCTTGTAAAGGAGATTTCCCTTAAATTCATCCAGCGGTATATACATAAGATATTCAACCTTACCGTTTCCGACTGAAGCCGAATCATATTGATATGACAGATAATATGGTGTGGTTACTTTGCCGACTATCGTGTAAGTATCATCATTAAGCGTACTGTCAGTGATAGCGGTATCCGTTCCGCTTGAGAGATTGAGAGTGTCACCGACACCGAGTTCTCCGTCTCTCATTTCATAATACCTTATGACACATTCTCCGCTTTTTTCCGGCAATCTGCCCTCGACAAGCGTCAGTTTGTTAATCGGATCATCATTTTCCGGGTCATATGACATTATCTGAAATACTTTTTCACTTGTACCGACATCTGCCACGGCATTGGTCACATACGCACCTTCTGCCCGGCTTATTCCATCGGTATTTCTGACATCTTCAACATCTTCATCCGAAAAACCCACCGGAGAATATATCTTAAGGTCAAACAGATTTTCCCTGTCAAAATAGGCATCCGCAGACCTTTTCATATACGGGGCCGAGGCTTTAACGCCGACGAAGAAGGCCACACCTACAAGGACTATACCGAATATGGATATAAAACGTCCGAATGTTTTCTTTATCTCGCGGATGGTATCTTTAAAAAGTGCATTTTTCATTACCATTCAATCCTTTCAACCGGTTCAGGATGTTCGTTGACATGTATGCTGTCAACTCTGCCGTTCTTTATCTTTATAACCTTATCGCCCATGGCGGTAAGTGCAAGATTATGTGTGATTACTATAACTGTCATGCCATTATTACGGCACGTATCCTGGAGCAGTTTAAGAATCGCCTTACCTGTATTGTAATCAAGTGCTCCTGTCGGTTCATCGCACAGAAGGAGCTTAGGATTCTTAGCCAGCGCCCTTGCAATGGCAACTCTCTGCTGCTCTCCGCCCGATAACTGAGCAGGGAAATTATTGCGTCTGTCCGCAAGTCCGACCGCTGCCACAGTCTCACCTATGTTCAGCGGATCACGGCATATCTGCGCAGCCAGCTCAACATTCTCCGTTACAGTAAGATTCTGTACCAGATTATAGAACTGGAATACAAAACCAATATCATATCTGCGGTATGTGGTAAGCTGCCTTGAATTATACTTGCTCACATAGTCACCGTCCACAATTACATCTCCGCTTGTAGCGCTGTCCATTCCGCCGAGAATATTAAGAATTGTACTCTTTCCGGCACCGCTTGCTCCGGCTATGACGACGAACTCACCTTTCTCAATCGTAAAATTCACACCGTCGAGTGCTTTAATATCAACCTCACCCATACGGTATATTTTCTTAACATCCCTAAATTCAATAAACGAAGCCATTTTAATCACATCCTTTACTTTTTGTTGATCTTCCGTATATGAAAAAAGAAGCTACACATGTTATAAGTTCTGCAACCCAGAATGCATTCCACACTCCGGCAGCTCCGGCAATTCTGCTTAATATAAAAGCAGCCGGAATAATTATTACAACATATCTCATTAACGATATCACTAATGACGGAACACCCTTTCCAAGGCCTTCAAGTGCTCCTGATGCCACCACCGATACCGTAGAAACAACAAATCCCGCACTGATTATCCTCAGTGCCTCTCCGCCTTTGGCCATGGTTACCGGATTATCGGTAAAAAATCCAATCAGGCGGTCCGGAATCAGCAGACATATTACTGTTCCCGCAAACATTATCACCACGCACATGGCAAGTGTTATATTATATATTTTCTTAACTCTTTCTTTCTCTCCGGCACCATAATTGTATCCGATTATAGGACGCATTCCCTGAATGATTCCGTTGGCCGGGAGATACAGGAACGTCTGTAGCTTGTAATATATACCAAGTATCGTAACATACATTTCTGAATATGCACTCAATATTGCATTCAGCGCACTTGTAAGAAGTGAAGGCAGTGCAAGATTAAGAATGGCAGGAATACCTATTCCGTAAAGCCTTCCGGCAATCGCCGCATCAGGTTTAATATATTTACTCCTGAATTTTACACTTATCGGACGCCTTATATAGAAATATAAATACACCGCCAATGTCACTGTCTGGCCTATTCCGGTAGCAACGGCCGCACCTCGTATTCCCATTCCCAATACAAAAATCATCACCGGGTCCAGAATTATATTAACAATGCATCCGCTCATAAGGCCGATCATTGTAACTTTCATCCGCCCTACGGACTGGAAGACCTTCTCAAATACAAGGTCTGCCATATTTATCACAGAAAAAGCAAAAACCGTTACCGCATATGTCACACCCATATGTCTGATCTCATCATTATGTGTGAATGCCCTAAGAAACGGATTTATAATAATTGACGCCAGCACTCCCAGTACCACTCCATGGAGTAGTGACAGTACCATTCCCAGTGTTGCCGCACGGTTTGCCGTATCCTCATCTCCTGCTCCGAGAAAAAAAGCTATAACAGCATTAATGCCGACACCGAATCCTATTGCTACGGCATTGATAAAATTCTGTATCGGAAATACCAGTGAAAGTGCCGTCATGGCGTCTTCGCTTATTCTGGCAACAAAGAGGCTGTCAATAATATTATACAGCGAATTGACCATCATGGATATTACCATTGGCAGCGACATTGATACTATCAACCCGAATACAGGTTTTTCTTTCATAAAAGTCTCATTCATGTCTTATCCTCTAAAGTCAGTTTACGGTGGATGCTATTATCGTCATCTTTCCGTCAATGTGTACCTTTCCGTATCCGGATGGGATTATAAAATGCATACCTTTCTTAATATATGTACCGTCAATACTTCCTTCACCGTCTATAACACTCATATTCATAAACGGATATACCATATTGAACGCAAATCCTTTCTCGGATACTATCTTGAACACTTTATATAATCTGCATGACTCAATTTCATACAACTCATCAGCCGGAATATTGATATAGTTTCTTACGCTTTTACCGGCATCCGGTGCCGGAACCGTAATCACATCCATACTCTGCTTTATGTGCAGTTCTCTGGGCGATCCGTTCATCAGTCTGCCATAATCATACACCCGGTATGTTATATCACTGCTCTGCTGGGTTTCTAAAAGCATACATCCTGCTGTTATCGCATGAACCGTTCCCGGCTCAATCTGGATAAAATCGCCTTTCTTAATAGGGACATATCTTATAAATTCATTCCATCTTCCGGCTTCTATCATGGATACCAGTTCCTCATGTGTTCCGGCATTATGTCCTATAACAAGCTTTGCATTGTCCGGGCAATCTATTATATACCAGCATTCCGTTTTTCCATATGAGCCATTCTCATGTGTCGAAGCGTATTCATCATCAGGATGAACCTGAATACTCAAATCTTCTTTGGCATCTATTATCTTAATAAGAAGCGGGAACCTGTCACAGTCAATATTACCGAACAATTCAGGGTGTGAAAAATACACTTCCGAAAGTTTCTTTCCGTCATATTGTCCTCCGGTTATTGTGTCATCTCCTCCGGGATGCGCTGATATTCCCCAGCACTCGCCAATATCATCACCATGCTCATCATATCCGAATACATTCCTAAGCCTTGTTCCGCCCCATATTGTATGGGAAAAGCATGGTTTCATAAATAATAATTCCTGCATTATTTATCTCCGCAGGCATTAATTTCGATTAAAATAGAAGCATAATCTCCCACAGGTCTTACAACCGGAAGTCCGGCTTTCATAAGAACATCTCCGGTATATTTAACTCCATTAACATTATATACCGCATCCGGTTCCAATCCGCATAACCTGATCAGATGTTTTCTCATATTTGGTTCGGCAAGGACCTGCACAAATGACACCAGCGCGTTTTTCCTGTCTTTGGATACAATTTCATAACAGTCATATCTTCCGTTTCCGGAATATGATGCAATTCTGTAATAATCGCCGAGCTGGATAAGCCTGCTGTATTTCTTATATAATTCGACCTGTATAGGTATCATATTAGTTTCGTCATCAGACAGTTTCGTCACATCCAATTCATATCCGAAGGTTCCGCAAAGAGCCACTTCACCTCTTGTCTTAAAAGGTGTAACTCTTCCTGTCTCATAGTTCGGGCACGCAGATACATGTGAACCAATCGTAGAAACCGGATATACCATAGCAGTTCCTTCCTGGATTGCCAGTCTTTCAATTGCATCAGTGTCATCAGAGCACCATATCTGCGGGCTGAAATATAACATTCCGGGGTCAAATCTTGCACCGCCTCCCGAACAGTTTTCAAGCAGAAGACCCGGAAATTCTTCAAGCAGCCTCTCCTGCATCGCATATACCGCAAGAATCTGTCTGTGACAGATTTCTCCCTGTCTGTCGGCAGGAAGGTAATTGCTTCCGACATCGGTAAATGATCTGTTCATATCCCATTTGACATATTCAACATTGGCGCTTCTTAAGACCGATGCTATACTTTCATACACATAGTCCACTGTTTCCGGTCTGGTAAGGTCTAGCACATACTGATTACGCACCTGTGTGCCTTCCCTGCCATGGTATTCCATAACCCAGTCAGGATGCATTCTGTACAAATCTGAATCCGGTGAAACCATCTCAGGTTCAAACCATATTCCGAATTTCATTCCCATGGAATTAATTCTGTTAACGAGATGCTTAAGTCCGCCTTTTATCTTATTCTTGTTCACAACCCAGTCACCAAGACTGCCGTTATCACTGTTGCGGTGGCCGAACCATCCGTCATCCATAACGAACATCTCTATTCCTTTATCTGCTGCACGTTCTGCTATCTCTATAAGCTTGTCCGAATCAAAATCAAAATGGGTGGCTTCCCAGTTATTGATAAGTACGGGACGCGGCATATATTTCCATCCGCTTCTTATAAGATGATTTCTGTATAAATCATGGAATGTTCTGGTCATATGTCCCAGTCCGGATGCCGAAAAAACCATCACTGCTTCAGGTATTTCAAGCAATTCACCCGGTTCCAGTTTCCATTCAAAGCCTTCATGATTGATTCCTATGAACATTCTGTCATTATCAAACTGGTCCTTGGTGACACCAGCCTCAAAATTGGATGAATATATCAGGTTCATTGCATATACATATCCTGATTCCTGTGTACATCCTTTTGACACCATGGCAATAAACGGATTCTGCTGATGCCCCGGAATACCACGCTGTGACTCTATCCCGGTAGTACCATATCCTATCGGTCTCGTGCATATATGCCGTTCTCTTCCCCATGAACCGTTAAGTGTCAGCAGTTCATATTCTTCATCACGGACATCAACACATGCCGACAACGCATTGGTAATATAAAATGCCTCATCTCCGATATTATATATTATAGCACTGCGGCATATTGCATCAGCATCGCCATACACACAGTAGTTTAACAGAACTTTCACACCGGCACGCTCGTCTTTGAGCGTAATCTCCAATGTTTCGCCATTACTTCCCCAGGTATGCGGAAGTGATTTAAGACCTGTATCTCCGGCGTATACCCTGTACGAATCAAATATAAGTTCAAGACCTTTTTGTCCCGCGCCATTACGTACTCCGATACATCCTCCTCTGAAATCACCGTTGTCCGAGCACGGATATTCCATTGCGAATCTTTCAATAAAAGGACCTTTCTCACCCGGAATTTTAACCGGATCAAACGGCCACTCATCTTCTGACATAAGGTATCTTACATCCGATGAATTTAATTTTTCTCCATAATATACATGTCCGAGATAACCGTTATCTGCAACCGCCATTATATAGCTGGTATTCTGGGTATCAATTTTAATTAAGTGTTGTTTCTTGTTATATGTGATCATCACTGTGCCTCCTTCGTCAATATAAAATAATCCATAAGCCACTTACCGCTTATATTTCTGAATATTATTCTGTAGTTAAATTCCTCATCGCCGGATTCCATAGCTCCATCTTTGAATTTGTAAATCCGTCCATAATATCTGCAGGTAAAAAAATCATCTCCGTAAGATACATAATCTGTTACATCATGTTCAAGTATATCAACCGTATCCGGAGTCCAGCCCCATGCCGCTGATGTAAGGACCTCACTGATCATTCTGTATGCGTCGGAGTCCTTCTCAATATATTCCGCAATTTCTCCAAATGATTTCTTCTTATAAAGAGTGTATATATAAGAATCCATTGCGTTCATTACATAGGTTTGTAAATCATCCGGCATTGCCGTGCTGCCCTGTCTGAAATCGTATACAGAGCCGTTAACAACTGGTTTTAACATTTGTCCATCGGCGTTAATTGCAGCAATATTTCTGTTTCCAAACGTATATTCTATATGATATCTCGCATTATCAGAAACACTGACTCCGAGCGATTTTAATTTGCGCATAAAATCATCATCTGATATACCGTTCTCCACTATATATTCATCTGATAATTCCTGCATATTATACGCGACTTTGCACTCTGCCGGTACCCATATATCAATATCCGTATATTCTATTTCATCTGTGTCAAAAGCCATATCCTTTAAGGCCCATCCATGGAATCCGAATTCATCATTTTTGCCTGATGCTTTAAGTGATATTACGGCAATTCTGACATCACCGGCCATAATGTCATATCTCGGGATTGAATTGGTGTTTTTCTCATTTTCACGAAAACTCACACCATATACCGATATCAGATTGTCAAAATATCTTGCATGGTTTATCTCCGGGTTAATGCCTTTCATTACATTCAACCCATATTTATTTATGTATTCAAGAATACTGTCATAATCAAGTCCGGACACAAATTCCTGCACATAATTCGTGGCACTTCCTGCCTGTTTTGCGCTGTCGTAGTCATTCTGGTATTTCTTGAGTTTCGTCCACACAATGGCACATATGCCAACGGCAATTACCGCAAGGATTATCGTATATGTTTTCATGAAAGAGCCAAACCGGCTTTTGGTTCTGTTCTTTCTCATGTATCCTCCTTATTACGTACAATAATTGCAGTCGGTACACCACGCGCACCATATACAGAAGATATTTTGTTATGTATTTCACCATCATAGTACAGTACTGTTGACCCGCCGCCATCAAGGTTGGCTGCATTAACAGCACCAAAATCCAACATCTCATTAATCAGATCATTCATCGATGCTCCGAGACTGTGTGCCTGTCTGCCGTCTATAATCAGAAGAAGTACCGCGCCGTCCGCACGCTGTCCGATTGCAGTTCTCGGATTCAATCCGCCGCCCATTCCGCTGACTTCAAGCGGTGTCCCATTCAGAATCAGAAAAGGGCCGAATGATACGGCATCTCTTATTCCTCTGTCCACAGCCTGCTGCCCCGTCATGTTGCCTATCACGAATACATTATTATTATCAAATCCTATAAGATCATAGCTCTCCGTCAGACTGCCATACCTTAATGTTCCTTCGGACATAACAATTCCTCTTGGTGTACCTCCGTCTCCTACACCGCCTATATCTTCAAATCCACCGGCATTTGCAGCCAGTACAGCTCCATATTTATCGCATATAGCCGGTACGTTAATTCCCGGCTCTCCGCTGTAATCTCCCGAAACACCGACCATGACTCTCGAAGGATCATTTATAACTACCATAGTTCCCGAATACGTCGTCCCAGACACTTCGTAAAGAAATACACCGCCCATATCTTTGTACGGTTTTCTCTCTCCGTCATCCAAATCTTTCGGAATCATGCTGCCCGTATGATTCTGATTGTTAAATTCTATGAGTTCCGTATCTGAGATCTCATCCGTTGTTCTGACGGTATTGGCTGCCTCTATTCTCTCTATAGTCGATTTACTGACAACCATATTGGCCAGAAATCCGCCCATGCTCGATTCCCTGACCGACATTACGAATAAGTCCCTCGCAACCTTTGACGGTCCGTGCGTACATACCAACATAACGCCGTATATGCACACAATTGTCATTCCCAAGGTAACTCCGAGTATTGCAAAAAAGCGCCGTATCGCAATACACACTTTGCGAGCGTCACTATTTCTACTGTCTTTGCTATGTTTAATGTTCTTCTTATTAGCATCTATTTCCTTCATCGTATGTATGCGCACCCACTGACATATTTCTTAATACTATTGTATCAAAAGGCGGTGTTATTTACAAGACTTTTCTTGTTGTTACTTAACTTCTCACTGTTCATCCTTACATACATCGACCCATCCTGCGGCTCCAGACACAGCTTCAAGTTCAGGTATTGTCAGTTTAACGGCACTATGGTCGTCTCCTGCCGCAGGGTATACCGTATCGTACCTCTTAAGACTCTCATCAAGATACACATCAATACCGTCATTAATTCCAAACGGGCATACACCACCCGGCGCATGTCCGATAACATTCTCAACTTCCTCAAACGGTATCATCTTGGCTTTGTTGTGAAAATAATCCTTGTATTTCCTGTTATCGATTTTTGCCGTTCCCTCAGTCAGGATAAGAACAGCTTTATCTCCCTGCATAAATGACATGGTTTTGGCAATCATTCCCGGTTTGACTCCAAGAGCATCCGCCGCCTCCATAACGGTCGCCGTTGACTGTTCCAATATAATTATATAATCTGCATAACCTTTTTCCTTAAGGTAATTTGTTGCTTTTGTTAATGACATTGTGTTTATCCTTCCTTGTGTACCATGCGTGTATTAATATATTGTGTTAGAAAATCGAATAATTTCTTATTTGTGCCGGCATTTACCAATTCTGACTCACTGTATTCCGGCAAAGGTATCCCCGGATCGCATTCGCCGCATATATCTATACCGATTATCCTGTCATTCTGCATAAAATATGACAATATATTTTCCAATACCGGCAGGCTCATCATGCCCTGACTCCAGTTCGTCTCTGAATATTTTAAACCGAGCACATCTTTGTCTATCGATATATATACCGGAAGATTGCTTATAATACCGGCAATTTTATTTTTATCTTTCCCGGACTTTATCTCTTCCTCTGAAAAAGTCAAAAGTTTTCCCTGCCCGTCCCGGTAATAAATCTGTTCTATATCATCCTCCGGAGGACCAATTAATACCAACTGTTTCAGGTACGGGTTATTTTCGAGAGTTTGTCCGGCCCAGTCGCCGCAGCTTATCATATTATCAATCATAGGCTTCTGCATATCCGTATGATGATCAAACACTACCAGAACAAAATCCTCATCAATTCTATCTGTAATTATTCCGGTAACATAATGATAATTACCCGAATCAAGAAAATGTATTCCGTTAATTCCATAAGGCTTGATCCTTGCCCAGATTTCATCTGCGGCACATCCGGAACAATATAAATCGCATTCTGTAATATCCGAGCAGTCAATCCAGTGTATTATATTTCTATCGGGTATTTTCTCATCACAATAGACATGCGAAAAATCCAAAATCAAATTATTCATCCGGATTTCTCCATTCATCAAATATATTTTTTATACTCATTTTAATGTGAAATTAATGAGATATCAATACCGGCCTGCAATTGTCTGATAACGATATCTGACATTTGCGGCCGGCACATCAACAATATTCAGTTTTACTTGTTTTCTTCCAGGAATCTTCTCTTACCTTCTTCAAATTCAGCAGGATAGAGTTTTCGGACTTCATCTTCATCGACCTTAAGACGAAGCATATTGATTACTGCCTTAGTTTTTTCTTCGTTTGATGCTTCGTTTACAGCCTCAGCAATCATATTTTCCATTATTTCACACATGACTCTTTTTCCTCCTTCACTTGTTTTTAAAAAATTTACGCGATTGACTAATTTAGGGAAATGGGAATCATTCACTTCTTTCTGCATCATGCATCTCATGAGAGCAGAAATATTTGTTCCATCATTTACCGATGTATTAACAAATATTTCATGAAATCCGTCGTCAACAAAAGTCCCTGTTTCCTTAATGACTTTTTCGATATGGTATATTGTTCTGCCACCCTTAAGGAAATCAAATTCAGAAATGTAAATAACATAAACTTCCGGAATATTTCCAAAACGGGTTCCTATGTCAGTCTCTTTGGCTGTTATCACAGATGCATTATATCTTGCTCTGCGTAAATGGTCATCATTGTTAGAACGCTGTACTTCTATATTGCATAATGTGCCATTTCCTAATGTACACAATGCGTCCAGTCTTACTGAACGTCCATACAAGTTCCGTTCACTGCTCTGGACAGTAACATCCGAGACTGTCAATAAATCATCTTCCATGATTGTCCGCAGCATTTCTTCACAAACATCTTTGTCTTGTGCCAATACTTCAAAAAATACATCATCAATAGGGCGTAAATCTTTAATTTTCTCAATTCTTTCTTCCAGTGTCATACCTCTCTGCCTCTCCTAATACAGTACGATTGAGGAAAGTCATAAGCCCCTTTATGCACACAATGGTATAATTTACAGCACTAAATGTAACATCGCCCAAAACGAAAGAATCTCTGTACACTCAAATACATTATATCCCAGTTACTGCACGGTTTTCAATACTTCTTTTATTTTATTCACCCGATAAGCCATACATATGATCTTTCTCAGTTATTTTGCGAATAACCCGGCATGGATTTCCGGCCGCCAGACTATATGGTGGAATATCTCTTGTAACAACACTTCCTGCACCGATTACGCACCCTTCTCCTATGGTAACGCCGCCACAAACAACCACATTAGATGCCAGCCAGCAATTATCTTTTATAGTTATTGGTTTCGCATACTCAAGATTATAAAAACTGCCATCTTCTCTTTTTCGTATATTACGTTCTTCAGGTAATAACGGATGCATAGGAGTTGCCAATGTAACATTTGGACCAATCATCACATTATCCCCTATATGTATTTCACACACGTCTAAACATGTAAAATTAAAATTAGCAAAGCAGTTCTTTCCAAAGAACGTATTACATCCATAATCAAAATAAACAGGTGCCTGCAAATACGGGAGCTCCTCTGTTTCCGACAATAATTCTCTCAATATCCGTGTTTGCTCTTCTGCGCAATCTTCATCCGTCAAATTATATTTTCTTGCTAATTTACGCGCATTCAGGCGTAATTGTTCCAATTCTTTATCTGATGAATCATATAACTCTCCACTTATCATTTTTTCTCTTTCTGTCATCTCTGATAACCTCCAATTCAAGTGAATTTGAAATATAAAATCGGAAATCGTGTTTTTCACAATACTCCTCTATTTTCTGAATCAGCTTACTGTCTGTTGTATATTCCAACAGATACACTTCTGCACCGTCTGCCTTACACGATTCCACATATTCGCAGAAATAATCTCTATCGTCCTTATTCTGCTCATAAAAGGTTCCCTTATCAAAATCAATACCGCTCCATACCGACTCCTGGTTCACGCCGGTCTTAATATCTTTAGCAGTCCCATAACGTTCCCTATATTCCGTTACATAAACATCGCCGCCATTGATTATGACTTCTTTTCCGAGTGACATAACATCTCGCAGAATAACCGTAAGTCCATCAAATATACTTGCCGTGGTCGCATAATAATACACGTCACAATTATCAATGAAAAAACCAAAACCGTTATTTTTCCGCGTGATGTTTTCAACATCTGCTCGTTTCCTCCGGTCAGCGTATTTTTCTATATTTCAACGGTGACACCCCATATGTTTCCTTAAAACTTCTGATAAAATAGCTTACATTCTGATATCCGCTCTGCATCGCTATCTCCGTAACCGGGATATCAGTGTCTTGTAGAAGCTGTTTCGCATGCTCCAGCCGTAAATAAGCAACATACTGCGACAGCGTAATATGGAAATGCTCTTTAAAATATCGCGATATATATTTTTCCGAAAGATGAAACCTTTCTCCGAATTCCTTTAAAGATATCTTTCCGGAAAAATTCTGTTGAATATATGAAAGCATTTCTTTTTCTACAGTATTTCTGCCGCTTATGTCATTTTCGATTATATATCCTTTGTTCCACATTTCAAGGATGAATTGAAGAAGAATTATTTTTGTCTTTATCTGGGCTGTTATTTTCGATTCACTTTCATTTATTTCAATCAACTGCCCGCACAGCTCTTTTGCCACATCCCCTATTCTGGGTTTTATCATAAGATGCCCGTTGCTTAATGGTTCGAGCAATTTATCATCCAGCGTATCATCTGTGCGAAAAGATATGTATTTTAACGGAAAAAGAAAAGTAAAATACTCCACATTACCGTTCTGCGTTCCCATAAAATGCAGGCTGCCCGGTGACACAACAAACGCCTCTCCTGATTTTCCGGTAAAGCTTTCTCCTGATATGCTTACAGTCAAAAGACCGCTTTTCACATATATAATTTCAAGTTCATCATGCCAATGTACCGGTATCTGAAAAGATCTGCCGTTATTCCTTATATGATACATACTGAATGGATCATCCTTGGTACCATGTGGTTTATTTTCCTTTAAATCAAGATACATAATCCCTCCTGCAACTATACAAGGCTCTTACTTTTCCATTTTCCGCTTTTCCATCTGAGCACCATTCCCACAGCTCTCGCACACTCATCGGCTGCCATTGCAATATATGCTCCTACTGCCAGAAGTCCCATATTTATCCCCAGCAGATACGTTCCGCCGACTGCAAACAGATACATAAATATTGCACCCATTATAACCGGAAAAAGTGCATCTCCGCTGGTTTTCAATGCCTGGCCGTACACAAGATTAGTCACCCTTCCGAATTCAAGGAATATATCCACTACCAGAAGTTTTACCACAAGAGCTACCATCTGTGTATTATCTGTAAATATATGGACTATAAAACGTCCAGATAATGCAAATGTCACAGAAAAACAGGTTGCCGTTATCAGACCATAAATCACTGCTTTTCTTGTACCTTTGTCACATTCTTCATATTTTCCGGCTCCGATTCTCCAGCCGGTCATAATAGCATTGGCCTGGGCAAGTGCGGCTCCTATACAGTATGAAAAATTGGCTATCTGTATGGTATAAGAACGTGCCGTAACATTCATTCCATCCGAATCCATCTGATTCATAAATCGCACAACAAGCGTCATTGCCACATTATAAAGTGCTGTTTCCAGTGCGGAAGGGAATCCTATCTTAACAATCTGCGCAAGAATTTTTCGCGTTGAAATACGTTCAGGATTCTTCTTCGCTTTTATAAGTACAGCTCCCATTACTGCTACAATGATAAGGTTCACAACCCTTGAAATAACCGTAGCAACGGCAACTCCCATTACGCCCCATTTAAAAACAAACAGGAATATCGAATTGAGTATTATATTGATGACATTTCCGGCAATCGTACCTATCAATGAATGTTTTGTATATCCAAACACCCTGAGATAGCTGGAAAAAATAGGAATAAGCGCATTTAAAAAGCATGCTCCTCCAACGATTTTAAGGTATGTTTCAGCCGGCGCAAGTAAAGCCGGAGCAATGCTTACTATTCTGAGTATTCCGCCGGAAAAAACAGCAAGAATAACAGACATCACCATGCCTATCGAAGCATTAAATATAAGTCCCAGCTGTCTGGCCTGATATGCAATTCCCGGCCTTCCTGCTCCGATATTCTGTGACATAACCGCAACCATACCTGATGATATTACACCAAACATTATGATAAAAACACCTATGTATGTATTTGCCGTTCCCACTGCTCCTACAGCCTGGTCGCTTACAGACGATAACATAAGTGTATCGACCATGCCCGAAAGCATATATAATAATGTTTCTAAACATATTGGCACAGATAACTGTGTCAGTGTCTTTTTCTCAACTGCCATATTCTTCTCCTTAAATACTAATATAACATATATTGTCAATAATACGCTATATTTTCACATATTTCTTGTAGAATATTATGCAGAAATTGCACTATTTCCACCTGTTTCCGTTATGTAATTGCCGATTCCATTAGGGAAATTGTTCTGTTCGTTGTTTGTCCTCCGTAAAACCGGAAGTCGTTAAATGTGTGTGACTCTCAACGGAAATATCTTATAATGTTTTACACATATAAATCACATCGTCCATAGGGTTATAATAATAGGCTTCACATTCGAGTAAATCAGCTTACTGGGAAAAATATTAGTCTTAGCACAGAAGACTATGAAGAATTTCTGAGATGTTAACCTACTACACAGAGAAAAACTTTCTTCTCGTAAATCCTCTATAGCGTTTATTTCAATAGATTCTATACTTGATAATGTAAAGACTCTTCCTGACGGAACAAAAGAAGTTATTTTTTCTCCTTTAGAGCTTTATGAAACTCCAGAGGCAGTAGCTTCCTTGTGTGAAGCCTTCAAAAATGAATTAAGTAAAGGAATTGTTGACCCCCTAATTCTGATACCGTGTTTTATCCTAGACTTCTTATGCATCCATCCTTTTAATGATGGTAATGGTCGTATGAGCAGACTTTTAACTCTGCTTTTACTCTACAAGTGCGGATATACTGTTGGACAATATATCAGTATTGAAAAAGCTATTGCCGAGACCAAAGAAAGCTATTATGACACACTCGCTCTATCCGATTATAGATGGCATGAAGCCAAAAATGACCCAAAGGAATTTATCAAATACATGCTCGGAGTTATACTCTCTTGCTATCGTGAATTTGAAAATCGTGTAGGTTTTGCTTGGCAGACTGGAGCTAAAAGCACCTCTTATGACATCGTAAAACAATACGCTCATTCCAAAATTGGTACTTTCACGAAACAGGATGCTCTCATCGCTTGTCCAAGCCTTGGAAGTTCCTCTGTTGAAGCTGCTCTTAAAAAGCTTGTTTCCGATGACACTATAGAACGCCTTGGGTCCGGCAGAAAGACTCACTACGTAAGAAAAAACGAATAAACTAAAATTTACTGCCAGTGGCCATTTACTATGATCACTGGCAGTAACATTTCATTAGTCATTTCCACAAATAATGGCTCAATCTCAATACCTGTATTATTTTCAACAACTGCTGTCACTTCTTCTGCTACTACTTCATTATTATCCATTTGATTGTAACTCCTACTAATTTTTTATATAGAAATGCTAACCGCACCACTATATCTTTTCCTTCCTACTTTCTTATAATGCTTATTATATCGGAAGAACAACAGAAAAAGTGGACTAATTGTTGTGAAAGAGAGATTTTATGTTGTGAAACGCAGTAAAATAGCATCTCCCTGAATCAACTTCCTAAAAAATGGCAGCACTCTCAAAAAAGAAGCACAATCTGCAAAGGAAGGATTGCTATTTGACATAAGGAACAAACTATAAGTGAAAATAAATTGAATTTTACTGAGAGAAATAGTATACTTATCCGTCTAATAAGTGAAAGGAGAAAGAACATCCTTTCAGGAAGGAGGCAGTCAATGGATAACGGTGCAAGTAGCTACCGCCGTTTCCTTGATGGTGATGAAAATGGCATTGTCGAGATAATAAGGGATTATAAAGACGGTTTAATTTTCTATCTGAACGAATTTACACAAAACATTTATGTTGCTGAAGAACTTGCAGAAGAAACCTTTGTAAAACTTGTAGTGAAAAAGCCGAGATTTTCCAACAAAAGTATATTCAAAACTTGGCTCTATACTATTGGGCGAAATGTAGCGATTGATTATTTAAGACATACCTCCAAAACATCCAATGCTCCGATAGAGGACTATCAGAATATGATAAGTGATGAGGAAAACCTTGAAAAATCCTACATACAAGAAGAACACAAAATTATTGTGTACAAGGCACTCGCAAAATTAAAGCCTGAATATCAGCAGGTGCTTTATCTTATCTTCTTTGAAGATTTCAGCAATACCGAAGCGGCAACCGTAATGAAGAAAAATAATCGTCAAATAGAAAACCTTGTTTATCGTGCGAAAATGTCACTCAAATCAGAACTTGATAAGGAGGGCTTTAAGTATGAAGAACTATAAAGAAATGGCTGATAGCGTATTTCAACGCAGCAATGAAATCATTGCAGAAAACAAAAGGAAAAGAAAAAATTTAATAGGAATTATCTCAGCAATATCGTGTGTCTGCCTTGTTGCTTTGATTGGCTTTGGCGGAGTGAAAAGTGGATTATTTGGGAATGTTGTTCCGAGTGAAAAACCGGGACAATCGACTGTAACACCGCCGCCGACAATACAGCAGGGACCAAATGACTATCCGATTGTTTTTGGAGAGGGAAATACAGTTGATTCGGCAATCATTGATTGGAATGGGAAGAAAATTGATATTTCGCTTCAAACAGCATTTCTATCCTATGATGAAAAGCACAGATTCGCTATTACCGCCAGCTATAATTATATTGACAGCCAATTTGTTTTTAATGGAAAGACTTTAGGCGAATATGAATCGGATATGCTTGAAGAAAAAAACACGCTCGGAAAACTATGGGGATTGCTGAAAGACGGCGATTATCTCCGATACGGTGAAAGCTTATATCAGGCAGGAACGCCCGACGGGGAAAAATGGGATAAAGATTTTTATGATAAAACAGTAGCATCTTACGGAAAAGAATTTTTGGCAAGATATATTGTAAACGGAGAATTTCTTCGGGATAAGGTGAACAGCGACATTGAAAATTATCAAATGAACGCCGAAGCGGAATATGAAGAAGCACTTCAAGCATACACAACGGAAATGCTTAAAACGGCAAAACATAAAATAGTCGGACAAAATGTCGCGTGTGAAATATCCAGCAATGGGAATTATTTGATTCTCTACCCAACGGAGGAACAGTTTGCATCCCTTTCCTTCGAAAATTCAACTGAGTGGTTCTTTGGTCTTGAAGTAAAGAATAGTGATGCAGGACAAGACTTAATCGTAACGGAATAACCTGATATTTACAAAAATGAAATCATTTTTTAGGCAGATGCAAATCTATCTAATTAGCATGCTTAAAAATGCAAAATGGCAGGAAAGTACAAAACTTTCCTACCATTTTACTTTTGAGTCAACTATTATACAATGTTAACTTAATGACATTGCACATAACAGTCATTCCTTTTATATATACCCTTTTATATAAATGGCAACATATACACCGGAATGTAATGAACGCCTTTTTCCCATTTATAGTCCTTGGTATGGACCACATATTTGTCTCTAATCCGACTGCTGAATTTGTCGCAAAAAACATCCAGCGATTTATGACTGTGGTAATTACCGGATTTTACCTCAATCGGGCTTATTTTATCCCCTTGGGAAATCAAAAAATCAATTTCATACAAATGATGTGAGGTATCGCTCTCCATTGTGCAATAGAACAAATTATTTCCCTTTGCCAATAAAATTTGTGCTACAACGTTTTCATATACATACCCAAGATTAGCATCAAGCTTGTCTGAGAGAAGTTTGTTATATATTACATTTTCAGTGTAATCCTTATCCTTAAAGGCAAGTGTTACAAACAATCCTACATCAGACGCAAACAGCTTGTAACGCGAGTTATCTTTCGCTAACGACATTCCTGCTCCCGGATCATTTGCATGGTATGCGATATTGACAGTAAATGAACTTAACATATCAGGTATCAGTTCTCGCACCTGTGCACTTCTAACCCCTTCTCTTGCATTAGCCAAAATATATCTGGAAGCGTTACCGCTAAGATTTGCCGGAATCGCATCATATATGTCACCTGCCAAGCCGCTTCCATCTATCTTAACAAAATCCTCCTCATACAAATCAACTATTTCTCTTTTTACCTCATCAACTACCTGAAGATTATTCTCTTCAATATAGGTTTCTATGGCTTGCGGCATTCCGCCTACGAGCATATACAATCTGAATATCCGCATCAGATTTCGGTGCATGACAAACTTTGGCGGTTATTTTTGTAACTAACAATATATCAGGCTAACCGTCTATCAGTAGCGCCTTCTTTATCATTTGAATAACGATATATCAGCTTTCCATGTCTGTCAAACAGACAAACTGTTCTACATATCCCGTTCTTCAATAATATGAATTATTTTTCTCTCACTAATGATATTACTTATGCTCTCCTTCATCCGTTTTGCTCTTACACGATTTTAAATCTTCATCCAAAATTTTCATATACTAAACTATTTTATATATTTTTACACCATTGTATGTCCGCTATTACAGCCATACTTCCATCTCCCCGGAATCACCAAATCCTAATTTTTCATATAAATGCCGTCCCGCCGATGATGGCTTTAGTTTAATATTGTGTACTCCATTATCTTGCAGCCATTTAATCAGTTCTTCCATTATCTTTGATGCATAACCGTTTCTCCTCTTTTCCGGGACACAATATACATCAATTATGTAGCCATACATCGGAGTCTTGAAAAAACAAAACGGAACATCCTCTTTTATCACAGCGCCTCCACACGCAATAACTTTATCTTTTTCATATATTAAATAATGACAACCTTTCCCATTCTGATATAATTCTTTATATTTTTCATATATCTTTTTTTCAGCATCATCTTGTAAAAAAGATACTGAACCCACTTCTGTAAACATTTCCATTTTCATTTTGACTACAATATCTAAATCCTTGATTTCAGCTTTCTTTATTTCCATAACACTTCTCCATTTAACAGTTCTTCCATAGCAGCCTTTAAATTACTATCCATACTAATACTAATATAACATACTGTTTGCACAAAAACATCAAAATATTGCACGAATTTCATGCAGAGTTTATCATTTCATGTCAACCTTTCACTTAGTCTTTTTTATAAAATCTTGAATAATGGATAAAACGGTTTCTGAAAAATATATATTTCCCCCGTGTTCTTCCCAATCTTTTATCTCATAGTACTCCACGCTATGATTTTTCTCATCCAATTTTCTATATAATGTTCTGCTATTTTCAACAGAAACAATAGGATCATTTATACAATGAAACATCAATACCGGTGGCAATATTATGTCTTCACTAATTAAAGATGTACATGATGCTTTATACGCTATTTCTTCATTTCCATCAATACTATCAACACCAAGAAGGACTGCTGATGGCCGAACTGACATCCAAGCTGGCAATGGCGCATTGGAACAAATCAAAATATCAGAGGATGCGCTCTCTAAAATTACTCCTTTTACATTCGGAATTTTAATCATTCCACTGGCATTATATAACACCGCCATCATAGCCAAATGACCACCTGAAGAATGTCCCATAAGATAAGCTTCATTCATATCAAATGGAAGATCAAATTCTGATATTTTCCTCATAACGCACTCCATTGCATTTTTAATATCCTCTACCTGCGCCGGAAAAATTGCAATATCAGATTCCCGAACCTCAATTGATACAATTGCAGCCCCTTTTTTCGCTAACTCTGCGAGTTTTGGAATATCGTTATACATCTCTTGTTTGTGCCATGCTGCGCCGGTTACATAAAAAATGACTGGGTATTTCTTTTTAAGGCCCTTTCTGCTATATGGCATGATAACCTGCAAATGACGTTTACAATTTCCATAATCAAAATATTCCCAATTGGAGGAATACAGCCATTCCACATCATCAAATTTAACTTCTATTTCTTTCTTCATTTTTTCCACCACACCTTTACTAAGCCGTTAATAATTATATATTTTCACACCATTGTATGTCCTCTATTACAGGAATCATTTCAATATTCCACCGTGAAAATAACATTCATATACCTTGACATTCTCACAAAAAATTTCTTCATAACCTTGAAACCAGGAAAAATCTCCAACTACATTACACTTATAGGTATATTGTCCTGATTGATAATACTCCGGTCCTCTGAAGGGCATTTTTTTATCGGCTTTGCGAAGAGCTTCCTTTAAAAAGTCACCACTGAATTTCTGATTCAAAACTCTTCCAATGTAGTTCATTGCATACTGTGATTTACCTTCATACCATATGGCTTCTTCACCGGCAAACTGTTCCCCACCAACGTATGTATCATAATATGTATAAGAACCATTGCTATATGAGAAATCATGAGAATCCAGCCGCGTTGAATCCGTCTCGTTCATGTAAGCAGCATATGTATTAACATTTGCTTCTAAGCGAAATTCAATAAGTCTATCGACATCCGTTACACTATCATCGAAACAACTGATAACACACTCCTGGTCTTTAACTAAATAATCGACTGTAACATTGAATGATTCGCTGATTTTAATAAGGTTACTAATATCAGGATATACGTATCCGGACTCCCACTTCGCTACAGCCTGTCTGGATACATCCAGTTTTCCCGCCAGTTCCTCCTGGGTCAAACCTTTATTCTTACGGATTAATTGTAGTTTTTGTGAAAAAATCATTGCATATCACCTCCACAATCATTGTACTATATTTTGAGCATTTATTACATAAACCGCTAATTGCTATTTTGCTACTATTATTATACATTACATATTCACTTATGATATGGTTCACCGTAACACCATTTCGGATTTTCGTTCCTCAGTAGAATCAGGTACTTTTGCATCCAGTGAGGTTTGATTTCTCAATGGTATTCGTTATAGTTTAGCTTTGTAAGACAATAATCCTCAATGGAATCAAGAAAATTTTGTCCATTGAGGATTACATATACAAACTGGAATTTGTAATTACATTCCATACATATTGGCATTTTTTACAATTACTTTATCGCCTTTTTCTAATTGTTCCTTGGAAATTCCTCGTAACCCAAGTCCAACATGCTCTGTTTTATATCCACAACCATTTGCTTTTCGTTCTTTTGTATGTACATCGACAGTAGTAATTCTGGATTCTAAGATATCTCCATTTGCTTTATAAATACACGCATTTTCCCCTTCTCTGCACATCCCTATTAATATGTTTCCTGTGGCAACTGTTCCAATCCCCATAATTGTAAATGCATCATCAATAATCAATTCAAAATTTTCTTTTAAACACGACGGAACATCTAATTTGTTCATGTATTCTTTTTCTCGTTCTTTTTTGCTTTTACCAAATAATCCCATAGTATTTCTCCTTTAAAACTTTCGATTTTTCATTCTCTGCGACTTCCCAATAAACGGGAAGTTGGTTACTTCTTGTAATTCATTTTCTTACTTAATACCCCAAACAAAGCCAATAAAAATATTCCAATTCCAAGCAATACGCCAGCCACTTTCATTAATTCATTGTTTGTATACTCTGTATCCGGAAGAATCCCATACTTGTAATAAGAATAACTAACATGGTCTGTGGTATATGCAGCTATGGAATCTCCTACATTATATTCCGAATATACAAATCCCGGTACTTGCATTCGCTTGTGATAATCATTCACTTTTCCATTGTTGTAGTAGAAGAAATAATTCTGAGATATCGTATCAGCCGAAGCATCTTCAACCCTTTTACCTGTAATCACAATATCCTCTATATAGTAATCTTCTCCCAGTACCATCTCTTCCATTTGTGTATTAAATGCTTTAGATGTCAAAAGTATATTTATCCAGACTGTAATGAACGCTATACTTAAAATAATGAAACAAATCCAAAACAAAATTTTCTTTTGATTTCCAGTTAATATTTCTTTTGATTCTTGGTGCTTAACCAATTTATTACTCATTCCATAATACCTCTAAAGTACTTTTTTCTTCTTCCTTCCCTTCGTCCAAGAAGTGTATCTCACTCAAAGAACTCGGTCAATTCCGATTGTTGCTTACATTGTACTTCGTCCATCTCTCTAAGGACAGTGGGATGTTGTGATGAAAGTGAGAGAGATTGCTTACCTGTCAGACAATTTATCTTACTATATTTTTTGCACGATAAATTTACTGATTTAATATCTCTGCAATCGTGTTTGGTGCATATTTATTGAGTTCATGTCCTGCATTTGGAACGATGTGCAAAGTAGCTTGGGGTAGCAATTCTTTTAACCTTTTAGAAGCCTTTAGATTGGCAGTATCCTTTTTGCCACACAAAATTGTTACTGGACAACGAATATTATTTAATTGCAAAGTAAAATCCAATGACCGCATAGAGTGAGCCAATTTTATGGTGCTGCTTTTTGATAGTCCCATACTTTCAAAAACCTTGTTTGGCATACAACGGAAGATAAGATTTTGAAAATCTATCAGTAAACTTGGAACTTTATATTGTGCGCCAATCAAAACCAGCGAATCCACTTTTTCCTCATGTCGAATAGCAAAATCAATCGCAAGAAGCGCACCTAACGAAAGACCGCAGATACGAAGCGGCTCTTTTACTTCTGAATACCGCTGTTCTAAATCACCCAAAATCTGCGAATAGGATATTTCATCTTCTGTTGAAGAAAAAAGTTCTGGGCAATCGACATCAGAAATTGATAGTTGTTGGACTACTTCTTTCCAGTCCTGTGCAGTTTGTCCCAACCCATGTAAAAAAACAGTTTTCATTAAACGCCTCCTAAGCTCAAGATAACCATCAATGCACAAACAAACTGGAATTTATAGTCCTCTCAAAACCAATTTGCTTTTTCTTCTCGAAATACGGGAATATCACTATCTCGATATGGATTGTAATTATGAAGATTGCAACCAAACTCTTTTAATGATTTTATTTTGTTATCCTGTGTCCATACAATTAAAGATATTCCGTCAAATTCTTCAACATTTCCATTATTCATTTTGTTTTTAAAATACCACTCCACGATTGTTTGATTGCCTTGATGAAAAAATTGCTTAATCTCCCAGACAAGAACACTTCCACGTGTATTCCATTCGTCAAACCAGTGCTTTACCGTTTTGCGGTTTTCATATTTAGGACTCCAACTCTCAGTATATACAACATCATCTGTAAAAATATTGTCAATTCCTAAATCTGCTTTCTTAATCCACATATCAAACCATAATCGGATAATTTTTTCTCTCTCGTTCATAAAGCACCTCCACAACTTCCGATTGAACAAAATCGCTGCGCGATGGCCTGCCAAGGCTGTGGCGCAGTTTTATTTTTATTAAAAAAGCAGTGGAATTACTTTTCATAATCCGTTATTGTTAAGTTACCACACGAAACAACTGAACTAAGAAAGCTCCACTGCCTATGATAAGAATAACATTTTCTAGTCTCTTCCGCAATCGGAATTATGACGCTAATGCACCTCCAAATAGGTAAATGTAATTATTAACACTACTTATTCTGGAGGTTTTATTATGTATAAAGATATTTTTGAATTCATTCGCAATGAAGCGGAGAAACGTAACCTGCGTGAAAGAACTATTCAACTGTATTGCTCTGATGTCAGTTACTTCCTTCGTTGGATTGGAAAAAATGTTTCTGATCTTACACTTGAAGATGCGGAAAGTTTTCTTACTGCCAAACGTCTGGAAGGAAGGTCTCCTGAAACTCACAATCACTATCGGTCTGCAATCAAGTTCTTATATAAAAAGGTGCTGAAGATTGTCTGGGATGATGACACTGTTCCGGCTATGAAAAGAGAGCGAAATCTTCCTGCTGTTCTATCCCGCAATGAAATAAATGCAATCATTGACGCCACTCCGAATCTGAAACATAAAGCGATTATTGCAACTATGTATTCTTCCGGATTACGTGTATCAGAGGTTGTTCATCTTCATTATGATGACATTTCACGTACCAACATGACAATTCATGTTCGTGAAACCAAAGGCAGAATTGACAGGTATACAATTCTGTCTCAAAAAAATTTAGACCTTCTCACAGAGTATTGGTACAAATGTGGTCGCCCTAAAGATATCCTTTTTCCAAGTTCCTGGACCGGTGGATATCTTGATATAACCGGTGTTAACCAGTTCTTTAAGAAAAGTGCTAAACTCGCCGGCATTACCCGTCATGTTTCCTCTCATGCATGTCGTCATAGTTTTGCCAGCCACTTATTCGAAAGTGGCACAGATATAAAATATATCCAGTCACTTCTGGGACATGTTGATCCTCGCTCTACAGATGTTTACCTTCATGTGAGCAACAAGACACTTCTTGGGATCAGCAGTCCGTTCGACAACCCGGAATGTGGTGAATCATGAGTAAGGATTGTACGATTCAGGATGTTTTTCATCATTTTTATTCATCATTTGAATCCACACATGATATTTCTCCCGCTCAGAGAAAAGCCGCTTATCACATCATGAATTGCAAAACCGGCGCCTTTGGTGTGAATGTAAGCGTATGCGAGGACTGCGGCTGCATATCAGTCCACTATAACTCCTGCCGTGACAGGTGCTGTCCTATGTGTCAGGAGTTTCCAAAAGAAAAATGGGTAGATGCACGGCGTGAGGATATCTTAGATGCTCCTTATTTCCATGTGGTTTTTACAGTTCCAGAAGAACTTAATCCCATTATCTACAGCAACCAGAAATTCTTATACGCTGCTCTTTATCATGCGGCTTCAGATACTCTCAGTGAACTTGCTGCTGACAGTAAATATCTTGGGACTGATATCGGCTATATTTGTATCCTCCATACATGGGGAAGTACCATGAACTTTCATCCTCATATCCATGCGATTGTTCTTGGTGGAGGGCTGGATGTGAAAAATCATTGGAAAGACAATGGGAAAGATTTTTTCCTTCCGATTAAGGTAATCTCAAAAACATTTCGTGGAAAATACATGGCTGAACTTAAGCAACTCTGGGAAAATGACAGGCTTGAATTTCATGGATCGGCTGCACCTTACAAAAACTACTATACTTTCAAGGAATTGTTAAATACCTGCTATGCAAAGGAATGGATTCCTTATTGCAAGAAACCATTTGACGGTGCCGAATCTGTCATCAGATACCTTGGAAAATACACCCACCGGATTGCTATCAGCAACTACCGTATCAAAGACATGACAGAATCTACAGTTACATTTTCTGCTAAAGATTACAAAAACCAAGGGCTTTGGAAAGAGATCACCATATCCGGCGAGGAATTTATCCGTCGATTTTTAATGCATGTTCCTCCAAAACGTTTTG
>OGOB01000008.1_pt1 | contig 180108 bp, 160 predicted proteins | sample 1573611 | NCBI WGS metagenome assembly OGOB01 (sample SAMEA2582016, study PRJEB24529) | metagenome | biome: Human gut stool | place: China | collected 2011 | reverse complement strand
ACAAGGCACTTTTTGTGTGCAGTATAGTGTGCGTGGTGTTACTGACAGCCGGAATCGTGGTCTTGGTTACAAGGAACAGGAAGAAAAAAGGAACACAGGAGAAATAGACCCGCAATGCCTTTATTGACATTTAATTTACCGATATGCTATAATATCCGCTGTGTAACCGTCTGTAACTATATAGAACTGATGACGGTAATATTAGGAGGAATTATTTAAGATGAGTTTTACAGTCGAGAATTTAGAAAAGAACATGGCAAAGCTTACAATCACAGTTTCAGCTGATGATTTTGAAAAAGCACTTCAGGAATCTTATATGAAGAATAAGAATAAGATCAGTGTTCCTGGTTTTAGAAAAGGTAAAGTACCTCGTGCAATGATAGAGAAGATGTACGGAGCAGGAATCTTCTATGAAGATGCTGCTAACTATGCTATTCCTTCAGCGTATTCAGATGCTGCCGATGAGTGCGGACTTGATATTGTTTCACAGCCTGAAATTGATATAACACAGATTGAAAAGGGCAAGGATTTTATTTTTACAGCAACAGTTGCAGTTAAGCCGGAAGTAACACTCGGTAAGTACCTTGGCGTTGAAATTGAGAAGGTAGACACAAAAGTAACAGCTGATGACGTTAAGGCAGAACTTGAGAAAGTAAGAGAACAGAATTCAAGACTTCTTGATGTAACAACAAGAGGCGTTAAGGATAAAGACCAGGCAATCATCGACTTTGAAGGTTTCGTTGACGGTGAAGCATTTGAAGGCGGAAAGGGAACAGATTATCCTTTAACAATCGGTTCTCATTCATTTATTGATACATTTGAAGAACAGTTAATCGGTGCTAAGATTGGCAAAGAAGTAGAAGTTAATGTAACATTCCCTGAGAATTACCAAGCAGAGAACCTTGCAGGCAAGGCTGCTACATTCAAGGTAGTTGTTAAGGCAATCAAGGCAAAGGAACTTCCTAAGTTAGATGATGAATTTGCACAGGAAGTATCTGAATTTGATACACTTGCAGACTATAAGGCTGACATTAAGAAGAACTTAACAGAGAAGAAGAAAGAAGCTGCAAAGAGCGAAAGAGAAAGACTTGCAGTAGCTGCAGCAGTTGAGAACGCAACAATGGAAATTCCTGATGCAATGGTTAAGACACAGGTTAACCGTATGGTTGAGGATTTTGCACAGAGATTACAGTCACAGGGACTTTCAATGGAACAGTATATGCAGTATGTAGGCGGTTCTCCTGAACAGTTTATGGAGACAATGAAGCCTGAAGCTACAACAAGAATCAAGAACAGCCTTGTACTTGAAGCAGTAGCTGAAGCAGAGAAGATTGAAGTAACAGAAGCAGACATTGATGCAGAGATAGAGAAGATGGCTTCTATGTATAATATGGAAGTTGAAAAAGTTAAAGAATTTATCGGTGATACTGAAAAAGACCAGATTAAGAAAGATCTTGCAGTACAGAAAGCAGCAGAACTCCTTGGAAGCAAGGCTGTTGAGAAAGCACCAAAGAAAGCTGAAGACGAAGAATAATTTTAATCATATTAATCAGATAGAAAGGGGATTTATATGAGTTTAGTACCTTATGTCATTGAACAGACAAGCCGTGGAGAAAGATCTTATGATATTTATTCAAGACTTTTAAAAGACAGAATTATTTTTCTTGGAGAAGAAGTAACTGATGTATCAGCAAATATTGTTGTTGCACAGCTTTTATTCCTTGAAGCAGAAGATCCGGGCAAGGATATCCAGTTATATATCAACAGTCCGGGCGGTTCGGTAACAGCCGGGATGGCAATTTACGATACAATGAATTATATTAAGAGTGACGTATCTACGATTTGTATCGGTATGGCGGCAAGTATGGGAGCCTTCCTTTTATCGGGAGGAACAAAGGGCAAGAGATTTGCACTTCCTAATGCAGAGATAATGATTCATCAGCCAAGTGGCGGTTCAAGAGGTATGGCTTCTGATATGAAAATCGTAGCAGACCAGATTCTTAAGACCAAACAGAAACTCAATGAAATCCTTGCTAAGAATACCGGCAAGCCAATTGATGTGATTGAAAGAGATACTGACAGAGATAATTATATGACAGCACAGGAAGCTCTTGAATATGGTCTCATTGACAGTATTATTGAGAACAGAAAATAATATTGAAGACTCCCGCCTGACAGCGGGAGTTATTCTTGCGTAATAAGTACGCAACAAAATGTATTAAAAATAACAGATTGGGGGACCGAAATGGCCGGAAACAGAGAAGACAAAGGATGTCGTTGTTCTTTTTGTAAAAAAAATCAGAATCAGGTTAGAAAACTTATATCAGGACCCGGTGACGTATTTATCTGTGATGAATGTATAGAAGTCTGCAACGAGATTCTTGCGGAACAGATATATGATGATGAACCATCTAAGGGCACTTTTACGGACATTAATCTGCTTAAGCCTATGGAGATAAAGGCTTTGCTTGATGAATATGTAGTTGGACAGGATAATGCCAAGAAGGTTCTTGCCGTATCTGTATATAATCATTACAAACGAATTATACATAAGGATTCTGTTGCGGATGACGGAGTTGAACTTCAGAAGAGCAATATTCTTATGTTAGGACCAACCGGTTCAGGTAAGACATATCTTGCACAGACACTTGCAAAGATACTTAATGTACCGTTTGCTATTGCAGATGCGACGACTCTTACAGAGGCCGGATATGTAGGTGAAGATGTAGAAAATATTCTCCTTAAGCTTATACAGGCTGCGGATTATGATATAGATAAAGCCGAAAAAGGTATTATTTACATAGACGAGATAGATAAGATTACCAAAAAATCAGAGAATGTCTCAATAACGAGGGATGTATCCGGAGAAGGGGTACAGCAGGCACTCCTTAAGATTCTTGAAGGCACAATGGCTTCAGTTCCACCACAGGGCGGAAGAAAGCATCCACAGCAGGAACTTATACAGATAGATACAACTAATATTCTCTTTATATGTGGCGGTGCCTTTGACGGATTGGAAAAGATAATTGAGAACCGTATGGATCAGAAGTCAATCGGATTTAATTCCATTATAGCGGATAAGACGGACTTTGAAATCGGAGAATTTTTTGATAAGGTTCTTCCGCAGGATCTTGTCAAATTCGGATTAATACCTGAATTTGTAGGACGAATTCCTGTAACTGTGGCACTCGATATGTTGGATGAGGATGCCCTTGTAAAAATTATTACAGAGCCTAAAAATGCTCTTGTTAAACAGTACAGAAAGCTTTTTGAATACGATGAAGTCCAGCTTGAAATCACAGAAGAGGCAGTAAGGGCTATCGCCAAGAAGAGTCTTGAAAGAAAGACAGGTGCGAGAGGACTTCGTTCAATTATGGAAAAAGCAATGATGGATGTTATGTACGAGATTCCGTCAGATGATAATATTTCCAAATGTATAGTAACTGAAAATACTATTACCGGGGACGGCAAACCTGAGATTGAATACCGCAGTACTAAGGTAGATAAATCCGCTGCCAAATCCGCTAGCAGTAAAAATGGAGACAAACATGAATAATGAGGTAATCAGATTACCGCTTATAACTCTAAGAGGAATGACCATATTACCACATATGGTCATTCGTTTTGATATAAGCAGAAAAAAATCAATAAAAGCCGTTGAATATGCCATGAAGCATGAACGGAGAGTGTTTCTTGTTCCGCAGAAATCACCGGACCCGGTTGAACCTAAATTAGATGAAATCTATGAATGCGGAACCGTATGCGAAATCAGGCAGGTAATCAAAATTCCGGGAGGACCTGCACAGGTAACGGTAGAGGGCCTTTATAAAGCAGTTGCAGACAAATACGAGCTTGAGAATCCTGAAATTAATTACGCAATGACGACAGAAGTTGATGAATCCGGAGGGTTTGAAGACAACGTAGAAAGAGAAGCATGGCGGAAAGTTGTAATAAAAGCCGTGGAGGATTACTGCAATAGTTCAGGCATAAAATCTGCTAATACCGTAAGACGTTTAAAAACGATAAAAGATGATGCCGGTTTTGTATATGAAGCAACAGCGGAGACACTTGATGATTTTATGCTGAGGGAAGAAATTCTCGCAACAGATGATATTGAAGAAAAATATTTTATCCTCAGTCATTCCATAATGAATGAAGCAGATATCAACGACTATAAAGAATTTATTATTTCCAAAATAAAGACCAAAATCAGCGAACAGCAGAAGGAATATTTTATAAATGAACAGATAAGACTTCTGAAAGAGGAGCTTGGTGGTGAGGATGAGGATGAAGACCTTGATGAAAGGGTAAAGAATCTTAACGCACCGGAATGTGTAAAGGAAAAGCTTGTTTCTGAGATGAAAAAATACAAAAGCTGCCCTAAGATGTCGTCAGAGCTTCAGGTAATCAAGAATTATATCGACACATTACTTGAGTTCCCGTGGAGCAATTTTACGGAAGAAAATAATGATATAAAACACGCAGAGAAGATACTCAATGAAGACCACTATGGACTAACCAAAGTCAAAGAAAGAATCCTTGAGTTTATTGCGGTAAAAAGTCTCAGTAAAGAAAGCGATGCACCTATTATCTGCCTTGTAGGACCTCCGGGAACAGGTAAAACCTCCGTTGCCATATCGGTAGCGAGGGCGTTAAACCGGAAATATGTCAGAATATGCCTTGGCGGCGTCAGGGACGAAGCAGAGATAAGAGGTCATAGAAGAACCTATGTAGGTGCAATGCCCGGACGTATCGTTGAAGGAATAAGCCAGGCAGGGACACTTAATCCACTTATGCTTTTAGATGAAATTGATAAAGTGGGAACGGACAGCAGAGGAGATACTGCCTCAGCACTTCTTGAGGTACTTGACAGTGCCGAAAATAGTGCGTTTCACGACCATTTTATGGAAGTACCGGTGGATTTGTCAAAGTGTTTTTTTATGGCAACAGCAAATGACACACAGACAATTCCAAAGCCATTGCTTGACCGTATGGAGGTTATCGAAATTAACAGCTATACAGAGACTGAAAAGTTTCATATAGCCAAAGAACACCTTATTCCAAAACAGATTAAGAAAAACGGACTGACAACTAAACAGGTATCATTCAGCAAAGATGCAGTCAATGGTATAATAGACGGATATACAAGAGAAGCAGGAGTCAGGGAATTAGAAAGAAGCATTGCTGCAGTATGCCGTAAAGCAGCCGCAAAAATAGTTTCCGGAGAGACACAGACTAACAAAATCAAAGCTTCTAATCTTAAAGAGTATCTCGGTACCATTAAGTTTGATAAAGAAGAAGCATTGAAATCCGATGCTGTAGGTATAGTAAAAGGACTTGCATGGACAGCAGTTGGAGGCGTGACTCTTGATGTGGAAGCCTGCATTATGGACGGTAAAGGCGAGATTACGCTTACAGGACAGCTTGGAGATGTGATGAAAGAGTCGGCAATAGTCGCACTGGGATATATAAGATCCAAAGCATCGGAATATGGAATAGATAAGGAACTTTTTGAAAATAAAGATATCCATATACACATTCCGGAGGGCGCGGTGCCAAAAGACGGACCATCCGCAGGAATTACAATGACGCTGGCGATGCTGTCCGCGTATACTAACCGTAAAGTAAGCCATGAATATGCCATGACCGGAGAAATAACGCTTCATGGTAATGTGCTTCCTATAGGCGGACTTAAAGAAAAGATTCTGGCAGCCAAAAATGCCGGAATAAAAAAGATTATTGTTCCTGATAAAAATAAAAAAGATGTTCTTGATATAGAAGCCGAAATTCTTGAAAATGTTGAGATAATTTATGTAAAGAAAATGGATGATGTAATCCGTAGAGCACTTTGCAAGGAGGACTAAATGGTAATAAAAAGTGTAAATCTTGAAACTGTATGCGGAATAACAAGTAAACTTCCCGAAAATACACTTCCGGAGGTCGCTTTTGCAGGCAAGTCCAATGTAGGAAAATCCTCATTGATTAATGCCATAATGAACCGGAAATCCTATGCAAAGACATCTTCGCAGCCCGGTAAGACACAGACAATTAATTTTTACAATATCAACAATGTATTTTATTGCGTGGACCTTCCGGGATACGGATATGCCAAGACAACCCTTGAGACAAGGGCAAAATGGGGCAAGATGATTGAACGCTATCTTAGCACCTCAAAACAACTGCAAAGAGTGTTTCTTCTTATCGATATCCGCCACGCTCCATCTGAAAATGACAGACTTATGTATGAATGGATTGTAAGTGAAGGGTATGAACCTGTAATTATTGCAACTAAACTGGATAAAATAAAAAGAAGCCAGATACAGAAACAGGTAAAAATATTGAGAGAAGGTCTTGGAATGTCAAAAGAAGGAATGCTGGTTCCCTTTTCGGCAGAAACAAAACAAGGACTTGAAAATATCTGGGAAATAATAGACAATGCCGTACTCAAAACGGAATAATTTAATAAAAACAGTCAAAAATAGTGTAAGATGATAAATTTGTATCAGTTAGTCATCTTGCACTTATTTTTTTTGAATGATAATATATACCTAGTTAGTTAAGACTAACTAAGTGTGAATAATCATTATGAACTCCTTATAACAGTAAATGCCAATACTGTGTATGCGGGAAATCCCCGCATAAGGAGTTTAGGATGAAATGAAAAGGAGATATGAACCATGAGTTACCTTGAAATTGAAAAAGTAATCGGAAGGGAGATCCTTGATTCCAGAGGAAATCCTACAGTAGAAGCAGAAGTATATCTTATTGACGGAACTGTTGGAAGAGGAACTGCACCAAGCGGAGCGTCAACAGGTGAATTTGAGGCTCTTGAGCTTAGGGACAATGATAAAACAAGATACCTCGGAAAAGGCGTTTCAAAGGCTGTAGATAATATTAATACTGTAATTAATGATGCAATCGCAGGAATGGATGCATCTGACATATATGCAATCGACAAGGCAATGATTAAAGCTGACGGAACTAAAGATAAATCAAAATTAGGTGCAAATGCAATACTTGCGGTATCAATTGCATGCTGCAGAGCCGCATCAATTTCCCTTGATATTCCATTATACAGATTTTTAGGCGGAGCTTCGGGAAACAGACTTCCTGTTCCGATGATGAATATTATTAACGGCGGATGCCATGCCCTTTCATCAGGACTTGACGTTCAGGAATTTATGATTATGCCTGTAGGAGCACCTTCTTTCAAAGAATGTTTAAGATGGTGTTCAGAAGTATTCCATAACCTTGCAGCAATACTTAAAGAAAGAGGTCTTGCAACAAGCGTAGGAGATGAAGGCGGTTTTGCACCTGCACTTAAGTCGGACGAAGAAGCTATTGAGACAATTCTTGAGGCAGTAAAGAAAGCCGGTTACGAGCCATACAAAGATTTCAGAATCGCTATGGATGCTGCATCATCAGAGTGGAAGAGTGAAAAAGGAAAAGGCTATTACAAACTTCCGAAGGCAGGTACAGAATATACATCTGCAGAGCTTGTAGAGCATTGGAAGAAACTTGTAGATAAATATCCTATCATCTCTATTGAAGACGGTCTTGACGAAGAAGACTGGGAAGGCTGGAAGATACTCACAAAAGAACTTGGAGATAAGGTACAGCTTGTAGGAGATGACCTTTTTGTTACCAATACCGAAAGGCTTTCAAAGGGTATAGAACTTGGATGCGGTAATTCAATTCTTATTAAGTTAAATCAGATTGGTTCGGTATCAGAGACACTTGAGGCAATTAAGATGGCACATAAAGCAGGTTACACCGCTATATCAAGCCACCGTTCAGGAGAAACGGCAGACACAACAATAGCAGACCTTGCAGTGGCTCTTAACACATGTCAGATAAAGACAGGAGCACCGTCAAGAAGTGAAAGAGTAGCCAAGTACAATCAGTTACTGCGAATTGAAGAAGAACTTGGTAAATCAGCAATATATCCGGGAATTAAAGCATTTAATGTGAAATAATTCTGTACAGATACTATAGGGACCTCCCTTTGTGGCGTAGTTTGCCACAGAGGGAGGCTTTTTTCTGCCTTATAATAACTTATCATTGAGATTATGTTGGTAATTTGGTATCATATATACAAGTGTATTGGTGTGTAAATTATGAAACTATAAAGAAATCCGGAGGATTACATATGAGAACACGTAAATCAAGTATAGTGGGAAAAATGTGCTTTTTTATAATTATATCCACATTGTTTACCGCATTGGCAATAAGCATTGTATCAAAGAAAAGCATGAGCAGTTCAATTAAAGAGGAGAGGGATGGCAAGGCAGCTTTTATTGCCAGGGTAATACAGGAAGAACTTGGAGATGATGTCATAGAGGACATTGCAGCCAAGGGTGAAAACAGCAGCAGTTATGATGATTTTAAGAAACTTGCGGATAAATATTCCGAAACGGAAGATGTAGAAAGCATATATATTGATGAAAACAGCAAGGCAGTAGTTGTGGCTATGAATACCGCTGATATCAATAAAGAGGTTACAGGTTATGTAAAGCATATATGCTTTGTGGCATGTGCGGTATTTGCTGCGGTTCTTTTATTGTATTTCTTTGAGTCACTGACGATAAGACGTAATTTCAGAAATATTAATACGACAATTAAAGAATTGGGAAGCGAGAATGGTGATCTTACCCGCAAGCTTGACATACATTCCGGGGATGAACTTGAGATTCTCGGCAGCGGGCTTAACAAACTTTTGGACAGAGTACAATATATTATTAATAATATTGCAAAAGGTACAGATAATATTAATGAAAGTATGACATCTATTGGAAATGTTATGAGTGATGCAGAAGCTAAGGTAACATTAATCAATGATGATATGAATAATATGGTAGCAGCCACAGAAGAAATAGCTGCGTCAACGGCAACCGCTTTTAACGAAGTGACAGAATTTTGTCAGGGAACCGAAAAAATAGCTGAACTCACCGAAAAAAATACAGAACTTGCAAAGAAAATCAACAATATTTCCGGAAAAATTGCAAAACATTCTGATGAAGCAAAGGTTAAAGCATCAGACAATTATGAAATTATGAGCAGGAAACTCGAGACAGAGGATGCTAATGCAAAGTCTGTTGAAAAGATTAATGCATTGTCCAATGACATACTTGCGATTTCTGATCAGACTAATCTTCTTGCAATTAATGCAAGCATAGAGGCAGCAAGGGCAGGAGAAGCAGGCAGGGGATTTGCGGTAGTTGCATCAGAGATAAGCACTCTTGCAGAAAGTACCAATAAGGCAGCTAATGAGATACAGGTCGTAAGTAACACGGTAATGCAGGCTATAGAAGGACTTGAATCAATTTCAGCACAAATGCTTGCATATATAAGAGACAATGTACTTAAAGATTACAGTGACTATTCACAGGCAAACAGACAATTTGCAAGTGATACTGAAATTATGAACCGCGATATGGAAAATTTATCTGATATAGTTAAGAAGTACGGAGAGTCTGTTGAAGAACTCAGGACATCGATAGAGTCTGTAAGTTCGGCAGCAGAAGAAAACAGTGCCGAGATAATTACGGTGGCAGATATGGTAGATAAATTTGATGCAGCAATGAAAGATACCGTGGCAATGACCAAAGCTAATATGGAGACAGCAGCAGATATGAAAAAAATCGTGTCTGACTATAAAACATCAGACGCTGAAAACAAACCGGACCGATAACATGTAGCATATGGTGCTGCCGGCGATGGATAAAAGCATCTGACGTTTCCATAAATGTAATGCAGCCACTACAAGGCAAAAATCAATATCAAGGAGATTTGTATGAAATTATGGAAAATCGGCGTTCTGGGTATAGTTGCAGCACTTTTTTTGAATGGCTGCGGTAAGGATTGTAAAGATAAAATAATTAATCCTTCAATGGAAGATATAACAGCGGTAAGTGAAGTTGAGACAACCAAGAATTTTATCAAAAATACTTACACGGGGATAGATATCCGTAACAAGGGTGAAATTACCAATGAAACAGGGGATGTGTCCCGTATTGGAATGAATATGTATCAATCCCGTATCAATGACAAAGATTTTTATTTTAATGATGTGGCTGTCCGTGATGGAAAAATGATTGTTGCATATTCACTTGTGACCAGGGTATATAATGAAGGCGAAAAAGAAAATAATCATAATTACGGAATGGATATATATGAAATACACATAGCAGTAATCAATATTAATAATAAGGAAATTATAAAAGATTTTGTGCCGGGAAAGGAATTCCTTAATGTTGTTTTTGACAGAGGCGGTATAAGATGTCTTAAGAACTGCTACGGTGGTACGGAAGGCACATATTATGATTACAGCCTTAATAAATTATTTGATTTTAAATGCGATTACGATAATCAGGGTTATTTTTCCGAAAACGGCTGCAGAATATATTACTTTGAAAGAAATAAAATATGTATGTATAACCCGGAGAATGGCTCAGTCAGCAATGTAAAGCCTCATAACAAAATGCTGATAACAGCAATTAACGGCGTTTTTACCGATATGAACAGTATTGATTATGTATCGGTATCGGGAATAGGAACAGACCTTAAATCCTATAATGGTATCTTCAGGACGGATACCGGGGAATTTATATATCTGAACAGATACACCGGGACAGATGTTTATTTTGATACTACTTCGGGTAATGGCATAATATGGGAAGAAAGAAACAATTCTTCAGACATTCATAATTGGAAAGTATATCTTCCGGATGACAAAATCTGCAATATCAGATATAGTGGAGAGACACAGGATATTTACTTCAAGGTATTGGATAACGGAGATATATTTTTTTATGGATATAACGGAGAATATGTTGAAATGACATTGTTTGACGGTTATAATTACAAGTGTAAAGGAATTACAAGGCTTGACATCAGAACAATGTTTGATGATGCCGTGAATGGATATCTCATATCTCAGGTTGAGCCGGTATATCTTAACGATAATGGGATTATGATTGTATTAAGTGATGGCAATTCAGGCAACTATTATTTTGAATGGGATATAACCCGGAACAGTGAATATAATGTTAATATAGAAATATATGGTGCAGATGAAGACTTTCCATCGGTTGCATCTATGGCAGAATTATATGATCCTGAATTGTTTGTACCGGGTAAATTATCTGACGGACTTCTTCTACTGAATGACCGGGTAAAAGATATTGAGGACAAATATAATATAAAAATAAGCATAGGCGAAGAATGTAGCAATATCATCGGCGGATACGCAATAAGAGCACTTACCGATTATGATGATGTTAACAATGCTTTGGATATCCTTGATGAAGAATTGTCAAAATACCCTGAAGGTTTCGTAGAGCAGATCAGATATGGGAATTATGATACGATACATTTTTATATCGCAGCGGATCTGATAGGAATATCATCTGAGACGTTGAACACCGCAGGTGGTTTCCAGATGGAGATAGGCAATGAATCCGTTATTGTGGTGGATTTTACTAATTTTACGGTCGCAAGAACTACAATTCATCATGAACTAGGTCATTGTATAGATGATACTCTTACATATAATGGTTATATGGATGAGAATATCTGGAATAGCTATAACCCATTATCTGTAACAGGAGGATCTATATATACAGACACTTATGATTTGTTTGGGAATTACGGCGATGAGGTATACGCTTACGGTTCTAATGGTGAAGATTGTGCAAATTCATATTTTGTGGACACATATTCAATGACTTATCCGTCAGAGGACAGGGCAAAGATATGGGAAAATATAATGTCTGACGAGAAATATGTGTATTGGGAAAAGACCCCGCACCTTACAGCAAAACTTAATTACTATGCCGAATGTATCCGGCAAAACTTTGATTCTACCGGATGGAATAATGTCCGTTGGGAAAAATATATGAATAAATAACGTAGGAGGAAAAATGGGAGCAGATTATTTAATTTTTACTGATGTATCTACGGATATAGATAAGGAAATGCTTAAAAAGTACGATATCAGATTCGTACCGATGGAATATGTGTTAGGCACGGACACATTTTACTGTGAACAGCCTGAAACGGAGGAGATGATGCACAATTTTTACGAAAAACTCCGTAATAAGATAGAAACACATACAAGTCAGATTACCCCTAACAATTATTATGAAGTATTTGAACCTTTTGTAAAAGAGGGAAAGTCCTTGATATATATTTCATTATCAAGCGGATTAAGCAATACTTACGAATCAGCCCTCCTTGCAGCCAACAATCTTAAAGAAGATTATGAAGATGCGGAAATTGAGATTGTGGATTCGCTTTCAGCAACAGGAGGAATGGGCATTTTATGTGAAATTGCGGGAATGAATCGCGAAAAAGGAATGAATTGCAAAGAAAATGCGGAATGGCTCAGAAATAACGCAACCAGAATCAATCATTGGTTTGAAGTGGAGGATCTTATATACCTTAAAAGGGGCGGAAGGGTATCAGCTGCAACTGCTGTTATAGGAACCGCACTTAATATCAAGCCGGTGCTTAGAATAGACAGGGAAGGCCATCTTGAAAATATTGATAAGAAAAGGGGCAACAAGCTTGCCTTGAAAGCACTCTTTGACAGGTTTACGGAAAGTTTTGACATGCATATAGAATATCCTGTATATATATCGTGTGCGGATAATATGAAAGATGCAATGACACTTAAGGAAATGATTCTTGAAAAATATCCGGAGGCTGTGGTAAGAGTAACGATGTTAAGCCCGATAATAGGAGCACATACGGGACCCGATATAGTTGCACTTATCCATTACGGAAAAGAAAGAGAATAGTTACATAGATTACCTGTGGTTCGTAACCACAGGTAATTTGGTTTCTATGGTGTAGTTATCAGGTACTCTGTGGGCATGGGGAACCGCTATGTGCCCTTCCCTGTTAAGAATACGTTTTACATAGTCTCCTTCATTGGAAAGAGGTGTGTCAAACTCCATGCCGTAAAGGCGGTCATTCTCTGCACTGCCGATTTTATGCAGGTCTGATCCTGCTGTCATGAATATATTATGTTCCCTGCAATATATCTCAGCATTATGGTTGTTATACATGTGGTTAAATGTATTATATCCCTCCATGGCGTCACATGTCTCGGGGTTAAGATATATCGTGTTAAGGTAGTCACGCTCGCGGAACGGATGTGCCTGTACTACCAGCCCGTTATCCCTGTGAATTACGTCATACTGTTCTGCACGGCTGTAAGACATTATGTCAGGATGACCTAAAAGCCACTTTTTATCAAGTCCGTAAATCAGAAATTCATCGCCGTCAAAATTGGCTTCCCAGCCGAAAAATACAGGAAAATCAATGGCATCTCCGGCTTCTTTTGCTAATTCATAACTGTGGCAGAACATATTGACCCTGTCTTCCCAGGGAAGATCATTGGAAATACGACAGTTGCCGTTAAAAAAATGGTCTGTTATAAATATACCACTGTAGCCTAATGATTTATAATAAGCAGGATATTCAGCAGCACTTGTTGAACCGCAGCGGCTGCTTTCTTTTGTATGTAAATGAGTCTCATATTTAAACATAATTGCAGAACCTCCGCTCTTGATTATATCATATTATTGATTTAGAATGAATTATATATGAGGTAAATTATGAAAAAAGTTCTTAATTCAGAGGCAGTTAAAATTATTGCACTGGTAACAATGCTTATTGATCATATAGGCTATATTATGTACGGACATATTGATACAGGTGTATACAATGTGCTGAGAGGAATCGGAAGAATATCTTTCCCACTTTTTGCTTTTTTAATAGCGGAAGGTTTTTTCTATACAAAGGATGAAAAGAAATATTTATTAAGAATAATGAGTTTTGCTTTTATATCCGAAATACCATTTAATATGATGACAGGAGGCAGAATAATATACACCGGTTCAGTTAATGTTCTGTTTACGTTTACGATAGCACTTCTCGTACTGTACGTGTGCAGATATTACGATAAAAAGGGACTGGGCTTTGGCATATTGCATTTTCTGACAGCTGTTGTGGGAATGGCGCTTGCTTTTTTAATAAGGTCAGACTATTCCTACTGTGGAGTGGCTCTTGTATTTGTGTTTTATTACATGAGATATAACAAAGGCACAGGATACTATTTTACGGCCGCGCTTATAATGACTTTATATGGCGAAAGCATAAGCTCTCTGGCAGCAGTTTTTTCACTTGTTTTTATCTACTTGTATAATGGAGAAAAGGGTAAATACGGTAACAGAATAAAATGGTTCTTTTATGTATTTTATCCTGTTCATATGATGATACTTGGTATTATTGGGAGGTTTTTGTAAATGGCAGATATAATGGATTACATGGAGTGGAGGGGCGACGTTACTTTTGATATGATTCCTGTTAATGAAGTTGATGGGTTGATCTTTTCTCAATTTGCATACATTCCGTTAGAGGGTGTTATTGATGATATGTCAGGAGAGATGAGTGTTCTTGAAGCAGGAAACAGATTTTTTGATATCCATAGTGAAGAAGAGATAAGGGGATATACAGAATTATTAAAGAATTGCTGCCGGGTTTTTAAGGGAATGATGAATTGCGACAGGTTTAAAAATTTAAAAATAAAGTATTACCATGCCGATTTTGATCCTGAAATATCCAAACAGTTTGGCGCAGTGACTATTGTAATCCATGATGATTTGTATTATGTGGCATTTCGCGGCACAGATGATTCTTTAGCAGGATGGGAAGAAGATTTTAAGGCGTGTTATACAATGCCTGTTGAAGCACAGGTAGAGGCAGAAAGTTACCTTGGCAGGATTTTTAATGATTATGATGGTAAAATATATATCGGAGGGCATTCCAAGGGAGGAAACCTTGCAGTATATGCGGCAATGACTGAAGGTTATAAGCACAGGGACAGGGTCGTAAGAATACATAATTTTGACGGCCCCGGATTCCTGGAGGAATATGTCAAGACAACTGAATACCAGACCATGGCAAAAATCGTCGAAAATTACAATCCTAAGGCATCCATAGTTGGAATGATAATGTTCCGTGATGATGATTGTGTAATAGTTGAAAGCTCTGAAAAAGGACTTATGCAGCATACGGGAATTTCATGGCAGGTCAAGGGTACACATTTTGTTACTGCAGACAGCTTTGATAATTTCAGCATGGTATTCAGCCAGGCAAATAAGACGTGGATTAATGGAATAAGTGAAGAAGAAAGGGAACTTTTTATAGAAATCGTATTTCGTATATTAAGGGACGGTTTTGACACGGTTACAGGTCTTAAAGAAGGCTTTTTTACAACTGCCACTGCTATCATAAAGTCCTATAACGGAATTGAAAAAGAAACCAGACGTATGATAAGAAGGATAGTTGGACATGTTATAAAACTTAGTAAGGAATCTTATTTTGAAACAAGAAAAATGATAAAATCTTCAGAAGAAAAGGGAAATTGATATGGACGTTAGTTTATATCTGTGTTAATATACTACTTAGACTAAAGACCGTGTCTGAATATCTTTAAAAGGTGAATATTATATGAAAAATATTGAGAGGTTTGATACTGTAACGGGATTACCATACTATGACAGTTTCATTGGGATTGCAAGGGAAGAGTTAGCTAATAACTTTGTACCGGGGCATTATGTTCTGATAGCGACGGATATTAGTAACTTTAAGTACATTAATCATATTTACGGATATAGTAAAGCTAATGAATTATTGCGTGATTTGATAGCATTGATTAGTAATAGTGATGATGGAAACGTTTCCACCTGCAGAACCCATTCGGATCATATAATCAGCCTTTTTAAATATAACGGAGATAAGACAGCATTTTGCAGCCGTGTGGACAGATACAGCAGGGATTTTGTTAAAGATAATAACAGAAAATATCCTTCGATTATGCTTCACCTTAACAATGGTATACTTTTTATTGATGAATATAATGATGATTTAATATATTGCATAGATAAGGCTAACGTTGCAAGACGCAGGGCTAAGGGTAATTATTGTGTATCCAGTGTGATCTTTTCAGACGATATGATGGATAAGGAAGAGGAAGATGCTAAGATACTTGCCGTATTTGATACAGCAATTAAGAATGGCAATATTAAGACCTTCTATCAGCCAAAGATTAATATCCGGACCTATGAAATTAATGGTGCTGAAGTACTTAGCAGAATTTATGACAGCAACGGCAGGATGCTGTACCCTGATACATATATCCCGGTTCTTGAGAACAGCGGTAAGGTTGTGGAACTTGACCGTTATGTTATGAGGGAAGCTTTTGCTTCCGTCAGAAAGTGGATTGATATGGGATGGAAAGTGGTTCCTGTGTCAATTAATCTTTCAAGAATGCACTTTTATGAGAACAATGTGGCTGATAATATATATAATGAGTTTAGACGTTACAATATTCCGGTGGAATATGTAGAACTGGAACTGACAGAGTCCTTATTTTTTGCGGATTCGGACATAATTATAAGAGAAATTTCCAAGCTTAGAAACTATGGCTTCAAAGTAAGCATGGATGATTTCGGAGTAGGATACAGTACACTTAATACACTGGGTACACTTCCGGTAGATATTATTAAATTTGACAAGGGCTTTATAAGCAATAGTATGAATAATGAAGCTGTTTACCAGATACTGCAAAGTCTGATACATGTATTCCGACAGATTAATTATGATGTGATTTGTGAAGGAATAGAGACAAAGGAACAGGAGAAGCTTATTTTTGAATGTGGTTGTGATAACGTTCAGGGTTTTCTGTATGACAAGCCTCTTGAAAGAGATATATTTGAGGACAAGTATCTTAAGAAACAACCTATACAATGCCTGGAGGGATAATACTTGATTTGCTGTGACGGAATTTTTTTTGATAAACTCACAAGGCTGCCATATGACAGATATTTTGTAAGACAGGCTCAGGAACTAATTAGAAACCAACTGAAGAGACCTGTAATGATTTCACTTGATATAAGTAATTTTAAATATTTTAATCGGATGTATGGTTATAAAGAAGGTGACCGGCTTATCAGTAGAATGGTGGAATGTTTCTGCCATAATAACGCTGACTGTGTACTGGCATACAGAATATATGTTGACCATATTATCATATTGATTGAAGCAGAAGGATTGCCGGAGAAAGTATTCAAGGCAAAATATAACTATATGTTATCCTGTTTCAGTGAGAAAACGAATATGGAATTTCCTTTGGCACGAATAAGACTTTACCTCGGTGCATATTATGTAGAAGACAGAGATGAAGACATCGGGATAATAATTGACAAGTCACAATATGCAAGACGTAGTATTAAGAAAAATTATCTTACCGGTATTGCAATTTTCAGGGCAGATATGGAAAAGAAAGCTGTTGATGAAGCCAAAATAATTCCTATGTTTTATTCAGCTTTGGAGAATGACAGAATAGAAGTTTACATACAACCCAAATTTTCAATAGATGATGAACGCCTTATCGGCGGCGAAGCACTTTCAAGGATAATGGATAATGACGGAAATATAATACCTCCGGGAATGTATATAGATATACTTGAAAGAACCAATTTAATTTCAAAGCTTGATGGGTGCGTAATCAGAAAGCTGATTGCAATTCAGAAAAAGTGGATGGACGAAGGGAGACCGCTTACGACAATATCCCTTAATCTTTCCAGGGTTGACCTGTTAGAACAGGGATTTGTTGACGGTATTCATCAGGCAATTGTTGAATCGGGTGTACCGTCCGGGTATTTTGAATTTGAACTGACGGAGACAGTCTTTTGCGAAAATATTACAGAAATCACAAAACAAATTGATTTTCTGAAAGAAAAAGGGTATAAAATAAGTATGGATGATTTTGGCTCTGGCTATAATTCGCTGTACATGTTGGGAAAAATACCCGTTGATATAATCAAGTTCGACAGAGGTTTTGTACTTAACAGTCTCCACGGAGAGACCGGTCGGACAATAATGAAGAATCTCATACATACCTTTACAGATGTTGATTTTGAAATTATCTGCGAAGGCATTGAAAATAGAGAGGAAGAAAGCATCGTGTACAGCTGCGGATGTAATGCAGTACAGGGCTATCTTCATGATAAACCATTACCATATTATATTTTTGCTGACAAATATTTATTGGCAACTAATGATGATTAAAGGAGGAGAATTAATATGGCAAGAGGAGGCGGTGGCGGAGGCCACTCAGGAGGAAGTTTTGGAGGAGGCCGTTCAGGCGGAAGTTTTGGCGGCGGCGGACGTTCAAGCAGTTTCGGCGGACGTTCAAGTAGTTTCGGTGGAGGATATTCAAGCGGTTCAAGCCACCGTTCATCATATTACGGAGGTTCAAGAAGCTCGTATTACGGACGGCCGACAAGAAGGGTGTACTATGGTTCGCGTGGTTCATCACCATGCGGATGTATGTTTGGTTTCCTTATATTTGCGATGATTTTTATCGGCGGTTTATTTTCAGCATTGGGTGGTTCGTTAGGTAGTAATATTACCAAGAGTAACGAGAAACGTGAGAAAATGGACACTTCCAACACTACATATTCCAACACATGGTTTGTTGACGAACTTGGATGGTTAGGAAGAGGAAGTAAGCTTAGAGACGGTCTTGAAAGCTTCTACAAGAAGACCGGTGTACAACCTTTAGTATATCTTGCAAAATATAAATCAGACTATGATTTTAACAATTATGATTATATGTATGCAAAAGCAGAAGCTCTTTATGAAAAACTGTTCGGTTCAGATGAAGGACATCTCCTTTTCGTGTACTTTGCGTGCGAGAATGATTATCCGTCATTAATGGATGGAAAGGCATTCTATATATGCGGTAAGCAGACGGAAGTGGTTATGGATGAAAATGCCAAGTCTATTCTTGTGTCTTCATATGACTACTACTATTATGGTGATACATCTATAAGTGTTGAAGAGATGCTTGCCAAGGCATTTACAAAAGCCGGTAAAGAGATAATGAAAGGACCTATCAGAATCAGATACGTTGTTATAATTATAGTATCTGTTGTAGGTGCTATCGTTGTTATTTCATTACTGTTTAAGTGGTGGAAAGCAAGAAAGGCACAGAAGAACAAAGAAGCAGAGGACCTTGAAAAGATTCTCAGCAAACCGCTTGAGACATTTGGCAAATCAGATGTAGACGATTTAAAGGATAAATATAAAGACTGAATATAATAACTAAATGGCAAGGAATATCCTTGCCATTTGTTACAGATAGGGAAATGCAGAAGTTGCATTATGTGTGGAAACAGAGTGGGGAATTATACTATGGAAAAAACTACAAAAAGAAAAAGCCTGATGGGCACATTTAATTACATAATAATGTTACCGGTAATTTTTATCGGCATTGTTATGGCAGTGATAAGCTATATTCTGATTAAGAAGAATGTATATTATGAGATTCGGTCAGGTATGGAAAACGGGGCATATACAATAGCCAATACTTATGATGTTATGTATCCCGGATATTATGAATTGGTTAAGGCGGAGAACCTTATGGCTCTTAAGAAAGGAGAACATTATCTTACCAATGATTTTATTGATAACATAAAAGAGGATACGGGACTTGAGATAACAATTTTTTACAATGACATAAGAATGATTACAACCTTACACAGTGATAATAAAAGGATTACCGGAACAAAAATGAATTCGGCAATCAAAAAGGATGTTCTTGACAATGGATGCACTATGTTTTATGACGATGTAAGAATAGAAGGAGAACGTTTTTTTGCATATTATCTGCCGGTTCATAACGGAAGCGATAATATAATAGGAGCAATATGTATACTGAAGCCGGCAAATCAGATTCATTCAAAATTTGCAAAACAGGTAATTCCGCTTATAGCGATAATTATTGCCGGCGTTGTGATAATTACGTATCTGAATTATCTCTACTTTGGTAAACTTAATAAGAATTTCAAACATATAAGAAATTTTCTCGGGGAAGTTACGGGCGGCAATCTTAAAGCTGAAATGAACCGGGAAGCCCTGACAAGGGAAGATGAAATAGGAGATGTTGCCAAGGCAAGCGTGAATATGCAGAGGTCTTTGAGAAACCTTATAGTTAAAGATTCACTTACCGATTTATATAATAGGAGATATTGCAACCAGAATCTTAAAAACATATCTGAGCAATATATAAAGACGGGGGAGCCATATACCCTTGCGATAGCGGATATTGACTTTTTCAAAAAAGTTAATGATACATACGGACACACCGCAGGCGATGAAGTGCTGGTAAGTGTTGCACAGATTATGAAGAAAAATATGGCCGGAAAAGGTTTTGCTGCAAGATGGGGCGGTGAGGAATTTCTGCTTGTGTATACAGGCTGTGATATGGAAACTACATTAACTTATCTTGAAATGCTTGTAGAAGCCATACGTGAAATGCGTGTTGAGTATGACGATAAGGCAATCAAAATTACCATAAGTATAGGTGTGGCAACAGGAAATGGTGATTCTGTTGATAAAGTATTATGTACAGCAGATGACAGATTATACCACGCAAAAAGAGAGGGACGTGACAGAGTTGTTTCAGATTAAAAAATTATTTCCAAACTGAAACTTATGTTGACTTTTTAGAAATCCATTGATAACATAACGTTAAAAGGTTGTGAGGCGTAAGCCTTAAAATATATGATAACATATTAGGAGGAACTTAAATGAGCCATTATTCCAAAGAGGACATTATTAAGTTTGTAGAGGAGAACGACGTTGAGTTTATCAGACTTCAGTTTACCGATCTTTTCGGTATCCTTAAGAACGTTGCAATTCCTAAGAGCCAGTTAAAGAAAGCACTTGATAATCAGATGATGTTTGACGGTTCATCAATTGACGGCTTTGCCCGTATTGAGGAATCAGATATGTGTCTTCGTCCTGATCTTGACAGTTTTGTTATATTCCCATGGAGACCACAGACAGGTAAAGTTGCAAGATTAATTTGCGATGTTTATAAGACTGACGGTACACCATTTGAAGGAGATCCAAGGCATATCCTTAAGAAAGCGATAGCAGAAGCTGAGAAGATGGGATACACATTCAATGTAGGACCTGAATGCGAATTTTTCTTATTTAACGTGGATGAGAACGGGGCACCTACAACCAATTCTAATGATCAGGCTGCATATTTTGACCTGGGACCTAATGATCTCGGAGAAAATGCAAGACGTGACATGGTACTTACACTTGAAGATATGGGATTTGTTATTGAAGCATCCCATCATGAGTGTGCACCTGCACAGCATGAGATTGATTTCAAATATGGTGAAGCAGTCAAGACAGCGGATTCAATTATGACATTTAAACTTGCTGTTAAGACCATCGCCCAGAGACATGGACTGCATGCGACATTCATGCCTAAGCCTAAGGCTAATATGGCAGGTTCAGGTATGCACATCAATATGTCTCTTGAAAAAGATGGTAAGAATGTATTTGCTGATGAGAACGGCAAGAATGGATTAAGTGAAGAGGCATACCATTTTATAGCGGGACTTATGAAGCATATTAACGGTATTGTTGCAATAACCAACCCACTTGTTAATTCATATAAGAGACTTATTCCCGGCTACGAAGCACCTGTTTATATAGCATGGTCTGCTAAGAACAGAAGCCCTCTTATCCGAATTCCGGCAGCCAGAGGAAAGGGAACAAGAGTAGAACTCCGTAATCCGGATCCGACAGCTAATCCATATCTTGCACTTGCTGTATGCCTTATTGCAGGACTTGATGGAATTAAGAATAAATTAGAAGTATGTGACAGCGTTGATGCGAACATCTATGCCATGACTAAGAGAGAGAGAAGAGAAAGAGGAATTGACAGTCTTCCGGAGACTCTTATTGATGCAGTCAAGCACCTTGAAAAAGATGAACTCATCATGGAATTTCTTGGCGAAGAGACGGCAGAAAAATATATCGAAGCTAAGAAAGCAGAATGGAAATCATACAAGGTTGCCGTAAGTGAATGGGAAGTCAACCAGTATCTGAGTACATATTAATATCCAATCACCGGAGGCAGTAATATGGAGAACGTTGTAGTTGTTTTCCCAAAGCTGGATGATGGCAATAAAATTAAAGCTGTTCTTGTTAAAAATGGTATTAATGTTGATTATGTATGTACAAGTGGTGCACAGGCACTTGAGTATGTAAATAAGCTGAATGAAGGAATTGTGGTATGCAGTTACCGTTTTACGGATATGTATTACACACAGTTAAAAGAAGATTTGCCGGATGGTTTTGAGATGCTTTTGGTGGCATCTAAAGGCCACTGGCTTGATGGAGAGGATACCCATATTATTAAAATTGGTACTCCTCTCAAAATTTTTGATCTGTTAAATACAGTTCATATGATGTTTGAAGCACAGACAAGGCGCCGCAAGAAGAACAGAGTTGTACCAAAATTCAGAACCGAAGAAGACAGAAAAGTAATTAAAGAAGCAAAAAGTGTATTGATGGACAGAAATAATATGTCAGAGTCTGAAGCACATGCGTATCTGCAGAAATGCAGTATGGACAGTGGTAACAGCCTTGTAGAGACAGCGGGCATGGTAATATGTCTGTACAGATGCTGATAGAAAGAGGTAACCTATGAAATTTACTAAGATGGAAGGTCTTGGAAATGACTATGTATATGTAAATTGCCTTGAGGAGCAGATTGCTGATCCTTCAAAGACTGCGATTGAAGTAAGTGACAGACACTTTGGAATCGGTTCTGACGGACTTATTCTTATCAAACCTTCTGATAAAGCAGATTTTTTTATGGAAATGTATAATGCAGACGGTTCCCAGGGAAAGATGTGCGGCAACGGAATAAGGTGCGTCGGCAAATTTGTATATGATTACGGCCTTACCGACAAGACAGAAATAACCGTGGATACCTTAGCAGGAATAAAATACCTTAGTCTCAATGTTGAAAACAAAGTAGTGAAGTCAGTCAGGGTTAATATGGGTAAGCCTGAATTTACTCCTGCCCTTATACCTGTTAAAGCGGACGGGGACGGTGTTATTGACAAGGAATTTATTTTTGGCGGCAATGCCTACAGGATAACCTGTGTGTCAATGGGTAATCCTCATTGTATTACATACATGGATGATATTAAGAATCTTGAAATTGAAAAAATCGGACCTGTATTTGAGAATGACAGTATTTTTCCTGACAGGGTCAATACAGAGTTCGTGGAAGTTATAGACAGAGATACTCTTTCAATGAGAGTATGGGAAAGAGGCTCAGGAGAGACTCTTGCCTGCGGAACAGGCGCATGTGCGGTAGCGGTGGCGTCTATTCTTAACGGTCTTTGCAATGACAGCGTAACAGTAAAGCTTTTGGGCGGTGACTTAAAGATAACATGGGACCGGGAAGCTGACGTTGTTTATATGGAAGGACCTGCCAATATTGTATTTACCGGTGAATGGAACCGATAAAATATATAATATTCCGGAGGAAACAATATGTTCAAAATTAATGAAAACTACCTTAAATTACCTGGAAGTTATCTTTTTTCCACAGTAGGAAGAAAGGAAAGGGAATATAAAAGCGCTCATCCCGACAAAAAGGTAATCAAATTAAGTATCGGCGACGTAACACAGCCGATTGCACCTACAATTATTAAGGCAATGCATGCAGCAGTTGATGAAATGGGTAATGCAGCAACATTTCACGGATATGCACCTGACCTTGGATATGAATTTTTGCGTAAGGCAATAGCTGACGGCGACTATAAGACAAGAGGCGTTGATATTGCCATTGATGAAATATTTGTATCGGACGGTGCAAAATGCGACTCAAGTAATATCCAGGAGATACTTGGACTTGATAACAGAATTGCAGTAGGTGATCCTGTATACCCTGTATATGTAGATTCTAACGTTATGGCAGGACGGGCAGGCGACTATAACAGTACAACAGGAACATGGAGTAATGTTATATATATGCCTTGCAAGGAAGAAAATAATTTCGCTCCCGAGCTTCCAAAGGAAGTACCTGACATAATATATCTTTGCTTCCCTAATAATCCTACGGGAGCTACAATTAACAAAACAGAACTTCAGAAATGGGTTGATTATGCTAACGAGCATAAATCACTTATCATATATGATGCAGCTTATGAAGCATATATATCGGATGCGGATGTTCCTCACACAATTTATGAGTGTGACGGTGCCAAGACATGCGCTATCGAGCTCAAGAGTTTTTCAAAGAATGCAGGATTCACAGGTGTAAGACTTGGTTATACCGTAATTCCAAAAGAACTTGAATGTGACGGTGTGAAGCTTAATGCTCTCTGGGCAAGAAGACACGGCACTAAGTATAACGGAGCACCTTATATCGTGCAGAGAGCCGGAGAAGCGGTATATTCCGAAGCCGGCAAGGCAGAACTTAAGGAACAGGTTGCTTACTACATGAAAAATGCAAAGGTAATCAAGGACGGACTTGAGAAAGCCGGATACTCTGTATCAGGCGGTGTCAATGCGCCATATATCTGGTTAAAGACAATAGACGGAATGACTTCATGGGAATTCTTCGACTATGTTCTTGAAAATGCCAATGTTGTAGGAACACCTGGTTCAGGATTCGGACCAAGCGGCGAGGGTTACTTCAGACTGACAGCATTCGGTACATACGAAAATACCGTGGAAGCCATCGAGAGAATGAAGAAGATTATTAAATAATTTTAATTTAAGGCATCCTGACCTGAAAATGGGAGGGGTGCCTTAAAAAATAAGGAGGTAATGAATAATGAAAAAATTCAGATTTATTTTTGCTTTGGTTGCAGCTATCGTTATGATGACAGGTTGTGGTAAAAGTAACAATCTGCACACTCCTGTTGGATAATATAAAAGATGAGACAGAAGCAGAAAAAATTAAGCAGGGTATGGGTGAAGTAAAAAATGTAGGGTTAGTAAAAATGTCATACCCTTATGAAAAGCAGGATGAGCAGGTTATCATAACGGAAGAAAGTGAGGAAACTTTAAAATACAAGGATGAGATTGTATTAAGTTTTTACTATGAAGCAGATAATGAGGAACAGTGTGAGAATGGAATTGTTGCTTCCATAAAAGATAAATATTCCGTTGAAGAGGTAGGCTATACAAATTTTTCCGAAGACATAAAGAAATATAAAGAGCAAAATCCTGATGAAGTGGTTGTTGTTCCGCAAAAAAATGTTTTTATCTGTAAAATACGTATTAAAAATATAAAAAATGAGTCAGAGATAAAAACAATAGTAGCTGAAATTGAAAAAGATGAAAAAGTAAGTCAGGTAGAATATATAAGACCTACTTATCATTAATGTTGTAGAAAAAGAAACTTGGTGAGGAGACCGATATGAAGAAAAAATGGATTGCATTTAGTATAGTTGCTGCTTTACTGATTGCGGTGTTAGTGATAGTGCTGAGATTTACCCAAAAACAGACTAATGGAATCGCTGATGGTAAGTACATGGTTGTGGATTGCCCTGAATATCCTGATGCGTACATTATTGTCAAGAATAATTCTATCCGGATTTATAATATTGATGTTAATGCAATATATAGAAATGAACAGGTTGAGTCTATAAAAAAGATTTGTGAAGATAAGGAATCAGGCATTGTATTAACAGATGAAGAAATAGAGGAACTTTCTGATTTAAATAAAATGTTTGTTGAGAATGCATATAAAGTTGATGTAGAGAAGGGAACAAAAGAAGGAACGTATTCATACGTTTATTCCTGCTTGTCTAAAGGCAATTATTTTGGACTCCATTTTTTGTATGATTCTTATAATAAAACAATAAAGATAAATAATTATCAGAAAGAGATTGTTTTTAAAAAATAGATGGGACAGAATATCTAATCCTCATTTTCCCCCTTGCATTAATATTTTGTATGTGATACTATTTATTCCATAGTGAAAGGCAATGAACAAGACTCATATTCATGGACCCCGACAGGAAGAAGACATCATCGACTGAGAGTGACTTTAGGAGGGACGGAATAGCGGGAACACTTGGGAGCCGGCTTTCTGAACTTAAGTAGGTCAGCACGTTGGTACGCGTTAAGTACGAGAGAGGAAGATTTTCTTCAATGCGGGTGGTACCGCGGATAATGTGATTATTCGTCCCGGAATACAATGTATTTGTATTCCGGGATTTCTTTTGTTTGAAGATATGGTTTTAATCACAGAAAATTATTTTAGGAGGACCAACATGGGAAATATTTACAGAGATATGACTCTTGAAAATTTAGACGAGTCATATATTGGCAAAGAACTTAAAGTGGCAGGATGGGTAGAAAATATCCGTGACCACGGTGGAGTTTCTTTTATCGATTTAAGAGATATGTACGGCGTATTGCAGGTCGTAATAAGAGATACGGAACTTCTTAAAGGAATTAAAAAAGAAGAAAGCATTTCCGTAGAAGGATTAATGGAGCAGAGAGACGAAGAGACATATAATCCTAAGATTAAGTCAGGAACAATCGAACTTGAAGCACATAAAATAACAACACTTGGACAGGTGTATACGCAGCTTCCGTTTGAAATCCAGACATCCAAGGAAGTAAGGGAAGATGTAAGATTAAAATACCGTTATCTCGATTTAAGAAATGAAAAAGTAAAAGACAATATTTTATTCAGATCAAAAGTAATAGCATATCTCCGTCAGAAAATGACAGAGATGGGATTTGTTGAAATACAGACACCAATTCTTTGTGCATCATCACCTGAAGGCGCAAGAGATTATATCGTTCCATCAAGAAGATATAAAGGTAAATTCTATGCACTTCCACAGGCACCACAGCAGTATAAGCAGCTTCTCATGGTATCGGGAATTGATAAGTATTTCCAGATTGCACCATGTTTCAGAGATGAAGATGCAAGAGCTGACCGTTCACCGGGAGAATTTTACCAGTTGGATTTTGAAATGAGCTTCGCAACACAGGAAGACGTATTCAAAATCGGTGAAGAAGTATTAACATCAACATTTGAAAAATTTGCACCTGAAGGATATGAAGTAACGAAAGCACCTTATCCTATTATCAGCTATAAGCAGGCAATGCTTGAGTTTGGTTCGGATAAGCCTGACCTTCGTAACCCACTCAGAATTATAGATGTAACGGATTTCTTCCAGAAATGTACATTTAAGCCATTTATCGGCAAGACTGTAAGAGCAATCAAGGTTCATGCCAATATGTCAAAGGGCTTCCATGAGAAACTTCTCAAGTTCGCAACAGGAATCGGAATGGGTGGACTTGGATACCTTGAGGTACTTGAAGACGGAAGTTACAAGGGACCTATTGATAAGTTTATCCCGGATGAGCTTAAAGAAGAATTTAAGACAATCGCAGGACTTAGCACAGGTGATACAATTTTCTTTATGGCAGATAAAGAAGAAAGAGCAGCATTTTTCGCAGGCCAGATTCGTACAGAGCTGGGAACAAAACTTGATTTAATAGAGAAGAATGCATACAGATTTTGTTATGTAAATGACTTCCCAATGTTTGAAAAAGATCCTGAGACCAAGAAAATCGGATTTACACATAATCCATTCTCAATGCCACAGGGCGGACTTGAAGCACTTAATACCAAAGATCCTCTCGATATCCTTGCATATCAGTATGATATCGTATGTAATGGTGTAGAATTATCATCAGGAGCAGTCCGTAACCACGATATGCAGATAATGGTTAAAGCATTTGAAATCGCAGGTTATGATGAAGAAGTATTAAAGGCAAAATTCGGCGCATTATATAATGCGTTCCAGTTCGGTGCACCACCACATGCAGGAATGGCTCCGGGCGTTGACCGTATGATTATGCTTCTCAGAAATGAAGAAAATATCCGTGAAGTAATAGCATTCCCAATGAGCGGAACCGCACAGGATCTTATGTGCGGAGCACCTAATGAAGTAACAGAGCAGCAGCTCAGAGAAGTTCATATTAAAGTAAGAGATTAATTTGAGGTAAAAGAATGGCAAATGTTATTAGCGATGAAACAATAGAATATGTCGGTATACTTGCTAAACTTGAATTGTCTGATGAAGATAAGGAAAACGCCAAGAAGGATATGGCAAGTATGCTTGATTACATTGACAAACTCGGAGAACTTGATACAACAGGCGTTGAGCCGATGTCCCATATTTTCCCTGTATCAAATGTAATGAGAGAAGACGAGATAACTAACGGAGACGGAAGCGAAGCTACACTCCGTAACGCTCCGGAACGTAATGATGACGCATTTATTGTGCCTAAGACAGTAGAATAGAAAGGAGGAACAACATGAGTTTACTTGATTTAACGGCAGTAGAACTTTCTAAGGAAATCAAAGCCGGTAAAGTAACGGCTGTGGAAGCAATGCAGGCGGTTCTTGATAAAATCAATGAGAGAGAAGACGCACTTAACTGTTACGTTACCATAGATAAAGAAAAAGCATTGGATGAAGCCAAAAGAGTGCAGAAGGAAATTGAAGAAGGCAGACTTACAGGACCGCTTGCAGGCGTTCCTGTAGCAATTAAGGACAATATGTGTACCGAAGATATGCTTACAACCTGTTCTTCAAAAATACTTTATAATTTTGTTCCTTCTTTTTCGGCTGAAGCAGTTAATAAATTAAAAGAAGCAGGTGCGGTAATTATCGGCAAAACCAACATGGATGAATTTGCCATGGGTTCAACCACAGAGACTTCTGCTTTTGGAATTACCAAAAATCCTCATAATGAGGAACATGTACCGGGAGGTTCATCAGGCGGCTCGGCAGCAGCGGTAGCAGCAGAGGAATGTTTCTTTGCACTGGGTTCGGATACAGGAGGATCAATAAGACAGCCGGCATCATACTGCGGTGTTGTAGGCATGAAACCAACATACGGAACTGTGTCAAGATACGGGCTTATCGCTTACGGTTCGTCACTTGACCAGATTGGACCTCTTTGCAAGGATGTTACGGACTGCGCAACAATTATGGAAGTAATAGCAGGCCATGACAAGAAGGATTCCACATCTATGAAGAGGGACGACCTTGATTTTACATCTGCGCTTACAGATGATGTAAAAGGAATGAAAATCGGTATTCCAAGAACTTATTTCGGAGAAGGACTTGACCCTGAAGTAAAAGAAGCCGTCCTTAATGTTGCAAAGACATTGGAAGCAAAGGGCGCAGTCGTTGAGGAATTTGACTTGGATTTAGTAGATTACGCAATTCCTACCTATTACACCATAGCAGCCGCAGAGGCAAGCTCTAACCTTGAAAGATTTGACGGTGTAAAATACGGATACAGGGCAAAAGATTATGATGACCTCCACAGCATGTATAAAAGAACACGTTCTGAAGGATTTGGTGCCGAGGTTAAGAGAAGAATTTTACTTGGTTCATTCGTATTAAGTTCAGGATATTATGATGCATATTATCTTAAAGCATTAAGAGTAAAAGCTCTTATTAAGAAAGCTTTTGATGAGGCCTTTGCAAAATATGATCTTTTAATCGGACCTGTGGCACCTACCACAGCACCAAAGATTGGTTCATCTTTATCAGACCCAATTAAGATGTATCTTGGCGATATTTATACTATTTCTTTAAATCTTGCAGGGCTTCCGGGATTAAGTGTACCTTGCGGTAAAGATTCCGACGGACTCCCTATCGGAGTACAGTTTATCGGAGACTGCTTTAAAGAAAAGAATCTTATTCGTGCCGGTTTCGCTTATGAACAGGCAAGAGGAAAGTTTGAATAGGAGGAGCGGATTATGGCAAAAGAATATGAAACAGTCATCGGACTTGAAGTTCATGTAGAACTTGCAACCAAAACAAAAATTTTCTGCGGATGCTCCACTGCTTTTGGCGGAGCACCTAATACACATACATGCCCTGTCTGTACAGGTATGCCGGGTTCACTTCCTGTTCTTAATAAAAAGGTTGTTGAATATGCGGCAGCGGTAGGACTTGCAACCAACTGTAATATTACAAAGGACTGCAAGTTTGACAGAAAGAACTATTTCTACCCTGATAACCCACAGAACTATCAGATTTCGCAGTTATATCTTCCTATATGCAGGGACGGACACGTTGACATTGAACTTGAAGACGGAACCGTCAAGCCGGTAAGAATCCATGAGATTCATATGGAGGAAGATGCAGGCAAGCTGGTACATGATGACTGGTCCGGAGAATCCCTTGTGGATTTTAACCGTTCGGGCGTACCTCTTATCGAAATTGTATCGGAACCTGACATGAGAAGTGCCAAAGAAGTAATTGCATATCTTGAAAAACTAAGACTTATAATCCAGTATCTCGGTGCATCTGACTGTAAATTACAGGAAGGTTCAATGAGAGCCGATGTCAATCTTTCAGTAAGGGAAGTGGGAACTGCAGAATTCGGAACAAGAACCGAGACAAAGAATCTTAACTCTTTCAGTGCCATTGAAAGGGCAATAGAAGCTGAAAAGAACAGACAGATTGATTTGATTGAATCAGGTGAAAAAGTAGTTCAGGAAACAAGACGTTGGAATGACGATAAAGAATATTCCTATGCAATGCGTTCAAAAGAAGACGCACAGGATTACAGATATTTCCCGGATCCTGACCTTGTTCCAATACACATCAGTGATGAGTGGCTTGAAGAGATAAGAAGCAGGCAGCCTGAATTTAAGACAGAGAAGATGAAACGATACAAAGAAGAATTCGGTATTCCTGATTACGATATTGAAATCCTCACAGATTCAAAGAAACTTGCGGATATTTTTGAGCAGACAACAGCTATCTGTAATAATCCTAAGAAGGTTTCCAACTGGCTTATGGTTGAGACCATGAGAATTATCAAAGAGAAGTCGATGGATGTATCAGATATCAGCTTTTCACCGGCTAATCTTGCCGCACTTATTAAATTAACTGATGACGGAAGCATTAACAGTTCTGTAGCCAAAGAAGTTTTTGAAAAAATATTTGACGAGGATATTGACCCTGTTAAATATGTTGAAGAAAACGGACTTAAGCAGGTTAATGACGAAGGTGCATTGAAAAAGACTGTTGAAGACGTTATTGCAGCTAATCCACAGTCTGTAGAAGATTACAGAAGCGGTAAGGAAAAGGCGATAGGCTTCCTTGTAGGACAGACTATGAAAGCCATGAAAGGCAAAGCTAATCCTGCCATGGTCAATGATATGCTCAAAGAGCTTTTAAAATAATTCAGAAAGGCGGATTGATAACATGAACGAAAAGATTAAAGAATACAAAATTGATAATATTGTAATGGGTATTTTATCGGCAGTAGTAGGTGTGATACTTGTTATTTTCCCGGGAACCACACTTAGGATGATAGGTTATCTTGTAAGTGCAGCATTATTCCTTATGGGAATTGTCTCAATTATAATTTATATGAGAAGAAAAACAGAAGATAACTTTATGAAAAACGATTTCTTAAAAGGACTTGTAGCAATTACGCTGGGTGTATGTACCATTCTTAAAGTCGAAGTTGTTATTTCACTTCTGCCGCTTATATTAGGAATTATTATAATAATCAGCGGATGCAGCAAGCTTCAGGAAACTATTGATATGGCAAGGGTAAAAAGCCCAAGCTGGCTTATACTTCTGATTGCGGCAATTATTAATATAGCCCTTGGCGTACTTGTTGTATGCAATCCGTTTGATACCATGAAATTACTTGTAACCATCATAGGAATAGGAATGATATTCGGTGGTGTAACCGATGTCTTTATTACACTTCATATCGCAAAGAAAATGGGTGGAAAAGATAAAGATATTATTGACGTAAACTATGAGGAAAAACTGTAATAAATAAAAAAACAGTTGACAAATAAATTAATAATGATATTATGAACATATGAACAGTAATTCATATGTTCATTTTTTTTGAAAAGGAAGTGAAATTATGGCAATTAATGATGTTGAGTGTTGTGAAGCGGTGCATATACATTCAGATGTACTGGAGAAAATTAATATGGATATGCCGGACGAAGATGAGCTCTATGATCTGGCAGAACTTTTTAAGGTATTTGGTGACTCAACGAGAATCAGAATTTTGTATGTTCTGTTTGAATCGGAAGCATGTGTATGTGATATAGCAACGGCACTTAATATGAATCAGTCCGCTATTTCACACCAGCTTAGAATACTTAAGCAGAACAGGCTTGTTTCATGCAGACGTGATGGTAAATCAGTTATTTACAGTCTGGCTGACGAACATGTACGGCTTATTATTGGTCAGGGAAGAGACCATCTGGAAGAAGAAAACAAATAAAGTTTTTTGCGTAAGGAGATTATTATTATGAAGAAAAAATTTAAACTTATCGACTTGGATTGCGCAAACTGTGCAGCAAAGATGGAAGAAGGTATCAAGAAAATTTCAGGAGTTAAGGATGCAAGTGTAAGTTTTATGACACAGAAACTTGTTCTTGAAGCTGATGATGACAGGTTTGATGAAATTATGAAAGAAGTTGTGGCAGTTTGTGCCAAGGTAGAACCTGACTGTAAGATTGAATGTTAAGAAAGGGCTGATCATATATGAGCAGCAAGCAGAAAAAGACACTGACAAGAATAATAGTGTCCTTCGTAATATTTGTTCCGCTTTTTGTGTTGGAACATCTTGGGGTATTTGATAAACTGCCTAACGAATGGATACTTGGCGGAATTTATTTAGTTCCATATATCATAATCGGTTATGACATAATTATTAAAGCGGCAAGAAATATCAGCCACGGGCAGGTATTTGATGAGAATTTCCTTATGATGATTGCCACATTCGGAGCATTCGGAGTAAAGGAATTTGAAGAAGCCGTAGCGGTAATGCTTTTCTATCAGGTAGGTGAACTTTTTCAGGGATATGCGGTTGGCAAATCCCGTCAGTCCATATCAGAGATGATGGATATATGTCCTGAATATGCCAATATTGAAGAGAACGGTGAATTAAAGCAGGTTGATCCTGATGATGTTGAAATCGGCAGTATCATTGTTATCAAACCGGGCGAAAAAGTTCCTCTTGACGGAGTGATTATCGAAGGAAATTCCATGCTGGATACGGCAGCACTTACCGGAGAATCAGTTCCAAGAAGTGCCAAGGCCGGTGACGAGATTGTCAGCGGATGCGTAAACGGCAGCGGAACACTTAAAGTAAAGACAACAAAGGCTTTTGAGGATTCAACGGTAGCTAAGATTCTTGAGCTTGTGGAAAATGCAAGCTCCAAGAAAGCAAGAGTCGAAAACTTCATTACAAGATTTGCAAAATATTACACCCCTGTTGTTACAATAGCGGCAGTTATAATTGCCATCATCCCATCCATAATAACAGGAAACTGGGGTGACTGGATAACAAGAGCCTGCATCTTTCTTGTAATTTCATGTCCTTGTGCCCTCGTAATATCGGTTCCTCTCGGATTTTTCAGTGGAATCGGTTCGGCATCAAGAATCGGTGTCCTTGTAAAGGGAAGTAATTTCCTTGAGGCTGTTGCGGAAGTAACAACCATTGTAATGGATAAAACAGGAACACTTACCAAAGGTGAATTTAAGGTTTCGGAAATTGTAGCTTCAGGAATATCAGAAGAAAGGCTTCTTGAAATAGCGGCATACGGCGAAAGTTTTTCAACACATCCTATAGCTGCATCAATTAAAGAGGCTTATGACAATAAGATTGATACAGACAGGATTAAAGACGTTAAAGAGATTTCCGGACATGGTGTGGAGCTTTTACTTGACGGTAAAGAAACACTTGTCGGCAATGGTAAACTTTTAAAATCCCACAGTATTGCGTATGAAGAACATAAATCCGGCGGAACAGTTGTATACGTTGCGTATGACAACACTTTTGTGGGAGCGATAGTAATTTCGGATACTATCAAAGACGGTGCCAAAGAAGCTGTAGCGGATATGAAGAAGGTTGGCGTAAAGAATGTTGTAATGCTCACCGGAGACAGACAAAAGGCAGCAGAAGAAGTAGCCAAAGAACTTGATATCGACACAGTATATTCAGAACTTCTGCCATCTGATAAAGTACAGAAAGTAGAAGAACTCTTAGCCTCAAAAACAGGCAAAGAAAAAGTTGCCTTTGTGGGTGACGGAATCAATGATGCACCGGTGCTTACAAGAGCAGACGTCGGTATTGCCATGGGAAGCATGGGAAGCGATGCCGCAATAGAGGCAGCGGACATTGTATTAATGGATGATGATGTAAGAAAAATAGCATCAACAGTTAAAATAGCACGAAAGACATTAGGCGTTGTTAAGCAGAACATAGTGTTTGCTCTGGGAGTCAAGTTTATCGTATTAATACTTGGTGCACTCGGCGTTGCCAATATGTGGGAAGCTGTTTTTGCGGATGTCGGTGTTTCGGTAATAGCAATCCTGAACTCTATGAGAGTTCTTAAAAAATAAAAGGGCTGAAAAAGCTCTTTTATTTAAAACATATGGTTAGTCATAACTAACAAAAAAGGAGGATAACATGTTTTTAGAAATTAAAGGAATAAGAAAATCTTACGGTACGGAAGAAAATCGTGTTGAGGTTTTGAAAGGAATTGACTTAGAGGTTGAAAAAGGTCAGATTTGCGTACTCCTCGGACAGTCAGGTTCAGGAAAATCTACACTGCTTAACATAATCGGAGGCATTGATAATGCCGACAGCGGATATGTATCAATTAACGGAGAAAAGACAGAGGATATGGATGAAAAGAAACTGACTCTTTACAGGAGAAAACATCTCGGATATGTATTCCAGATGTATAATTTAATCCCTAACCTCAATGTAAAGGAAAATATAGAGGTAGGTGCTTACCTTAGCGATAATCCGTTAGACATTGACGACCTTTTAAAAACACTAGGTTTATATGAACACAGACACAAATTACCTAACCAGTTATCAGGCGGACAGCAGCAGAGAGTATCGATAGGAAGGGCGATAGTAAAAAATCCGGATATCCTTCTTTGCGATGAACCCACGGGAGCACTTGATTACAATACATCCAAGGAAATCCTAAAACTTATAGAAGAAATCAATCATAAATACAATAATACGGTTCTTATGGTAACACATAATGACGCTATTAAAAATATGGCTGATGTTGTAATTAAGTTAAAAGACGGAGAAATCAGAAAACGTTACGAAAATACAGAGAAAATTTCCGCAGCAGAGCTTGAATGGTAAGGAGGCGGCCATGAAAAATCCACTTAACAAACGTATTTTTTCGGAAATCAAATGCGATAAAGGAAGATACATAGCAATTTTTCTTTTCCTTATACTTGCCATAGGCTTTATATCAGGTTTTATCATTGCTGACAGCAGTATGATAGAAGAAGTCAATAAGAGTGACGAAAAATACAATATAGAAAACGGTAATTTTGAGATTTATGGTGAAGTAACTCCTGAAATCCAAAAAATAGCAGATGATGAGCAAATCAGCCTTTACGAGAATTTCTATATTGAAGAATCTGTTTTAAAGAAAAACCAGACTGAAAGCACAAGCAGATTAAGGATATTTAAAAACCGTGAGGAAGTAAATACGGTATGTGTTATGAAGGGAAAACTTCCTGAAGGCAAAGATGAAATTGCAATAGACAGAATGTATGCCGATAACAATGAACTTAAAGTAGGAGACCTCATAACCGTAGGAAATTATGAATACAAAATAACAGGACTTGTAGCACTTCCTGATTATCTTGCTCTTTTCTCAGATAACACCGATTCAATGTTTGATTCAATTAAATTCGGTGTGGCAATAGTAACACCGGAAGGTTTTGGCAGAAATAACGATGCGGTTATACACTATGATTATTCATGGAAATACAGTAAAGAGCCTGAGGATGAGAAACAGGAAAAAGAATGGGCAGATAATTTCTCACTTAAACTCAGTAAAACGACCACTCTTGCAAAGTACATTCCAAAGTATTCCAATCAGGCAATTATGTTCACAAGAGATGATATGGGTGGAGACAAGGTGCTTATAGAATTCCTTTTGTATATTGTAATTGCCATTATCGCATTTATCTTTGCGGTAACAATAAGCAATACAATAGCATCTGAAGCTGCTGTAATAGGAACGCTCAGGGCATCAGGTTACAAACGAAGCGAAATAGTAATCCATTACATGGCGGGACCGCTTATTGTTACAGGTGTTGCGGCGGTAATCGGTAATGTTCTTGGCTATACCGTATTTAAAAAAATTATGGCAGATATGTATTACGGAAGTTACAGCCTTCCTACATATCATACATTGTGGAGCCCCGAAGCATTTATAAAGACTACGGTTGTTCCTCTTATTATGATGCTTATAATTAATTTTGTAATTCTGAGTTACAAATTAAGACTTAAACCGTTAAGATTTATAAGAAATGACCTTTCTTCAAGAAAGAGAAAAAAAGCCGTTAAGCTACCACATTACAAATTCCTTACAAGATTTAAAATCAGGGTTATTTTCCAGAATATGCCAGGATATGTAATGATGTTTGTAGGAATTATTTTTGCAAATGTACTCCTTATGTTTGGAATGATGATGACACCGTTGTTAAACAAATACGAGGATGATGTAATAAACAATAAACTTGCCGAATATCAGTATGTTCTTAAAGCAATGCAGCCAACAGAAACAGAAGGTGCTGAAAAATACCTTGTAACATCCTTGATTACTGATAATGACAGCGAAGAAGAAATAACTGTATACGGAATCAGCGAAAACAGTAATTATGCCAAAATTAATATAAAAGACGGGGCACTTATTTCCGAGGGCTATCACGAGAAATACGGAATAGATAAAGGAGATACAATTACCCTTGTTGAAAAGTATACGGGTACAAAACACAGTTTTAAGGTAAAAGGATATTACAACTATCCAGCAGCATTATCCGTATTCGTACCTGAAAAAAAATTCTACGCGGAATTTAATATACCGGATGGTGCATTTAACGGATATTTCTCCAACAAAGAGATAACCGATATCGACGAAAAATACATTGCAACAAAAATAACGGAAGAAGACCTGACAAAGATGAGCCGGCAGCTTGAAAGATCAATGGGTTCAATGTTCTATATGTTTTATGGATTTGCAATAATTTTATTTATGATTATGATTTACATTCTCGCCAAAGTGGTTATCGAGAAAAACAGTAATTCCATCTCAATGGTTAAAATACTGGGCTACAATAATAATGAGATAAGAAAACTTTACATGACGTCAACCACTATAATGGTTGCAATTTGTCTGGCATTATCATTACCTGTATCATACCTGATTATCAGGAAGCTTTATTACTTCTTTATGGGCGATATGAAAGGATGGCTTACTTTCTACATCAAACCTGACATATACTGGCAGATGTTCTTAATCGGAATGGCAAGTTATTTTGTGGTAGAGCTTATATTAAGCAGAAAAATCAGAAAGATACCTATGAGTGACGCACTTAAGAATGTGGAATAAAATACCCGGAGCTTTAATTTAATAAATCCCACCTCTGAAAACGGAGGTGGGATTTTTACCAGGTGGGATTTTTATCCTTATAAAAATAATACAAATGATTGACAATGTAAATTAAAACGGTATAATATAATTATAAGAGATGCATATAATATTAGTATTGTATTTTGAGATGGAGGCGATTTTATGGCTACGGTACCTACACAAGTAAGAATAGATGAAAATTTAAAGAAACAGGCAAGTGAACTTTTCTCACAGTTAGGAATGGATATGTCCGGTGCAATGAATATATTCTTAAAGCAGTGCGTATTAAGAGGAGGACTTCCTTTTAGTGTTGAACTGCCACAGTATAAGCCGGAAGTATTAGAGGCAATGGAAGAAGCAAAGAGAATCAGCAAAGATCCTAATACAAAGAGATACGCTAGCTTTTCAGAGGCTTTGGAGGAGATTGATTAATGCAATATGAATTAATACTAACCGGGAAATTTAAGAAAAGTCTTAAGTTGGCAAAGAAACGAGGCTTGGATTTGAAACTTTTAGATAAAGTTATTACTATGCTGCAGAATGATATTCCTCTCGAAGAGAAATATCGTGACCATGAGCTAAAAGGGAAATGCCAGGGGTTCAGGGAGTGTCACATTCAGCCGGATTGGTTATTGATTTATCTGAAGGAGAATGATGTTCTAACATTGACTTTAGTTGATACCGGAACACATGCAGATTTGTTTAATTTGTAATGAATAAAACAAAGGTGCTTCATAGTGGTTTGGGTAACGGAAAATCCAAATACCTCATAAAGGTTTGAGTAATGGATTTCCATCTGGTGGTTCTGGTGTTGGTGTAACACTTGCTACAGCTGTCAGAACCTTTATCTCGTTTATGAGACCAGACTTCGTAAAAGAGAAGATTCTTTTGTGCAACTTGCTAATTCTAAGGATTACCAGCATTTTGAAAATAATACTGGTAATCGATAATCCCTACGGAAGCAGATGACCTGACGCCAGGTACAGCTCATACCATTCCTCACGAGTCAGAGTAATATCGCACGCTGCGATAATTTCTTCAAGCACAACTCGCAGTTGCTCTGGAGTGTTTGGCATTTGTCGAAGTAAAAAATCAACATCGACTGTAACTCTGCTGTCAAATTCAGTAAGCGAATAGAAAATTCTTCCTGACAAAAGAGTTGTAAGCAAAGTTGATAACTTCTTCCACTTGCCTGTGCCTTATTCTTTAATCGTGTAAGCACAGACGCTGCAATATCAGCCATTCAGCAACACCTCCATCAGTTCGGTGACCTTTTTATACACACGCAATTTTTGGGAATAAGCAGAAAGATTATTCAGATTCTTTTTGTCGTCTTTTACATAAGCGTTAATAGCCTTGTTGAAAATTTCGCTATCTAATCTTGAACGATATTTGAAACAATCACATATTGTTCGCTCACGGTCATATACAGGCAGCTCAACCCCGTTGAAGTTATCGGTAATTTTCCCAAGTTCATACAACTCAGGCTGCATATAATAAGGTTGAATAGCAAGCGAATCAACTTTTAGCTTTGTTCTTGACATTGAACGAGGTACAGCTATTGACCATTTTCGTGGTGCAAAGTCGCTGTAACCATAGTGAAACAATGCAGATTCAACACAAACTATTCCTTTTGGGATGAGTGTTGCAAGCAATTGTTCTTCTGAAGAAACACTTTGTTCGGCAAGCTGATAGTATCCGTGTCGTACACGGTTAAGAAAGCCTGCATTACACAGGTTTACGACATCAACAGCTCCGATTCCGGCCGCAACAAAGTCGGCAGATTTTGCAATGCCATTATTGTCTACAACCACTTCTTTTGCTCGCTCTTGAAGATTCACTCATTCACCCTCTTTCTTAAATAAAATTCACGCACAGCAAATACGTAATTGTGTACTAATTTTATTATACCTGAGACGACTAAAAATATCAATTAAATTTTAGACACATTTTTTGAAATGTGTGCGTGAAATTATAAGAAATGTTAATTGACATATATGGAATAATATGTAAAAATATGTCTAAGAAAATATGAAGGTAAACTTATAGAAATATAAGGACACAAAATTAGGGGTCTAAGGTAATTTAATATGCTATGATAGCCCGATTGCAACAATTAGATATAATTGTTGCTTTTTTTATACCAAAATACCTTCATGTATTCTAAAGAAAAATTATAAGGAGAAAAGTATGAAGAAAAAAATACTCATAGCAGTAAGTGCGGTCATAATAATCGCAATAGCATTATTTTTATTCCTTAATATCAGAGGCAATGTTAAAGTAGAGAAAGGAACAATAAGAATAACGAAATTAGATGAGGCAAATTTCGGAAATGTAGATAATCTTAAAGAAACATATGAGAGTTTACAGAATGATTCCCTGGCACAAAAAATACGAAAAAATGATATTTTTAAGAGCAACAGTATAGATGATTATATTCTTGTGGGAGTATCCCTTGATATCAAAAACAACAGTATATTCAATGCGTCAGAAATTTCGGGATATCTTGTCCTTGATGATGCTGATTCGCCAATCATATATAAGGAAGGCTCAATAGAGGTTGAAAAAGTAAAGGGATATGAAAAAGATAATGTTTTTTTGATGAGTCTGATTTTGTATAAAGGCGATATGACAGATGATGAGATTATAGAATATATAAAAAATCTTGACATTGAAATTAATTATAGAAACCGTGTCTTAACACATATAAATAAAAACATTAAATTATCTGATTATGATATGGATGTTATATTCACAGATTCGGAAGAGTAGGAGGGATAGACATTCATGAAGGACGATTTATGTATATTATCCGGACAGGAAATAAATAAAGTATATAGAAGCGGTAATGAAGAAATTAATATATATAATAATTTTAATTTTAATCTGAACAAATCCGAAAAAGTTGCAATACTGGGACCGTCAGGATGTGGAAAAAGTACACTTTTGAATATTTTAAGCGGTATAGATAAACCTGATTCCGGAAAGGTTATTTATAAAGGGAAAAATATTTTTGAACTCACTGACAATGAGATGAGTGATATAAGGATTAACAATTTTGGTTTTATATTTCAGGATTTTCACCTTATACCAACATTATCTGTAATTGATAACATTCTCATACCACTGGTGGGAGCAGGGAAAGAGTATCAGCTTGATGATGTTATTAACCTGTGTGAAAGATTAGGACTTGAAAATCGTTTATACCATCTTCCTCATCAATTATCCGGGGGAGAGAAACAAAGAGTCTCTATTGCCCGCGCATTGGTAAACCATCCGGATGTTATTTTTTCAGATGAGGCAACCGGTAACCTGGATTATAAAAACAGTATTCAGGTTATGGATATGCTTGTGACCTGCTGTAGTGAATATGAAGCATCTTTGGTGTTTGTAACACATGACAACAGTCTTATACATTATGCGGACAGGATAGTGAATATTAATGCGGAGGCTGATAATGTATAATACCAATATATTTAAGTTAATGTATAAGGCACTCCGTAAGAAAACAAAACTCAGCATACTGCTTGTCATAATTACATGCGTATGTATGGTGTTTGCCGGTCTGTACTGGTCTTTTTTTGAAATAAAAAAATACGGTGATATAAAGACCGGAAAAGAATTATATGGCAAATATGACTTCCAGATGGCTGATATTTCCAAATCCGACACAGAAAAAATTACGGCAGAAGATTGTGTTGATGAATCCTGTGTATATACTTTGGAATTTGACCCTGTGAATAAGTTATATAATTACAGAGTTAAAAGTGATTTCTTTGGATTAATGAATGTAAAACTCAAGGAAGGGCGGCTGCCTCAGAATGAAAATGAGGTATTATGCGAAGAAAAGTTTTTGTATAAACAAGGCCTTGAGTTTAAAAATGACGGTACTACCGAAATAAAAATCGACGAAAAAAGTTATACTGTTACCGGCATTGTCTATATAAATATGCCGGATGTAACAATGTATACTTATATTCCGTCTTTATTTTATTACTATAATGAAAACATTGATTATGGCAGGTATAGTATTGCCTGTACATCAATACACGAAAAATATGTTAATGATGCAGAGAAACTGAAACAGAAATACCATGTAAGTGATTCGGATTTTATATATAATACCAATCTGTTTACTTATGCGGAGATTAACGAGACAGGAAAATCCACTAATGTTTTTTCATCTTTAAAATATATTATTCTGGGACTGATGATTTTTCTGTTTATTGTAATCATTTTTAATATAATTTTTATTATAGGTAAAAAGATAAAATCCGACCTGGCAGTATTCCGTTCATTGGGAATTAAAGCAGCTGTATTACGGATGAATTTTACGAAAATCATTATGAAACTTGTGATAACGGGTGTGATTTCAGGAACATTAATATCCGGTATCTGTTCCGGCATTTTTGTTAACAGTATAGCAAAAGGATTTCATATATGGAAGTTGGTTTGTCAGATAATTATATTGGATACAGCAGTTGTTTTTATCGTAGGTCTGCTGGCATATAATATCTCAAAGAACATCATCAAAGGAAACATATATAAATCTGTAGCCAATAGTTCCGATATCAGTGAAAAAACAGTACAGAAAAGCAGGCTTTATAAGAAAAAAATGCCATTCGTACGGATAGCAAAAATTAATATGTCATCATATAAAAAGAAAAATATACTGTCTGTCCTGGTTATTGTGCTGGCATTTACTGCAATTACATTATTCAGGGTATTCTCTGTTTATCTGTTTGGATATGAAGAAAATGATGACTATGAATACAAAATAAATTATGAATATTCAGATGTTGAATCCATAATATATGGTTCTGATGAAATACAGAAAATGTATGATGACATGGCTGCACAGCCTTCATTGTTTGATTTATGTCCTGTATATTATTCAAATGTAATAGTTGAAGTCGATAAAAAAGATATTTCAGAAAAATATAAAGAGTATTATTCAAAACTGTCAAATGAAAATTATTTAAAATTCTATGTTAATAAATATGGTACATATTCGGATAATTTTATTTTTGTCGGAGTTGATGAAGAAATATATAAAAAGCTGTATGATGGAGCATTTAAGAATATTTCCGATGATGAGTGTATTGTCATTGAAAATGTAACATCGCCAAACAATACGGGATTCTCCAACGGATTAAGAAAAGGTGCGAAGATACAATACGATCTTGTCAGTGCAACAGATATGTCAAAATATTATCTGACGGTGGCTGACAGTATTCCGGATATAAAAATACAGATTCCGGATTCCTATTACAGATGTGTGATTCTGGTTAATATGAATACATTCAGAAAATTGGAATTTTACAGATATCCGCAAATGATACTTTTTAATAATCTTAGTAATGATGATGAAAAAATATATGAATTCTTTAAAGGAATTAATGACATAGACGTTGTAAACATTTATGAAAAAAATCATGACATACAACTTAGACAATTAGTTATGAATATTTTCGCTTATACGCTTTTTACTATCCTTGTTGTGCTTTTATCATTGAATACATTGATTTCGCTGTATGATAAATTTGACACCAATAAAAATATTTTTGCCATGCTTAAAGCCATCGGAATAAAAAATAATAAAATATGTCTGATTCAGTTATATGAAAACACAAGAACAGTTATTTTATCCCTGATACTGGGCAGCGGATTTTCGTATGCAGCCAGCTACATTGTATATTTATATATAAAGAAGAATTTATACAGTTATATTTTTAAATTCACATTAAAAGATGTAATGCCGGCAGTCATAATAATTTTAGTAGTATATGTGCTTGCATTTATACCATCAATAATCAGTATCAAAAAGATAAATGTGACTAATAATCTTCAGACTGACAGATAATAAAAACCTTGGGAAACCGTTAATATGATTTTCCAAGGTTTTTAACATATATTATTTCGCTTCAAGTTTATCAAAGATATATCCGAGAACGGGAGCCATGCCCACAAACTCACAGCCATAAGAGTATTCATCATCCTCTAACGCTTCACAACGGATAATTTTAACAACGCTGTAAAGAATTGAGTCCTCATCGTCAAAAGTAAGTGCGGCATTAAAATAATAATTCATTGGAAGAATGCTTTTTGTAATAAAACCGATACCCGATCTTGAAACATCCTTGACTTCAATAGGCGAGTCAATTTTAATCATATCCGCATTCTGGTCAAAAATGTTGGATACAACAAGGTTAAGCCTGACCTTAACTCTTTTGTGGCGTCTTTTATCAACCATATGTATTTCCTCCCGGTAATTTTCTACATTTATAATTATAACTAATATCCATTATAAAACAATACTTATTTTATTTATTTTAGTAGGTATTGACGTTGACTTTATAAAACTTGGTGTACTATAATCGTACTATAAAAAATTGCATAAATATATGGAGGACAATAACATGCAGGAATATAAGCCTTTTAAAGAGGGTAAAGTACGAGAAGTATATGATAACGGTGACAGCCTTATAATGGTTGCAACTGACAGAATATCAGCCTTCGATAACATTCTTAAAAATAAGATAACAGATAAGGGTGCCATATTAACACAGATGTCTAAGTTCTGGTTTGATTTTACAAAAGATATAGTACCTAACCATATGATATCAGTTGATAATAAGGATATGCCTGAATTTTTCCAGAAGGATGAATTTAAAGGCAACAGCATGATGTGCAAGAAGTTAGAGATGCTCCCTATTGAATGTATCGTAAGAGGATACATTACAGGAAGCGGTTGGGCAAGCTACAAGGAAAACGGAACCGTTTGCGGAATTAAACTCCCTGAAGGACTCAAGGAATCAGACAAGCTTCCGGAGCCTATATATACTCCAAGTACCAAGGCAGAGATAGGACTCCATGATGAGAATATATCATACGAGCAGAGTGTAGAAGTACTTAAGAAAATTTATCCTGAAAAGGGTGAAGAATATGCAGCTAAGATTAAGGAATATACAATCGCTTTATATAAGAAATGTGCAGATTATGCTTTGAGCAAAGGAATTATCATTGCCGACACGAAATTTGAATTCGGTCTTAATGAGAACGGCGAAGTTGTTATCGGTGACGAAATGCTCACACCTGACAGCTCAAGATTCTGGCCTCTTGAAGGATATGAAGCAGGCAAGTCTCAGCCATCATATGACAAGCAGTTTGTAAGAGACTGGCTTAAGGCCAACCCTGATAATGACCTTCTTCTTCCTGAAGAAGTTGTTACAAAGACTGTTGACAAATACAAAGAGGCATTTGCATTACTTACAGGCAAAGAATTTAATATCTGATACCTGGAGGTATATATATGATAGAAACAAATAATGCAGACAATATTGAAGAAAGTGGAGTGCATGAAGAATGCGGTGTATTCGGCGCTTACGATTTTGATGGCAACGATGTTGCCACAACAATATACTACGGACTGTTCGCGTTGCAGCACAGAGGACAGGAAAGCTGTGGTATTGCGGTAAGCGATACAGAAGGCCCGAAAGGGATTGTTAATTCCAGAAAAGATATGGGATTAGCAAGTGAAGTTTTTGATGCAGAATCACTTGAAAAATTAAAAGGAAACATTGGTGTAGGACATGTAAGATATTCTACGGCAGGAAGCAGTTGCAGGGAAAATGCCCAGCCTCTTGTTCTTAATTACGTTAAAGGAACATTGGCACTCGCTCATAACGGCAACCTTATAAATGCTCCTGAACTCAGGGATGAACTTTCATACACAGGTGCGATTTTCCAGACAACCATAGATTCAGAGGTAATCGCATATTACATAGCAAGGGAACGTCTTAAGACCTCAAGCGTCGAGGCGGCGGTAGCCAATGCCATGAAAAAAATAAAGGGGGCATATTCTCTTGTAGTAATGAGTCCCCGTAAATTAATTGCGGCAAGGGATGTTTTCGGCTTTAAGCCGTTAAGCATCGGAAAAAGAGACAACGCATATTTCGTATCTTCAGAGACCTGTGCATTTTCAGCTATCGGTGCAGAATTCGTAAGGGATGTGCTTCCGGGAGAAATAGTCACAATAACACCTAATGGTATAAGCTCAGATACTTCAGGATGTATTAAAAAATGCGCAAGATGTATTTTTGAATATATATATTTTGCCAGACCGGACAGCTACATTGACGGTGTAGGAGTATACAGTTCCCGTATTATGGCAGGCCGTATACTTGCAAAGACCCACCCTGTGGAGGCTGATATTGTAGTAGGTGTACCTGAATCAGGTAATGTGGCCGCACTTGGATATTCCATGGAATCAGGAATACCTTACGGAATTGCATTTATGAAAAACAGCTATGTAGGGCGTACATTTATTAAGCCGAAGCAGTCCCAGAGAGAGACCAGTGTTAAAATTAAACTCAATGTTTTAAAAGATGCGGTAAACGGTAAAAGAGTTATTATGATAGATGACTCCATTGTGCGTGGAACAACCTCGGCAAGAATAGTAAAGATGTTAAAAGATGCAGGTGCTACCGAAGTTCATGTAAGAATAAGTTCGCCTCCGTTTTTACATCCATGTTATTTTGGAACTGATATTCCATCGGATGACCAGTTAATAGCGCATGACCACACCGTAGACCAGATATGTAAATATATCGGGGCAGATTCACTGGGTTACCTTGATGTTACAAGATTAAGTGAACTCATAGACGGTAAGACCGATTATTGTGATGCCTGCTTTACCGGCAATTATCCTATAGAACCGCCGACAGAAGATATCCGTGGCGAATATGAAAAATAAAAGGAGATTTAAAATGGCAACTGACAGATATCAGACACCTTTGGCTGAAAGATATGCAAGTAAAGAAATGCAGTATATTTTTTCGCCTGATAAAAAATTCAGAACATGGAGAGCACTCTGGATTGCTCTTGCAGAATCAGAAAAAGAACTTGGACTTAATATTACGGATGAGCAGATAGAAGAACTTAAAGCTCACAAAGATGATATTAATTATGAGGATGCAAAGGCAAGAGAAAAAATTGTAAGACATGATGTAATGTCACATGTATATGCTTATGGTTTACAGTGCCCTAAGGCAAAAGGAATTATCCACCTTGGCGCAACTTCATGTTATGTAGGCGATAATACTGACCTTATAATAATGACAGAAGGACTTAAACTTGTCCGCAAAAAACTTGTGAATGTAATCAACGAACTTTCAAAATTTGCAGATGAATATAAGGCACTTCCTACTCTTGCATTCACACATTTCCAGCCTGCCCAGCCAACAACCGTAGGCAAAAGAGCAACTCTCTGGATGCAGGAACTTCTTTTAGACCTTGAAGACCTTAATCATGTTATTTCAACAATGAAGCTTCTCGGACAGAAGGGTACAACAGGAACACAGGCAAGTTTTATGGAGCTTTTTGAAGGCGACCAGGATAAAATACGCCGACTTGATAAGATGATAGCCAACAAAATGGGATTTGAGGATACATATCCTGTTTCAGGCCAGACTTATTCAAGAAAAGTAGATACCAAGGTTGTGAATGTCCTTGCCGGTATTGCCGCAAGTGCCCACAAGTTTTCTAATGATATAAGACTTTTACAGCATTTAAAAGAAATCGAGGAACCTTTTGAAAAGACACAGATTGGTTCATCAGCAATGGCTTATAAGAGAAATCCTATGAGAAGCGAAAGAATAGCGAGCCTTGCTAATTATGTTATGTCAGATGTTATGAACCCTGCAATCACAAGTGCGACACAGTGGTTCGAGAGAACTCTCGATGATTCCGCTAACAAGAGAATGTCTGTACCTGAAGCATTTCTTGCAGTAGACGGTATACTTGACCTTTATCTTAATGTTGTAGACGGACTTGTTGTATATGACAAGGTAATTTACAAACACATTATGGCAGAGCTTCCTTTCATGGCTACAGAAAATATTATGATGGATGCCGTAAAAGCCGGCGGAGACAGACAGGAACTCCATGAACGTATCAGAACTCTTTCCATGGAAGCAGGCAGACGTGTCAAAGTGGAAGGTCTTGACAACAATCTCCTTGAACTGATTGCTGCCGACCCTGCATTTAATCTTACACTTGAAGATTTGCAGAAAAATATGGATCCTTCATTATATACAGGACGTTCAAAGTGGCAGGTTGAGGAATTCCTTTCAGAAGTTGTAAAACCTATCCTTAATGAATACAAAGATGAACTTGGATTAACAGCGGAAATCAACTGTTAATACATCATTACAAAAGAGTTGCCGGTACTGTACTGTACAGTTGCTGACAACTCTTTCTTTACATATTTGATAATTTAAGGTATACTATTCACGCAGTCTTTAAAAGCCTGCAGTTATTTATATAAAAGAGGAGGATCACACATGGTAAGAGCAATAGTTGGCGCTAACTGGGGTGATGAAGGCAAGGGCAAGATTACGGATATGCTTGCTGAACAGTCAGATATTATAGTAAGATTCCAGGGAGGAAGCAATGCAGGCCATACAATCATTAATGATTACGGCAAGTTCGCTTTACACTTACTTCCATCAGGCGTTTTTTATAATCATACGACAAGTGTAATTGGCAATGGTGTGGCACTTAATATACCATATCTTTTCAATGAAATTAAATCACTTGAGGACAGAGGCGTACCAACACCTAAGATTCTTGTATCAGACAGAGCACAGATACTCATGCCATATCATGTTGATTTTGATACATACGAAGAAGAACGTCTCGGCGGTAAGGCATTTGGTTCAACTAAGTCCGGTATTGCACCATTTTACTCAGACAAGTATGCTAAGATTGGTTTTCAGGTAAGTGAATTATTTATGAATGAAGCAGACCTTCGTGAAAAGGTTGAGCGTGTTGTGGAATACAAGAACGTGCTTCTTAAGAACCTTTATAATAAGGAACCAATGAATCCTGATGATATATTCAATCTTTTAATGGAATATAAGGAAATGGTTGCTCCATATGTAGCAGATGTTTCACTTTTCCTTCACAATGCACTTAAAGAGGGCAAGACAGTCCTCCTTGAGGGACAGCTTGGTTCCCTTAAGGATCCTGACCATGGTATTTATCCAATGGTAACATCTTCTTCAACACTTGCATCTTACGGAGCAATCGGTGCAGGTATTCCAGCCAGGGAGATTCAGGATGTAGTTACCGTTGTTAAAGCATATTCTTCAGCAGTCGGTGCCGGAGCTTTCGTAAGTGAGATTTTCGGTGATGAAGCACAGGAATTAAGAGTCCGTGGCGGTGATGGCGGAGAATTTGGCGCTACAACAGGCAGACCAAGAAGAATGGGATGGTTTGACGCAGTTGCCACAAGATACGGCTGCAGAATGCAGGGTGCAACAGAAGTAGCACTTACAGTTCTTGATGTACTCGGATATCTTGATGAGATTCCTATGTGCGTAGGCTATGAAATTGACGGCGAAGTTATCAAGGACTTCCCTGTAACCTACAAGCTTGAAAAGGCTAAGCCTGTACTTAAGAAATTTAAGGGCTGGAAATGTGATATCAGAGGAATTAAGAATTATGATGAACTTCCTGCCGAATGTAAGGCATACATTGAAGCAATAGAGGAAGAAATCGGAGTACCTATCACAATGGTATCTAACGGTCCTAAGAGACACGATATTATCTATAGAACAAGTAATTTGTCTAAATAAATTATATTGAGGATATAAAAAAAGTCTTCAAATTTATATGCCCCCTGTCTTTTGACAGGGGACATATTTTTATTAAAACAGGATGTTAGTGGCAGGGAATTCTGTAATCCTACAACAGCGGCGGGAAAATCCCGGCTCGCTAGCCGCGGGGAGAGGAGTCAGCTTGCGAATTTCTACCTAAACAGCGGGAAACGGCCGAAAAGGGTAGAGATTCCTGATGCCGCTTTTGGGAAATCTCTACCCAAATTTCTGATATTTCTCATATGGGTAGAGAATCCCAGTGCCACTGCGCGGAAATCTCTACCCAAACAGCGGGAAACGGCCGAAAAGGTAGAGAATCCCGGGTACCTACCGGTCCGCCGAACCGCGACTCTTAACAAATCTCAAAATTACTTATCGGCAGAATCGTCACCGTCTTCATTTTCCGGGATATCTTTTTCGGAAATTTCATCTTCCTCTGAATTCATAAACTGGTTTCTTGTAGCAAGCTTATGGAACATCATGAAAATATATATCCATACTGGAACAACAATAGTGCAGAGCATGGATATTTTAAGTGCGGCACCTGCACTCTTATGCTGGATTATTGCAAGTACAAGGGAAGTTATGTACATTCCGACCAAAAGCACTATACAAATAATTGCCATTACTCTGACGGCAGTAGATTTCTTTTTCATATATTAACCTCGTCATCTTATATTTTAAAATGATTTTAGCAGAAAATAAGAAAAATGTATAGAGAGTGCATTTGACTAAATTAGAAGATTGTTATATAATTTCATAATAATACAAAAGTTTTAGGAGAACGAACATGACATTATTAGAACAGTGGAGAGAAATGGCCTATGATGACAAGAAAAGTCCTCAGGCACAACAGATGTTTTGGGCTAATTATTTCAACTTAGAGAAGGGCGTATATATAAACCTTCTTAAATCATATGGTGAACCTGTGAAGGGCACAGTTAAGGAACTGGCAGAGAAATATAACTTTGATATAATGACTATGGTTGGCTTCCTTGACGGAATTAATGACAGCCTCAAGAATCCTAATCCGATTGAGACAATGGATGAGAATACAGAAGTGAACCTTGATTATGATTTGGAAACTCTCTATAAGAATATGGTTGATGCAAGAGCTGACTGGCTTTATGAACTTCCTGAATGGGACGAGTTAATTGATTCCAAGAGAAGAAAGGAACTCTATAAAGAACAGAAACTTTCAACAACAGTTGTTAAGGGACCTAAGATTTCAAGAAATGATCCATGTCCTTGCGGAAGCGGCCTTAAATATAAGAAATGCTGTGGCAAGAACGCATAATTTTGTAAACAATCGTGTAGCGTAAAGCGTAAATCCAGATGGATTTACGCTTTATTTTTTTGCAAAGAAGGAGAAAAAATATACAAAAAGATAATACAGAAAAAATGGCATCTATGAAAATCAGTAAATTGATGATTACAATGGGAATTCCCATGATTTTTTCTATGAATCTTGGGGCAAAAGGAGCTGCATATGCAACCGTGATAGGACAGATTGTTTCTTTCAGCCACGGAATGCAAAATAAAAAACGTATTAACGAAGGCGTAAAATGTGGTATAATATATACGACAATAATCATATCATTATTGTTAATGAAAAAAATCAGAAAAAATGTTATTAACAATGTTAAGGAGGCAGATTATTATGAGTAAAATTATTACAATCAGTCGAGAGTTTGGCAGTGGCGGACATTTTATAGGCGAAAATGTAGCGAAGAAATTAGGAATAACATTTTATGATTCCCAGATACTTGAGAAAATTGCCGAAGAAACAGGTTTTTCTAAGAAGATTATAGAGGATCAGGGTGAATATTCCCCATCAAAGAGCATATTTTCCTATGCGTTTGTGGGAAGAGATGCGACAGGAAGCTCAATTTCGGACAAAATATATAACGTACAGTCAGCAATAATTAGAGAACTTGCGAAGAAAGAATCTTTTGTAATTATAGGAAGATGTGCAGATTATATTTTAAGGGATAATCCCGATGCGGTACATATTTTTATACACGGTGATGAAGCAGTTAAAAAAGAAAGAATTATGAAATTATATAACAAGACTGAAAAAGAAGCTGCGGTTATGATGCGTGATATGGATAAAAAGAGAAAAATGCACTATAATTATTATACAGAAGGTGAATGGGGCAAAGCCACCAACTACACAATGACTCTTAACAGCAGTAAATTAGGCTTTGATAAATGCATAGACATTATTTCAGAACTGTAAAAGAATTGGAGATATGATATGGTAACACAGAATAAATGCGAAATATCAATACCTGCTATTTTGAAGGTAGAGAAAGACATATTGGGACAGGTAGGAAAATATCTGGCAGACATGAATTTCCATAAGGTTGTTATCCTTTTCGGAAATGGACTTATTGATCTGTTCGGGGATAAAGTTCTTAATGGAATGAAAGACAATAACATTGAGGTGCTTCTCTATCAGGAAATGGATACGGTTGAAATTAATGCAATAATGCAGCTTGGATTTTCGTTTCCAAATACAACTGAAGCGGTTATAGGGATCGGTGGCGGTAAAGTCATTGATGCGGCTAAATACTGTGGATTTTTAAGGAATCTTCCTTTTATAAGTATCCCTACATCAGCTTCGTCTGATGGTTTTTCAAGTGCCAGTGCATCCCTTATAGTGGAGGGCAGAAGGAAATCCGTACCGGCAAGGATTGCATACGGCATAATCGCAGACATTGAAGTAATAAAAAGTGCTCCTAAGGCATTCCTTTATTCAGGAATCGGAGACATGGTATCCAAAATAACAGCACTTTATGACTGGATTTTTGAACAGGAAAAAGGTTATGATATTGTAAATGACTGTGCTATGATGATATCTAAAAAAGCAGTGAACAGTTTTGTAAGAACACCATTTAAGGATATTCTGGATGATCGTTTTATTAAGGAACTGATGGATTCCCTCGCCATGAGCGGAATTGCCAATGAGATAGCCGGCAGCAGCGCGCCTACAAGCGGAAGCGAACATCTTATATCACATGCACTTGACAAGATGCTTGAGAAACCAAGCCTTCATGGTATCCAGGTAGGTATTGCGACGTACATTATGAGCAAAGTTCAGAATCACCGGTATGAGAGAATTAATACAGTATTCACCGACACCGGTTTCTGGGATTATGTAAAGACACTGGAACTTCGGAAAGAAGATTTTAAGAAAGCGGTAATGCTTGCTCCCGAGATAAAACCTTTCAGACACACATATCTTCACGAAGAAAAATATAGGAACCTTGCTATAGAAATAATAGAAAAAGATGAAAAACTGAATGAGATTTTAGTATAAAAATAAGCCCTTACAGAGGATAATCCGTAAGGGCTTATATAATATTTTATCAGTCAGCCGCAACAAAGAATTTCTGGATTGCAGTATCTCCGTTAGTCTCAACTCTGTAAAGAGTATCGGAACCGAACATCTTGAAAAATGTGTACTTTGATGTACAGCTTATAGAAGTTATATCACCGTCATATATTTTTATCTGATTGCTTCCGTCTTTATTCATTCTGTTAAAAGAATGGTCATAAGTCTCTTCCTGATAATAAATAACATCATTATAAACGTTGTATAACACAACTTTGTCTGTTGTAAGAACCTTTTTAGTGTTATCCGAAAGGTTCACAGAGGTAAGAGCATAGTTATTATCGAGGTCAATATAATAAAGAACATTGTTTACAACCGATGCCATGTATGTATTGCCATTCAGATATGAAATTGATGAGCCGTCTGACACACGCATACTGTATACCGAATGGTCGGCAGTACCGGATGAAGAAGGCTTTGAATAATAGATATGTCCTTTATATACTGAAGAATTGGCAATGTCATCTTCAAGAAGGACTTCTTCATTCTTACCGTTAACATTGATGGTGTAAGTTACATTTTTGGAATTGAGTACACCATTAAATATGAGTGTATTGCCGGACAACGCAAGGTCTGTACTGTAACCCGTATGAAGTGTGGTATAACGTCCACCATTTAGCGCACATCTTACAACACCATAAAGTTCTCCACGAAGAAGCGAGTTGGTGTTGGATGCCTTGGCATTATTTTTTACATAATAGATGTATCTGCCGGCACAGTTAATATAAGAGACGTCGTCATCTGTGAGACACTTAATGTTGGAACAGTCGCTGTCCATGGAATAAAGCTTGTTATTGTCATAAGGGTTGGAAAAATATATCTTTCCGCCGCTCTCACAAAAGCTTCCGCCATTTAAAAGATTGCCCGGAGTATTTCCGGTGGTTGAGGAACTGTTCTTGTCTATTTTCGTAACATTATGGTATACGATAATAAGAATAATAATAGCGAGAAGAACAGAACCGCCAATAATGAATTTTGTGTATTTCTTATTCATAATTTATAGACTCCAATACATTATGATAGTAATATTATGAAATAAAATTATTTTTTTTTCAAGCAAATTATTATAATTTGTGATATAACTATTAAAAGTGACATATAGAAGGAGAAAATATATGGTAGTTGACTTACAGGAATCAAGAAAACAGATAGATGAGATTGACAGACAGATAGTTGAACTTTTTGAAAAAAGAATGGATGTTGCAGCCAATGTTGCCGATTATAAAATAGCAACGGGAAAAGCTGTATTTGATAAAGAAAGAGAAGAACAGAAAATTGATACACTGAGACATCTTGCACATTCGGATTTTAACAACAAATGTGTGGCAGAGCTTTTTACACAGATTATGGCAATGAGCCGCAAATTCCAGTATTCAAAGCTTGAGATGAGAAAGTCGGATTCCAGGTTAGAACCATACGACATTGTTGATGATATAAGACGTGACAATATTAAAGTTGTGTATCAGGGCGTGCCGGGAGCATACAGCCATGAAGCAATGCTTAATTTTTTCGGCAACGATGTCAGAAATATGAATGTAGATACTTTCAGGGAGGCTATGGAAGCTGTGAGTGACGGTGTGGCGGATTATGCCGTTATACCGATAGATAATTCTTCAGCAGGAATGGTTAATGATACTTATGATCTTTTGCAGGAATTTAATAATTACATAGTGGGAGAGACCTATGTGAAGATAAGACATTGCCTCCTTGCAAAGCCGGGGGCGACACTTAAGGACATAAAGTGCGTATATTCCCATCCTCAGGGCCTTGCCCAGTGTGCCGCATTTCTTGACAGACATAAGGACTGGCACCAGAAAGCATATCTTAATACAGCAATGAGTGCCAAAAAAGTTGCCGAAGATAATGACATTCATCAGGCAGCAATAGGTTCTGCAAATTGTGCCGGTGAATATGGTCTTCAGATTCTTGAAGATGGCATTAACTCATCGGCATGCAATACCACAAGATTTGTAATTGTCAGCCGGAAAAGAGAATTTATTAAAAATGCCGACAAGGTAAGCGTGTGTTTTGAAGTTCCGCATAAATCGGGAAGTCTTTACAATGCGTTATCACATATTATGTTTAATAATCTTAATATGACTAAAATAGAGTCAAGACCTATACCTGAGCATAACTGGGAATTCAGATTTTTTGTGGATTTTGAAGGAAATCTTGCAGACCCCGGTGTAAGAAACGCTCTGAGAGGTATATCGGAAGAGTCGAATTATTTGAGACTGTTAGGAAATTATTAGGAGGCATTATAATGGACAGTTCAGAATTATTATTATACAAAAATCCGGAAAACCGCGAGGTTTTTGATTACATGCTAAGGATAGCTTCAGAAGAATTTGAAGGACTTGACATAAAAAAAGCGGCAGGACGGATTGTGTCGCATATTCTTGAAGTATCGGAAAAAATGGGATTTAACGGAAATTTATGGCAGGACTATCTTGCATATAATCTTGCAAATGACGAGAATTCTTACAGCCTTTCCTGTGAAAGAAGGGGAAGAATGGAAGGCAGCATTAACAAAGCAGCATTGCTTGATATGGCTGTGTACAGAGAACTTTTTAATACGGATTTAAGTGGGACTGACGCTAAATACGGCACATTTTTATCCATGCTCACCGGATTTGAAAACAATAATGAGGGTGAAAAATACTATAATAAAAGAATAAGAAACAGGATAATTAAACTGGCAGAGGAACTTTCCGGGGCAGCGGATGACAACACATTTTTAAATACCGTATGTGATTTTTATAAAGATGCAGGTGTCGGATGTATCGGACTTTTTAAGGCTTTCAGGGTAGGACATGATGACAATGACAGACCTGTAATCACTCCTGTTATAAGTGTTGAGCACAAATATCTTAAAGACCTCATAGGATATGATATACAGAAAAAGAAAATAACGGACAATACGGAGGCATTTCTTGCAGGAAGTAAAGCTAATAACGTTCTTTTATTCGGTGACAGCGGAACCGGAAAATCATCCTGCATTAAGGCAATACTTAATGAATATTACGATGACGGACTAAGAATGATTGAGATATATAAACATCAGTTTAAGGATTTGTCAGCAATTATCAATCAGGTAAAGGACAGAAATTACAAATTCATCATATATATGGATGACCTTTCTTTTGAAGAATTTGAGATAGAATACAAGTTCTTGAAAGCTGTTATTGAGGGAGGACTGGAAAAAAGACCTGACAATGTACTTATATATGCGACAAGCAACAGAAGACATCTTGTCAGGGAAAAATATTCTGATAAAGAAGAAAGAGACGATGACCTTCACACAAGAGATACAGTGGCAGAGAAACTTTCGCTTTCTGCACGATTCGGCGTATCCGTATATTTTGGCTCGCCTGACAAGAAACTTTTTAATGAAATAGTAAAAGGCCTTGCACAAAAGAATAACATCAAAGTTGACGAAAATACGCTTCTCATGGAAGCCAATAAATGGGAATTGTCCCACGGCGGATTGTCAGGAAGAACCGCGGAACAATTCATAAGCTATATGGTATCGGCATATGCCGATTAATGTAATGAATTACGAAGCTTATCAAGATAATCGTAACTTATCATAAGGTTGCCCATTCCTGTTCCAAGATGGATGTCCGGTTTGTTTGCACCATGGAAATCGGAACCGCCGGATTCCAAAAGTCCGGTTTCATGGGCAAGCTTTCTTACCGTAAGCTCGTCAAATCCCTTGTAGGTTGAATACATGGATTCAATTCCGGTGAGCCCGCAGTCTTTAAGTCCCATACATAAATCCTTTAATTCTCCCATCGTAAGGTGGTAGAGCAAAGGATGGGCAAGGATTGCGGCTCCACCGGCTTTTTTTATCATATCAACCGCATCATATACGGATTTATGTTCGCGGCTCACATACAAAGGACAGCCGTCACCAAGATATTTTGAAAAGGCTTCCTTGTTGTCTTTTACATAGCCTTTCTTAGTCATATAAGAAGCAAAGTGAGCCCTGGTTATAATGCTGTGAGGGAACATGTTCTCAAGAATTTCAAGAGAAACCGGAAAACCGGCATCGTTGAATTTCTGTATAAGCAGCCTGTTTCTTGCATCACGTCTTTTGATTTCTTCATATATTGCATCGTGAAATTCTTTGTTTTTGTAATCAATAAAAAGTCCCACTATATGAATTTCTTTATCTTTATAACTTGTACTTATTTCTATTCCGGGAATAACTTCTATTCCGGCTTTGCCACCTGCATCGATTGCTTCGTCAATTCCATCCGTTGTATCGTGGTCGGTAAGTGCAAATGCACTTATGTCGTTTTTGACAGCTTCCTTTACAAGCTCTGCAGGAGAAAATGTGCCATCCGAATAAGTTGAGTGAACGTGTAAGTCAATCTTTTTCATTCAAAATGTCCTCTCTTTAATGTAAAAAAATAATTATTTTTGTCATAATTTATATAGCATACATTTTGAGATAATGCTATACTAAATATGTAATGAATGGAATTACTTTATAATCCCGGATAACATCCTCGGGTAAGAGGGTTTAGATATATGAAAAAAAAGAGAATATTGACGATTGCAGGTATTGCAGCTTTTTTTGTTGCGGTAATTACTGTGATTATTGTTTTGCTGAATGTCGGAAGAACAAGTGGTGATTCCTCAGAAACCGGTATAGCTGTAGGGGATACGACTACAGGAGGATATGTTCATATCACCACAGATGCAACAACATCTGACAGACTTCAAGAGACAATGACTACAGAGAACGGAAGAACATCTCCATCTGAGATAGGAGATATTACAAGTGACGACGATAATTTTGATACCGTTCAGGATCCGATTACGACAACAGCAGGCGCAGATAAGACAACATCCCGCCCTGATAACAATACCACAGATAATACAACGGAAAGCACAACTGCAACAGAATCAGAACAGCCGACGGCAGCAGAATCTTCAGTGGAGAGTAATATTACACAATTCTCCTTTGTTAAGTATGACATAGCAGGAATGCCGGATACATACAACTGGAGTGAGTATCTGCTGAGAAAGGGCTATAAGAATGTAAATAACCGGACTGAGCTGACAGATTATGCACAGTCTGTTTTAAATAAAATAACTGAGACCAAGGGCGTAAGATATATACTTGCACCCAGAGGTATATTTGATGATATTATAGGCGAGAATCCATCCGATGCCCATTTGTATGAGCTTTTCGGAATGGATTATCAGACATATATGTGCAAGGGTGTAGCTATATTCCGTATGCGTAAGGTGCAGGATGTGGTGAATCGTGTGACAGATAAGTCCGTGTACGCTATCTATTATTATTCTTATGAGGACTACGTCATGATGACCGAGGTTGACAATAAGATTAAGGAGATAGTTGCCGGATTCAGTGGCAGCGAATTTGACAAGATTAAAGCAGCCCATGACTACCTTTGCGCTAACGTGGAATACAAGGAAGTATCTGACGGATATGCCTCCCATACATCGTATGGTGCATTGATTAACGGACAGAGTGTCTGTGAGGGTTATGCCAAAGCATATAAGCTTATGCTGAATGCAATGGATATTCCCTGCGATATGGTTGTGAATACCACACACGGATGGAACGAAGTATTTTACGAAAATAAATGGTATATGGTTGATGTAACCAACGACGATACCAGTTCCTCGTACTGCTATTTTATGTTGGGCAGTGACGTAATGTTAAGCAGGACGGATAAGTATGTGGAATCGGTATTGATTGATGAAGAAAAGTCAGGACGTATATCATATTATAACTACGTTGACGGAACGAACAGCTCCGTTAATAAGCTGGCTGAGTTTACATATAACAGTATACAAAGAGTAACAGATAAAATCCCACAGTGATGTGGGATTTTATAAACGGAATTTGATTAATAGTATTAACGAAGGACAATAATGAATAATCTTACATTAATAGGATATCTGAAAAAACAGATAATAAACAAAGGATGCGGCAGCCTTTCAATATCGAAGCTGTCTTCTTATTCTTTAGAACATAATGAATTACTGCACCATATTGCATTATATGCTTATCTTACCGATAAGATACATCTTTGCGGTAAGAATGAAGCTCTTTATATGGAATGTATGAAGATTAAGAATAATGAAAATTACATAAGGGACTGCAAAGAATATGCCGGAATTTATGATGCATATAAAGAAGAGATCGGGGAATTCAAAAAAGAAGATGAATTCAAGGCGAAGATAAGAAAAAGAATTCTGGAACTTCAGAGAGAAAAGTCCATAAGTAATTACAGGATATATACGGACCTGGGTCTGAATCCCGGCAACGTAAACAGTTTTCTTAAAAACGGTGATTACAGAAAATTAAGTCTTAATATAGTAAGAAGAATATGGAAATATGTAGAAAGGATTTAAAGAAATGATAAAGACCTTATTAAAACACGTAAAGCAGTATAAGGCAGCATCCATAGCAACCCCTTTTTTTATGATTCTTGAAGTTGCCATGGAAATGACGGTGCCTTACCTTATGGCATCCCTTGTAGATGACGGAATCGAAAAAAGTGATATGAGACATATCCTTATAGTCGGAGGCATTATGTTCATTGCCGCTCTTGTAGGACTTTTTGCAGGACTTATGGGTGGCAAGTACGGAGCCAAAGCTTCCGCGGGATTTGCCAAAAATTTGAGAGAAGGTATGTATAACAATATACAGACATTCTCTTTTTCCAATATTGATAAATTCAGTACGGCAGGTCTTGTAACAAGACTTACAACGGATGTAACCAATGTGCAGAACTCATACCAGATGATTTTGAGAATGTGTATGAGAGCTCCGGCAAGCCTTATTTTTGCCATGATAATTTCTTTTACAATCAATGTAAAAATGGCAAGTATATTTTTAATTGCGGTAATAATTCTTGGCGGAATACTTACCATACTTATGCTAAAAGCCAACAGGTATTTTAAACAGGCATTTCCTAAATACGATGAACTTAACGAAAGCGTTCAGGAAAATGTATCCGCAATCCGTGTGGTCAAGGCGTATGTCCGTGAAGAACATGAAGATAAGAAGTTTAAAAAAGCCAGCAATAACATTTACTCAATGTTTGTAAAAGCGGAAAATGTGCTGGTATTCAATAATCCGGCGATGATGGTTGCTATATATACCTGTATGCTTCTCATAAGCTGGATTGGTGCAAAACTTATAGTCAGCAGTAATGAGACAGCACTTACGGTAGGCAACCTTACAAGTCTTATATCTTACTGTATGAATATACTTATCAGCCTTATGATGCTTTCCATGGTATTTGTAATGATATCAATGAGTGTGTCAAGTGCAGAACGTATTGCAGAAGTGCTTAATGAAAAAGCTGATATAGTCAACCCTGATAAACCGGTTATGGAAGTAAAGGATGGAAGCATTATTTTTAACCATGTCAACTTTAAATATAAAAAAGACAGCGAAGATATGGTGTTAAGCGATATACAGCTTGATATAAAATCCGGAGAGACAATAGGAATTATCGGCGGAACCGGAAGTGCCAAGACCAGCCTTGTCAATCTTATAAGCAGACTTTACGATGTAACAGATGGTGATATAGAGGTTGGCGGCGTTGATGTCAGAAAGTATGACCTGGAAACACTCCGTAATCAGGTAAGTGTTGTTTTACAAAAAAATGTCCTTTTTTCGGGAACAATTCTTGAAAATTTAAGATGGGGCAATAAAGAAGCAACGGAAGAAGAGTGCATCAGGGCCTGCAGGCTTGCCTGTGCAGATGAGTTTATTGAGAAATTCCCTGACGGCTATAATACATATATCGAGCAGGGCGGCACCAATGTATCCGGCGGACAGAGGCAGAGACTTTGTATTGCGAGAGCATTACTTAAAAAGCCAAAGATTCTTATTCTTGATGACAGCACAAGTGCAGTTGATACAACAACTGATAAAAAAATCAGAACAGCCTTTAAAACAGAGATACCTGACATTACAAAGATTATCATTGCACAGAGAATATCGAGTGTTCAGGACGCAGACAGGATAATTGTAATGGAGGATGGCAGAATTAACGGAGTGGGAACTCACGAAGAACTTCTTGCCGGTAATGACATATACAAAGAAGTGTATGAGTCCCAGACAGGAACGGGCGGAGACTTTGATGAAAATTCAAAAGGAGGCGATAAGTAATGCCTGCACCAAGAGGAATGAAACCTACAGTAAACAATCCTGCACAGGTTTTAAAAAGAATTTTAAACCTTGTATTCAAAAGATATAAATTTGCCTGCATATTTGTTGCGTTATGTATAGTGGTAAACGTTTTTTCAACATTGCAGGGAACAATGTTCATAAGAACACTTATTGATGATTTTATCATACCGCTTTTAAAACAGGATGTACCTGATTATACTGCTTTGTCGAAAGAAATATTAAGAGTCGGCTGCATATACCTTGCAGGTGTTCTTGCTGCATTCGGTAATGCCAAGACAATGGTATATGTAACACAGGGAACATTAAAATACACAAGGGACGAACTTTTCCATCACATGGAGTCTCTTCCTATAAGATACTTTGATACGCACTCACACGGAGATATTATGTCCGTATATACCAATGACGTAGATACTTTAAGACAGATGATAAGCCAGAGTATACCACAGTTCCTTAACAGTATAATTATGATTGTTGGAATTGTAATAAGCATGGTTTCCATAAGTCTTCCACTTACAGGAGTAGCCTTTGTAATGGTAGCGGTAATGATTATTCTTACAAAAAAAGTATCAGGACTCAGCGGAAAGTATTTTGTCGCACAGCAGAGAGACCTGGGTGCCGTGAACGGATATATCGAAGAAATGATGGCAGGACAGAAAGTTGTAAAAGTATTCTGCCATGAAGAAGAAGGAAAAGAAAAATTCAAAGAACTCAATGACAGACTTTTTGACAGTGCATATAATGCCAACAAATACGCCAATATAATAGGACCTATTAATGCACAGCTTGGTAATTTAAGTTACGTTGTAATAGCTATTGCGGGCGGACTTTTTGCAATATACGGAATAGCCGGAGTAACAATCGGAGGACTCGTAAGTTTCCTCACCCTGAGCAAAAGCCTTAATATGCCTATTAACCAGATTAGTATGCAGTTTAACAGTATTATTATGGCACTTGCGGGAGGAGAAAGAATTTTCTCACTTCTTGATGAAAAACCTGAGGTTGACGAGGGTTATGTAACGCTTGTAAATGCTGTAAAAAAAGATGGTGTAATAAGCGAGACCAAAGACCGTACAGGTCTATGGGCATGGAAGCATTATCATAAGGAAAATAATACAACCGATTATATAGAGCTTAAAGGTGATGTGGAATTTTTTGATGTGGATTTTGGATATAATGATGAAAAAATTGTACTTCACAACGTTGATTTGTATGCTACGCCCGGACAGAAGATTGCATTTGTAGGCTCAACAGGAGCAGGCAAGACCACCATAACTAACCTTATTAACCGCTTTTATGATATACAGGATGGAAAAATCCGTTATGATGGCATTAATATTAATAAGATAAAAAAAGCAGATTTGAGAAAATCACTTGGTATTGTATTGCAGGACACACATCTTTTTACCGGTACTGTTATGGATAACATAAGATATGGAAGACTCGATGCAAGCGATGAGGATGTGTATGCGGCAGCGAAACTTGCCAATGCCCACGGCTTTATAAAACATCTTCCTAAGGGTTACGATACCATGCTTACAGGTGACGGCGCCAATTTAAGCCAGGGACAGAGGCAGTTACTTGCCATTGCCAGAGCTGCAATAGCAGACCCTCCGGTTCTTATCCTTGATGAAGCAACATCTTCTATTGATACCAGAACTGAAAAAATAGTCCAGGACGGTATGGACAGACTGATGAAAGGCAGAACAACTTTTGTTATTGCCCACAGACTTTCTACTGTAAAAAATGCTGACTGCATAATGGTTCTTGAGCAGGGACGTATCATTGAAAGAGGCTCACATGATGAGCTTATTGCTAAAAAAGGAAGATATTACCAGTTATATACAGGAAACAATATCGGTGAATAATCCCGATTAAGAAAAGTGATATATATTATAGAAAAATGATATTTTATTGGTTCGCCTTTTTTGTTAAAATTAAAAAGATACAAAGAAGGAGGTATTACCCAATGAAAAAATTGCGTAAATTATGTGCAATTCTTCTTGTGGCACTTATGGTATTTTCCATGGTAGCCTGCGGCAAGAAGAAGGACCAGGGATCGGTTGAGACAACAACCCCTGTAGAGACAGAGTCTACAACTGATAATTCCAACAAAGCAACAGAACTTACTCTTAATGTCCATTATTTAAGAGAAGACGGTGCGTATGATGGCTGGAATGTATGGCTTTGGCCGGATGGCGGTGACGAAGGTAAGGCATACACATTCGGAACAGACAAGGATGAACACGGTGTTAAGACAACAGCAGTATTTCCTGCAGGTACAACAACTATAGGTTTTATTGTCAGACTCAATGAATGGGAATCAAAGGATATTGATTCCGATCAGTTTATTACATTGAACGGTGTTATCGCCGGAACAGTTGAAGTATACATAACTTCAGGTGTTGAAGGATACAAAATAGAGTTAGGAGAAGATTGCGTGACAGGACTTAGTGTATTAAGTGCAGAGCTGGATGGAGATTTCCAGACACTTAAGATATCTTTGACAGAAGAATACAAGGACAATGAACTTAAAGTTACTGACGCAGAAGGCAAAGAATTAGCTATTGACAGCATTGAAAAAGACTCAGGTGATGCTAAGAAGATAGTTGTTAAACTTAAAGAAAAAGCAGACCAGTTTGGCAAATATAAAGTAATGCTGGGAAACGTCGGATATGACGTAACCGTACCTGATTATTATTCTACATCTGAATTTGAAGATGCTTATACATATGACGGAGATGATCTTGGAGCAGCATGGTCTAAGGATTCCACAACATTTAAAGTATGGGCACCAACAGCTAAGGCTGTTAAAGTGAATACATACAAGTCAGGTGTTAAGGGAACAGATGACCTTATTAAATCATATGATATGACACTTGATAAGAATGGCGTATGGACAGTTAAGGCAGAAGGAGACCTTAACGGCGTATTCTATTTATATGAAGCAGATTTTGGCTCATCTAAGACAGAGGCATGTGATCCGTATGCTAAGGCAGTCGGAGTCAATGGCGACAGAGCAATGGTAATTGATTTATCATCAACAGACCCTGACGGATGGGATAAGGATACTAATCCTAATAAGAAGCTTAATGCTACAGATGCATCAGTATATGAACTTCATATAAGAGACCTTTCGGCTGATTCGTCATCAGGAATTAAGAATGCCGGTAAGTATCTTGGACTTACAGAGACAGGAACAACTAATGGTTCAGGACAGGCAACAGGTCTTGATCATATCAAGGAACTTGGCGTAACACATGTCCAGATCGGACCAATGTATGATTATGCAACAGTTGATGAGACTAAGTTAGATACAAAACAGTATAACTGGGGTTATGATCCTAAGAATTACAATGCACCTGAGGGTTCATACTCATCAGATCCATATAATGGAGCAACTCGTGTAAGTGAAGTTAAACAGATGGTTAAAGCATTACATGATAACGGATTAAGCGTTGTTATGGACGTTGTATATAACCATACATACAATACAAGCTACTGCTTCAATGAACTCGTACCTGATTATTTCTATCGTCCGGGTTCTAATGGTTCGGGCTGTGGCAATGATGTAGCTTCAGAGAGAGCTATGATAAGTAAGTTTATTGTTGATTCTGTAGTATACTGGGCTAAAGAATATCATATCGACGGTTTCAGATTTGACCTTGTAGGCCTTATTGATACGGATACAATTAAAGCAATCAGAACAGAGTTAGATAAGATAGATCCTTCTATCATCCTTTACGGTGAAGGTTGGAGCATGACAACTAAGATTACTAAGTCAAATGTAACACTGGCAACACAGATGTACGTTAATAAGTTAGACGGATTCGCAATGTTCAGTGATACAATCCGAGATGCAATTAAAGGCAGCGTATTTAAGGCAGAAGAAAAAGGATATGTCAACGGAAACCTCTCTAATACAGATGTAATCAAGAAAGCAATCCAGGGCAAGACCGGATGGTCAGAAAAGGGTTCACAGAACATTGTCTATGCATCATGCCACGATAACATGACATTATGGGATGAAATCAATTTATCTAATGCAAGTGACAGTATGGAAGCTAAGGTTAAACAGAATCTTCTTTCGGCAGCTATTGTATACACTTCACAGGGAACACCATTTATCCTTGCCGGTGAAGAAATATTAAGAAGCAAGCCTACGGGTGACGGAAAATTTAGCAGCGACAGTTATAATGCAGGTGATGAAGTAAACAGCATTAAGTGGAGCACATTAAGTGATGCTACATACCAGAAAGTATTTAATTACTATAAGGGAATGATAGCATTCAGAAAAGCACATGCTTCATTAAGAATAATGGATACCGCTTCAAGTTATTATAAGTTTACTGAAGGTACGGACAAGGGCGTTATTGCTTATGAATTAACAGGTGTTAAGGAAGAAGTATCAGATTCAATCTTTGTTATATATAACCCATTAAGCGAAGCAACAACAGTTACACTTCCGGAAGGAGACTGGACAATCTGCGTACAGGGTGACAAGGCAGGAACTGATTCCCTCGGAACAGCAAACGGTAAAATTACTGTAGACGGAATTTCATGTACAATACTTGTAAAAGGCGCAACAAAATAATATTGCATAATTATAGTCCCGGGAACGTCAGGCTCCCGGGACTTATTATTTCCCATACATATGATAATCGCAGAAAATCAACATTTTTAGATTAAAAAATCAACATAAACGCTATTGAAAAAATAAAATTAAAGTAATAGAATAAATACAGTCGTAAGACACAATAATGTATTCAGGAAAGGAATAAAAAAAATGAAAAAAATTGCAAAAAGAGTAATTACAGCCGTTTTAGCAATGGCAATGGTAATTGGAATGATGGCTATGACAGCTTTCGCAGCAGATGACACATATAGTGTTATCGGATCAATCAATGGTAACTGGGATAAGGACACAGATTTGGTTAAGCAGGCAGATGGAACATATTCAGTAGACCTCACAGATGTTAAGGCTGGATCTTATGAATTCAAGATTCGTACAAACCATGCTTGGGATAATGGTGAATACAACCTTGAAGGTGATGCATCAAGCGGCGGAGCTAATGCAAAAGTTGATGTAGCAAAAGATGGTTCTACAGTAACAATTACATTTGACGGAACTAAGGCAGCAGTTACAGTTAAAGATGCAGGTGCAGCAGCTCCAGCAGACAAGACTCCAGCAGCAGGCGATTCTTCAGTTATGGTATACATCGTAGCAGCAGTTGCAGCATTAAGCGCAGTTGTAGCAGTTGTAGCTAAGAGAAGAAGCGTAGAAGCTTAATTAGTATTTTATAGAAATGCTTACATAAAGGAATCGGTTCAGACCGGTTCCTTTTTTGTATGGGATATTCTAAGAATTGTGATATTGCACATATATTTAATAAAAACAACATTTTTATAGTGAAAAAACAACAAATAAAATATTGAAAAAATGAAATACCTGTACTAAAATAAAGTTAGTGTCATAAGACATGAATAAAATGTATTGGAAAGGAAGAATACGAAAAATGAAGAAAATTTTTAAAAAGGTCATTGCTACAGTAGCTGCTTTTGCATTCGCAGCAGCAGGACTTGTTGTAGCACCTAAGACTGCTAAGGCAGCAGGAACAACAGTTAAAGTATATGTTGAACTGCCATCAGATAAGACAGCAGATTATTACAAAGGAAATATTTGGGGCGGAACTGCAAGTGTAGCGACCGCTGCAACAGCAGCTAAGCCAACAGGCTGGGGTACTGGAACTCTTCCGGTAGGAGATGCAGTTACAGAAGACGGCAAGAATTATGCTGTATTTACAATTAACAATGCGGATGAAGCACAGGGCTTTCAGGTAGTTGGATATACTGATGGTGCAGACAAAGCAGAATATCAGGAAGGCGCTTGGAATTCAGAAGTTGTAGCACAGAGCAATGGTAAAGCATATTTCAATTTAACATCAAAGAAGTTATTTAAAGATGCTGCAATGACACAGGAAATTGCACCACTTCCTGTAACTGATGTACTTTCTGTAGTAGGTACTATTACAGATACCGGATTTGATTTACCTGGTAAGACTATGACAAAGAATGGTGATACATACACAATTACATTCCAGAATGTAGCAGCCGGCAATTATATATATAAGTTCCTTCAGTCAGCAGCTGAATATTCATGGAAATACCAGATTGGTAAGGATAATTCATTTGGTGACAATACAGCTAATTTCGAATTAGTATTGGATAAAGCCAGCGATGTAACATTCACAGTAAAAGTAACAGATGTTACAGATGGTGCAGGACTTGATGCAAAACAGATTACAGCTGTAGAATATGCCGGTCCAACTGTAACACCAGTGAAAGACAACAAGCCAGCAGGCGGAGACAACAAGCCAGCAGGCGGAGACAACAAGCCAGCAGGAGATAACAAGCCAGCAGGAGACAACAAGCCAGCAGGAGATAACAAGCCAGCAGCAGACAACAAGCCAGCAGGCGGCAATAACGGAAATGTAAACGCAGGTGATTCTATGGCAGTAGCTACAGCAATAATCGCAGCAGTAGCAGCTTGCGGAATCGTTGTTGTTTCATTCAAGAAGAGAAGACAGGATGCTTAATTTTACATAAGTATTTTGAATATGTAGTAAGATAATAGAGGCTTCAGTCACAGACTATGTGACTGAAGCTTTTTGTTATATACAGAATACATTTTTTGCAAGAAATGAGAAATAATCCTTATATCCTGCTCTTTTTACGGTAACGGAAGATTTGATATCAATTGTTCCTATAAGTGTCCCATTGTATTTGTAGCAAAGCTGCCCGATTACATCACCCTCATTAACCGGGGCTTTCAGTCCATCAATAAATTCAAAATCTTTTGTAATAAGGGCTTCGTCATATTTTTCTGTAAATAGATAAGAAAAGTTATCATTATATTCACATTCAAGCTCTTTAATCATGCCGCCCGATATTTTTGGAAGAGGAATTTCAGGCATATCTGTGTCTTTGTACATCTGACAGAGTGAATAGCCGTAGTTAAGAAGCTTGATAGAATCGGCGACACGGGATTTGCCGTCCTTGGATGCCATAACAACGGAAATAAGCTCAATATCGTTTCTTTTTGCAGTAGCGGAAAGACAGAATCCGGCAAGGCTCGTAGAACCTGTTTTAAGCCCTGTTGCCCATTCGTACTGCTTGATAAGTTTATTGGTATTGGTAAGGGTAAAATCACTTTCGCCCCGCCTTGTAACGTGGGTTATTGTGTCCATCCAGATTGTTGAAATATTATGTATTTCAGGATATTTGTTGATAAGTTCCTTTGACATGAGTGCCACATCCCTCGCTGTGGTAACATGATTATCGGCATCAAGACCGCAGCAGTTTACAAAATTTGTGTTGGTCATCGAAAGAACTTTGGCCCGTTCGTTCATATGTGCAACAAAATTTTCCTCAGAGGAGTCAATGTATTCTGCCATGGCTACACAGGCATCATTGGCACTTGCAATGGCAATGCATTTAATAAGGGTTTCAACGGTCTGGGTCTCTCCGGCTTCAAGAAAGACCTGACTGCCGCCCATTGAAGCGGCATGCTCGGATACCGTTACTGTGTCATCCATTTTGATTCTGCCGTCATGTATGGCATCAAAAATCAGTATAAGTGTCATTATTTTAGTAATACTGGCAGGACGGAGAATTTCATCTGGGTTATGCTCATAAATGATTTTCCCTGTAGATGCTTCCATAAGAATTGCTGATTTGGAGGTTAAGTCAAGCTCATCGGCAGCCACGCTGATATGGACAGATGATAGGATAAGTATAAAAGAAATAATTAAAGAAAAAATTTTCTTCATTAAAAACTCCGGACTTTTTGGTTAGTATATTTTATGTATATAACTAAGATAATATGAGCGTACTATTGAAAAAAGAAAATTTAACGTATATAATTGTAGCATTAACCGGATGACCGGTGATTTTATAAAAAAGAAGAAAGGATGTATAAAAGTATGTTAAGACTTATTGTTATGGCACTTCGTTCGTTTTTCTTTATGATATATGAAATTAATAAATGCAATTATATGATGAAACGTCCGGAGAAATACAGCGAACTTGACAAGTATCGTGAGGTACAGAAAATTGTGGACAAGATGCGTAAGAATTCCAGGACTACCACAAAGGTTTATGGAAAAGAAAATCTGCCGGAAACAGGCAATTATGTAATGTATGCCAACCATCAGGGACATTATGACGGGTTAGGAATTGTGTGTAATCATGACAGACCTCTTACTATTATTATCGACAGCAAGAGAGAACATCAGATGATTGTCAGGCAGATGCTTCCTATGGTAGCGGGGCACGGCATTAATCTTAAAGATGCCAGACAGCAGATGAAGACCATGATGACTGTTACCAGGGAACTTAAAGAAGGTAAAATATATCTGCTTTTCCCTGAAGGTAAGTATGGCGACAATAAGAATACCCTTCAGGATTTTAAGGCAGGTGTATTTAAGTGTGCGATGGATGCCAAAGTGCCTGTTATACCGGTGGCACTTATTGATTCTTATAAAGCAATGGATGGCAACAGCCTCAGGAAAGTTACAACACAGGTGCATTACCTGAAGCCGATACCATATGAAGAATATAAAGATATGAAAAAGACAGAGCTTGCTGAGCTTACTAAATCAAGAATACAGGAAGCAATCGACAAGTATGCAAAGTAATTATCTGCCGGAAGTCCTCTTTTCAAATATCCCGATAATTATATAAAGAATTATTGAAAGAATAGAAAGTAAAACAATGGAAAGAAGTACCCAGTCCATTTTAAATACCTGGCTACCGTAGATGATTAAATAACCCAGCCCTTCTTTTGCAGCAAGGAATTCACCGATGATTACACCTACAAGGGAAAGCCCCAGATTGACTTTCATGGCATTTACGATTGTCGGCAGTGATGACGGGAAGATAAGGTAAAACAGAATATGGCGTTTCTTTCCGCCGAGGGTCCGGATTAATTTTATTTTTTCCTTGTCGGTCTCTGTAAAAGAAGTGTATATACTGAGCATTGCACCGAATACGGCAACAGATACGGCGGCAATAATTACCGTTTTAGTGTTGTTGCCGAGCCATACAATAAGAACCGGAGCGAGAGCGGATTTTGGAAGGCTGTTGAGCAATACGAGGAAAGGTTCGGCAACTTTGAAGATATTTCTGTTAAGCCACATAAGTACGGCAGCTGTAATGGCGGCAATCATAACAAATATAAAGCATATAAGTGTTTCATAAATGGTTTTCCATACATGGCGTATGAGAAAACCGTTTTTTGAAAGTTCAATAAAACATTTAACAATCCGTTTTGGACTGCTGAATATAAAAGAGTCAATAATTCCCTTTTCTGCACAAATTTCCCATGCTGACACGAAGAAAACCGCCAGAAAAATACGAAGGAAATGAATTAATACTTTATGACGGAATACTGATTTCAGATAATCAGAGTGTGTTTTTATTTTATTCATTGTCGGACAACTCCTTCCACAAGATATTAAAGTAATCACGGAATGCTGCTGTATCACGACGTTTTAAGGAACTTAAATCGTTGCAGAAGTCAAGGTCAATTGCTGCTTTGAAACGTCCCGGGCGTTTAGTAAGCACGTAGACACTTTCTCCTACAGAAATTGCTTCCGCAAGGTCATGGGTTACAAGTATTGCGGTTTTATGTTCTTTTTTTATGATAGAGCTTATATCGTCACATACGGTAAGCCGTGTCTGGTAATCAAGAGCTGAAAACGGTTCGTCTAAAAGGAGAATATCCGGTTCCATCATAAGTGTCCGTATAAGAGCAACTCTTTGTCGCATACCGCCTGAAAGCTCACTTGGTCTTGAATTTTTAAAATCGAGGAGACCATATTGGGAGAGATAGTGGGTGGCAAGATTTTGCGTGTCTTTTTTTCTGTGTATATCAAGCCCCAGCATAACATTTCCGTACACGCTGCGCCATTCAAAAAGATGGTCATGCTGGAGCATATATCCGATGTTACGCATTTCGTCTTTTACCGGACGGCCGTTTACGATTACTTCACCTGAAGTTGGTTCGATAAGACCGCATATTATGGACAGAAGTGTGGATTTACCACAACCGGACGGACCGACTATGGATATGAATTGTCCTTTTTTTACGGATAGATTAATATCCTGAAGGGCTTTTGTTTCTTTCTCTTTTGTAAAATAGGAATAGTTTACGTCTTTTAATTCCAAAGCCAGCATATTTTACACCTGAAAATAATATATATAATATTTTATGATTTGATATTGAAATAGTCACAAAATGATTATATAATAGATAAGACCAATTCAGACAGGTGACAGATATGAGTAAGTTTTGCAACATAATTGAGAATATTACAAGTAAGCATGTGTATATACAGACACATAATTTCCCTGATGCGGATGCCATTGCATCAGCATTCGGACTCTCAGTTCTGTTGGAAAAATATGGAATTATTTCATCAATCTGTTACAGAGGACAGATTGAGAGATACAGCACGAATGAACTTGTGAACAGTCTTGGCATCAAGATGATTAATATTGAAGAATTGAAGGATATCAACCGGAATGATGAGGTTATCCTTGTGGATTCACAGAAGGGCAATAGTAATATTATCACTACCAAGGGTGATGAGATTATATGTATTGACCATCATCCTACGTTTGAGAATTCCCTTGATTCTTACAGGTATGCTGATGTAAGACCTGAGCTTGGTGCGTGTTCCACTATAATAGCTGAATATTATATGGACAATAATATTCCTATTGATAAGAGAGTTGCGACAGCACTTATTTATGGGATATGCACAGATACCATGGGCCTTACAAGAGGAGTTACCGATAAGGATGTTGATACTTACAGTTATCTTTTTAAGATAGCGGACAAGCAGATTCTTAAGGCACTTGAACACTGTTCCATAAGTATTGATGATCTTAAGGCATATGCTAATGCGATTAACTCCATTAAGGTATGTGATAATGTAAGTTTTGCCAATACCGGTTCTAATTGTCCGGAGGCTCTTATAGCCTCGATATCTGATTTTATGCTGGATCTTATTGAAGTTGATTTTTCGGTTGTATATTCCCTTAAGAAAGAGGGAATTAAGATTTCCGTCAGAAGCATGGGTAAATACAACGCGGGAAGGATTACCAATAAAGCATTGTCAGGAATTGGATGTGGCGGAGGCCACGAAGTTATGGCAGGTGGGTTTGTTCCTCTCAAGGAGGGAGAACGGGATATTGATGCCATAATAGGTGATATTCAGGAACGCTTTTTGCGTGCAATGTAATTTATACTGATGCTGACATGGCGCAGCTGGTAGCGCAACTGATTCGTAATCAGTAGGTCGTGGGTTCGAATCCCATTGTCAGCTTTTATGCAATAGTAACCGGCATAAGATTCCGCATTTACAGGTGTCTGTGCCGGTTTTTTTACATTCACAGAGACATAATCAGACAAAAAACTACCAATTATTACATTAGAGTACATTAATACGTAAAAAATATTGTTTTTTCTGGAAAAAGATAGTAAAATAAAAATATATGTTGGTTGAAGGAGTGGTTGTTCCTGTGGAAATGGAGAGAAAGCCTTTAAGGAAGAAATTAAGAATACTGTACATACCTGTTATTCTGTCCGTATTATGTATAACAGTATGTATTATCAGTTCAATGCTTATATACAATAAGACGTACAGATTCTATACTGAACAGTATTATAAGATAGCGCAGGCATTTGAACAGGTAAGCAGTTTTTCGTCAACGCTGGATTTATGCCAGAAGCTGCCGTCATCAACGGCATACAACAATCTGGCTGATGCCTATGACATCGAGCTGTTGTCGGCATGTTCGGATTTGTTTTCAACAAGATTTGAATTTGACAATAATGAACGTCAGGAGATAGAGTCATTATATGATATTGTACGTACTTCTATTCCTGATAAGTTGAATTTGCTTAAGGACGGCATTAATGACAGTGAAAAATGTAAGGATGCACTGGTAGCTGTAAGAGCGGATGTAACAACTGTTGCGGATAAGCTTAACAATGTAATAGAGAAGTCTATAGCTACGGGCAATAAGGCATACGATAACAATAGAATAAATGTATATCTCATTGAAGGACTTATGATTGCAATATTTATAGGCTTTATTATTGTTACGGCATATCTGATTAGTTTTATTGAAAAAAGAATCATCAAGCCTATACGTGATATCGCGGACTGGAGCAGGATGTTTAATGATGATTATGCTGATATGTCAGATATTGAGATAACGGATAATGATGAGATTAGTGATATCAGCAGTGCTTTTAATATTGTTAAGGCTAAGTTATGTGAAGCCAATAAGACTAAGCGCGATAATGAATTAACTCTCCGTAAGCTGAGAGAAGAGGAAGAATATAAGAAGAAATTCGTTAAGCAGTTATATGATGAGAAGCGTGAGAAAGAGATAATAAGTTCTGAAGCTAAGAGAGACGGACTTACAGGTCTTTATAACAGACGTTCCTTTGATGCACTTATTGATGAATTTATGAGTAATAAGAGTGTATCATCAGAGGGCGCACTATTCCTTATTGATATGGATAATTTTAAGAATGTTAATGATACCCTCGGTCACATAGCAGGAGATGAAGCACTTAAGACTCTTGCAGGAGCTATGAGGATAGTATTCCCCGGCGGATATCTTGGACGATATGGCGGAGACGAATTTATAGCATTTGTCCCAAGTACCTGTGACGATGAGACATTAGACAGGCTTGGATCATCACTTTGCCAGAAGATGGACAGAGAATTTGAGCACGGTGGCAAGTCAGTAAGACTTTCAGTAAGTGTAGGTATAGTTAATACAGTTGGAATTGATGATTATGCAGAACTTTATATGAAAGCAGATAAGGCTTTGTACTATTCTAAGGAACATGGAAGAAACCAGTATACATTAGCTTCCTCATTAGATAATTTTGCTACAGATTAAGAATATTACAGTTGAAGAAACCGGCTTCCGACAAGTCATGTGTTACTAATAATACGGACTTGCCGGAGGTCATTTTTTTTACATAATTCATGACAGACAATCTGGTATCATCATCAAGACCTTTAAATGGTTCATCCATTATAATCGTGGTGTAATCCGCAAGAACAGCACGCAATATTGCCACACGCCTTTTCATGCCGCCGCTTAAGGATATGACCTTTTCATTCATGCAATCTGACAATCCCATTGCGGCAAATCCATCTGCAATTTTATCTTTATCATTACATACAAGCCGGACGTTTTTAAATGCGGTAAGGTAAGGACATAATCTGTCCTCCTGAAATACTACGGAATATTTTTCATCTGATTCTATAGTCCCTTTATATGGAATGAGTGAAAGGATTGCATTGATAAGAGAAGTCTTACCGATTCCTGAACTGCCTGTTATGGCTGTGTTGCCTTTTGCAAATTCATAAGTAAGGTCTGATATTACCGTATTATCGTTGTATGCAACTGTAAGGTTATTGAGCTTTATCATTGATTGAACCTGTCCTTTTAAAAATTAAATTTAAAATTAATAATACAATTTTCTCGAAAATTATACTTAGAACAATCAGAGAAATTGTCCATGCAAATAAGTTATCCGTTTCCAGATATATTTTTGACTTGTATATGTTGTTTCCGATGGAATGTCTTACAAGACCTATGATTTCGGCGGCAATTCCTGATTTCCACGCAAACCCGCAGGATAATTTTACACCGCTTAGAAAATGGGGAGCTGCATAAGGCATATATATGTAAACCAATTTTTTGAACGGTGAAAAATGAAATACCTCAGCCATTTCTTTCATCTGACTGTCTGTATGGGCAATACCTGAAAAAGTATTGGTATAAATTACAGGCATAATCGTTATCGCTGCGATAAACGTTGAAAGATGTGACGAATCAACCCACAATAAGGCAAGTATAATAAAAGATGCTACAGGAATTGAACGGATGATTTTAACCGGAACATCAATTACCGACTGCAAAAAGGTATTGACAGAAGCTGCAACCGCAAGGACTACGCCGGCGAAAAGACCGGTAAAAAAACCTATGGATATGTTTAAAAGAGAGTATGAAAGGCTTTTGTAATACGCGGAAGTCTTAAGTAATGAAAAAAGGGCATTGACGGTCTGCAATGGTGAAGGCAGGAATACCGGACTTGAAATTACGGCAGATATAATCTGCCATAATACAAGCCATATAATTATTGAAATAAAAGTGTATAAAGTCTTTCTTTTCATGTTATTTCACAATGTAAAAAATATTGTTGTCAGGTAATTTTTTTCCGAGAGAATCCGGGCTGGCATCAAATAAGACCTTGAAATAGCCGGTTACTTTGCTGACCATTTCATCACCTGTAATAAAACAGATGTTGCAATATGGTATTGCTTTTGTGGCTATGGCAGCTTTGATAATATCGTATTTCTCAAGCAATGAAGCGGTTTCTTCAATGTTGGCTGTTGCATTTTCGGAAGAAGCCTTGTACTCATCAAGGAAAGTTCTTAAAGCATTTTCATTAGAAGATGCAAAATCTTCAGAAACAACAAGCACACCTGTTACTATTGAACTGTCATCATGTATTTTTTCCCATTCTTTTGTAAGGTCTATAACCGTTTCAAAAGCCGGATCCTTGGTTTTGGCAACCTCAACGAAAGGTTCAGGAAGCATAACGACTGCTGAATCCATGGCTGAAGCCTTCTGGAGAACCTCGGCAGCCTCTGACATATATTCAATTGTTACGTCCTTATCAGGGTCTATATTATTCTCGGAAAGAATATGCCTTAAAGTATATTCAGGAGTTGTTCCCTGTCCTGTTGTATAGATTGTCTGACCTTTAAGGTCTGCAGCAGATGATACAGAAATGCCTTTTGAAAGAATATAGAGCACACCTAAAGTATTGACTGCGGCAATTTTTATTCTGCCCTCTGTTTTATTGTATAAGACACTTGCAAGATTGGCAGGAACGCAGGCAACATCAAGTTCACCCTTAATAAGTCCGGTTGCAATTTCATCGGCTGTTCCGCATATCTTGTAATCATAGTCATTGGAGGTCTTTTCATTGGATGCGTCATCGTAAAGTTTTACAAGGCCTATTGAAGTAGGACCCTTCATGGATGCAATTCTTACAGTGCTTTTTTCATTGCCTTTTCCGGTTGTGTTATTATTGCCCTGACATGCACTGAGGGATACAAGCATGGCAAAAATAAGTATTAATGATAATATTTTTCTTTTCATAATATACCTTCTTTCTTTCTATGGGATTATTATACTTAATCAAAAAAGATAATGCAAGGACAGTAAAATCGTGATACAATAGGCTAAAAAATGGATATGTAACTGAAAAGGAGCAACCTATGATTGAAATTAATAATCTTACCAAAATTTACAGGCTGGGCAGCAGACAGATGCGTAAGGAGAAAGTAACGACAAGCACAAGAGTAGCCGTTTCCGATGTATCTTTAAGAGCTGATAAAGGAGAAATTTTTGGATTACTGGGGTCTAATGGAGCAGGCAAGACAACAACGTTAAGATGTATCGCCACCCTGTTGAAGCCTACGGAGGGAACAGTTCTGGTGGATGGCTTTGACACAGTTACAGACGCAGATGAAGTCAGGAAAAGAATTGGCTTTTTAACTAATGATATCAAGCTTGACCCACAATTTTCCGTGGATTATCTTTTTGATTTCTTCGGAAAACTGCACAATATGAAAGATGATGATATCCGCACAAGAAAGAGCGAACTTTTCAGTTATTTCGGAATAGAAGAATTTAAGACAAAGAAGATAGAAGAACTTTCAACCGGTATGAAGCAGAAAGCCGCAATAGCGGTAAGCCTTGCCCATAACCCTGACATTGTCATTTTTGATGAACCTACAAGCGGACTTGACATTATTACCGCAAGACTTGTAACAGATTATCTCAAAAAGCTTCGTGATGAGGGCAAGCTTATAATTATATCCACCCACATCATGACAGAAGCGGAAGCACTTTGCGACAGGGTAGCCATAATAATTGACGGTAAAAAAATCTGCGAGAACACAATTCCTGAAATCCTTAAAGAATATAATGTTAACAATCTTGAGGACGCATTTTTTGAAATGTACAAAATTAATCATAAGGAGGACAAGTAAATGGGTTTCAAAGTAATTTTTTCAAAAGAATTAAAAAGGGTATTTGGGGACAAAAAGATGGTATTTTCCCTGTTTATCCTTCCGATTATATTAATTGCCGGAATTTACGGAATGATGTTCTTTCTGGTAGATAAGCAGAAATCAAGCATAAACGAACATGTATCGGAAGTTTTTGTGCAGAATATGCCTGATAATTTTTCGGAACTTATGTCAAAGCACACTGAATGTAACATAAATGTTATACCGGCAGGTGAATCGGCAGACACATACAAAGATAAGCTTCTTGACGGAACATACGACCTTGTAGTTGTATTCCCTGAGAATTTTTACGAGAACTTTAAAAATGCGGACGCAACGTCAGCACTTCCTGATATAAAGACTTTTTACAATCCGTCAGAAGATAATTCCGGCGAAGCGAGAACACGTTTTACGGAAACATATCTTGAAGAATACAAACAGCTTTTACTTAATGAGAGATTTGGCTCACTGAATTATGCCATGGTATTTTCCGTTGATGCTGATAATCCCGATATGATTGTACAGGATGATGGCAAAGCCACAGGCAAAATTCTTGGCACCATTATTCCTTATTTAATAACTATTCTTATATTTGGGGGAGCGATGGGACTTGGTGTTGACACCATTGCGGGAGAAAAGGAAAGAGGAACTATCGCTAACCTTCTTATAAGCCCTATAAAAAGAGTTGATATCATAATGGGTAAAATAGCAGCCCTTGCCATAGTATCCGTTCTTTCGGCAGGTGTATATGTAATATCATTTATCGGTTCAGCCGTGGTTCTTAGTAAAAAAAGCGGAATGGGAGAAATGTTTAACAGACTTTCACTTAATTTTACATCATTACAGATTGTGCAGTTTGTAGTGCTGCTTTTAGGACTTGTACTCCTTTATGTTGGAATTATAGGTTTTGTATCCCTTATGGCAAAGAATATCAAAGAGGCACAATCTTTTATAATGCCTGTGTATATTTTAGTTATGTTTGCGGGAATGATAACAATGTATTCGGGAGACGTAACTTCAGGCAGTTATATGATACCTGTATATAACACCTCAGCTGCATTCAAAGGTATATTTGAAAGGACAATCACAATGAACCAGTACCTTACGTCAACGATAATAACTTATGCGTTTGCGGGAGTAATGGTATGTCTTATGGTTAAGGCGATGAATAGTGAAAAAATAATGCTTAACGCATAAAAGAGGTCATATATGTTAAATGTTGTATTTGATATGGATGGAGTTCTTTTCGACACCCAGAAAGTGTACACAAGAACATGGCGTGAAGTAGCCGAAATACTTCACATAGATAATTTTGAGGTTCCGTTAAAACTCTGTATCGGAAGAAACAGGGTTGACCAGGTGGATATCCTCAAATCACATTGCGGTGAAGACTTTCCGTTTGATGAATTCTATGACTTGAAGGAAAAAATATTTACAAAGCACATTGAAGAAGATGGAGTTCCCCTTAAAAAAGGAACTAAGCTTATCCTTGACACTCTTAAAAGTATAGGTGCGAAAGCTGCCATTGCATCTTCCTCAAGGAAAGATGTGGTGCTCCACCACCTTGATGAAACGGGACTTACAGGATATTTTGATGTAATAATCGGCGGAGATATGGTAGAACACAGTAAACCCTTCCCTGATATTTACCTTAAAGCCTGTGAAAAACTTAACAGTAATCCCAAGGATACCTATGCCGTGGAGGATTCTTATAACGGAATTGAATCGGCTGTTAAGGCGGGGCTTAGAACGATAATGATTCCTGACAGTCTGCCTCCGACCAAAGAATACGACAGCAAAATATTTACAAGATTTGATTCGCTTGTGGAACTTTCGGAATATTTTGCCATAAGAGCGCTTATGGAGAAGTTGTGGCAGAAATATGATTATGCCTCAATTCTTTTTGAAAACAGTACAGGAAGAAAATATTCCGTTTCAGGCAGGGGACTGTCTGCATCACAGGATAAAATATCCTGCGCAAGAGGGTATGTCCTGCGTGTCCACGGCAGAAACCGCCTTGTGGAACATTCTTTTAACTCGCTTAAAGTCAGTGATTTAGAAGAAATTATTGCCCGGATAGAAAATCTTTTTGACAAGGCAGAAGAACTTAAAGAGAATTTTACCATTGAAGATACGGAACGTATGGAGGATGAAGCATTACATTCTTTTTCGGAAAATGACATGAGACACAGTCCGGAAGTCCTCGGAGATAAGGCAATCCTTGACAAACTCACCGAATTAAGGCAGAAAGGTCTTGAGGCTGACGGACAGATTATTGACTGCACGATTAATTCTTCCTTCAAAAAGAGCAGAAAAATTTTTATCTCCAAAAACAGGGATATGTCCCAGAATATTTTATGGATGACCTGTGCCATGTCAATGATGGCAAAAAAAGGCGATATTGTAAGAAGTTATTTTAAATCGTATTCAGGAATGAATGGTTATGATGTGCTTGATTCATTGGAAGCAGACATTAAAAACGTTGCCGGGAATACGGTTAAGCTTCTTATGGCAGAAAAGATTACGCCGGGCAGATACGAATGTATATGTACGCCTGAGGTAACGGGGATGATAGTCCATGAAGCCTTCGGCCACGGCGTTGAAATGGATATGTTCGTAAAAGACAGGGCACTTGCCAGGAGTTTTATCGGCAAAGAAGTTGCTTCCGGGCTTGTAACCATGCATGACGGAATGGGAGCAGAAGAAGTTGCCACCTATGATTTTGATGACGAAGGAACCTGCGGTCACGATACCGTAATTATTAAGAACGGAATCCTGCGGACGGGAATTTCGGATGCCAAGACAGCCGGTATCCTTAAGACAAGAGGAACGGGCAACGGCAGAAGGGAAAATTACGAGCATAAGGCATATACAAGAATGACCAATACCTATTTTGAAGGCGGCAAAGACAGACCGGAGGATATGATTAAATCCATAAAGTATGGTTTTATGCTTGAAAATGCAACCTGTGGAATGGAAGACCCTAAAAACTGGGGAATACAGTGTATGGTAAATATGGCAAGAGAGATAAAAGACGGAAAATTTACGGGCAGAATCTTTTCACCGGTTGTGCTTAGCGGATATGTTCCGGATTTGTTAAAATCCATATCAATGATGTCAGAGACTCCTGAACTTAACGGAGGCGGATATTGTGGAAAAGGTTATAAGGAATGGGTTAAAGTATCCGATGGTGGTCCTTATATTAAAGCAGAAATAGAACTGGGGTAATTGAAATGGTATCAGAAATAGTTGAAATGCTTCACGAACTGAATATAGTTGATTACAATATCTATGACGAGCATAGAAAAGCCTTTGAGATGTATTTTGTAAAACATCGTCTTGATATGACAAGAGACAAGGAAGTAAGGGAAATAAGACTACGCGTTTACAGGAATTTCGAGGAAAATGGTACAGAATATCTCGGAAACTCAGATGTGTACTTATATCCGGGAATGGATGGGGATGAGATAAGGGAACTTATAGAAAGTGCGTGGGAATCCGCTCTTTATGTGAAGAATCCATATTACAGGCTGCCTGAAAAAGTAATCGATAAAAATACGGAAAAAGCATTTGACGGCTGTGAAAGCGTTATTGAAATGGCGAAGGCTCTTTATTCTGCCGAGGATGAAGTTAAGGATGCCTTTATTAATTCCGCTGAATTTTTTGGAGAAACCAGGACTGTAAATATAATAACCGGAAAAGGCTCTGATATATCTTATACATCAGGAAAAATAACCGGCGAATTTGTTGTCCAATGTAAAAAAGAGAATGATGTGGAACTGTATGCTGATTTTTCTTATTATGACATGGAAAAAGAAAGCATCAGAAAAAAGTGCGCAAAACAGCTTAAACTGGCAGTTGAAAGAGAATCGGCAAAACGAAGTCCGGCAGATTATTCAGGTTATCCCATTGTGCTTACGGATTCCTATGTTAAGGAATTTCTGAATTTCTACCTTATGAGAAGCAATGCAGCGTATGTATATCCCGGATATTCGGATTACAAAGAAGGTTATGATATTATGTCCGATATAAGCATAGAGGGAGTGCCGGAATATCCGTACAGTGCAGAGGGCGTTAAAACCGGATCCCGTATGATAATAGAACACGGTATTGTCAAAAACATCCACGGTAATGTAATGCACTTGTCATATCTTAACAGACCGTATATAGGAATGTACGAGAATTTACATTGTGTATGTAACGGCGAACCGATGGACAGACTTCTTAACGGAAAATACATTCTGGTAAAAAACTTCTCCGATTTCCAGATGGATCCGCTTACAGGCGATTTTGGCGGTGAGTTCAGACTTGCCGAGATATCTGATGAGAATGGAAAAAGAATTGTCACAGGAGGAACCGTAACAGGCAATATCCTTAAAAATGCAGATAAAATCAGATATTCCGGTGAATACTTTAAAGAAGGATTATATGTTGGTCCTTCAGCTGTAAAAATAGGTTGAATACTCTGACAAAATAATGATAAAATAATCAAAACTGTATAGACTTTACAGAAAAGGAAAAAGAAATATATGTTAGAATTACAAAATATATCATATCTGGTTGATGAAGAAGGCAAAGATAAAGAAATTATTAAAGACATAAGCCTTAAAATAGATGGAAGATTTACGGCGATAACAGGGCCTAACGGCGGCGGAAAGTCAACACTTGCGAAGATAATCGCAGGAATTGTTACGCCTACATCGGGTAAGATCCTGCTTGACGGCGAAGATATTACAGAACTGTCAATTACTGACAGGGCAAGAAAAGGAATCAGTTTTGCATTCCAGCAGCCGGTAAGATTTAAGGGAATAACCGTAAAAGATCTTATAACTCTTGCCGCAGGCGAGCCCATCAATGCGGGCAAAGCCTGTGAGTACCTTTCGGAAGTAGGACTTTGTGCAAGGGAATACATTAACAGGGAAGTTAATGCGAGTCTTTCAGGCGGCGAACTTAAGAGAATAGAGATTGCAATGATTCTTGCAAGAGGCACATCTGTATCGATTTTCGATGAGCCGGAGGCAGGAATTGACCTTTGGAGCTTTAACAATCTTATTGATGTTTTTGAAAAGATGCATGAAGAGACCAAGGGTTCAATTATCATAATTTCCCATCAGGAAAGAATACTTAACATTGCCGACCGTATTATAGTAATTGCTGATGGCAAAGTGGCAGCTTCAGGCGGACATGAGATGCTGCCAACTCTGCTTGGCAGCGGTAATGCAAAAGAATCATGTAAGAAAATGGAGGCAAGGTAATATGGACCAGATACAGAAAAATCTGCTTGCAGAAATTGCGGGACTCCATGAAGTGCCTGCAGGTGCTTATAATTTCAGGGTCAACGGAGCGGCAGCAGGAAGAAATACAACATCCAATATTGATATAGTAACCAAGACGGACAAGCCGGGAATAGACATTATTATTAAGCCCGGAACCAAAAACGAAAGTGTCCACATTCCTGTTGTTTTAAGCCAGACAGGACTTGACGACCTCGTATATAACGATTTTTATGTAGGAGAAGGAAGTGATGTGTTAATTGTGGCAGGCTGCGGAATCCATAACGGCGGAGATAAGAAATCATCACATGACGGAATCCATACATTTCATATCGGCAAAAATGCCAGGGTCAGATATGTGGAAAAACACTATGGTGAGGGTGATGGCAATGGTTTGAGAATTATGAACCCTACCACGGTTGTTGATATTGACGAAAACGGATATATGGAAATGGAAACCACCCAGATTAAAGGAATAGATTCCACTGACAGAATTACCAAGGGCAGGTTAGGAGATGGGGCAGCTTTTATTGTTAAAGAAAAGATAATGACCCATGGTAAGCAATATGCAAAGACAAGCTTTGAGGTAGAGCTTAACGGAAAAGGTTCAAGTACCAACGTTATATCACGTTCGGTTGCAAAGAATGATTCCACACAGGTATTTTATGCCAAGATAGACGGAAATAATGAGTGTGCCGGACATTCGGAGTGTGATGCCATTATTATGGACAATGCTTCTGTCAAGGCAATTCCTGAGATAACTGCCAATTCCGTTGAAGCAAGTCTTATACATGAAGCAGCTATCGGTAAAATAGCAGGAGAGCAGCTCATTAAATTAATGACATTGGGATTAACAGAGGCTGAAGCAGAGGAACAGATAGTAAACGGATTTTTAAAATAGAGGACTTAATACATGGAAAACAACAGTTTATATTTAATTAAAAACGGACATGTGCTTGACCCTGCATCAGGCAAAGACGGCATATATAACATCGTGGTAAAAGACGGAATAATCGCAGCCGTTGATAATGACAGCCATGATGAAATAGACAACGTTATTGATGCAGCAGGGTGTTATGTAATGCCGGGACTTATTGACCTTCATGTTCATTTCAGGGAACCGGGCTTTGAATACAAAGAGACAATAAAAACAGGCTCTCTTGCAGCAGCAAGGGGAGGCGTGACAACCGTTCTTCCTATGCCTAATACAAAGCCGGTAATTGACAGTGTGGAAATGGTGCGCAGGGTTAATGATATAATTAAAAGAGATGCCGTAGTCAATGTACTTCAGGTAGCTTCCGTTACTATGGGACAGGAGGGAAAAGTTCCTGTTGATGTGGAAGCTTTAAGAGAAGAGGGCGTTGTCGCAATAAGCGAGGACGGCAAATCAGTTATGAACGCAGAAGTATACAGAGAGGCTATGTATCGTGCCGCTGACTGCGGAATGGTGGTATTAGCCCATTGTGAAGATAAGAATATGGTAAACGGCGGTGCCCTCAATGAAAGTGCCAAATCAGAAGAACTGGGAATTAAGGGAATAACCAATGCCGTTGAAGATGTGATTGTGGCAAGAGACATTCTTTTAGCCAAAGAAACAGGCTGCAGGCTTCATCTCTGTCATTGCTCAACCAAAGACAGTGTTAAGATGATAAAAATTGCCAAAGAGGACGGCATAGATGTTACCGGAGAGGTATGCCCTCACCATTTTACATTATGTGATGAAGACATTCCTTGCGATAATGCGGACTACAAGATGAACCCGCCTTTAAGAGGACGTGAAGATGTGGAGGCTCTTAAAAAAGGTCTTAAAGATAATATCATGGATGTAATTTCAACAGACCATGCCCCTCATTCTGAAGAAGAAAAGAAAAAGCCTATAAGCGAGGCTCCGTTTGGAATAACAGGACTTGAGACAAGTCTCTGCCTTACATACACAGAGCTTGTGCTCGGCGGAGTCCTTACTCCTATGCAGATGGCAGAGAAGATGAGTTACAATCCCGCAAGAGTAATCGGTATCGACAGAGGAACTCTTTTACCCGGAGCAGTTGCCGATATTACAATAATGGATAAAGATAAAGAATTTGTCATTGACAGAAAAGATTTCGTATCAAAGGGGCACAACACTCCTTTTGACGGAAAGAAAGTTAAAGGAAAAGTAATGCTTACCATGGTAGGCGGTAAAATAGTATACAAGGAGAATAAAATATGATTAACCAGTTAGTTGAAAAAATCAAGAAAACAAATGCACCTGTTGTAGTAGGTCTTGACCCTATGCTCTCTTATATTCCTGAGCATATTCTTAAAAAATCTTATGACGAATACGGCGAGACACTTAAAGGTGCTGCCGAAGCGGTATTTGAGTATAACAAAGGAATTGTAGACAATATTTATGATATTGTTCCTGCAGTCAAGCCACAGATTGCCATGTATGAGCAGTTTGGTATTGAGGGACTTGCGGCATTTAAGAGAACTGTTGATTACTGCCATGAAAAAGGACTTGTTGTTATCGGTGACATCAAGAGAGGCGATATCGGTTCGACTTCCACAGCCTATGCGGTAGGACATATCGGTAAAGTTACGGTAGGAAGCAAGACATATACCCCTATTGATGAAGATTTTGTAACTGTTAATCCATACCTTGGAAGTGACGGAATCAAGCCTTTTATAGATGTATGCAAAGAGAATGACAAGGGTATTTTTGTACTTGTTAAGACTTCTAATCCATCAAGCGGAGAATTTCAGGACCGACTTGTAGACGGAAGACCACTTTATGAACTTGTGGGCGAACAGGTTGATAAATGGGGACAGGAATGTATGGGAGATTCATACAGTAATGTGGGTGCCGTTGTAGGTGCTACATATCCTGAACAGGGTAAAATACTTAGAAAACTCATGCCAAAGACATTTATTCTTGTACCGGGTTACGGTGCACAGGGCGGCAAAGGCAAAGACCTTGTAGATTATTTTAACGAGGACGGCCTTGGTGCAATTGTAAACAGCTCAAGAGGTATTATCTGTGCATATAAGCAGGAAAAATACGCTTCTTTCGGCAGCCTTAATTACGCAGATGCGTCAAGACAGGCAACACTTGATATGATAGAAGATATCAATACAGCAAGAGGTTAATGATATGAAATTTGAAGAAAACGCAAAGGTTATCAGCCAGAAAAAAATAGCTGACGGCATATTTGATATGTGGATTATGACAAGCAATATTGCAGAAAAGGCAGTACCGGGCCAGTTCATTTCCGTGTATACCAAGGATGCGTCAAAGCTGCTTCCAAGACCTATAAGTATCTGTGAGACAGAAGGCCGGAAACTTAGAATAGTATATAGGGTTGTAGGTGGCGGAACCACGGAATTTTCTACATATAAAGAAGGAGAGTCCATACACATCCTCGGACCTATAGGTAATGGTTTTCCTATTAAAGAGGGTAGAAAAGCCATTCTTATCGGTGGAGGGATAGGAATTCCTCCAATGCTTGAACTTGCAAGGAGAATGGGCGGTGAACCTGAGATTGTCGTAGGTTACAGAAACAGTGACACTTTCCTTACGGATGACCTTAAAGCATACGGTAATCTTACGATTGCAAGTGATGACGGAAGTATCGGAACCAAGGGAACCGTTATAGACGCAATCAGGGAAAACGGTATCAAGGGCGATATTATTTATGCCTGCGGACCTACACCTATGCTTCGTGGCATAAAGGCTTATGCCGAGGAAAATAATATCGAAGCATATATTTCCCTTGAAGAAAAAATGGCATGTGGAGTCGGCGCGTGTCTTGCCTGTGTATGTAAGACAACAGGAATTGACGACCACTCTAAAGTCCACAATGCCAGAGTATGCAAGGATGGTCCTGTATTTAATGCCAAGGAGGTTGATCTTTAATGAATACTAAAATTAATCTTGCCGGTGTAGAACTTAAGAATCCGGTAATGACAGCCTCAGGAACCTTCGGTTCAGGAATGGAATACAGCGAATTTGTTGACCTTAACAAATTAGGAGCCGTTGTAACAAAGGGCGTTGCAAACGTGCCTTGGCCCGGCAATCCTACACCACGAATTGCTGAGACTTACGGTGGAATGATTAACGCAATCGGGCTTCAGAATCCGGGTATAGATGTATTTTGTGAGAGAGATATTCCTTTCCTCAAAAAATACGATACCAAAATAATTGTGAATGTCTGCGGTAAATCCGAAAGAGATTATGTTGAGGTTGTGGAAAGACTTGCAGGTGAACCTGTGGATATGCTTGAAATCAACATTTCCTGCCCAAATGTCAAAGAAGGTGGAATTGCTTTCGGACAAAATGCATCCAATATTGAGCACATTACAAAAGCAATAAAAAATGTTGCAAAACAGCCCGTAATTATGAAGTTAAGTCCTAATGTAACGGACATTACCGAAATGGCCAAAGCAGCAGAAGCCGGCGGAGCGGATGTGCTTTCACTTATAAACACTATTACAGGAATGAAAATAGACATTAACAGACAGACTTTTGCGGTTGCCAATAAGACCGGAGGCCTTTCAGGACCTGCAGTTAAACCTGTTGCGGTAAGAATGGTATATCAGGTAGCCAATGCGGTTAAAATACCTATTATCGGTATGGGCGGAATCGCCACGGCAGAGGATGCACTTGAATTTATTCTTGCAGGTGCCACCGCAGTATCCATAGGAACAGCCAATTTCCATAACCCTCGTACAACACTTGAGGTTATTGAAGGTATTGAAAAATATATGGTAAATAAAGGCGTTTCTGATATTAATGATTTAATCGGAATAGTAAAATAAAGAAAACCGCTGTAGGCATAATATAGTCAGATGATGCTTACAGCGGTATTTTATGTGTATTAGTTATTGCAGCCTGTCATTATTTCAGGGTATCTGCTTAAAAGGGTATTGACAATGGAATCAATGCCTTTTTTGGAAACATGTCGTATCTTATATAATTTTTTAGTATCCGTTACGATACATAAAGGATGATACATTATGGTGTTGCCTTTTTTATGGTAGACTTCGTTATAATCGTATACCCATGTTATATTTTCAAGCGGAATAATATCAGTATCGGTTTTGGTAATGATTATCAGAAACGTATCGGTAATAAATACATTCTTACGTCCTACAGCCACCGCCGTATCGTATTCGGTAACGGCAATCGCAAATAATGTTTTGTAATCTCCGTATTTTCTCAAAGCCTTTACAGGCGATGAGTAATTAGGATTAATTGCAGCTATAATAAGCAATACTAAGAAAATAAGAGATATAAGCGCAATTATCATAAATCCGATTATCATAAACCGGGAGTAGTTGGTATTGTAAGCGTATGAATTTATGAATAAATCACAGCTTACGGATTTGAGTCCATCCTCGGTAAAATTAACCATTTCTGAAATATTTCTCACCAGGGCATCGTAAATCGGTTCGGAATGCTGCAATTTTGCAGAAAATGTTGCACCATCAATTATTGCAGGAGTACCTTTATCGGTTGAGCCTGTTGGATATATGATGTAGTAGCAGATTCCATTATAGAAGGTATAGTATATACCTGCTTTTTTCTTGCTGCCTTTTACATAATCATATCCCGTGTAGTACATTTTATCTATTGTACACTTTATGTATTCTTCGCCGTTCTCGTATAAGGAATCAATTGCATCCAACGAATCCACAGTATGGGGTGTCAGAGCCTTTTTAAAAGGATTGCTTATTATAAAAACAACTGATACAATAATCATAATTAACGGAAAAACAAGCCGTGGCAGGTGCTGCCGGCGTATAATCTGTATTAAATCTGAGTGTTGCATAATTTTTTCACCTTATAAATCTGTTAAAAACAGTATAGATTATAAGGACGGATTAATCAAGTATGGAGGTTTTATGAAAGCATATTCTTTTTTTGCAAAAGTTTATGATGTATTTATGAATGACATTCCTTATGTGGACTGGCTTGACGGGATAGAGGCATATATGGAGAGCAGGAATATACAATGTCACAGAGTTCTTGAGCTTGGCTGCGGTACGGGACGGTTTACGGCACTTCTGGCAGCAGACGGCTATGAAGTTACCGGGCTTGATTTGTCACAAGCAATGATTAAGGTTGCGAAGAAAAAGCCTTTCGGAAAAAGAATTTCTTACGTCTGTTCGGACATGCGAAATTTTAACCTTGGAAAAAAATTTGATGTTGTAATAAGCGTATGTGATTCCATGAATTATCTTTTAAATAATGATGATATGTATAATACGTTTCTAAGTGTTGGAAAACATCTTGAAAAAGGCGGCATTTTTATTTTTGACCTGAAAACGGAAACTTTTTATGAAAAGCTTGGAGAAAATATTTATTCGGATGAAAGGAATTTCGGACGATATTATTGGGAAAACGAATTTGATAAAGAGACGGGAGATAACTTTTATTACCTTAGTTTTTTTATTAAAAGCATGGGAAAATATAAGCTCTACGAGGAAGAACACACACAGCATGTTTTTACCGGCACCGATATAAGGGAGTGCGCGGCAAAGGCAGGATTTACGGTAAAGGACGCTTTATCGGAGGACATTAACTCGCCCATTGATTTTTCAAGGGACAGGGTTTACTATGTTTTACAGTACAATTAAGGATGGTATGAAATATGGAAGATTATTTAGTAAGAGCAATCGCAGCTAACGGCCAGGTCAGGGCGTTTGCCGCATATACAAAAAATACAGTTGAGGCCGCAAGACAGGCACACAACACAAGTCCTGTCGTAACGGCGGGACTTGGCAGACTTCTTACAGCGGGAGCAATGATGGGAAGCATGATGAAGGGCGACAGGGATGTCCTTACAATTAAAGCAGAGGGCAGCGGCCCTGTGGGACATTACCTTGTTACTGCCGATTCAAAAGGCAATGTCAAGGGCTACGCAGCCAACCCTAATGTAATACTTCCTGCCAATGCCGCAGGCAAACTTGATGTTGGCGGTTCCCTCGGAGTGGGACTTCTTACAGTCATCAAAGACCTGGGACTTAAAGAGCCATATACCGGCACCTGCGAGCTTATCAGTGGGGAAATCGCAGAGGATTTAACTTATTATTTTGCCTCAAGTGAGCAGACACCGTCCTCCGTAGGCCTTGGTGTCCTTATGACAAAAGACAATACCGTCAATGTTGCGGGCGGTTTTATTATCCAGCTTATGCCTGACGCAACGGAGGAGACCATATCAATTGTCGAAGAGAAAATTTCCACAATAAAATCCGTCACTTCAATGCTTGAGAACGGACTTGACCCGGAGGGCATAATTAATCTTATTCTCGGCGGACTTGACCCTGAGATTCTTGATAAAATGCCTGTCAGGTTCCATTGCAACTGTTCTAAGGAGCGTGTATCAAAAGCACTCATCGCAATCGGCAGAAAAGAGCTTGACAACATTATTGCGGACAATGAGCCTATAGAGGTTAAATGCCATTTCTGCAACAAGGCATACAATTTTACAGTGGATGAGCTAAAGAAATTAGTTTGACTTATAGTTCCTTGTGTGTTAGATTTATAGTGTCGTTTTATAAGACAACTTTTATAATTTTTGGAGGTATCACGATGAACAAGGGTACAGTAAAGTGGTTCAATGACCAGAAAGGGTTTGGATTTATTTCTGATGAGAATGGCAAGGATGTTTTCGTTCATTTCTCAGGAATCGTTATGGATGGTCATAAGAAGCTCGAAGAAGGCCAGAAGGTTGAATTTGAAGTAGCCGATGGAGCTAAGGGACCACAGGCAGTTAATGTTAAAGTTATTTAATTAACTGCAGCACATAAGATAATCAACAAGTTTACAGTGTGCCTTTTTCAATTATATATATTTATATTTTGTCAAAAAGTATATTGTCATTCAAGTAGGATTATGATTAGCCCTGTCAGATTGGCAGGGCTTTTACATTGTTAAGGAGATATTTTTTTATGCAGAATGAGACATTAGAATCGGTAACCCAGGCAATTTCATACGAAGGATACGATATGACTGCCAAGGTCCCAAATGGTAAAATTGCAGCAGGTATCATAGGACTTGTCGTGATTCTTGCTTTTGTTATAGCAACGATTATTTTAATTAGGAAGAAACAGAAGGGTAATGGCTTTGGCATACTCGGAGGTGTGATCACCTACATTTCATTTAATTATTTTGCTCCTTCCTTGCTCATTAATCTTATCTTTGTATATTCGCCATTTAAGAAGTATGCAGATTCCGCCAATAAAGTAATTGTGTCCACGGCGGCTTTTATTATCGTATATACATTGTCGACGGCTTTTCTTGCGGTTCTGGGCAGGATGCTTGCCAACAAGGTTTTCGCCTACAGGCTTAAAAGCTTCGGAGAGGGCTTCTCTTTCGGACAGGGTATTGCCTACACACAGGCAGTATTCACAATGTCCTCACTTTTCCAGCTTGTGTCGCCTATGATAATTATTAACAGAAGCGGACTTGAGACACTTGTCAGTGGCGCCAAAGACCAGGAGGCAGCTACCAAAATGTTAGACAGTGCAATGGAACTTATCGGCTATAAGACATCCGCCATTGTAATGCTCACTATTGTCGCAGTTCTTTTTGTCATATACCAGTTAGCAATAACCATTCCTATGTATGCTGCATATCAGAAAAAAATCCACAAGGGTTATTATGGAATGGTACTTGGCAGCTATATAGTCATTGAAGCAATCCAGTACATGGCAGAGCGTAAAGTTATTAACGTTATCGTCCAGCTTATAGCAACTGCAGTTGTTGTTGCTGCAATCACTTATGTGTGCATCAGAATTTACAACAAGTGCTACAAAGACGAGGAACGTGACCTTGACAAAGAGAAAGAAGACAAAATCAAGAAGATGACAACAGCCAAGAAGATTCCGCGTTTTGAGAACCTCAGTAATCTGTAATTTACGGGAAGATAAGACGCCGCCTGCCTCAAAGTTGGAAAATGGCTTGGAAGGGAGAATAACGCATTACTCATTTATATATTAAATTCAGTAATAGGTAATATTGCACAAAATATATAGCAAAATTCATAAGATTTTCTACTATGAGTTTTTACCTTAATTGTGTACAATATAGGTAGGAGATTAAAAATATTCTCTATCTTTGAGACGTAGTTCAGGAGCGTCTGGCTAAAAATAACCTGACAATATTGCGAGGGGTTTCTCGATGTCACCTGGCTAATAAAAAATCGAAAAATTGTTTTGTATCTAATAGGAAGCAGTAATGCTTCCTATTTTGCTAGGAGATAAAATGTCGGATATACAATACTGTTATATAACGGAACAATATTATATTGATAATCCAACGTTGATAAAAATTTTAGACATTGCTGATTCGTCGAAATATAATATTCGTACTCATATATGCTTAAATATTCAATTTAATAATAATTCTGTTCTTATCCCATTAAGAAAAAACCTAGGTGAACCAAATAGAAAATTTGGTAAAATAGGATTCTCTGTTCCAAGTCTGAGTAAACCAAAAGCAGGGTTGGATTATCGTTACATAATGATAATAAATAATATAAATTATATCAGATTTGATATTCCCAAAATAAGTAATAGCCAAATAAAAATAATAGAAAACAATTATGAAACTATTGAAAAAGAGGCAATAGAATATATAGAATCCTATATTCGAGTAGCAAATAAAGGACGTGTTGACAGAACTGCAAGATTCAGAGAATCAAGTTTAATTAATTTTCATAGGGAGCTGAATATAGTAGATGCTAACAATAACTGTTAGTCACGTAAGGACAAAACTGTAATTCGCGAAATTGATTGAAATTAGTAATAAAAGTACAGCAGGCAGGCGGTCTTATGATGAGCCTGCCTGCTTTTTTTGTGAATCCTCTACCCAAAAGACGGAAAACCGGAAAAAAGGGTAGAGAATCCCGGTTTCTCCCTTAGTCAACCTTTACAAGGTCCTCGTAAGGAACTTTTTCTTTTAATTCACCTGCTTCCATGAGGATATCTTCAAGAAGCTCAAAGGATTCCCTGGTAAAGACGGTGTCTTTTTTCCAAGTGTCCTGGGATTTGTATCTTTCAACTATTGTGGTAATGGTGTCAATGTCCGTGTCCTCGAATTGAGGGGCTATGACCTTGGCAATTTCAGCAGAAGAATGAGAATTGACGTAGTCAAGACCCTTCTGGATGGCAGAAGTGAAATCCTTGATTATTTCAGGATTTTTCTCAATGTAGCTCTTTTTAGCGGAGTAGGCGGTGTAAGGAACGTAACCGCTGTCAACGCCAAGGGAAGCAACTACATAACCTTTGCCCTCTTTCTCAAGAGAAGTGGCACCCGGTTCAAATTCAACGGTAAAGTCATACTCTGTATTGCCGGAAAAAGCACCTGCGGTCAGACCGAAGTCAACACTCTGGTCGATTGAGAGGTCGGAGGCAGGGTCAATATTGTTGGCTTTCAGGATATATTCAAGCACCATCTGAGGCATGCCGCCCTTTCTGCCGCCGAGGACATTTTTGCCCTTAACCATATCCCATGAGAAGTTATCAATTTTTTCCCTGGCAACGAGGAAGTTACCGGCACGCTGGGTAAGTCCGGCGAAATTAACGGCATAATCCTTAGAACCCTCCGCATAAGCATAAATTGTGGATTCTGAACCCATAAAACCAATATCGGCATTGCCGGATATAAGGGCAGTCATTGTTTTGTCGGCACCGAAACCTGTTTCAAGAACGAGGTCTATGCCCGCATCCTTGAAATATCCCATTTCTATTGCAACGTATTGAGGAGCATAAAAAATAGAGTGGGCAACCTCATTGAGAACAACCTTTTTCATGCCGTTGTCTTTTTTGCCACACCCGGCCTGACAGATTGCAATCAAAATAAAAGCCAGAATAAAACAACAAAGTCTTTTTTTCATAATTTACCTCTTAAAAATATCTGTAATCTAAATATATTCCCAAATAAATAAAATGTGATAGAATGAAAGCATGAGCGAATTAATGTATTTAAAAAATTGCAGCTATGAGACAATCGGTGATAAAGACAGCCAGACAGTCTGTTATTTTTTTATGGCGGAAAGAATTAATATAGAGCCTGTTGAAGGAGTGAGGCTCGTCATGATATATCCGTATGACTGGAATTACTGTATGACACCGTGGAAATATCACGATAAAAATATGGGGAAAACAGGGGGCGGAGAAGAATTTTTATCATGGTTTATAAGTGAAATTTATGATGAAAAATATCAGAGACAGTATATCGGAGGTTATTCCCTCGGAGGACTTTTTGCGCTTTTTGCGGCATGTGAAAAAGAATTGTTTGACGGGGTGATGAGCGTTTCGGGGTCGCTATGGTATCCCGGTGCTTTGGAATATTTTAACGAAAAATCCATTGGCAAAAGAATCGGCAAAATTTATATGTCCCTTGGAGATAAGGAATCCCTTACAAAAAATGCGGAGCGGGAAAAAGTCGGATTTAACACGGAGAAATTGGCAGAAGTATTTGGCAGGACCAAAGAAGTGTTTTTTGAATATAACAGAGGTGGACATTTTACGGACATTAGCGAAAGAATAGCAAAATCAATATTGACAGAAATAAGTTAAAGTGTGAAAATACAAGGGTTAGAGGAAGGAAAGATTAAAATGGAATTCAAACGTGCAGAAAGATTAAATCATTTCCAGACAGGAATATTTGCTGCCCTGGATGAGAAGAAAAGCGAATTAATCAAGGCAGGAAGAAAGGTTTATAACCTCTCAGTGGGTACACCGGATTTCAGGCCGCCTGAACATGTAATGAAGGCTGTGGCTGAATCAGTCAATAATGCTGAGGATTATAAGTATTCCCTTGTGGATTCGGAAGAAATGCTTAACGCTGTGGTTGATTATTATGCGGACAGATATAACACTGTCATAAAGGCAGATGAGATTACGGCAGTAAGAGGAACACAGGAAGGTATGGCACATCTTGGAATGGCAATACTTAATCCGGGAGACGTTGTTCTTTTACCTGACCCGGGCTATCCTGTATTTGAAGCAGGTTCGTATCTTGGAGGCGCAGAGGTGTATTATTATCCTCTCCTTAGGGAAAATAATTTTTTACCTGTGATAGAAGATATTCCGGAAGACGTTCTTAATAAGACAAAATACATTGTTTTGTCATATCCGTCCAATCCTGTGGGAGCTTCGGCACCTAAAGAAATGTATATCAGGATGATTGAATATGCAAAGAAATATAATTTTGCAATTATTAATGATAATGCGTATTCGGATATTATTTTTGACGGCAGGGAAGGTTTTTCATTTTTATCATTGCCGGGAGCAAAAGATGTGGGAGTTGAGTTTTTCTCACTTTCAAAATCTTATAACGTAACCGGTTTAAGAATTTCATTCTGTATTGGTAATAAGTCAATTATTGATGCGTTTAAGCTGCTTAGAAGCCAGTATGATTTTGGTATGTCATATCCGGCACAGAAGGCGGCAATCGCGGCCTTAAGAGGACCGAGAGACAGCGTCAAGGCACAGTGTGCAGAGTATCAGAGAAGAAGGGATGCACTTCTTAACGGACTTAGAAAATACGGATGGAACGTACCTGATTCACACGGAACAATGTTTGTATGGCTTCCTGTACCGGAAGGTTATACATCGGCTTCATTTACCGAGGCACTTATGGACAAGGCCGGAGTAATAGGAACACCGGGAACGGCATTTGGACCGCTTGGAGAAGGCTACATAAGATTTGCTCTGACAAAAAGTGCCGAAGAATTGGCAGTAATTGCCGATGTAATCGGTCAGTCCGGAGTACTTTCATAATTGAATTTAAGGTTTTGGGAAGAAAATACATAGTATTAGCAGGAGAGAATCCGGTGTGAGTCCGGAGCTACAGCCATAACTGTAAGAGCATTTTTGCTTAAGCCAGATCGCTCGTCCCACAAATCAGAAAGACCAGACTTTTGGGCAGGGAAAAGTTATAGTCATTATAATGGGATTATGCCCGTATTCTAACTATGCCTGCGATTTCTGCAGGCATTTTTTTATTAAAGAACGGAGGAAAGACATGAAAAAAATAATTTCGGCAATTGCAGCATTTGCAGTTGTATTAAGCAGTCTTGTTGTAAGTCCATTTGCAGCAGACGAAAAAACAGTATCTTTAAGAATTGAAGGAAAAAGTGAAACATATTTCTACGGTGATGTAACAACAAACGCATCTACAGTTGCAGAGCTTATGAATGAGGTTGACGCAGCTAATGATAATCTTACAATAACTAATCCAACAGGAACTTATATTACAGCCATAAACGGTGATGTGGCAGGTTCAGTTGCACCTAAGTACTGGGATGGCTGGAGTGATATAATTAACGGCGTTGCACCAAGCGTGGGTATTGGAGAACAGCAGATAAAAGATGGCGATGTAATTGTATTTTATTATGCAGATGAATTTGGTTCTCATGGATTTGCAAGGCCTGCAGCAGACCTTTCAAAGCTTGGCGACAGAGAAATAACTTTTACATCAGATGCATACGCTGAAGATTTCAGTCTTATAACTGTACCTGTTGAAGGTGCCAAAGTTACATGGGACGGTAAGGAATATGTAACAGATGCTGATGGCAAGATCGTTATTGACAAAGCTGATTTTACAGTAGGTGATCATTCTGTAGGAATTTCCAAAGTTGCTGAAGACGGAGTACCACTTGTATTAAGATTTGCATCAGATTACAAAATAGCAGTTACAGCCGATATGGTTAAAGCAGAAGCACCTGCAGTAACAGAACCGGAGACAAAGCCGGCAAAGCCGGCAGAGGATGTTCCATCAGGAGATACAGGGTATGTTTATTTTGTGGTAGCTGCAATTGTCGCAGCAGCAGGAATCGCAGCAGTAAGTAAGAAAAGAGCATATGAAAAATAAAGTCATTGTATTTTTAACAGTAATCGTACTTATATTTACGGGAGTCACAGGCGTTAAAGCAGATACTCCCGATATAGACGATTGCATTAACAAAACACTTGAATATGAATACAAAGAGGCCGCCGTTACAGATGCACAGTCATTTGTAAATGACGGCCTTATGGCTGTTGCAGGGATAAGTCCCTGCGAATGGTGGGTTATTAATATTAAAGCATTATATCCGGAAACAGATTTTTCGGAGTACGTTAAGGCAGTAGAAAAATACCTTGACGAGGCGGAGGATATCAAGCCTACAGACTATGAAAGAATTGCACTTGCATTTTATATATTGGGAGAAAAAGATGATTTTATAAGAGAGGTAATTAAAGAACAGACGGGCAAAATGGGCATCATGAGTGTAATTTACGGACTTATGCCGGCAGCTTACGGCGGATATGATGCGGATTATATTGCCGACAGTCTTTTGAAATTTCAGCTTCCAGACGGAAGTTTTTCCGTAAATCAAAAAGCGGGTGACGTTGATGTGACGGCGATGGCTTTGCAGGCAATGGCACCTTTGAGGGGAAAGTATGAGGAGAAAATTAATAAGGCACTGGAATATCTTAACAATAATATGACCGAAAACGGCGGTTACAAGTCCATGGGGACAGAAAATTCTGAAAGCCTCGCCCAGGTAATTATGGCAAAAACAGCATTAAAAGATACAGAGAATATGGATATTCTTATCAACGAGCTTATTACTTACCAGAATGAGGACGGAGGATTCTGCCATATAAAAGGCGGAAAAAGCAATAGCATAGCCACATACCAGTGTATGTCTGCACTAATTTCCTACAAAAACGGATTTGTATATGATAAAACCAACCTGACAGAAACCGGGAAAGACGATACTACGGTAAATACCATAAAATGGCAGGGAAAATACATTAAATACATTGTGCTTTCGGCACTTGGCATTGGATATGCGGTATTTCTTGTTGTTTTTTTCATAAGAAAGAAAAAGAAAAAGTCAGTATTCATGACTTTTACCATTGTGTTTGTGGGACTTGCGGTATATTTTTCCCTGTCCGATTTTAAGACAAAGGACGAGTACTACGATGTTAAAACATCGGGAGAAGTTGTGACATACCTTGAGATAACAGGTCATGGCGGAGAAGTTATTTTAAGTGAAAAAGAAATAGACATCAAAGAGGGAGACAGCACTTTTGACCAGCTTTTAACGGCTTCAATGATATATGAGATTCCGGTTGACTACAACGGAAGCAAAGTGTTTTCTTCGATTTATGTAAAAGCAATCGCAGGAATGGCAGAGTTTGATTACGGAAATATGTCGGGCTGGACTTATTCGGTAAACGGTGAATTTCCCAATGTGTCCTGCTCGGCTTACAAACTGTCGGAGGGAGATTATGTCAGATGGATTTACACGGATGACGGAAAGGTGGGGCAATGAGAAAATTTGAAAATTTCAACCCATACGTTCTGCTGGTATTTTTTATGTGCAATCTATTACCTGCAATGTTTTTAATGGAAATTAAACTTAATCTTCTGCTTCTTATATCCGGGATAATTTATATATGGGTTTTAAAAGGCAAGGCAGACTTTAAAATACTCAGAAATTCTTTTGTCATAACGATTCTTATTACTTTTGTAAATATGCTTGTGTCACATAACGGTAGCCATGTGTTTTTTTATATTAATAACAGGGCAGTTACTTATGAATCCATGCGCTACGGAATGACAACGGGACTTATGCTTTCCGGTGCCTTTGTGTGGTTTAGCTGTATGGATATTGTTATTACAGGGGAAAAAATACAATATATCTTTAGAAAAATGCCGAAAGCAGGCATTATTTTTTCAATGATTCTGAGATTCCTTCCCATGTATATGCGAAAATACGAAAGAATGAAAATGATCAACGACATTAATAACAAAAGCGGCAGAAACAGTAAAGATAATGCAGTTTTTGTTTTTTCGGGAGTGACAAGTTATGCAATGGAAAGCAGCATGGAGACAGCCGATATAATGGAAAGCAATGGTTTTACACAATCGTCACAGATATTCTGCGGCAGCTACAGTTTCAGGCTCAGGGATTGTATTATGCTTATAATAACCATTCTTATGGCTACGGGTGGATTATTGCTGCCTGGGGCAAGGCTTGTTTTTATGGCATTTATGTCTTTTATTCCGATTTTTTACAGGGGAAAGGAGAATGTTAAATTATGGATATACAATATGAAAAGATAGTCGAAAAGGGTAATTTTATATTAGTATGTGGTATGACCGGCAGCGGCAAAACCACATTTTTGAAGAAGTTAAAAGAATATTTTAAAGATAATGCCATGATGGTAATGCAAAATCCCGATAACCAGATAATTATGGACAGCGTATATGGGGAGCTTGCCGTAAATTTATCGGGAAAAGGGCTTAAAGATGATTTTATTAAAAGAAGAATTGCGGAAACAGCTTCATTTTTTTCACTCAGCCACATGTTTGACAAAAGAACCGATTCACTCTCAGGTGGGGAAAAACAGATTTTGAATCTTGCTTCCGTAATTGCCTGCGATAAAGATGTACTTTTGCTTGACGAGCCTGCTTCCATGCTTGATCCGGTGATGGCCGGAAGGCTTCTTGACAGGGTTAAAAAGATTAATAAGGAATTTTTTAAAACAGTGATTATTACAGAGCACAGGACGGACGAACTCTTTTATTATGCGGATAAAATAATTCTCCTTGATAAGTGTGAGATTGTCTATGCCGGAAAGCCTGATGAAACAGCAGTATATATGGCGGAAAACGGTTATGGTTATCTGCTTCCCACGGTTGCAAGGATATTTGCGGATAAAAGACCTGTACCGCTTAGTCTGGCAGAGGGGCATAAATATATAAAACAGAGAAATACTATCCACAAAGAACAGGATTCCGTTAATAATAAAAAAGAAATTGCGGCAGAACTTAAAAATGTGTCATTCGGATATACAAAAGAGAACGGTTTTGTAATCGAAGATTTTTCCATGAAACTGTACAAAGGAAAATGTCATTTTATCGTAGGTGAAAACGGCAGCGGTAAAACAACGGTTGCAAAGCTGCTTTCAGGCTATATTAAGCCTTATTCGGGAAAAATAAAGACCTACGGCAACAGTATCGGTATTCTTTCACAGGATGTTACAGACCATTTTACAAATGATGAATATGACGGTAGAAACCCTTACGATTTAAGCGGAGGTGAAAAACAACTTCTTGCCCTGTCTCTTGTGTTAAAAAATAATCCTGACATAATAATTCTTGATGAGCCGACTAAAGGCGTAGATAACAGAGAAAAAGCTAATTTGATTAATACTATTAATGAATTAAAAAAACAACAAAAAACCATTCTTGTAATTTCCCATGACATTTCTTTTATGGCAGATGCGGCAGATTATGTGTGTATGATTTCAGACAGGCAGCCGGTGTATTCAGGCAATGTAAGGGAGTTTTGTCTTGAAAATGTATTTTACACAACTCCTGTATGCAGGATGTGGAAAGGAATTTCAGAGGATGTGGTTACGGAGAAAGAGGCGGAAGAATGGAACAGGTAAAGACAGGTGCTTTTATTTTTGCAACAGCAGTTGTTATTTTCTGCTTTGTATTTTTCTATATTCTCGAAAAAAAGAATACTTCAGTGAGAAAAATCATGCTTATAACGGTGCTTACAACCATGTCGATTGCAGGACGTTTCATATTCGCACCTTTTCCCGGATTTAAGCCGGTGACAGCGGTTGTGATAATTGCCGGAATGTATCTTGGAATAGAGGCAGGTTTTTACTGTGGGGCGCTTACCGCACTTGTTACTAATTTTTACTTCGGACAGGGAATGTATACTCCTTTCCAGATGTTGACATGGGGATTAATCGGGATTATATCCGCCCTTATTGGGGGACTATTAAGAAAAAACAAAGCCGTTCTCATGATTTACGGTGTGTTTGCCGGTGTGATTTTTTCGCTTTTAATGGACATTTATACGGTTATATGGACCTTTGGGACGTTTAGATGGAGTTATTATCTGATTACGATAAGTACGTCACTGACATTTACGATAATTTATGCGGTTTCCAACGTAATATTTTTACTGGCACTTGCGGTTCCTCTTGGGAAGAAAATAGAGCATGCTTATAAAAAAAGGGTGTGAAAATCTTTTAATACCACTTGTTACAAAACCCTTACTATGGTACAATTTAGCTTAATCGGGTGTTTGGGATACCTGATTTGTTATAATTTTAGGAGTTTATTGTAATGAAAAAACATTTATTTATAGATATTATATGTGCAGGCGCAGTTGCCGCAACAGTTTTAACAGGATGTGGCAAGAGCAATTCATTGTCATGTCAGGCAGGAATGAGCAAAATTGAGACCTGCGATTACCAGGGAGCTATAGAATCATTTAATGAGATTATAAGTAAGGACAGCAGTAACAGGGACGCTTACAGGGGACTTGGAATTGCTTATTATAAGCTTGGGGACATTAAAACGGCCGAGGAGCAGTTTGATACCGTGATTACCAAATCAGGTAGCAGATATGACAGTATTTGTCTTGATGCAATGAAATATTATGCGGAATGTCTCACAAAAAGCGGCGAATACGATAAAGCAATAGAGTATTATACAACACTTATTGATGAATGCGACAAGGCTGATAAGGCAGATTTATATTATTTAAGAGGTTGTGCATATGTCCATACGGGCAATGAGAATAATGCGGCACTTGATTTTGAAGAAGCTATTTCTCTCAGTGACAACAGTTATTCCTTATATTGTAATATGTATAACGAATTTATGGCATCGGGTTATAAGGACAGGGCTGAATCTTACCTTAGAAGACTTATTTCAAGTAAAGATGCGGATGATTTTCTTATAGGCAAGACATATTATCTTTTCGGGGACTACACACAGGCAGAACAGTTCCTTAAGAAGGCCATAGACGCAGGTGAGAAGGATGCAGCTTTTTACCTTGCACTTACTTATGAAGCACAGGAAAGATATTCGGAAGCGGAAGACCTTTATATGGATTGTATCAATAAAGATACGTCTAACAGCGAAGCATATAACCAGTACGGGGCATATCTTATCAAGAGATTTAAGTATACCGAGGCTCTGGAATATATAAGTAAAGGTCTTGAGTCAGCTAAAGGAGAAACTAAGAAAGCACTGCTTTACAATCAGGCAATATGCTACGAATATCTCGGAGATTTCAGCAAGGCACTGGATTTGTTTGAAAGCTATGTAAAGGATTACAGTGATGATACAAAGGCTTTGAGAGAATACACGTTTTTGAAGTCCAGGGTATCTTAACAGGAGATTTATATGATTGATAACAGAGAAGCGGAAGAAAGAGTTATTCTTGTAGCTGTAAGAAAATCAGACAGAGAAAATACCGAACAGTCCCTTGACGAGCTTTGCGAGCTTGCGTCAACTGCAGGTGCTGTAACGGTGGCAAGGGTAATACAGAATCTTGATAATTTCAATCCGGCCACTTATATCGGCAAGGGTAAGATAGATGAGATTAAAGAACTGATAATAGAATATGATGCAACAGGTATAATATGTGATGACGAACTTTCTCCGGCACAGATGAACAATCTCAGCGATGCCCTTGAAATTAAAGTTATGGACAGAACGCTTCTTATTCTCGATATTTTTGCAGCAAGGGCTAATACCAACGAGGGTAAGATTCAGGTTGAGCTTGCCCAGTTGAGATATCGTTCCTCAAGACTTTCGGGATTTGGAAACGCACTTTCAAGACTCGGCGGAGGTATCGGTACAAGAGGTCCCGGAGAGACAAAGCTTGAGATGGACAGGCGAATTATCCATGAGAGAATAGGACAGCTTAAGCATGAGCTTGAAGCGGTTGTAACCCACCGTGAGCTTACAAGAAGCCAGAGAAGCCGTTCCAATATTCCGGTGGTCGCTATAGTAGGATATACTAACGCAGGTAAGTCGACACTTCTTAATACATTAACGGGTGCGGGAATACTTGCGGAAAATAAGCTTTTTGCCACACTTGACCCTACAACGAGAGGGCTGGAGCTTGAAAGCGGGCAGCAGATTCTTCTCACGGATACAGTCGGATTTATAAGCAAACTTCCTCATCACCTTGTGGAAGCTTTTAAAAGCACACTTGAAGAAGCTGTATATGCAGATATAATTCTTCATGTCGTGGATGCTTCCAATCCTGCAATGGATTCCCAGATGCATGTTGTATATGATACCCTTGAGAAACTGGGAGCGGGCGATAAGCCTATAATAACGGCTTTTAACAAAATAGAAATTGCAGGCAATAAAGTTCTTAAAGATTTTAAGGCCGACAAGACCGTTAATATATCGGCTCTTCACGGTGACGGACTGACAGAACTTAAAGATACCATTGAAGAAGTTTTAAGAGAAAGCAAAATATATATAGAAAAGACATATTCTTATACGGAGGTTTCCAAGATATCCCTTATAAGAAAATACGGACAGCTTATAAGTGAGGAATATGTTGCGGAGGGAATAGAAGTCAAGGCTTATGTTCCTACGGAGATATATGATAAAGTAAAATAGTGCAGTAACAGGAGGAAATAATGAGCTACGCAGATAAAGTTTTTATAGACATGTGTAAGGATATCCTTGAAAACGGTGTAAGTACGGAGGGCGAAAAGGTAAGACCACACTGGGAGGACGGAACTCCTGCTTATACAATCAAAAAATTCGGTGTTGTAAACAGATATGATCTCAGCAAGGAATTTCCGCTTGTTACATTAAGAAAAACAGCGCTTAAGAGTGCAACAGACGAATTGTTATGGATATGGCAGAAAAAATCCAACAATATCCATGACCTTCACAGCCATATATGGGATTCATGGGCGGACGAGAACGGTTCAATCGGCAAAGCATACGGTTATCAGCTTGGTGTAAAGCACCGGTATAAAGAAGGCATGATGGATCAGGTAGACCGTGTTATATATGATTTAAAGAACAATCCTTTCAGCAGAAGGATAATGACTAATATATATGTGCACCAGGATTTACATGAGATGAATTTATATCCATGTGCCTACAGCATGACTTTTAACGTTACCCAGAAAAAAGGTGAAGACAAGCTTACGCTTAACGCAATTCTTAACCAGAGGTCACAGGACATTCTCACAGCCAATAACTGGAATGTTGCACAGTATGCGGTGCTTGTGCACATGCTGGCACAGGTATGTGATATGCAGGTGGGAGAACTTGTACATGTAATCGCAGATGCACACATATATGACAGACATATTCCTATTGTGGAGGAACTTATATCAAGAGAATGTTATGACGCACCGACGTTCCATCTTAATCCCGAGGTAAAAGATTTTTACAAGTTTACAAGGGATGACGTATCGGTAGATAATTATATAACCGGACCACAGGTTACCAATATACCTGTAGCTATATAGGAAAGGACATATTATGAATTTAATCGCAGCAGTAGACAAAAATTGGGCAATAGGATACAAAAATGAACTTCTTGTAAGAATTCCCGAAGATCAGAAATGGTTCAGGGAGACCACAACGGGCAAAGCCGTAATTATGGGACGCAAGACCCTTGAAAGTTTTCCTAATAAACGCCCTTTAAAGAACAGAACCAATATTGTAATAACAAAAGATATGAATTACAAGGTTGACGGAGCTATTGTGGTTCACAGTATAGAAGAAGCCGTTGAGGCGGCAAAAGATTTTGCCGATGAGGACGTATATGTAATCGGCGGTGCTTCCATATATAAGCAGATGCTTCCTCTTTGCGACGTAGCACACATTACTAAGATAGATTATGCTTATGACGCAGATTCGTACTTCCCTAATCTGGAAGATGAAGGATTTGTTATTACGGAATCCAGCGATGAAAGAACATATTTTGATCTTATATATGAATTTGTAAAATATGAAAGGAAAAATAATTAATGATAGACGAAAAAGTTGCAAAAAAATATAAAAAGAAAGTAGCATTAACAATAACCATAATGTCACTGATAGCGATAGCAAGTGTGGTAATTACAGTTATTTTAATTAAAAAAATGTAAAGATAAAGACGTTGCCGGCATAATATATACCATATGAAAAAGAGAGGTATATATTATGCTGATTGCTTTAGATGCAGGACATGGCGGAAGTGACCCGGGAGCGGTGTATAACGGAAGGCGTGAAAAAGACGACAACTTAAAGCTTGCCATGGCGGTTGGAGATATCCTTAAAAATGAAGGCATGGATGTTTTTTATACAAGAGATAACGACATATATGAAACACCATTTAAAAAGGCAACGGATGCCAATAATTCAGGAGCAGATTATTTTGTATCATTTCACAGAAATTCAGGAGAAAATCCCAACGCCGCAAGCGGAGTACAGGTACTGATTTACAATGAAGGCGGAGAGAAAGAACACCTCGCCGAAAATATACTGGATAATCTTACGGACCTGGGCTTTAAAGACCTGGGCGTTGCAGAAAGACCTAATCTTGTGGTGCTTAAACGTACCAATATGCCGGCAGTGCTTGTTGAAACAGGGTTTATCAACAACGATGATGATAATAAGAAGTTTGATGATGAATTTGACCGGATAGCGGCGGCGATAGCCGATGGAATAATAAAAACCATAGGTTCGGGCACAGCGTCGAAGGACAATAATGTACTGACTGCACCGGATGAAGGTAATATAAAAGACCCGTACGAGGGATTATATGAAAAAGACAGGGAAAGAAACAGATGCACCTGTGACAAATTATACCGTGTCCAGGTGGGGGCTTTCAGAAACCGTGACAATGCGGACAGACTTTTGGAACCATTGTTAGATATGGGATATCCCGCATTTATTATTTATCAGGATGACCTCTATAAAGTGCAGGTAGGTGCATACAAAAATCTTGATAATGCCGTGGATATGGAAAGAAAATTAAGAAAATTGAAATATAATACTTATATAACAACCTGATGTCGGCTGCAGAGGAGGAAATGCCCTTCTTCTGCAGTTTTTTTATGAATAAATGCTATTTTTTCGTAAATAGAATACTTTATTTCGCTAAAACGTATATTGATTAGTAAAATTTTCCGTGATACAATCAGAGCGTGCTTTGGTATTAATACCTTAAAAGTTAAAATTTTTAAAGGAGCAGACAAAATGAAAAAAGGATTATTTAAAAAAATTCTTGTAGCCATGATGTGTATTGCACTTACACTCGGTATGGCAGCATGTGGCAGCAAGAAAGTGAAGGTTGGCACAGGTGAGAACCAATCTTCAGAAGACACGGTAAAAGGCAGCAAGAGTGCGGATGACCTTGTCAAAGCAGTAGCGTCTAACAAAAAAGGTTTAGAAAACTTCACATTATCATTCGATGCAAAATTAGATGCTGATTTAGATTTAAAACAGGCTCTTGTTATGCAGGGAATGACTGAAGAAATGATTGAGTCAGCTATTAAAGAAGGCAAACTTAAAGAATCAGACCTTAAGTCATCAGCTAAGGCAGGCATAAACGGAACTCTTAAAATCTGTGATGAAGCAGGTTATGCAGAGGGAAAATCATACGCAGAAATTCCAAATGTTACTAAAGACAGCCAGGAACTCAAGACTTATCTTGTTAAAGAAGGCAACACAGCGTATGTCTATGAATATGATTTTGATGACGAAAAATGGATGAAGGAAGAGTCAGATACAAATCTTTCAGATGTGATTGCAAGCTTACGTAACGTAACAGCAATTACAGATTTTATCAAAACAGCAGATGTAGTTTCTGAAAAGAATGGTATCTACACAGTAGAAGCCAAGCTTGATTTTGACAAAATTCTTGGCGATAAGGAAGATGATATCAAGTCAGCTATCGAAAACAGCCTTTCAGGTTTAGGCAGTGTTTCAGAGGAAGATTTTGATTTATCAAAAATTATTGATTTATTAGAAGATGTGGCAATCACAGTAACAATTGACGGAGATAATGACACCATCACAGCCATTTCAATTGATTTAAAGAGCTGCATCGGCAAGATGCTTGAAGTATCTTCAACAGAAGATGTTAATGTTAAAGACTTATTAAGCATTAATGAAGCAAGCGTTACATTGGAATTCTCCGATTTCGGCAAGACTAAGGTTGAGCTTCCGGATGAAATTAAGGACGCAGACGATTCGGATGATAAGAAAGATGAAGAAGAGTCAACTCCTGACAAAGATGATGAAAAACCTTCAAAGGAAGATACAAAGAAGGATGACAAAAAGCCTTCAAAGGATACAAAGAAGGATGACAAAAAAGATGATTCAGACGTATCCGAAAAGAGCAAATATGAAATTAAGGATTACGATGGAAATGTAATCGGAAAAGTTAACCTTGTTGATGGATTTGAAGTATATGACAAGTATACTGACGAGAACTGCTTTGTCATGAAAACAGATGACACTTCTGTGTGGGTAACCCCATATGCAGAAGGATGGGTAAAGCACTGTATAGAAGGTGATGAATGGGAAGTCGATAAAAGCGAATACGAATATGACAAGATTGAAAAGTTAAAAGATACACTTGACACACCTAACGGTACAGTCGAGTTCTATAAAAGAACTTTCAAGGGAGTCAAGTCACCAGACGAAAATGCACAGTATAGTGCAACCATTAAAAAGGATAATGGATACTTCCTTTCGGTTACTTTATATAAGTCAGATTTAGAGAATATCGGAATGACTATCCAGGAACTTGCAGAGGCAATATTTGGTTAAGGTACATAACCGCAGAGTTATAGGGATGAAGTGTAGGAAACGTTTAATATAAAAACCGGGTCGGCGTAAAGCTGACCCGGTTTTCTTTGTGTGGAACATATTGCCGCGCAGGTGAGGACAGTAAATTACGGGTTTACTGTTTTTTTGTTAAGAATATATCCTGTTATTGAACCTACCAGTCCGCCGGTAATATGGGCCATTTGCGATACATTATCATTAACTGTAATTCCGTCATATATCTGCTGGCCTATATATATGGTGGCAACAAGAATAAATGTCAGAGGAATTTCACCATCTTTAAATCCGGTAAATGAAGCCAGAATAATGAAGGCAAAGACAATTCCGCTGGCTCCGCATAGTGCAATATTAGGGAAAAAGATATAGTTGATAATACCGGTAACCAGTGCCGTAATGATTATTATTTCAATTAATGTTCTGGATTTGTATTTTTCCTCTAATACCGGTCCTAATAATAAAAGATATGTCGCATTACCGATAAAATGCTCCCAGCCTGCATGCCCAAAAACATGTGTTATAAACCTTATATAGGTCAGAGGATTTAATAATGATGAGTGATATGTCATAAAAAATAATGCTGTGCTTCTACCCTTTGTAATTTCTCCCAGTAGTGTTGCCACAAAACATATAAAAATTAAACCTAATACTACCGGTGCATTAAATGTAATTCTGAATTTCTTTTTTATTGTTTTCATCTCCTTTTAAGACTAACTACCGGTATTATAACATGTATTCACACTTTTTCCTATACTGTAACTTTGCGTATTACCTTAGATTTGCCAGTCCTTTTTTTGGGACAGGTAAAAATGATAAAATATGAATAAATCAAGGGGCTGGTGGGAGCAACATCAATTTTATTATGGAGGTAACTATTATGAAGAAATTGTCAGTATTGTTATTAACGATTATTGCATGCTGCATGTTATGGGCATGTGGCAAAACAGCAACTTTTAATGAATCCGAAGAGGAGACAACAACACACAAAAAGAATAAGACTGAGTATTCTGCAACGTCAGAAGATGCTACAACGGCAGAAGATATAACTGAATCTTCTGAGAGACAGACATACAGCGATAGTGATTATAAGACAGGAATTACATTCGATAACATTTCCCGTAATCCAAAGGATTATGAGGGAAAACTTGTATATTTTACAGGAGAGGTTGTCCAGCTTATGGAAGGGGATGATGAGAACCAGATCCGCCTTGCCGTTGACGGAGACTACGATAAGATGATTCTTATAGGCTATGATCCAGAAATAACAACAAGCCGTATTCTTGAAGATGATAATATTGAAATTTATGGAATGTCAGTAGGCATTTTCCAGTATGAATCGGTTCTCGGACAGACCATATCAATTCCGGCTGTATATGTTGATAAGATTAATCTGATCAATGGCAATCAGATTACGCCCAATGAGCCCGTAAACCAACCCGCAAAACAGCCTGTAGAGAAACCTGCAGAACAGCCTGCAAAGCAGCCCGCAGAACAACCTGCACCACCAGCTACCAAACCTGCTGCCCAGCCGACAACTCCTGCCTCTAATGTATCGGCCGGCGAATCCAATGCACTAAGGAGTGCAAAAAGTTATCTGGATATGGGCGGTTTTTCAAAAGAAAGTCTCAAAGGTCAGCTTGAATATGAGGGATATGATGCAAATCAGATACAGTACGCCCTTGACAATTGCGGTGCCGACTGGAAGGAGCAGGCGCTTGAATCTGCTAAATCTTATCTGAGTGATGACATAGGATTTTCCAAATTAGGACTTATGGATCAGCTTGAATACGAAGAATTCACATCTGATGAAGTCCAGTATGCTATAGATAACTGTGGTGGCGACTGGATGGCACAGGCTGTCATTAAAGCGCAATCCTACATGGAATCGGTGCCAATGTCAAGAGATGAACTTATAAGCCAGCTTGAATATGAAAAGTTCACCCATGAAGAAGCTGTTCACGGAGTGGACGCGGTAGGGCTGTAAGCTGCAGGACGGGATGAGAGATTAGAGCATATTGGAGAATGGCGGGCTGGATATAGAATACAGAATACATACAAAAATTGCTTGTGAAAAAATACAATTATTGGTATAATATTCCTATAATGTTTACTAATGAGGAATTTTAGCTGATATACAGAATATAGCACCGGAGTATAATCTAGGGAGACATATTAAGATAAGATAACTAGATGCCACATGTACTCAGGTGCAGGTGGCATTTTTGATGTGAAAAAAATTGGAGGTAATGTTATGAATTATGTATTAGGATTGGATATTGGAATTGCATCAGTAGGATGGGCAGTAATTGATTTGGAAACACTTCAAGTTATAGAGTCATGTTCCAATATATTCACTGCGGCTGAGGCGGAAAACAATAAGGATAGACGGTCATTTAGACAGATGAGGCGTCTCAAAAGAAGGCTGAGAACCAGAATATCTGACTTTGCTAAAATGTGGAAGTTACTTGGATTTAGCATTCCTGGAGATATTGATAATATGCCATTGCTTCTTCGCGTAAAGGGTATCAGTGAAGAACTTAGTATGGATGAGATATATACAGTGTTACTTAATGAACTGAAACATAGAGGAATATCTTATCTTGAAGATTTTGGTGATAATGCAAATGATGGTACAGACTACTCAAAAAGTATAGCTATAAATCAAAAAGAGCTTGAAGAAAAATTTCCGTGTCAGATACAGTATGAAAGATATTGCAAATATGGTAACTATAGAGGACAGTTTGTAGCAGATATTAATGGAGAAAAAGTTACATTATGTAATGTGTTTACAACATCATCATATAGAAAAGAAATTACTTCAATATTGGATACTCAGAAAAAATTTCATTCTGAAATCACTGATAAGTTTATTGAAAATTATATGAAAATTTTTGATAGAAAACGTGAATATTATGTTGGACCCGGTAATGATAATTCAAGAACTGACTATGGTATATATACGACTAAGCTGAATGATGATGGTACATATAAAACGGATAAAAATTTGTTTGAGAAATTAATAGGAAAATGCTCTGTGTATAATGAAGAATTACGAGCAGCGGCGGCTTCATATACAGCACAAGAATTTAATGTGCTTAATGATCTTAATAATCTTATTGTGAATGGAAGAAAGCTTGAAGAAGATGAAAAACGTAAGATAGTAGATACTCTTAAAACAAGCGATTCTATTAATATGCGTAAAATCATTAAGAAAATAATTGGTGAGGATATAGAGACATTAGAGGGTGCAAGAATTGATAAGGATGAAAAAGAAATTTTCCATTGCTTTGAAATGTACAATAAACTTAGAAAAGAACTTAAAAAGATAGAGTACGATATCAATTTATTATCCAGAGACACTCTTGATGATATAGGACGGATACTTACTATTAATACAGAAAGAGATATGATTGTAAACTCATTATCAGAGTTGGGGTTGGACAATGATGTTGTGAATTGTCTTGCAGATGTTAGGAAGAAAAATGGTAAATTATTTTCTAAGTGGCATTCTTTTTCGCTAAAAATTATGCAGGAATTGATTCCAGCTATGTATGAACAGCCTAAGGAACAGATGCAATTATTAACTGAAATGGGTGTTTTTAAGAAAAAAGGTGATTTATTTAAGGATTGTCAATATATACCGGTAGATATTGCAAAAGATGATATATACAATCCGGTTGTTGTTAAATCAATTCATATTGCCATAAGAATAGTAAATGCAATAATCAAGAAATATGGTATGCCTGAAAAAGTAGTAGTTGAGATGCCAAGGGAGCGTAATACAGAGGAACAGAAAAAGAGAATCAAAGATACCCAGAAGAAGAACGAGAAAGAACTTGAAGAGATTACTAAAAAGATATATGCAGAGTATGAGCTTAGGATTGAAGATAAAGATTTTAGAAATCACAAAGGACTGGCTCTTAAATTAAAATTATGGAATGAACAGGGAGGCGTGTGCCCTTATTCAGGAAGAAAAATAGATATATTTGACTTGGTTAATCATCCGGATATGTTTGAAGTTGACCATATCATACCTTTATCTGTTTCACTTGTAGACAGTAGAATTAATAAAACATTAGTTTATAAGGTGGAAAATCAGGAAAAAAGAGTTAATACCCCATATATGTATCTTTCTAAAATTACAAGAGATTGGGGATGGGAAGAATACAAAAATTATATTCTTGGACTTAAAATAGAAAAGGCAAAAAAAGCTAATTATCTTTTTATGGAAGATATAACGAAGTATGATGTTTTAAAGAAATTTATAAATAGAAATCTCAATGATACAAGGTATGCTTCAAGAGTAATATTGAATACATTGCAGGATTTCTTTAGTTCAAAACAGACCGGAACGATTGTGAAAGTTATCAGAGGAAGTTTCACTCATCAGATGAGAGTAAATTTACATATTGAAAAAGACAGGGATGCCTTATAATAGTGTCCTTTGTACTTTTGAAATTCGTTATTACTTTTTCCATTAAGGAAGAGTTCAGGGAAATTGGGGTGATGAAGGCAATCGGTATAAAAAACAGAAAAATTCGAAGCCTTTATCTTGCAAAATATATTTTACTGGCAATAGCAGGCGGTATTGTCGGACTTGGAATCAGTATTCCTTTCGGAAAAATGATGATAGCCTCAGTTTCAGAGAAAATGGTGCTTGGAAATGATGCGGGAATATGGTTAAACGTTGCAGGTATGCTGCTCGTAATACTCCTGATGACAGGCTTTGCGTACTTCTGTACAAAATCGGTTAAGAAAGCGGCTCCCCTTGACGCTTTCAGGACAGGTGAGACGGGAGAACGTTTCAGAAAGAAAAGTATCTGCCACCTGTATAAATCACATACGAAAAACTATCTTTTTATGGCATGGAATGATATTTTAAGCGCACCTAAAAGATTTGTTACAATTATATTGTCATTTTTTATATGCTCCATACTGGTAATGGGCGTTGTTCTTGTAAAAGACACAATGGAAAGCAAAAACCTCATTTCAACCTTTGGTAAAGAATCTGATGTGTATATAACCGATTCAAAATTCGTAAAATTAGAGCTTCTGTCTGATAATGGCAGTAACATAATAGAGGAAGAATATAAAAAAATAGAAGCGGATATGGCAGAAGAAGGATGTCCGTGTACGGTAAGTATGGAGGTATGGTATAGGTACAATGCCGTTTTTAACGGCGAGACATATAAACTTACCTGCCAGCATAATGACAGGACAAAGGCATCCGATTACAAATATATCAAAGGAGCGGCACCAAAAAATGCAGATGAAATTGCAATCACGCCTACAATATCGGAAATGACAGGAGCCAGGATAGGCGATGTTATTACCATTGATTTCGGAACGGAAAAGAAAGACTGCATGGTTGTGGGATATTTCCAGTCCATGAACCAGCTCGGACGTGTCATAAGGCTTTCAGAGGACGCACCTGTTTCAGGAAAATATGCCAACACAATAATTGCGTACCAGATTGATTTTAATGACGATCCCGATGACAAAGAGATTGCAAAAAGAATTGAGATGATAAAAGAAAAATATGATATCGAGAATGTATTCGATGCTGCGGGATATTGTGCGAACTGTATAGGTGTAACGGGAACAATGAATTCGGTAACAGGCCTTATGCTTCTAATAACCGGAATTGTGGTTATATTGGTATCGGTGCTTATGGAACGAAGTTTCATATCAGATGAAAAAGGACAGATTGCACTTCTTTATGCAATTGGATTTAAAAATACATTTGTATTAAAGTGGCATGTTTTAAGATTTGTTATAATTGCGGCTTTATCGGAACTTCTGGCTGTTGCGCTTGTAATTCCTTTTACAAAATTATGGTGTAATCCGATTTTTAAAACTATGGGTGCGACACACATTGTTTATTGTTTTAAGCCGTTATCTTTACTGGTGGCAATTCCATTGACCATAATTGTAATAACTACAGTAACAGCTTTTATTACATCATTGTATACAAAGAAAATAAAGAGCAAAGATATATCTAATATTGAATAGCAGGAGGAAATATTATGGATAAAATATTAAAAGTAAAGGATTTGTGTAAAACATATATTGCCGACAAAAGACAGAATAATGTTTTAAGAAATATAAGTTTTGAAATAGAAAAAGGTGATATGGTGGCAATAATGGGACCATCAGGTTCGGGAAAATCAACTCTGTTATATACTGTTTCAGGAATGGATAAATCAACAAGCGGAAATATTATTTTTAATGGTATGAATATAACGGAAATGAAACAGGATGAACTAGCAGCAGTAAGACTTGATGAGATGGGATTTATTTTTCAACAGATGTATATGATGAAAAATCTTACAATCCTTGATAATATCCTTCTTCCTGCCTATGAAAGTAAAAAAGACAAGGAAACAAAAGGACGGAAGGTAGAAAGAGCCAAGGCTTTAATGAAAAAATTAGGCATTTCGGAAATTGCAGATAACGATATTAACGAAGTATCAGGCGGACAGCTTCAAAGAGCATGTATCTGCCGGAGTATGATTAATAATCCGTGTGTTCTATTTGCTGATGAACCTACAGGAGCATTAAACCGCAGCACCTCAAGAGAAGTAATGGATGAAATAGTGAGGCTTAACGACAGCGGAACAACAGTTATGATGGTAACCCATGACGCTGGAATTGCTGCAAAATGTAAAAGAGTATTTTATCTTGTTGACGGAACCATAAAAGGAGAATATATTACAGATGATAATTTGACGCAGGCAGAAAGAGAAAGAAGCCTTAATAACTGGCTTATGGATTTAGGATGGTAAAACATATATTATATGCAAGACTGTACACTAAGCAATTAGTGTGCAGCTTTTTTTCGCAGGTTAAAAAAACAGTAAGCTAAGAACATAAGCTCATGAAATGTGAGATATAACTCAAAGTAAGCTCATAAAATGTGAGAAAGCCGATTGAAATGGCTCATAAAATGTGATAATATTGTAATCAGGAGGAGATAATTATGTATTTGAAAAGAAAAATAGATGATTTCCTAATTAAATGGAAGGAAGATGTTAATCATAAGCCGTTGATAGTAAAAGGTGCAAGACAGATTGGCAAGACAGAATCTATTATGCATTTTGCCAACGCTAATTATGCAAGCGTTATATATATTAATTTTGCTCTGGATAAGAAATTTATCAAAATAGCAGAGGACGGATATGATGTAAATACCATTGTGAAGAATATATCATTGATAAATCCATCTTTTAAGTTTGTTCAGGGTCATACGATTATTGTTTTTGATGAAATACAGGAGTATCCGGATATTGCTACAGCCTTGAAGTCATTTAGGATTGACGGACGTTATGATGTTATATGCAGCGGTTCAATGCTTGGAATCAATTACAGAAAAATTCACAGTAACAGCGTTGGAAATAAGGTTGATTATGAAATGTTTTCAATGGATTTTGAGGAATTTTTGTGGGCGAAGGGATATGACAATACCCAGATTTACGATATTTTAGAACATATGACAGCCTTGAAACCATTTGGTGAAACAGAATTGTCTGTCTATAAATCATTATTTCTTGATTACTGTGTTCTGGGAGGAATGCCGGATGTGGTTAAGGGATATGTTGAGACAGGAACTTTTCAGGCTTCGTCAGATATTCAGAATCAGATTCGACTTGATTATGAAGAAGATGTCAGAAAATATGCACAAGGACTTGACCAGACCAAAATAATCAGTGTGTATAGGAGCATACCGGCACAGCTTGCCAAAGAAAACAAGAAATTCCAATACAGTCAAATCAGCAAAAATGCGCGTTCCAGAGAATATATGGGATGTATTGAATGGCTGATTGACGCAGGAGTTGTGACGGAATGCAACTGTCTGCTTATGCCGGAACTTCCGTTGAAAGGAAATGTTGATACAACTAAGTATAAGTTGTATTACCCCGATACTGGACTTTTAGTATCTGCGTTAGATGATGAAGCACAGGAAGATCTGAGGGTTAATAAGAATCTTGGCGTATATAAAGGTGCCCTATACGAAAATTTTGTTGCAGAAGCATTTATTAAGCAGGGGTTGGGATTGTTTTATTATAAGAAAGAAAACGCAACTCTTGAGGAAGACTTCTTTGTGCGTTCACAAAATGAACTAATCCCGGTGGAGGTCAAGTCCAATAATGACAGAGCCAAGTCTCTCAGAACGCTCATCAGGGATGAAAGATACAGCGATATAAAGCATGGAATAAAATTAGGAGATTTTAATATAGGATGTTCTGAAAGCATATACACATTTCCTTACTTTTGTGCTTTTATGCTAAAAGAATACCTTAAAACATGGAATTGATATTTCATTTTGAAAAAGTTAAGCTCAAAATAACGAAGTATATTCGTTAGTATCGCTGCCGCACCGTTGTCTGATGCGGCAGTTTTGGACCTCTTACCTCCTGCTCACAATAAATCCTGCCAGCCACATGACAGCCGATGCAATAATAAATATAAGCACAAATGTATTAACCTGTTCTTTCCATCTCAATGAAAGAATGACTGCGTCGCCAATAACGGCTATGATAATTGGCAGAAGCATAAAAAGGTTAACTGCATCATTATTGAATACCCTGTATGCCATATATGCAAAAGCAGCGACAAGCACAAGTGATACGACTGCCTCTATTATGTGGAATAATCCGGCATATTCAATATGTGATTTATATACAACCGGAATAGCCATAGAAAAAAATATGAGATACACAAGTGAAAGCCATAGTAATATGCTGTCATTTGTCATTGCATTATTTTTAGCCGTTCTGATGACAAGTGCGGCTATCAGAAATCCGTATGATGCAAATTGTATTCCGGGAATTGTATATTCGGTATGCACCATTCCTGAGACCAGAATCACGCCGATTGTAATACATATCATCTTTGTATTAACCTGTGTTCCATCTGACACAAGTGCCTTAAGAAAATCCCTGTTAATTGTAAATAATAAAATAACGGATGCTGCAAGCGACAGAATACAGATGCCGTTTACATACCGGCTGAACCCATCACCCCACATAGAAAGATTTTTATCCGCAAATGAACGTATGAGACTCTGGATTCTTTCGCTAAAAAGAATCAGGAAATAACCCATGATAAGCCAGTTAATTAACATCTTTTATCCTCCTACAAAGTTAAATTTGATAACATATTATATCATATATGAATATCAATTTACCATATAAAAATATATATTATAAGTCCTTTTTTTGGGACATCCAATATGAGATAATTATTATGGGGCAGGGAAAATACAACCCTCAGGCTTCTGTCCTGCATTATTTTTTAACAAATTGGAGGTAGCATTATGAAGAAAAAGTTTAGCGTAAGTAGTCTTATCAAAGGTATTGCAGTCGTATATTGTCTGGTTGGATTTGTATTGTTTGTAGTTTGCATAGCAATCAGTGTGAGCCACGATATTTCACTGTATAGAAATTTTGAATCAGCAATATCTTTTTACAACTACGGAACATTGAAAACTGCAGGTATAATATGTCAGATGATTGCTATTCTTTTTAGGACAGCACTGATTTACGGATTTGGTATTATTGTAAATATGGCAGAAGAGTATCTTGACAGCCGGAAACATACGGATTAGATAACTGTGTGAATCTATGCCAATTTAGCCAGTGCCACATATAGCTGGGATATTTTATACCATGTGGCATAATCGACGGTGCCGGTAACGGGCATGTTGAAGGTCTCCTGGAATTTGCTGACGGAAGCTGCTGTGTCCTTACCGTAGATTCCGTCAACAGCGAGAGGAGGTATGTTGCTGTAGGTACGGCGGATGAGGGAAAGCTGTTCCTGAATGGTGGTGACAGGAGGACCGTATGAACCGATTTCAAGGGTGTATCCGGGATATGAGACAGGGATGCCCTCGATTATTTCGGCAGTGTTTATATATATGTCGCTGCCGTAGTAATTACGAAGAATCTGTAGAGCGGTTTTGCCGTCATCCCCAAGAGACTTGGAACCCCACTGGCTGAGACCGCTGCAGGTAGTCCTTTTGCCGTCGCAGTATTGGGTGAGGATTGGCTGCTTGACATCGGGACGGGATACATAATTTGAGAAATATTCATCAACAACATTGGAGATGGTGTCGAAAATATTACGCTTATTAATCCACTTATGGTCAAAAGCGGTAGAAGATGTAATGGTAAAATAATAACCTTTATTGCGGTACCATTCGGTATATACACGGTTCAAGGTAAAAGAAATTATGGCAATCACATTGGCTTTGATGGTTTCTTTTGGCCATGTAGGGTATATTTCACTGCTGGCAACGTTTTTTATATAATCGGCAAATGGAACGTAGTAGTCCGTTGCGGTTGAGTCGGATGGGACACCGTCATGGACAACAATGGTTTCGGGAACCACAACACGGTCAAGAACAATTTCACCGGTGTTTTCAATGGGTTTTATCTCAGCCTCGGGAATTTTTGGAGGATAGTTGCCGATTAGTGTATTGGGACCGATATTATAATTGCCGGGAATTCCCGTAAGAATAATATTTTGGATTGATAATATTCCGGAGAAAATATTTGAACCGGTAATGGAAACCGGGGCAAAGCCCGGAGCAGAAGCTACAATATTATACATAGCGTAAGGTATGATAATGCCGGGAGTTTCGCTGAAGCTCTGAGGCGGAGCCGGCAGTTCGATTTGTTCTGTCTGACCTATGGAATTGGTTTCTACAACGTCAACAGGGTTTTCTTCATCCGTACCTTCGTAGATGCTGACGGTTGCATCAATGGGAATTCCTTCTTCATTTGTGATATTAACCTTTAAAAAGCCGGTTTCATCATTTTTATTAAGCATAATTTTAACCTTTCCGGATATTATAATTCATATTGCTGCAATGCAAAATTAATCACAAATGGCAGCATCGATGCTTACATGATATTATATGATGAAAAAAATATTTGTTGAGTACAATTTGCATCTTGAAATCAGCCGGATTTTATGGTAAAATTTCTACAATTTGAAGAAAAAAAGCGCTATCAGTATGTTTAGTTGTTTTTTTTTTGCCTAAATAAATAATACATGTGAAAGGTTTGAAGGTGTGAAGATGAAAGCATTTTTGATTCTAAGTGACGGAAATGTCTTTGAAGGTACAAGCATTGGAGCTGAGAGAGAAGTAATCAGTGAAATTGTTTTTAATACCTCAATGACAGGATATTTAGAGGTTCTTACAGATCCATCATATGCCGGACAGGCAGTAGTTATGACATATCCATTAATTGGCAATTATGGTATTTGCTATGCTGATGAGGAATCAGGCAGACCATGGCCTGACGGTTTTATTGTCAGAGAACTTTCACGTGTTCCAAGTAACTTCCGTAGTGAAGATTCTATACAAAATTTTCTTAAAGAAAATAACATTCCGGGTATTGCAGGTATTGATACCCGTGCTCTTACCAAGATTCTCAGGGAAAAGGGTACTATGAACGGAATGATTACCACTAATGAGAATTATAATCTTGATGAGATTCTCCCTAAATTAAAAGAATATACCACAGGCAAGGTTGTTGAAAAAGTAACCTGTGAAGAGAAATATGTACTTCCCGGTGATGGATTTAAGGTTGCACTTATGGATTTCGGTGCCAAGAGAAATATTGCAAGATCCCTTAATAAGAGAGGCTGTGAGGTAACTGTTTATCCTGCTTTAACCACAGCAGAAGAAATCCTTGCAGCTAATCCTGACGGAATAATGCTTTCTAACGGCCCGGGAGACCCTAAGGAATGTGTTTCCATTATTAAGGAAATCAAGAAATTATATGATTCGGATGTTCCTATTTTTGCAATTTGTCTCGGACATCAGCTTATGGCACTTGCCACAGGCGCTGATACACATAAGATGAAATACGGACACAGAGGAGCTAATCATCCGGTTAAGGATCTTCAGACCGGTAAGGTATATATCTCATCACAGAACCATGGATATGTTGTTGATATGGATACACTTGATGATAAGATTGCAAGACCTGCATTTATCAATGTTAATGACAAGACCAATGAAGGTCTTGAATATGTAGGCAAGAACATCTTTACAGTCCAGTTCCATCCGGAAGCCTGTGCAGGCCCTAAGGATTCGGATTATCTTTTTGACAGATTCATGAATATGATGAAGAAAGGCAGGGATTAATTATGCCAAAGAATAAAGACATAAAAAAAGTATTAGTAATCGGTTCGGGTCCTATTGTAATCGGTCAGGCTGCCGAATTTGACTATGCGGGAACACAGGCATGTCGTTCTCTTAAAGAAGAAGGCATGGAGGTTGTTCTTGTGAACTCTAACCCTGCCACAATCATGACTGATAAAAATATTGCTGATGAAGTCTACATTGAGCCATTGACAGTTCATTCACTTGAGCAGATTATTCTCAAGGAGAAACCGGACAGTATTCTTCCTACACTCGGTGGACAGGCAGGTCTTAACCTTGCAATGGAAATTGCTGAGACAGGTTTCCTTGAAGAACATAATGTTAAATTAATCGGTACAACCGCTGAGACAATCAAGAAGGCAGAAGACAGACTTGAATTTAAGACAACAATGGAAAAAATCGGAGAGCCTTGTGCACCTTCTCTTGTTGTTGAGAACGTTGAAGACGGTATTGCTTTTGCCAACCAGATTGGTTACCCTGTAGTTCTCCGCCCTGCATATACACTCGGTGGAAGCGGCGGTGGTATCGCTAAGGATGAAGAAGAACTTATCGACATTCTTTCCAATGGTTTAAGATTAAGCCGTGTAGGCCAGGTACTTGTTGAAAGATGTATCGCTGGCTGGAAGGAAATCGAATACGAAGTAATGCGTGATGCCAACGGAACCTGTATTACAGTATGTAATATGGAAAATATTGACCCTGTCGGAGTACACACAGGTGACAGTATTGTAGTTGCACCTTCACAGACACTGTCTGATAAGGAATACCAGATGCTTCGTTCATCAGCTCTTAATATTATTGACGAACTTAAAATAACAGGCGGATGTAATGTACAGTTTGCACTTCATCCAACAAGTTTTGAATATTGCGTTATCGAAGTTAATCCTCGTGTAAGCCGTTCATCAGCCCTTGCTTCCAAAGCAACAGGTTACCCTATTGCCAAGGTTGCGGCTAAGATAGCACTCGGCTATAACCTTGATGAGATACCTAATGCAATTACACATAAGACATTTGCAAGTTTTGAGCCTGCTCTTGACTATTGCGTAGTTAAGATCCCAAGACTTCCTTTTGATAAATTTATTACTGCTTCAAGAAAGCTTACGACACAGATGAAGGCAACCGGTGAGGTCATGAGTATCTGCACTAACTTTGAAGGCGCACTTATGAAGGCTATCCGTTCACTTGAACAGCACGTTGATTCACTTATGAACGACGACTACTCATCATATTCTGATGATGACATTATAGAACTTCTTCACAATATTGACGATAAGCGTATGTATGTTGTTGCGGAGGCTTTAAGAAGAGGTATTTCTTACGATACAATCCATGATATTACCATGATTGATAAGTGGTTTATCGACAAATTCCACATTATCGTTGAAATGGAAAACCGTCTCAAGACAGAAGAACTTACCAAAGAACTTCTTGCTGAAGCAAAGAGAATTGAATTCCCTGACGTTGTTATCGGAAGACTTACAGGCAGGACAGAAAAAGAAGTTAAGGCTTTAAGGGATGAATATGGTATTCATGCGGCATTTAAGATGGTTGATACCTGTGCTGCCGAATTTGAGGCTTCAACACCTTACTATTATTCATGCTACAGTTCAGAAAATGAAGTTATTGAGACTAAGCCTGAGAAAAAAGTCCTCGTACTCGGTTCAGGTCCTATAAGAATCGGACAGGGTATCGAATTTGACTATTGTTCGGTTCACAGTACATGGGCATTCAAGGCTGAAGGATATGAGACTATCATTATCAATAATAACCCTGAAACAGTAAGTACCGACTTTGATATAGCTGACAAACTTTATTTTGAACCATTGACACCTGAAGATGTTGAAAGCATTGTTGAACTTGAACATCCGGACGGAGCTGTTGTACAGTTCGGTGGACAGACAGCCATTAAGCTCACAAAAGCATTAATGGAAATGGGCGTTCCAATCCTCGGTACAAGCGCAGAAGATGTTGATGCGGCGGAAGACAGAGAGCTTTTTGATGAGATTCTTGAACAGACAGGAATTCCAAGAGCAGCAGGAAAGACAGTTTTTACTACAGAAGAAGCTCTTGAGGCAGCTAATGAATTAGGTTATCCTGTTCTTGTAAGACCTTCCTATGTCCTTGGCGGACAGGGTATGCAGATTGCCATAAGCGACAAAGATATTGTTGAATTTATGGAAATCATTAACAGACAGGTTCAGGAACATCCAATCCTTGTTGATAAATACCTTATGGGTAAGGAAATTGAAGTTGATGCCGTTTGTGACGGAGAAGATATTTTAATCCCTGGAATTATGGAGCATATTGAAAGAGCCGGTATCCATTCAGGAGACAGTATTTCAGTATATCCTGCCCAGAGTATTTCACAGAAAATTGTGGATATGCTTGAAGATTATACAATTAAGCTTGCAAGAGCTTTACATGTAAAAGGTCTTATTAATATCCAGTTTATCGTATACAATGACCAGGTATATGTAATAGAGGTTAATCCACGTTCTTCAAGAACTGTTCCATATATAAGCAAAGTTACAGGTATTCCTATTGTAAAACTTGCTACACAGGTTATTATCGGTAATACAATCAAAGGTCTTGGCTATACACCCGGACTTCAGAAGAAAGCAGACTACATTGCTATCAAGATGCCTGTATTCTCATTTGAAAAGATTCGCGGCGCTGATATCAGCCTTGGACCGGAAATGAAATCTACAGGTGAATGTCTTGGTATAGCAAAAGATTTTAACGAAGCATTATACAAAGCCTTTGTAGGTGCAGGCGTTAATCTTCCAAAACATAAACAGATGATTATGACAGTTAATGACCATGAGCAGAAAGATGCTCTTTCGGTTGCGAAACGTTTTGCAGCTCTTGGATATACAATTTATGCGACAAGGGGTACAGCACGTTATTTCAATGAAAACGGTGTTGAGGCAATCAAGATCAATAAGGTTGAACAGGAATCACCAACACTTCTTGACCTTATTCTTGACCACAAGATTGACCTTGTTATCGATATACCTGAGAACGGTATTGAAAAGAGCCACGATGGTTTCATTATCAGAAGACATGCAATCGAGACCGGTGTAAACGTTCTTACATCACTTGATACAGCCAATGCATTGCTTACAAGCCTTGAATGTCAGGCAACACAGACAATGACACCGATTGATATAGCAACAATTTAATTGTTACGGAGTAATTAAGAATTTCTAATGACAGCTATGAGTTTATCTGGGATTACCGGGATTCTCTCATAGCTGTTTTAACGTTAAAATTTCTTTACAATCGTAAATATGAAAAGTATAATGGAACATAACTAACGGAGGAATAATTTTTATGAAAAAAATTTTAGACCAGATTACAGAAATAGTCGGAAATGCTTTTAAACAATGCGGCTATGATGATAAATACGGAAAGACAGGAATATCCAACAGACCTGATTTATGTGAATATCAGTGCAACGGAGCAATGGCAGCAGCAAAGGAATATAAGAAAGCACCATTTATGATTGGTGATGAAGTGGTTGCAATTTTACAGGACAACGGTGCCTTTGAGAAGGTTGAATGTATCAAACCGGGCTTTATTAACATGGTAATGAGCGCAGATTTTATAGGTGGTTATGTTCGTGCCATGGCTTTGGAAGATAAGTTTGGATGCGACTGTGAACCTAAGGATGAGACGGTATTTGTTGATTACGGCGGAGCCAATGTAGCCAAACCTCTTCATATCGGACATCTTCGCTCGGCAGTAATCGGCGAAAGTGTAAAAAGAATCTGCAAATTTGCAGGTTATAAGACAATAGGTGATGTTCATCTTGGTGACTGGGGTCTCCAGATGGGACTTATTATTACAGAACTCAAAGAACGTAAACCGGATTTACCATATTTTGATGATAATTTTACAGGTGAATATCCGGCGGAAGCGCCTTTTACAATATCAGAACTTGAGGAAATTTATCCATGTGCCAGCGGCAAATCAAAAGAAGATGCCGAATATAAGAAATCGGCTCAGAATGCCACATATCTTTTACAGAACGGTCACAGAGGATACACAGCCCTCTGGAAACACATTATCAATGTGTCGGTTGCTGATTTGAAAAAAAATTATAACAACCTTAATGTCCATTTCGATTTATGGAAGGGTGAAAGTGATGCCCAGCCATATATTGCTGATATGGTTAAGGATATGGTAGACAGGGGAATAGCCCATGAAAGCCAGGGTGCCATTGTTGTAGACATAGCCGAGGAAAATGACAGCAGGGAGCTTCCTCCATGTATCATCCAGAAATCGGACGGAGCAGCCAATTACGAGACCTCCGACCTTGCGACACTTATCGAGAGGGAAAAATTATATGCACCTAAGTCATACATTTACCTTGCAGATAAGAGACAGGAACTTCACTATACACAGTTTTTCCGTGTGGCAAGAAAAGCAGGAATCGTATCTCCTGATACAGAACTTAAGTTCATCGGTTTCGGTACGATGAACGGCAGTGACGGCAAACCTTTCAAGACAAGACAGGGTGGTGTACTGCGTCTTGAATACCTCATAAAAGAAATTGAAGACAAGGTATACGAAAAAATCATGGCTAACCGTACCGTGGATGAGGGCGAAGCCAGAAATACAGCTAAGATGGTGGGACTTGCCGCATTAAAATACGGTGATTTGTCCAATCAGGCATCTAAGGATTATGTATTTGATATTGATCGTTTCACCTCTTTTGAGGGAGACACAGGTCCATATATCCTTTACACAATTGTACGAATTAAATCTATTCTTAAAAAATATGAAAATGCAGGAGGCATGGTGTCAGGTATCCATACTGCTAACCCTGAGAGCGAGAGCGAACGTTCACTTATGCTTGTGCTCACAGGCATGCAGGATATGATTAAGACAGCATATGAAGAAAGTGCACCTCACAAAATTTGTAAATTTGTATATGATCTTTCCAATGCTTTTAACCATTTTTATCATGAAACAAAGATTCTTTCAGAAGAAGATGAAAATAAAAAGAAAGGTTATATTGCACTCATAAAACTTACAAAAGATGTGTTAGAGACATGTGTTGACTTGCTTGGTATCGAAGCACCGGAGAGAATGTAATGTCAAAAGCAAAAGATTTAACAACAGGAAAACCAATCAGCCTTATGATAAAATATGCAATCCCTGTGCTGATTGGCAATCTTGTACAGCAGATATATAATTTTGCCGATACAATTATTGTCGGACAATGTCTTGGAAACCGTACATTGGCTGCCGTAGGTAATACCGGGTCAATGTTTTTCCTTGTCAATGGGTTTGTTATAGGAATAACAAGCGGTTTTTCGGTCCATATAGCACAATGCTTTGGGGCAAAAGATTATGACAAGATGCGTAATTCCGTATGTAATGCCATTATGTTGTGGTCCGGAATCACATTGTTTATCACTTTACTTTCGGTGCTGATAACCAAGCCGGTTCTAAGGCTTATTAACACACCGGACGGTATTTTTGATATGTCCTATAATTATATCGTTATTATTTTTGCAGGAATAGTTGCACCTATGTTATACAATGCCGTTTCGTGTATACTAAGGGCTCTTGGTGACAGCAAAACCCCGCTTTATTTCCTGATTTTTTCAGCACTCCTTAACATCGGTCTGGATTTGCTTTTTATAGTCGTATTTAATTGGGGCGTTGCAGGTGCCGCCATTGCTACAGTGCTTGCACAGCTTGTTGCCGGAATTGCATGTATCGTATATATTTCCGTTAAGTTCCCTGTTCTTCATATAAAGAAAGAAGATTTTAAAATTAATCCGGGAATTATAAAGACACACCTTACCATAGGACTTCCGATGGCGTTCCAGTTTTCGGTTACGGCAATCGGAACAATCATCCTGCAGGGTGCCGTAAATGTATTTGGCGAGAATTACATTGCCGCTTTTACGGCTTCCAGTAAAACGGAACAGCTTATCATGCAGTTTGGCATATCGGGTGGCGTAACAGTTGCAAATTTTGTCGGTCAGAATGTAGGTGCCGGCAGATATGACAGGATTAAAAACGGAATATTGAAATGGAGTCTTTTTACGGTTGGAAGTGCAGTTTTATGTATGGGTGTTATTTTCATTTTCGGCAGACCAATCAGCCGGCTTTTCATAAAAGGCGGGGATGAATTAATACTTTCCTATGCAATGACTTATCTCCATATTTCAATGTTTTTCTATATCCCATTGTTCCAGATTTTTATTTTCAGAAATGCTCTTCAGGCAATGGGTAAGACAACAATGCCGTTACTTGCGGGATTTTTTGAACTTGGAGCAAGGTCTATAGTCGCATACACGCTTCCAAAAGCGATAGGTTTTTCCGGTGTATGTTTTGCCGGTCCGGTTGCATGGGTATGTGCTGCCGTACCGCTTATTATTACTTACATAATTTATATGAAAAAAATTAAGAAAAAAGGGTATTTTAATACTCAATTTAGTTGACAAATACCCCCTAAAAATCCGATAATAGAGGTAGCTTAATTTTGAGACTATTTGAACGGAGAGGGTCAGACATGAAAGATAATGACAAGCATGGATTTGGTACTTTCGGTGCCATAGTATTAGGAGTTACGGCAGTTGCAACAGCAATTGTGGCAGTCAGCAAGAGCAAGAAGAAAAAGCAGAGTTTGAACAGCTTCCTGAAGGATGAACTTGTAAAACTTCCGCTTTTTAGTAAGGACGAATCCCACCACGCTAAGAAAAGCACAGCAGACGAGGACGATATTTTTGTGGATGAGGACAACGAACCACAGAATGACAAAGCCACATCTTTTTACGATGAAGAGATTTCTTACGAAGAAGATGAGGAATTCCAGTCAGTATCCAAGGCAAAGCCTATCGTGGATTTCAAGCCAAAGCACGAATCAGCCGAGGAGCCGGAAACAGCAGAGGCACAGGAAACAGCCGAGGAGCCAGAAACAGCCGAGGCGCAGGAAACAGCCGAGGAGCATGAATCAGCCGAGGAGCCGGAAACAGCAGAGGCACAGGATGTAACTGAGGAGCCGGAAACAGCAGATGTGCAGGATGTAGCTGAGGAGCCGGAAACAGCAGGTGTGCAGGATGTAGCTGAGGAGCCGGAAGCAGCAGATGTGCAGGATGTAGCCGGGGAGCCGGAAGCAGAACCTGATGATACGTTTGTATTTGAGTCAGTGGTTGTTGGCAGGGAGTCAGTTAAAGACGAGCCTGTTGATATATCTGATAGGAAACTTGACAGGGAATTTATTGCAGAACCGGTTGATGCAGAACCGGTGAGAGATAATTTTGTATTAAATGATGAAGATTTTTCGGATGAAGTTCAGGAAATAGAAATCGATGATGTTACCGCTGAACCGGCAGTAGAAAAGGTTACAGAGCCTGAAAAAGAAGATGGTCCGGTATCAGCAGGTAAATATGATGATGTTAGTTCAGAAGCAGAAACCGCAAAAGAAGCTTTTGCATCAACGGTTGAAACACCTGTAAGAGAAACTTTTTCCGACGTGGAATTTTTTGATGAAGAAGAAGACACTGAAGAAGGCCTCCGCAACAACGAGTCATATTATGACTGGACTTATAATGTTGATGAGCATTACAGTGTAATAACTGATGGCACATGGGTATATTGTAAGTCAGATGATGTCCTCACAAGCGATTCTATCAACAAAAAAGGCGAAAGAGAGACAATCGATATAGCCGATACTTTTAAAAACAGAATTAAGACAAAGGGATATTGCCTGTTGAAGTATATCGGAACGGACAGAGAGGTTATCGTACCTGATACTATCAATGGCAAACCGGTTGTAGCTGCACTTAACACATTTAGAAGCAATCAGATTGTTAAAAAAGTCATTCTCCCATCAACGATGCAGGGCTTGAGAAGGACTTTCTATAGCTGCTACCATCTTGACAGCATTACTTTTGCACCGGGAACCAATCTGGTATACGAATTGGATGCAATCATGTGTGGTAACAATGATATGGACAGCAATACAGAGGCAACAACGGTATACTGTTCACACGCAATCGCTGAATATATAAAAGGTCACTACAGATTGGGATGTCCTGTTACATTTGTTGAAAAATAATAGTAAATTACAGAACTTTGGTTACGCATAGTTAAAAAGTGTAACCAAAGTTTTTTTATTGCAATATAGCGTGTGGGATGCAACACGGGGCAGGCGCAGGCATTGAGTGGGTTGTTGTCATTGAATGTGTGGGATGTGGGATGCAACACCCGTGCACCCACGCCCCGCCCGGAAATCTCTACCCAAACAGCGGAAATCGGTCGAAAAGGTAGAGATTCCGGTAGCCGCCAGTCGTAAATCTCTACCCAAATAGCGAAAATCGGCCGAAAAGGGTAGAGAATCCCGGGCTTGCTTGTTGCAAATCTCTACCCAAATAGCGAAAAACGGCTGAAAAGGGTAGAGAATCCAGTAGCGGCCGGTTGAAAATCTCTACCCAAATCGGGAAAATCGGCCGAAAAGGGTAGAGATTCCAGTAGCCGCCGGATGTAAATCTCTACCCAAATCGGGGAAATCAGCCGAAAAGGTAGAGAATCCCACAGCCGCCGGTTGCAAATCTCTACCCAAATCGGGGAAATCGGCCGAAAAGGGTAGAGAATCCCACAGCCGCCGTCCAGGAATCTCTACCCAAATCGGGGAAATCAGCCGAAAAGGGTAGAGAATCCAGTAGCGGCCGGTCGTAAATCTCTACCCAAACAGCGAAAACCTGCCGAAAAGGTAGAGATTCCGGTAGCCGCCGGTCGTAAATCTCTACCCAAACAGCGAAAACCTGCCGAAAAGGGTAGAGAATCCCACAGCGGCCGGTTGAAAATCTCTACCCAAATCGGGGAAATCGGCCGAAAAGGGTAGAGAATCCAGTAGCCGCCGGCCGTAAATCTCTACCCCAACAGCGGAAATCGGCCGAAAAGGGTAGAGATTCCGGTAGCCGCCGGTCGTAAATCTCTACCCAAACAGCGAAAATCGGCCGAAAAGGGTAGAGAATCCAGTAGCCGCCGGCCGGAAATCTCTATCCAAACAGCGAAAACCTGCCGAAAAGGGTAGAGAATCCCGGGCTTGCTTGTTGCAAATCTCTACCCAAATAGCGAAAATCGGCCGAAAAGGGTAGAGATTCCGGTAGCCGCCGGTTGTAAATCTCTACCCAAACAGCGGAAATCGGCCGAAAAGGGTAGAGATTCCAATAGCCGCCGGATGTAAATCTCTACCCAAACAGCGGAAATCAGCCGAAAAGGGTAGAGAATCCCACAGCCGCCGGTCGTAAATCTCTACCCAAACAGCGAAAAACAGCCGAAAAGGTAGAGATTCCCAGTTCCGCCGTCCAGAAATCTCTACCCAAACAGCGAAAAACAGCCGAAAAAGGTAGAGAATCCCAGCCCACACTCCTAGCTCACACTCCCGGCCTACACTCCCGGTCCACACCGCCGGCCCACACTCCTGGCTCACACTCCCGTCCCACACCGCTCTACCCAAACAGCTCCAAATCGCCTAATTTAAGCTCAATTGCAGTTAAGTTGATTTTGCTGTCAGATGCAACCGTGAAATACACATCGGGCAGTAAAGTGTCCTGATGTGAGAATAACGATTCAGCAGGAGATTTGTGCAGACTCTTGAATACGCCGTCACCGGAAAGCTTTGAAACAGCTTCTTTGTAAGTCCAGATACGGCAAAAGTCAGCCTCCGGAGCATCCGAAGACCGGATTGTATTCAATTCACCGGGAGAACAGATTTTGGCAAGCATTGAAGCAGGAACTCTGCGGACGGTTTCCACATCGATACCCACAGGGGATGAATCAAAAATACACATGACGGCTTTGCTGCAATGACTAATGTTGAAATAAATTTCAGGATGGCTTTTCAGGTAGGGTTTGCCATCCGGTGAAATATCAAAATCAGGGGTGTCCGTCAGATTGTATTCGGTGCGGTAGCCGTACAGGAAAAGAAGGTATGAAATTACGCAGGCAAGCCTGTCCTCAGGAAACTTATACTTTAGAGCACGCTTTAGCCGCTTGGGTGGAAGAAGAGGCATTAAACTGTCAAGCTGTTCTTTAGTTATATTTTTTAAATCCGTAAAATAATAAAGCATAACCTGTCCTTTCCAATAAAAAATACTGTAATCAGTATAAATATTTTATTTTTTTATTGCAACTTAATTTTACTTTGATATAATGTTATAGAAAATGGGGTGCCCTTAGAGGCTGAGATTATACCCATAACCTGATTTGGATAATGCCAACGTAGGGAGATATTTTGTTTTGACAGACAGACACTATCCTTATGTAGTTCTGTCTTTTATTTTACGGAAAGGTAAGCAAAGATATGAGAGAATATACAACACAGATGGATGCCGCCAGAAAAGGGATTGCAACACCACAGATGAAAATTGTGGCAGAAAAAGAAAAAATGCAGCTGGAAGAGCTTATGGGTTATATGGCAGAAGGTAAAGTTGTAATACCTGCCAATATTAACCATCAGTGTATCAATCCCGAAGGCGTAGGAAGTATGTTAAGAACCAAGATAAACGTCAATCTTGGCGTGTCAAGGGATTGCAAGGATTATGACATAGAGCTTCAGAAAGTAATGAGTGCCGTCAATATGGGAGCAGAGGCAATAATGGATTTGTCAAGCCACGGCAATACAGAGCCTTTCCGCAAAAAACTTACATCGGAATGTCCGGCAATGATAGGAACGGTGCCTGTTTATGACAGCGTAATCCATTACCAGAGGGATTTGTCCACACTAACAGCGGAAGATTTTATAGATGTTGTAAGACTTCATGCCCAAAACGGTGTGGATTTTGTGACACTCCATTGCGGAATAACAAGAAAAACAATCGATCAGATTAAGAATCATAAACGTAAAATGAACATCGTAAGCAGGGGCGGAAGCCTTGTATTTGCATGGATGAGCATGACAGGTAATGAAAATCCGTTTTACGAATATTATGATGAGATTCTTGATATTTGTGAAAAATATGATGTGACAATTTCATTGGGAGATGCGTGCAGACCGGGTTGCCTTGCAGATGCAACGGATGTATGCCAGATTGAAGAACTTGTAAGACTTGGTGAACTTACAAAGAGAGCATGGGAGCATAATGTGCAGGTTATGGTTGAAGGACCGGGACACGTTCCTCTTGACCAGATTGCAGCCAATATGCAGGTTCAGAAGACGATATGTATGGGAGCTCCTTTTTATGTACTTGGACCTCTTGTAACGGATATTGCACCGGGTTATGACCATATAACAGCGGCAATCGGAGGAGCTGTCGCAGCTATGAATGGAGCCGCATTTTTATGCTATGTAACACCTGCGGAACATCTTGCACTTCCTAATGTGGATGATGTAAAACAGGGCATTATTGCCTCTAAGATTGCAGCACATGCGGCAGACATAGCCAAGGGAATTAAGGGCGCAAGGGATATTGATGATAAAATGGCAGACGCAAGACGCGTTCTTGACTGGGATGCACAGTTTGAATGTGCGATAGACGGGGAAACGGCAAAAGCGATAAGAGACAGCCGTAAACCTGAGGATGACCATAGCGATACCTGCAGCATGTGCGGAAAGTTCTGTGCTGTAAGAAGCATGAATAAAGCACTTAACGGTGAATATATTGATATATTGTAGGAAAATAAAATGAATCGGAATAATCTTTTACTCTATCTTATAACGGACAGAGAAGCTGCCGGAGGCAGAAATCTTTGCGAATGTGTAAAAGCAGCGTTAGACGGCGGAGTGACAATGGTACAGCTTCGTGAGAAAAATATGGAATACGAAGAACTGAAAAAAGAAGCTTTTGAGATAAAAAAACTGTGTCATGAATACAAGGTCCCTTTTATCATTAACGATAATGTAAGACTGGCGCTTGAAACCGATGCGGACGGAGTCCACCTCGGACAGTCTGATATGGGAATTGAAGAGGCAAGACGGATTCTCGGGAAAAATAAAATAATAGGCGCAACTGCAAAGACGGTGGAGCAGGCGAAGGCTGCCATGGAACAGGGAGCCGATTATCTTGGAAGCGGTGCAGTATTTGGCAGCAGTACCAAAAAAGATGCAGTAACAATGTCTTTTGATATGTTGAAAAATATATGCAGGAGTGTTGCAATTCCCGTTGTGGCAATCGGAGGAATTAACCTTTCAAATGTTTCAAAACTTGCAAAAACAGGAATAAAAGGTGTGGCGGTAATTTCCGGAATCCTTACAGAAACGGATATTTGCGGTACATCAGAAAAATTTTGCAGAATATTAAAAAATATATAAAACACAGCGGCATGCCGGGGGCACCACTTTATGTCGCTATACAAAATTAATGCATGGAGGTAAATACTGATATGAAAACAGCATTAACAATCGCAGGCAGTGATTCCTGCGGAGGCGCCGGAATACAGGCAGATATTAAGACTATGACGGTAAACGGCGTATATGCCATGAGTGCCGTTACAGCTCTTACAGCCCAGAATACAACCGGCGTAAAAGATATTATGGAGGTGAGCAGCAGCTTTTTAAAAGAACAGCTGGAATGTATTTTCACGGATATCTACCCTGATTCAGTCAAAATCGGTATGATTGCCTCAAAGGAACTTATTAAAACAGTAAAGGACACTCTTGTAAAATATAAAGCAAAGAATATTGTCCTTGATCCTGTAATGGTAGCTACAAGCGGGGCAAAACTGATTAGTGACGACGCAATCGATACATTAAAAAAAGAATTATTACCTATAGCTGCGGTTGTGACACCTAATATTCCGGAGGCGGAAGTCCTTTCCGGAATGAAAATTTCCTCCAAAGAGGATATGGAGGCAGCGGCAGTAAGAATATCGGAAGAAAATCACTGTGCGGTCCTGCTCAAAGGAGGCCATAATCTCAATGATGCCAATGACCTTTTAGCAGACGGCAAAAACATCACATGGTTTCAGGGAAAAAGAATTGATAATCCCAACACACACGGAACGGGATGCGCCCTTTCCTCTGCGATTGCAGCTAATCTTGCAAAAGGTTTTTCACTTGTAGATTCTGTAAAGAAAGCAAAAGAGTATATATCGGGAGCACTCAACGCTATGCTTGACCTTGGTAAAGGAAGCGGACCGATGAACCATGGATTTATGATAAAATAAGATATTCCGGATCCTTAAAGGTAATGGGAAGAAGGAAAAATGGAAAAAATTAAATTAAAGAAACTTGTATTAACCGCAGTCTTTGCTGCCGTGGCAGTTGTAGGCTCGTTATTTTCATTCCCTGTTTTTGGGTCAAAATGTGCACCTGTACAGCACCTTATAAATGTGCTTTGTGCCGTTATTCTCGGACCGGGATACGGCGTTGCGGCTGCATTCGTATCAAGCCTTATAAGAAATCTTCTGGGGTTAGGAACCTTGCTCGCATTCCCGGGAAGTATGTGCGGAGCACTTTTAGCAGGACTTTTGTATCATTATATAAAGAAATTACCTGCGGCTTATATAGGAGAGGTATTCGGAACCGCCGTTATAGGCGGGATGTTGTCATATCCTGTGGCAGCTTTTATAATGGGTAGTAAGGGTGCGGCTTTGTTCACATTTGTTGTACCTTTTCTTATAAGTACAGCGGGAGGAACTTTGTTAGCAGTATTAATAACCGTACCGCTTAAACAGACAGGTGTACTGGATAAAATAAAGAGTGAACTGAACTCTTAGGAGGATTTATTATGGCATGGGCTGATATTTTTTCAAAAATTGCTGAAAAGAAACCGATAATACATTGCATAACCAATATTGTGACAGTTAATGACTGCGCCAATGTCCTGTTGGCGATAGGAGCGTCACCTGTAATGGCGCATCATGAGATGGAGGTTAAAGAAATAACTTCCGGAAGTGATGCACTGGTGTGCAATATGGGTGCGATTGAGAATTTTGAAGCAATGCTGATTGCAGGAAGAAAAGCAAATTCGCTGGGACATCCCGTGGTGATAGACCCGGTGGGTGTTGCATCTTCTTCCTACAGACGCAGCCTGTGCCTGAAACTTATAGAAGAATGTCATCCCACATGTATAAGGGGCAATGTTTCGGAAATTAAGGCACTTGCACTGGATGAAACAATATCTAAAGGCGTGGATGCAAAAAATGGGGAAAGCATATCCGATGATATGTTAAAAAAACTGGCAAAAAAATATAATACAATTATTGTAGTTTCGGGAGAAACAGACCTTGTAAGCGACGGGGAAAGCATTTATGAGGTTCACGGTGGAACACCGTTTTTTAAGGGAATAACAGGAGGCGGCTGCATGTCAACTGTAATAATTGCAGGATTTCTTGCAATTGAAAGAAATATTGAAAGCGTTGCAGCAGCAGTCAGAACAGTTAATTATGTGGGAGAAAACGCGGCGAAAGCTACAGTAAACGGAGCAGGTGGTTCAATGACTTTTAAAAATGAATTTATTAATCTTTTAAGCATTCTTGCCAATCCGTCCTTCAAATCAAGAAAAAAAAGAAGATAAATTTGATTTTATTTATATTAAGAGGTATAATATTACATAAGGCTATGTAAATATTCCGGCAGGAGGTATTATTGAATGAGCGAATGTAATTCTGGCTGTGAAGAATGTAAGAGTAGAGAAAGTTGCGGAATTCGTAAGGCTCCTCTTAATAAAGAGAGTTCAATTCATAAGATTATCGGCATAATAAGCGGTAAAGGCGGCGTTGGCAAATCTACGGTAACAGCGCTCATTGCCAGAAGGCTGGCTTCAATGGGATACAGCGTCGGAATAATGGATGCTGATGTAACGGGACCTTCGGTTCCGGCAATGTTTGGTATCCACGGCAAGGTATTATCTGATGAAAATGGTATATATCCTATGGTATCACAGGAGGGCATAAAGATTATTTCAATGAATCTTTTGCTTGACAGTGAAGAGACCCCGGTCATATACAGAGGACCGGTTGTGGCCTCAATTATCAAACAGTTTTACAGTGATGTAATATGGGGCAGTCTTGATTATCTGCTTATAGATATGCCGCCGGGAACAGGAGATGTTCCGCTCACGGTATACCAGTCAATTCCTATAGACGGAGTGGTTATGGTTACATCTCCGCAGAATCTTGTTAAAATGATAGTTATGAAAGCTGTTAATATGGCATCGAAGATGTCAGTTCCTTTACTGGGAATTATTGAAAACTATAGTTATTTTAAGTGTGAAGACTGTGACAGAATATATGAAATATTCGGAAAAAGCACAGCTGCAAAGCTCGCTAAGGAGCTTAACACCACGGTTATTGCAAGGATTCCCATTATCCCTGAAGTGGCACAGTGCGAAGATAAAGGAATTCCGGTCACACAGGATATTGATATGGACCTTTCAAATTTATTATAAGGAAGATATATGAAAAAAGAACGAACAGGAAGTCTTATATGGAGACTTATTTATCCGCTTCTTATTTTTTTAGGAGTGGAATTGATTATAGAACTGGGTGCAACCATAGTATATTTTGCGGTTAAGATGCAAAGCGGTGCATTTGAGAATCTGAGTGAACAGGGAATAGTTGACGCGGCTACAGCATTTCTTACAGGGAAAGCATTGTATTTTACCATTATAAGAGGTGTTGTTCTTATTCCGCTTTATCTTTGGATAATGAAAGTGGATACGAGACTTGACGTATACTATGAGAGAGATTTTAAATATACGGATTACCGTAAGACATGGCTTATTCTGCTTGTACCTGCAGGAATATGTGCGGCTATAGGTTTTAACGGACTTGTTTCGCTATCCGGAATTGAGAAATTTTCCAAAGCATATCAGGCTGTAGAGAAAATTACTTATTCAGGTAATCTTTTTGTACAGGTAATGGCATCTGCAATAGCGGCACCGATAGTAGAAGAGTTTTTATTCCGGGGACTTATTTTTAAACGTCTGAGGAATGTAACACCTGCAGTATGGGCGATGGTTATATCTGGTCTGGTATTTGGAATTATTCACGGCAATCTTGTGCAGTTTGTGTATGCATTCCCAATCGGAGTGATACTTGCTTTTATTTATGAGATTTTCAAGACGATATGGGCACCGGTAATTTTCCATGTTTCGGCAAATTTCATATCGGTTATGCTTACCAATTTCCTTCCCGGAGTAGAATTTAATCTTACAGTGGGATTGTTGGCACTCGTATCTGTTGTGACACTTGCCATATTGTTTGTTATCTTATTCGTCATTGACAATAAGGTTAAACGTACTAAAATATAAAAAAATCAAATCTTTTGTTGGAGAGAGGTTATTATGAAAAAAATACTTTCAATAGCAGTTCCTTGTTACAATTCAGAAGCATATATGAAAAGATGCATAGAATCCCTGCTTGTGGGCGGTGAGGATGTAGAAATTATCATAGTAGATGACGGTTCTACAGACAGAACTGCAGAAATTGCTGATAGTTACGAAAAGAAATATCCAAGAATATGTAAAGTAATACATCAGGAAAACGGCGGGCACGGAGAAGCTGTCAATACAGGTCTTAAGAACGCAGCAGGATATTTTTTTAAGGTAGTTGACAGTGACGACAGGGTCGGCAGGGAAGCATATCTTAAACTGCTTGATATTATGCGCAAGGCTATTCTTGAAGAACATCCTCTTGATATGCTTATATCCAATTATGTATACGATAAAGCAGGTGTTAAGCGTAAGAAAGTTATGAGATATACAAGCATTCTTCCTACGGATACATATTTTACATGGGAAGATATGGGACATTTCAGACAGGACCAGTACATAATAATGCATTCTGTAATTTATAGGACGGAGTTACTGAGAGAGTGTGGACTTGTACTTCCAAAACATACTTTCTATGTGGATAATATTTTTGTTTTCCAGCCATTCCCTTATGTCAAGAGCATGTATTATGCGGATGTTAATTTTTACTGGTACTTTATCGGAAGGGATGACCAGTCTGTACACGAAAATGTCATGATTAAAAGAATAGACCAGCAGTTAATGGTCAACAGACTTCTTATTGATTATTATAATCCGGATATTATTGAAGACAGTAAATGCAGGAAGTATATGCAGCATTATCTTGAAATAATAACGGCAATTTCTTCGGTAATGTGTTATCTTTCCAAAAAGGAAGAGAATTATGAGAAGAAAAAAGATTTATGGAAATATCTTAAGAGCTCTCATCCTGAGACCTACAGAAAACTTAAGAGAAATCCTATGGGATTTTTTATAAATATTCCGGGAAGAACAGGAAGGTTACTTACAACGGGAATATATAGAATTGTTAAGAAGATTTTTAATTTTAACTAAATATATACTTAAAAATGCACATCCTTTGCCGGTTCCGGTATCGGATGTGCATTATTTTTACTGGATTTTTTTGAAAAATTTTGTTTTGTATGTTATCGGATAAATGATTGCGGCAAGAACTATTGCAGCCAATACGTCATATACTGAATGCTGTTTTAAGAAAACCGTTGATACGCATATTAATAAGCCCCAGATTGCTGTTATGATGCATACTTTTTTCTTATGTCTGCCGAAGGTCTTTGAATTGAATACAGCGAATTCTATAACCAAAGTATTATATACATGCAGACTTGGCAGGACATTGGTCGGAGTGTCGGCTTTATGCAGTAATTTTACAAGGTCTGTACAGAAATTGTCGCGGGGAAAAGTCTCCGGTCTGAAATCGGCAAGCCCGTTAGGAAATACAAAATATATAATTACGGCAATTGACATGCCGATTATAAGGGCAGCCCCCATTCTTACACACTCACCCTGGGAACGTATGAAAAAGTAAATGATAAAAAATGCCATAAAGATGAACCATGAATAGTATGGAATAATGAAATATTCCACAAACGGAATATAGTCATCTAAAGCACAATGGATTGCATGAAATCCGGTTTCTTCGGTAACATGTCTTTCCAGATAAATAAAACATGGCATATATATAAAAGTATAAAGAGCCAGTAATCCATGCCACCATTTTTTGAAAAATGCTTTCATTACGTCTGTCCTTTCATATGTAAAATAAACTTAGCTATTATAACATATTAATTTGAAAAAATCCAATAACTAAATTCAGTTTACAAAAAATAATTAAAGGGGTAAAATATAATAAATATAGCTATACGGAGGATATTATTTTGAGACTTGTAGTTCGTGATTTAAAGAAGAAATATGGCGATAAGACTATACTTGATGGTGCATCATTTTCGTTTTCCCATGGTATTTCATACGGAATAGTAGGAAATAAAGATGACGGCAAGACTACATTCCTCAAGTGTATATGCGGGGAAACGGGCATAGATTCAGGATATATCCGTATTGAAGCCGATTGGAAAGAGCATAGAATAAAGTACAGCGATTTCGGAATCGTTGCGGATTCTGCGGTTGTTCCGGAATATATGACAGGTTATGAATTTTTTGATTATCTTATAGAAATACATCCTCTTTGTGTAACAGAAAGCAAAACGGCTGATGATTATTTTGATATGGTCGGGCTTAATGTTGCGAAGAGAAACAACCTTATAAAAGAATATTCTTATAATGAAAAACGTAAGATACAGTTATTGTCTGTTATTTTGTTAAAACCGTCCGTTATAATATTTGATGAGCCGGTTAAGAACAGCAATAAGAGACGCATTAACAGAATGAAAGCAATTATAGATGACCTTAAAAAAGATCGTATTGTTATTGTTGCGACGGAAAATCCTGATATAGCTGAGGCATTCTGTGATGAATTTTTATGCTTTGAGGACGGACACATTCTGTCATTGCCGGCAGAGGATGTCAGAACCGTTCTAAGTGGAAGTGAGGAAACCGGTAATGATTAAAGAATATCTCCAATGTATCAGGATAGAAGCTGTAAGACATGCGAATATGCTTGGAAATATTATAGCAGATCTGCCTTTTTATAAAGAAAAAGAAAACGAGAGCAGGGAAAAGGCAAGCTTTCTTGTCACCGGCGAACTCTTGTTTTTCTTATGGAAAATTATAAAAATTTATGCTTATGTAATGGTATTTATGTATGTACCAAAGCTGGTTTTTTCAAAAATCACGACAGTGGGAACTTCCGGTTTTTCAACGGAAGACTGCTTTGTGTTTTTTACACTGGTTCTTACCTGCGTGATAGGTTCGGTTATACATTCGGGCATTTTTGATGTTAATAAAGATTCTTATTGTACATTAAAAATATTAAGAGTCAGACCTGTGATATATTTCAGGGTAAAATTTATATACAGGCTTATTACGGAACTGCTTGGATTCTGGAGCGCATTTACGATTCTTGGCATGAATTATGTTAAAGCTTTTTATCTTGTGATTATTATATGCCTGTCAAGGAGTGTCGGGGAATGCATTAACATACTTATCTTTAAGATGACCGGTAAGAGGTTTGCAGACCATAAAGGCGCATTTCTCCTGCTTATGTTAGCCGGATTATTTGTGGCATATTTTGTCCCTTATGTAAGAGGCTGCGTTCCCGCTGCATATATAAGAATCTTTGATTCTATATGGGTGGCTGCAATACTTGGAACCGGAAGTGTTTTTACATATTATGTATGGTCCTACAGAAATTACGAAAAGATTATATCAAGAGTATATACGGAAGAACAGTTTGATGAAACAGAAGATGGAGAAAAAGACTGGATATCTTATAATTCCAATGAAGGAATGAAATCCTATACCGGAGATAAGAGACTTTTTCATCTTTATTTTAAAAGAACATCGGGAAAAGCAATATATAATAATATGATTAAAGTTATAATTATAGCAATTTTCTTTGTACTTGGCGTTCTTGCTATTGAAATGGGCAACAAGGATGCTGTCGGGACAGTTATATCGTATTCATTGCCTTTGCTTGCTTTAGTTATGTATTGCCTTTGCAATTGTTCCGGGTATTGCAGGGATTTGTTTACAAATTGCGATATACATATATTGAAAAAGGACAACACGGGAGAGGGACTTGCCGGTAATTTTATATTCTGTCTTTATAATATTTTAAAAATAAATGCGGTTCCTATAATCACACTGGCTGCTTCTTATTTTATTCTGGGATGTATATGTCAGGTGTATGTGATTACAGCACAGATTATTATATGCATTGTTTTTATGGGACTGTTTTTTTCAATATTTGGATTATTTACATATTATATGTTCCAGCCTTATAATGCAGACGGAACTGTAAGAAGTTTCAGATATTATATGCCATCACTTTTGATGTATGCACTCTGCTATGGATGTATTTTTGTAAAGGCAGACAGTATTATATTTGTTGTTGCGTCCGGGATCCTGGCTTCGGTTATGGTTATAATGTCATTAAATCTTGTCTATAGGATATCGGACAGGACCTTTGTGTTAAATAAGTAAATCAGGAGGTATTATGGTATGCGTAAAAAAATTCTTTTTACAATGGTTTTCGTTGCAATGACTATTTCGCTTACGGCATGTGGGAATAAAACGTCGATTACATTCACCGACCCTACCGAAACATCTGAATCCAACATAACACGTTTTGATAAAAAAATTGCCGGAGAACCTCTTGAAACTGTGAACTCATTATATGATGCCACCGATATTTATTCAAAGGAAGGATACAGCCTTGTGGACATAGAAGCTTACGGAGACGACGGATTGCTTGTACTGTATACAGGTGATGAAGAGTCGGTTTTATCTGCATATAAGATTTCTACAGGTAGTGAAGTGAGCTCTTTAAAGACTGATAATGCTGTTTCGATGGATACAACATTAAATGTTACAGGCACGGGATTTGTGTATTCGTATGATTATGTCAACGGATATTTCACCTCTTATGATGTTTTGAACGGCAGTTTTGAAAATCTTGTTTTTGATTTAGAAATGGAAAGTTTTGCGGTTTCCGACGGAGGAGACTGTTTATACTGTACAGTGGAAGGCGATAATAATATATACAAATACATTATTAATACGGGTAAAATCGTTTCTGTATATGAATATGATGACGTTTACAAGGATGTACAGGTAGAATATATAGAGAATAACGGAAATTACATAGCTGTTCTTTGCAGTGGAGATAAAGGTTCGTTTTACGAAAGACTTGATATCGGAAATCAGAAAAGAACGATAATCTGTAAGGCAGAAAATGGACTGTATTGTGCGGGAGATGCTTATCTCACGACATCGGGAGAAGAAGATGCTGATGTGTATGTATACAATTTCAGCAGACCGAGACTTAAAGATATTTTTACACTTGATGCTGCACATGAAAAGAATAATATGAAATTTTATAGCGGAAGTCCCTATCTTCTTACATCGGACGAATATATAGCGGGTACGAAGCTGCGTTTTTACAACGTGGGAAGAGGCGTACTCAGTAACGAGATTGTTATTCCTACGGTTTATAAGGTGCTGGATGCAGATTATCTTGTAGTTGACCAGACATTATGTATTAAAGCAGTTAATGACAAAAACGAGCGTATGATTCTGCTTTGGGACATAGAAAATATAGGTGAAATAAAAAATTAGATAATTTATAAAAAAAGTGTTGACAAAGTTAAGACTTTGGTAATATAATAGTCAAGCAGGTTGCAAAAAGCACTGCGATATAGATATGAATTTTGGGATCTTAGCTCAGCTGGGAGAGCATCTGCCTTACAAGCAGAGGGTCACAGGTTCGAGCCCTGTAGGTCCCATTTATTCAGATAATTCTATATGGCGGAGTAGCTCAGATGGCTAGAGCACATGGTTCATACCCATGGTGTCAGGGGTTCGACTCCCTTCTCCGCTACTAAGAAGAACCCTTGATTATTAATCAAGGGTTTTTTCGTTGTAAAATGAAATAAGATGGTTTGTATATATAGAAAGAGGATTTGATATGAGAATTGGAACGGGATATGATGTTCACAGATTAGTACCTGACAGAAAAATGATAATAGGCGGAGTTGAGATACCATACGAATTAGGACTTTTGGGACATTCGGATGCTGATGTTCTCCTGCATGCCATATCAGATGCAATTTTGGGAGCAGCGGCACTGGGAGATATCGGAAAGCATTTTCCTGACAGTGATGAAAGATATAAGGGGGTATCAAGCCTTTATCTTCTGGAAAAAGTCGGAGAGATGTTAGAAGATAATCATTATGTTATAGACAATGTAGACAGCACTATAATAGCACAGAAGCCTAAAATGGCATCGTATATACCGGCTATGAGACAGAATATTGCGGATGCACTTAAGATTGACATAGACAGGGTAAGTGTAAAGGCGACAACTGAAGAGGGACTTGGATTTACCGGAGAGGGACTTGGAATATCAGCCCAGGCGGTGGCAATGATTAGCAAGGTTGAAAATATTGTATATAATGATATTATGAATGACAGAATTGCTGACTGTGAATCCTGTAAGGGATGTTGCAGCAGAAATTCTTAATATTAAGGAGATATCATGAAATTCATAGAATATGTTAAAGAATCCATAGAGGTCATAAAAGACAGGGACCCTGCAATGAAATCCAACAGGGAAGTATTTCTTTATCCTTGTTTCTGGGCTATATGGGAATACAGAAAGGCACACAAATATTACCTCAAAGGTAAATTTTATAAAGCAAGAAAAATCTCGCAGAAGGCTGCAAGAAAGACCGGAATTGAAATACACCCGGGCGCACAGATTGGAAAAGGTCTTTTTATCGATCACGGACATGGTGTTGTAATCGGGGAGACAACTATAATCGGCGACAATGTTACGATTTACCAGGGAGTAACTCTCGGAGGCACAGGCAAGGAACATGGCAAGCGGCACCCTACTATCGGTGATAATGTTATGATAAGTACAGGGGCCAAGATACTCGGTTCATTTACAATAGGTGCAGGTTCCAAGATAGGTGCAGGTTCCGTAGTTCTTGAGGAAGTTCCTCCTAATTCAACAGTTGTGGGAATACCGGGAAGAGTGGTTAAATGTGATGATATAAGGCTTCCTAACAAAGACCTTGATCAGATTCATTTACCGGATCCTGTAAGAGCAGAGCTTGATGACATTCAGAAACAGTTAAGTAAATTAAAAGAGAAACAGGAGCAATACGATGGAAAATAAAGTATATTTTTTTAATACACTTACAAGAAAAGTTGAGCAGTTTATACCTAATGTTGACGGAAAGGTAGCAATGTATACCTGCGGACCTACAGTATATCATTTTGCACACATAGGAAATTTAAGGTCTTATATCATGGAAGATATTCTTGAAAAAACTTTACGTTATGTAGGCTATGATGTAAAACGTGTAATGAATATTACGGATGTGGGACACCTTACAAGTGATGCCGATACAGGTGAGGATAAGATGCTTAAAGGTGCCAAAAGAGAACATAAGACTGTAATGGAGATTGCTAAATATTATACAGATGCTTTCTTTGATGACTGCCGTAAGCTTAATATTAAAAGACCTGATGTTGTAGAACCTGCGACTAACTGTATTCCTGAATTTATTAATATGGTTAAAGTTCTTCTTGAAAAAGATTATGCTTACATTGCAGGAGGCAACGTATATTTTGACACATCTAAGCTTGATGATTATTATGTTTTTTCAAGCCAGTCGGAAAAAGAACTTATGGTCGGAGTCAGGGATGACGTAAGTGAAGACATTAATAAAAAGAACAAAGCAGACTTTGTACTCTGGTTTACAAAATCCAAATTTGACAATCAGGAACTTAAGTGGGACAGCCCATGGGGTGTAGGATATCCGGGATGGCATATTGAGTGCTCATGCATCAGTATGAAGCACCTCGGCGAATATATGGACATCCACTGCGGCGGCGTAGATAATATCTTTCCACATCATACCAACGAAATCGCCCAGAGTGAGGCATATCTCGGACATAAGTGGTGCAACTATTGGTTCCATGTTCATCATCTTAACGATAAATCGGGAAAGATGAGTAAATCAAAAGGTGAATTCCTTACAGTATCACTTCTTGAGGAAAAAGGCTATAATCCACTGGTATATAGATTGTTCTGCTTACAGTCACACTATCGTAAACCCCTTGAATTTTCTTATGAAGTTCTTGACAATATGACAACGGCATATAATAAACTTATCAAGAAAATTGGGGAACTTAAGGCAGATGGCAGTGTGGATGAAGAAGCATTTGCCGGTTTTAGAAATAAATTTGAAGACGCAATATGCTCAGACCTTAATACATCTTCGGCAATAACCGTTATATATGATGTATTAAGAAGTGATATTAATGATATGACCAAGCTGGAACTTATAAAGAGTTTTGACGAAGTACTTTCGCTTGATCTCTTAAAGGACCATGGTAATGATAAGGAAAGTTCTGTGGATTCGGAACTTAAAGAATACATTCTTGCAAAGATTGAAGAAAGAAAAGCTGCAAAGAAAGAAAAAGACTTTGCAAAGGCAGATGCAATCCGTGATGAACTTGCGGCAAAAGGCATACAGATAAAGGATACCAGAGAAGGAACTGTATGGGAAATAGTGTGAGGATAGATTAATGTTTGAGGCAATGGAAAAGGCATTTCAGATAGGAGAGGTAAACGTTGCTTTATATTCTCCTCTGACACTTGCCTATATTGGCGACTGCGTATATGAACTGATTATAAGAACCAATCTTGTAACCAGAGGCAATGCACCTGTTAACAAACTTAATAAAAAGGCAAGCAACCTTGCCAAAGCATCAACCCAGGCACGGATTATTGAGTCAATAATGGATATGCTGAGTGAAGATGAAGAAGCAGCATACAAAAGAGGACGTAATGCCCATTCCTGCACCAAAGCCAAGAATGCATCAACCTCCGATTACAGAAAAGCTACCGGATTTGAAGCGTTAATCGGCTACCTCTATCTTCAGAAAAAGTTTGACAGGATTATGGAACTTGTAAAAAAAGGATTTCAGGAGGAACATATCTCATGAGATATACAGAATTCACCATTGAAGGAAGAAATGCAGTAATTGAAGCATTCAGATCAGGCAAAACCATTGATAAACTTTACGTTCTTGATGGATGTAAAGATGGACCGGTAATGACAATTATCCGTGAAGCTAAAAAGACAGACACAATAATCAGATATGTTGACAGGGAAATTCTTGACAGATTATCAAAGACAGGTCATCATCAGGGAGTTGTAGCCAATGCGGCAGCATACGATTATGCGGAAGTGGAAGATATTTTGAATGCCGCAAGAGAAAAAGGTGAACCACCGTTTGTTTTTATACTTGATGGAATAGAAGACCCTCATAACCTTGGAGCAATAATAAGAACAGCGAATCTTGCAGGAGCACATGGTGTAATTATTCCAAAAAGACGTGCGGTAGGTCTTACGGCAACTGTTGCAAAGACCAGTGCGGGAGCACTTAATTATACACCTGTTGCCAAGGTTACCAATCTTTCTGCAACAATAGAGGAACTTAAAAAAGAAGGATTATGGTTTGTATGTGCCGATATGGGCGGCGAGACTATGTATAACTTAAATCTTACGGGACCGATAGGACTTGTAATCGGTAACGAAGGAGAAGGCGTCAGCAGACTTGTAAAAGAAAAATGTGATTATGTTGCGTCAATCCCTATGAAGGGTAACATTGATTCGCTTAATGCATCGGTTGCAGCAGGCGTTCTTGCTTATGAAATAGTCAGACAGAGGATGTAATATATGGCAATTACTGATACTTATAAATTACTTTCTGATGAAGAACTTGTGGCAAAATATCATTCAGGTGATGAAAAAGCCGCAGATTATCTTATTGAAAAATATAAGAATCTTGTAAGAAAAAATGTGCGTTCATATTATCTTGCAGGTGCCGATAACGAAGATTTGCTCCAGGAGGGCATGCTTGGTCTTTTTAAGGCAATAAGGGACTATAATCCGGATAGAGACGCAGTATTCATGACATTTGCTTCGTTATGTGTATCAAGGCATATAAGGTCCACAATTACAAGATATAACAGAAAGAAAAATGGACCGCTTAACGGTTATGTTTCTTTTGAAGAGACAATTAATGATAATGGATCCGACGAGGATATTAAGCTTGTGGATACGTTAGTAGATGGCAGTATGAAAAATCCTGAAGAGATGATTATAGCGAAAGAACAGGTAATTAAGATTCAGACCTGTATGGATAATGACCTCAGTAAATTTGAAAAAAATGTAGTTGAACTTTACATAGAAGGTCTTAGTTATGCTGAAATCGGGGAAAGATTGCAAAAACCTGTTAAGTCAATAGATAATGCCATACAGAGAATAAGAAATAAAATTTTAAAAAATTGTTGAATATATTCTGCAAATATGGTACATTTGTTCATGAACTTGCTACTATGGCTCAGGAGGTAGAGCGTCGCCTTGGTAAGGCGGAGGTCACGGGTTCGAATCCCGTTAGTAGCTTATATTGATTTCACGGAAAGGGTGTCCTTTGGACGCCCGTTTTTTCTAATATACTGAAAGATAAGGAGGAATACTTTGAAAAAACGACTGGCTATTATAGCTGCCACTTTTTTAACGGCCACCGCAACGGGTTGTGGTAACCGCAATGGTAATATTAACCTGTACAGGGAAGAATTTGAGGTTAATGTGGGCAGCGGGATAAGTACGGAACTTAAAGATTATGTTAGGGCACCTAAAAAGGTACTTCAGGAGATGACCTTGGATCTTTCTGAGGTTAATAAGGATGTTATCGGAGTTTATACGGCAACGATAAATTACAAAGATGAATCAAGGACTTTTCGTATTAAGGTAACTGATACGGAGGAGCCGGAAATCACGCTTGAAAGAAGTAAATTTTATTTTGAAGTATCGGCGGATTTGGCTCTGTCGGATGTAGTTAAATCTGTAAATGATTATTCAGAAGTTACATACGGATTCTCCGATAATATTACGGCAGCCGATAGTAAAAAGAATATGATTAATATCCTGTCTTTTGACAAAGTGGGAAAATATAACTGTGAAGTAATCGCAAGGGATGAATATGGAAATTGTGCGGTGAAGGGATTTGAGGTAAACATTGTTGAAGCGGGTAAGATGCCGTCTAACATTATGGGGGATGGTAAGTATTCGCCATATATGAACAATAATACGGGAATTAATGTTAAAGATATTAATTCATTAAGTGCGGATGGGGTATATTACGGAATAGGCAATACTTTTGATAAGACAACCAACAGACCTAATCTGGCTTTTTATGAATTAAAATACGGCGATTATAAAGTGGACTTTATACAGCCTGAAAGCAATTATGTCTGGCTTACATTTAATGAGATTCTTGAATATGGCAATACGGATAAAATTCTTGATACACTTAAAGAAAAAAATGTTTCCGCTGTTTTCTTTATAACAAAAAACTATGCGGAAAAGAATCCGGAATTAATAAAAAGAATGATTGACGAAGGGCATGTTCTCGGAAATTACACTGATACCGGAGAAGAAATTCCCGGATTATCTGTAAATAGTTTGACAACGAGGATGGATGTGTTATACAATTACGTTTATGAAACTTACGGGTATGAGATGTATCTGTTCCGTGCTCCGTCAGGATACTTCAGTGAACAGGCACTTGCACTTGCGGGACAGCTTGGATACAGGACTGTATTTTGGAGTTATGCATACTCTGACTGGGATGTCAATAATCAGCCGGAGGTATCACAGGCTTTGTCTAATGCACTTAATAAGGCTCATGGCGGTGCAATATACCAGTTAAGTGGTTCATCATCAACTAACAGGGATATGTTAGGTGATTTTATAGACGGAATCCGTAGTAAAGGATTGGAATTTGCAGTCTATGACAAGAATTAGCAGATAGGAGAAATGAAATGGAAAAGAAACTTAGAGTAGGTATCCTTGGTGGAACCGGAATGGTAGGACAGAGATTTATTTCTTTGCTTGAGAATCATCCTTGGTTTGAGGTTGTGGCAATTGCAGCAAGCCCACGTTCAGCAGGAAAGACTTATGAAGATGCAGTAGGCGACAGATGGAAAATGACAACACCTATGCCTGAAGCAGTTAAGAAGATGATAGTCTATAATGTAATGGATGTTGAAGAAGTTGCTTCAAAGGTTGACTTTGTATTTTCAGCAGTCGATATGACTAAGGAAGAAATTAAGAAAATAGAAGAAGATTACGCAAAGACAGAGACACCTGTTGTATCTAATAACAGTGCACATCGTTGGACAGAGGATGTTCCTATGGTCGTTCCTGAAATTAATCCTGAACATTTTGGACTTATTGAATACCAGAAGAAGAGACTTGGTACTAAGAGAGGATTTATCGCAGTTAAGCCTAACTGCTCAATCCAGAGTTATACTCCTGCAATTTTTGCACTTAAAGAATTCGGACCTAAGCTTGTTGTTGCAACAACATATCAGGCAATTTCAGGTGCAGGCAAGACATTTAAAGACTGGCCTGAAATGGAAGGCAATGTAATTCCATACATCGCAGGCGAAGAAGAGAAGAGTGAACAGGAACCATTAAGACTTATGGGTAAATTAGTTGACGGACATATTGAGAAAGCAGCTTTACCTGTTATTACAACACAATGTTTAAGAGTACCTGTTTTAAACGGACATACAGCAGCAGTATTTGTTAATTTTGAAAAGAAACCAACTAAGGAAGAAATTCTTGATCGTTGGACTAACTTTAAGGGACTTCCACAGGAACTTAATCTTCCAAGTGCTCCTAAGCATTTTATACAGTACCTTGAGGAAGACAACAGACCTCAGGTAGCTCTTGATGTTGATTATGAAAACGGATTTGGTGTTTCATTCGGACGTTTAAGAGAAGATGCTGTATTTGACTGGAAGTTTGTAGGACTTTCACACAATACAATCAGAGGTGCTGCCGGAGGAGCGGTATTAAGCGCAGAATTACTTGTAGCACAGAAGTATATCACAGCTAAATAAATTATAAAATAAAGAGCCTACTTGCTATAGTAGGCTCTTGTTTCTTCTATTTCTTTAGGAATAGGAATATTCTTTGTCTGCATTACCTTAATAAGGTTATCATATTTTCGTCTGTCATTTAACATATGACGCTCATAATAATCAATGCAGTCTGTAAATATCGGGTTGCTTCTCAGCACTTTGCGTATGTCTTTGTTAAATGGACAATATTTTGCAAGTATATTACGGGATATTTTGTTGAGTTTACTTGCTCCCTTTGATTCGTAGTTAATCCATGTCTCGTAATCCTTCGCAAAGACTTCTGAATAATTGTTACGGCAGTTGATAAGGAGGGACTTTAATTTCTCTTTCTGCTGTTCTGATAAGTCTTTGTTTTTCTTATAGAAAAGCAGGTAATCGTAATATTCGGAGGTGAGGGACTTTTCGGTTGCCACATTCCAGTAGGAACCCTGTATTCTCCTGCATATTTCCCAACGGTATTTTCCCATGACATTAAGAAATATATTTTCGGGAATTGTGTTACAGAATATAGGAAATAACATTCTGGCGGAAGAATTTCTTTTTCTGCCATTGATTTCCTGCCACAGAACACCTCTGGAGCCAATACATGGTGTAAGGATAATCTCAGGGAGATATTCCTCATATACATATAACTGGCTTATGCCGAGTTCTTCATTGGCATATACGATAGAACGGTAAAACAAAGAAAAATCGATTTCCTTAATTTTGGTTATGATATCTGTGACTTTATCTGCATAAAGCATGGCATCAGGAATATTTTTCGCAATATTTTCTTTAATTACAACCGGTACGAATGTACTTACCCTGCCGTAGGTCATATAATTGGCTGATTTGAAAAGGTTGTCAATTTCAAAACGCAGTTTCATTTCGCAATTATTTAATGCAGATTCCTCGGGCATATCTATGCTGTTATTCTTGATTTCCTGACGGATGAATTCTTCGTATGACTGGTCAAAGTTGTTGCGGCTTGGGTTCTTCTCCCCCGACATTACGAGCTTTAACCAACGGTACATTGTGAATATATTATCATTGTTAAACAGCGAATCGCCGGCTTTATATATTTTATAAAGAAGGACGGATACCTCCTCACCGGCAAGTTCCTCATCCATATATCCAAAATTTAAAAACATATATATATACGAAGGTATGGCATCATCATTAATGGATTTAATAAATACCTTATAGTATATGTCATAGAAAAATCCGGTTATCTGTTTTCTCAAGAGACGTATATTTTCATCACTTGATAATCTGTCGCTGCATATTTTGAAACGTCTGAAAGTGTCGGTTACAGAAGCTCTGGTATCATCGTCAATTTCAGAATAATCCAATATTTTATCCAATGAACCCTTGAGCTCATCAAGAATAAAAAGGTCGTCCTTCGTAAATGTCAGTGCGGGAACGGGACTTCTGGCTGCTGCATTCTGTTGTTTAGGAATGTAGTCGTTATTAATGCCTAGAAGTTCTGACATATCAAGACATATTTCATGGAGGAGATTTATAAATTCAGTATTTTCAATAATGATACCTGCTGAATTACTTATGTTCGCTCCGAAATATGCTTTCTTAATATCTTCCGGAATGGATGCTATTCCGTTATGCTTGTCAAGAACCCATTTGTTAAGCCTGCTGTCGGGCGTGAATGATGGATCTTTTCTTTTACATTTTATCATCATGGACAGATATAATTTGATAAGTTCCATTATAAAATGTTCATTAAGAATTACGATATCCGGTACCATATCAGGATATTCACGTAGTATTTTTTCAAGATCAGAGATTCCTGATACCGTGAACTTCCTTAAAATACAGTCACTTTTTGCAACATAATTATATAAACTTAAACCATATAAACTGCCTGATAACCCAAGAATACTTCCGGCAGATGTGCTTATCCTGCCGTAGCGGGAATAAATATCGGTCTCCCCACTAAGAATAAGATAAAGACATTTTATCTCATCATTGGTGCGGAGCAATACCTCTCCCTGTTTTAATTCAATTATATTATCTTCCATAAGAAACCTCTAAATATATTATAATAAAATACTACATTGAGTTGGCAATATAGTCAAGAAATTCTACAATAAACCTATACGTCAAAAATAAAAATATGTTATAATGTCACATATTAAGTCGAAAAATACGGAGGTAACAATATTTTATGATAATCAGAGACAAAGACAATTTTTTACCATTAATAGCTAAGATGCTTACAGCTCTTAATTATGACAAAGTTGAGATGCATACAGGAAAACCTTATGATATAACGGCGGTAAAAGATGATAAAAAATACTGCTTTAAATGTCAGTATGATATAGACGCAGTCGGAACTGCAGCTATGAAGGAATTTGTGGATGGAACAAAAGACATGTCTCATGATGCCCGTGCATTTATAACCAATAGTTCTTTTATATCAGGGGCAAAGAAACTTGGTGATGAAGCCGGAGTGCTTTTGTGGGACCGGAATACTCTTGACAGAATGAGTATCGGAATTAAAGAAAACATTGTGGAAGATGTTCAGGAAGAAACTAAATCAGGAAAGGGTTTATTGGCAGGAATTATCATAGCAGTAGTGGCAATTGCGGCTATTGCGGCATATTTTCTCATAATAAAATAAATGTATGAATATTTTAACTATAGAGAATCTGACACATTCTTATTCGGAAAGAAAATTGTTTGATGATACCTCATTTTACCTTGAAGAAGGCGAAAAAGTAGGAATTATAGGTATTAACGGAACTGGAAAATCAACGCTTCTTAATATAATAGCAGGAAATATTGTACCTGATGAGGGCAAAGTTACCATAGCCAATAAAGTTATTATTGAAATGCTTTCACAACATCCGTCATTTGATGATAATGAGACAGTTATACATTATGTAATGACAGATGTACCAAAGGATGAGGATATGTTTGCGGTGGAGGCAGAGGCAAAGGCCATGCTTCAGACTTTTGGACTAACGGATTATGATGAGCTGACCTGCCATATGTCAGGAGGACAGCGTAAAAAAATAGCATTAGTCAGGGCTTTATTATCCGGTGCGGATATACTGATTCTTGACGAGCCTACCAACCATCTTGACAATGAGATGTCAACATGGCTTGAAAATTACCTTAAGGATTATAAAAAATCAATAATAATGGTTACACATGACAGATATTTTCTGGACAGCGTTTCTGACAGAATAGTGGAACTTGATAAGGGAAAAATATACAGTTATAAAACCAATTATTCGGGCTTTCTTGAGCTTAAAGCCGAAAGAGAAGAAATGGCTGCGTCAACGGACAGCAAGAAAGCCAATCTTTTAAGAAACGAGCTTAAGTGGGTAATGCGTGGAGCAAAGGCGAGAAGCACCAAGCAGAAAGCCAGACTTATGAGATATGAGGAACTTAAAAACAGAAAACGTCCCGAACAGGATTCTGAAATTGAACTGAGTTCTATATCCACAAGGCTTGGAAGAACCACTGTGGAAATCAATAATCTCAGCAAAGCCTATGGCGACAGGCATATTATTAATGATTTCAGCTATATTTTCCTTAAAAATGACCGCATAGGTATTGTAGGGCCTAACGGCTGTGGAAAGACAACTCTGTTAAAGCTTATTATGGGGATTGTTGAACCTGACGAAGGGGAAATAGTTATCGGCCAGACAGTAAAAATCGGATATTATGCACAGGAAATATCTACGCGTAAGGAAGATGGGATAAGCTTTATGGACCCTGAAATCAGGGTAATTGATTATATTAAAAATACTGCAGAGTATGTTAAGACGCGGGATGGCTCACTTTCCGCATCCCAGATGCTTGACAAATTCCTTTTTCCTCCGAGAGAACAGTATTCCCTTATAAAAAAACTTTCAGGTGGTGAAAAAAGACGCCTGAATCTGTTAAGGGTTCTTATGGAGGCACCTAATGTATTGATTCTTGACGAGCCGACCAATGATCTTGACATAAAGACGCTGACCATTCTTGAAGATTACCTGGATTCTTTTGACGGGATAGTAATAGCTGTCAGCCATGACAGATATTTTCTTGACAGAGTGGTACGAAGGATTTTTGCATTTGAAAATGGCAGGTTAAGACAGTATGAGGGCGGATACTCGGATTATGAGCTGGTTGCTGAATTTGACAAAGAACCTGTAAAAGCCGAGCCCGGGATACCGAAGAATACCGGAAAAAAAGTTAAGCAGGAAAAACTTAAATTTACTTATGCGGAACAAAAGGAATTTGAGCATATTGAAGATGATATCGGAAAAATAGAAGCACGGATTACGGAAATTGATAATCTTATGGTAAAAAATTCCAATGATTTCGTAAAACTCAATGAACTTGATTGTGAAAAAAATAAACTCAATGAAGAACTTGAATATAAAATGGAACGTTGGGAATATCTTACCGAACTGGATGAACAGATAAAGAACCGGTAAAAATAGGAGGGGCACCTCGGTTAAGAGGTGCCCGGATAGGAATGAAGAAAAAGGATATAGCCTTTTCTTTTGGTTTGGTACAATATGTATTGTAACGTGAAAATAAGTCTAAACTGTGAAATAAATATAAAAAACTTATAAACTAAATAAAATAAAATTAAATTTTCTAAAGTCGTTTTTAATTCTTAACGGCACATTCCCTTCAATATAATTAAATATATCTGCTTTGCTCCAATTCCCCCCAATTAGGGGGGAGAATGAAATAAATGGGTGTGATAATATGGCATCATAAGAAAAAACAGGAAAAGGAGTAGAAAAATGAAAACAAAGATGAATGTATTAGGACGTGTACTAAGTATGATTCTTGCTGTGGCACTTACAGTTACTACAGTATTTTCCGGATTTTCAAGAAAAACTCTTGCAGCAGAGAATAATGTAATAACTGTTGAAGAGGGAGAAAAGAATAGTGTAACATTTGATTGGAGTAAATGGAAGGTTGAATCTAACAGCAATCCTAGGGTTGCAAAAGCAAGTATCCATACTAACATTATAGGAGAAAAAAAGCTTGTAGTCGAAGGATTGAAACGTGGCAGCACAACAGTTGTTGTAAATAATGGGAAAAAAACTAAAACGTATGTTGTTAATGTTTCAAGAGCAAAGGGTATAAAAGCGGATCACCTTTACGTTTCTGTTAATAATCAGTTTGAACTGTACGATAATGGGAAATTGGTAGGAACAGTTAAGACGGACAAAAAAAGTTTTGATATGAATAAAATAACTGTTACCGCAGCGTATGGTGATGGAGAAAAAGTTAATATCAAAATTAACAACAGAAAATTAATAGATCGCAGTGACGCGGTTTTGTTTGGTAATGACTTTTATATTGGTTCAAAAAATGACCCAATATATTATACAATGTCATATCCTATAACATTCACAGTTAATGGCAAATCTGTCACAGTTGTTTTTACTGATAAAATGACATTCTATGATAAGGAAAACAGCTGCCATTATGTATTAGATGATGGAGGCATTGCTTTTGAACTTGAAAACAAACAGAATGTCACAAGACATACCGTTAAGTTTGTAAATGGAACAGAAGTTATTGAAACAATCAGCGTTATTGATGGACAGAGTGCAAAGTACAATGGCGCTACACCTGTAAAAGCTGAAACTGAGTATGCTTCATATACTTTTAACGGATGGGTTGACGTAAATGATAATCCAGCAGATTTAACTAATGTTAAGTCAGATAAAACAGTATATGCGTCATTTACTGAGGAAGTAAAACAGTATACAGTTAAGTTTTTATATGAAAACGGAGAGGTGTTATCAGAACATAACTATTCATATAATGATACAATTACGGTGCCTGATGTACCTGAAAAGGCGGACGATGTTGAATTTGAATATACAGGTGCAGCCTGGAGTCCTGAAGTAAGCACTGTATGTAAAGGCAATGCAGAGTATAAGGCAACATACAAAGCAGAAAAGAAACAGTACAAAGTTATATATTCTGTAAACGGCATAGAGACTGAAAAGATATTTGATGCTCTGACATCGGCTGAAGATGTCAGAAGTGGGGCACCGGAAGTAGCTTCAGATTATGAAATTGATGGCAAAAGATATGAATTCAAAGGCTGGGATAAGGAATTTGAAAAAGTTACAAAAGATGTTGTGTATACAGCACTTTATGACGTGACGGATATCCAATATACTGTAAAATTCGTTAACAGTAACGGAGCAGAAATTTCAAGCCAGACATTAAGATATGGTGAAAAGATTGTTAAACCGGGCAATCCAAAGTATCCCGGAGACAAAGGCATTTATGAGTATACATTTGCAGGCTGGGATAAGGAAGTAAGCGATGTATGTACAGGAGATGCAACATACAAAGCAGTATTTGATAAATCAATTAAGATTGCATTCTATAAATATAATATTGAAGTATCGTCAAGAAAAGATTTGTTTGATTATCAATACATCATGGGACGTGAGCCAAAGTATTTTACAAAACTTGGTTCAACAATTACTGTAACAAATGATTTTACCGGATATGAAAATATAATATCAATGCTTGAAGAAGCTTATATAAAAGGTGAATCAGATACTATTTACGGTAATAATAATGAAGAATTTGTAAAGTCTTTTGTAAGTCTTACAGCAGAAAAAGCAGGAGTTAAAGAAGATGCGGTTGATTGCTGGTATGTTCTTAAACGTGAAGCAGACGGCTGGCATGTAGACGGGGGAAATTTAAAGGATTATACGGTTAAGTTTGTAGATTATGATGACAGCATTATTTCAGAAAGAATATATAATGCCAATGAGAAGATTGCAATTCCTTCTAATCCGGTCAGGGAAAGCGATGAGACTTATAATTACAAATTTGCAGGTTGGGATAAAGAAATCTCAATGGAAGCTGTAAGCGATGTTGTATACAAAGCAGTATACGAACCATCATATATTGACTATACAGTAAGATTCCTTAATGAGGACGGAAGCGTAATATCAGAAGCAACCTATCATTACGGAGATAACGTAGTGGTACCGGCCGATCCTGCAAAGGAAGCAGATGAGACATACACATACAAATTTGCAGGCTGGGATAAAGAAGTAACATCAGTAAAAGGAAATGTAGATTACAAAGCAGTATATGAGTCATCATATATTGACTATACAGTAAGATTCCTTAATGAAGACGGAAGCGTAATAACAGAAACAACCTATCATTACGGAGATAACGTAGTGATACCGGCCGATCCTGCAAAGGAAGCAGATGAGACATACACATATAAATTTGCAGGCTGGGATAAAGAAGTAACATCAGTAAAAGGAAACACCGATTATACCGCAGTATATACAGATGAATACAATAAGTATATTGTAAGATTCCTTGATGAAGATGGAACAGTAATTTTGAAAGCAACCTATCATTACGGAGATAACGTAGTGGTACCGGCCGATCCTGTAAAGGAAGCAGATGAGACATACACATATACATTTGCAGGCTGGGATAAGGAAGTAACATCAGTAAAAGAAAATGTTGATTATACTGCAACATATACAGAAAGATTAAACAGAATTCCGGAGGTGGAAGGTGATGAGGACATAGTTCCTGAAATCAACCCTGGTAATAAAGCAACAGATGATAATAAGCCATCTGTAAGACCTGTAAGAAAACCGGAAGTAGAAGCTGATGAAGACGTAGCAACAGGTGACAGCAATATGACACTTTATATTGCAGTTCTTGGACTTAGTGCAGCAACTCTTGCAGTAATTATGGGAAGAAAAAAAGAACAGGATATTTAGTCGATTTGATCGTAAGGATATATATGTTAAAATATACAGGGGAATATCCCCTGTAGAAAAAAATGACTGCAAAACAGTCTTGAAAAAAAGACCATGTGTAACGGTTTGATACATATGGTCTTTTTGTATTGTAAGTTCTGGCATGACTAACTTTCAAGATATTCTATTCTTGATTTGTAATATTCTATTTTCTGTATATCCTTTTTGGTGGGATGTGGAATTCTTGATATATCCGAATTGTGCTTTAGATCAGCAAGTTTGACTTCTTTTGCGATGGAATTTGTTTTTATTTTTTCATAATAGAGATCTTCGTCATAATCAGGACCTTTTTTCTTTGTTACAAGGTCAAGTGCCATAAGAATATCTTCGTTAAAGCCATATTCTCTGAGTGCATCAAGAGTTACATCAGTGTCTTCCACTACATCATGAAGCATCCCTACAATCCTGGATTCAGGAGAAGTACAGTGTGCAGATACAAAACGGGGATGATTGATATAAGGATGCCCACCCTTATCCAACTGACTTTTATGAGCATTAACGGCGATTGTTTCAGCTAATGCCAGCATTTTTTCGTAATAAGCTTCCATAATATCCTTTCAACAAAAAAGACCCATGTATGTACATGAGCCAAAAATTATCAGTGCAGTCGATGGGACTTGAACCCACACCCGGAAACCCGGACATGAACCTGAATCATGCGCGTATGCCAATTCCGCCACGACTGCAAACAACTATATTATTTTAGCATTGCTTAATTTTAATGTCAATCTTTTTGGGAAAAATAAATTTTAAAAAATACTTGCAATTATATTCCTGATATGATAATATACAATACGTCGCTGGTGATTGGCGACACATTTAAGCAGACGTGGCGGAATTGGCATACGCGCTAGACTAAGGATCTAGTCCATATTGCTTGGGTGCGGGTTCAAGTCCCGCCGACTGCACTATTAATAAGGTCGTGTTTATGACATGACCTTTTTTTAATATAAATTTGTAAAAGCAAAGGAGATTTAAAATGTTGGATAAAGGAGATTCGGTGGGGCTTGTGGCCTGCTCTGATGGATTTCCAAATGATAATCATGAGGTAATCGATGAGGTTGAAAACAGCCTGTATGATATGGGCTATAAGGCGGTAATTGGTAATATATACCGTACTAAGGAAAACAGAACACTTAGCAGCAGAGACAGGGCAGATGTTTTTAATGAAATGGTACGGAATCCGGAAATTAAAGTTGTTTTTGATATATCCGGAGGCGATTCCGCTAATGAAATTCTTGATTATGTTGATTACGATATGTTAGAAGAGAATGGTAAACCGGTTTTCGGATACAGTGATCTTACCACCCTTCTTAATGCCATATATTGCAAGACGGGAATCTGCACATACTTGTACCAGATAAGAAATATTATTACCGGATATGGGGAAAGGCAGAAAGCAGACCTTGAAATGGTGTTAAGCGGAGAAAGCGATGATTTATACGATATAGATTACGAATTTGTACGTGGCGAAGAAATGAAGGGCGTACTTATCGGAGGAAATATCCGCTGCTTTTTAAAATTAGCGGGAACATCATATATGCCGTCGTTCAGACATAAAGTGTTATTCCTGGAAAGTAACAGTGGCAGAGAAAACAGAATACGTTCTTATTTTACCCAGTTGAAGCAGATGGGCGTATTCAATGAAGTAAACGGAGTTTTACTCGGAACATTTACGGAACTTGCACAGGAAGGAATTACAACTGCCGCAGAAATTCTTACAGATGTATGCGATGATAAGGAACTTGCTATAGCAGTAACGGATGAAGTCGGTCATGGCGCAGATTCCAAGGCAGTAGTTATTGGCAGGGAAATTGAGCTGGAGAAATAAAAAAATACTTTATTTCCATTATAATATATGATATAATCTAACTAGTTTTTATGAAATAAAAGGAGGCTCGTCATGAAGCACATTAAGACAATTAATACTAAGAATCTTAAGGAGACAGCTAAGAAGGGCGGATGTGGAGAATGTCAGACATCATGCCAGTCAGCATGTAAGACTTCTTGCACAGTTGGTAACCAGAGCTGCGAGAATAAGTAAGAACTTAATAATTAGCAATGATGAGAGAGTGTTTTTCTGGAGTGTCAGCATCATCAGGACACCCGTACACTCTCTTGTTTTGCGTAGGAGGAGAAAGTGATCCATCAGTATAAGAACAATGGATACAATATTGTATTGGATGTCAACAGTGGCTCTGTACATGTTGTAGACGATATTGTATATGATATAATTCCTCTTTATGAAGATAATGATACAGAGGAAATAGTTAAGAAGCTGGGTGACAGATATAAGGAAGAAGATATTCTGGAAGCCTGTGCGGAAATAGAAGAACTTAAGAGAGAAGAAGTTCTTTTTACAGAAGATATTTACGAAGATTATATAGATAAGTTTACAAAGGAAAAAGAACAGTCAGGAATCGTTAAAGCTATGTGTTTACATATAGCCCATGATTGTAACCTTGCATGCAAGTATTGTTTTGCGGAAGAAGGCGAATATCATGGAAGAAGGGCTTTAATGTCAGCGGAAGTCGGAAAGAAAGCATTGGATTTCCTTGTTGCCAATTCAGGCAAAAGACGCAACCTTGAAGTGGATTTCTTTGGCGGAGAGCCTCTTATGAATTTCGGCGTTGTTAAAGAAATTGTTGAATACGGAAGACAGCTTGAGAAAGAACATGATAAGCTTTTCAGATTTACAATGACAACTAACGGTGTACTTCTTAACGATGAAGTACAGGAATTTGTAAATAAAGAATGCGGCAATGTAGTGCTCAGTGTGGACGGACGTAAGGAAGTCCACGATATGATGAGACCATTCAGAAACGGTCAGGGAAGTTATGACCTTATAATGCCTAAGTTCAAGAAGATTGCCGATTCAAGGAATCAGATGAATTATTATGTAAGAGGTACCTTTACACATAATAATCTTGATTTTTCCAAAGATGTTTTAAGCCTTGCTGATTTAGGATATAAGCAGATATCGGTTGAACCTGTAGTTGCTGATGAAAGCGAAGACTATGCATTAAGGGAAGAAGATCTTCCTAAGATATATGAAGAATATGATAAGCTTGCGGTTGAGATGATTAAGCGCGAGAAGGAAGGCAGAGGATTTAATTTCTTCCACTTCATGGTGGATTTAACAGGTGGTCCGTGTGTATATAAGAGATTATCAGGCTGCGGCTGCGGTACTGAATATCTTGCCGTGACACCATGGGGTGATTTTTACCCATGCCATCAGTTTGTAGGTCATGAAGAGTTTATTATGGGTAATGTATATGAAGGAATCAAGACTCCTGACATACGCCATATGTTTAATGAAAGCAATGTTTATTCAAAGGATAAATGCAAGGACTGCTTCTGCAAGTTCTACTGCAGTGGCGGCTGCGCAGCTAATGCGTATAATTTCAATCACGATATAAATGATCCGTATGATATTGGATGCCAGCTTCAGCGTAAGAGAGTTGAATGTGCAGTTATGATTAAATGTGCGCTTGCGGATGAAGGCGTTGAGGCAGCAGATTACGGTAATATAGAAGTGCATTGTTAATTAAGGGTGAAAAAATATAAGGAGGCAAACCGTAAACGGCTCACCCAATGCAATATAGCCGTAAACGGTAAAAGACAAAATGAAAATTTGGCAGAAAATAGTTGCAACAGTAGCATTGCTCGGTGCATTTGTACTCGCCGGATACACAGTGTTAAGTGGATTTGGTAACGGACATAAGGGCAGTGCAAGAAATATCACTTTAGGACTTGATCTTAATGGTGGTGTAAGCGTTACATATCAGGCTGTGGGAGAAGTATCTACACAGGATATGAACGACGTAGTATACAAGATGGTTAAAAGAGTAGAGGAATATGACGGAGCACAGGTATACAAGGAAGGAAGTAACAGAGTTACAATAGAGATTCCCGGTGCTGATGATGCCCAGACTATTCTTGAAGAACTTGGTAAGCCCGGTGCGTTATATTTTATTAACCAGTACGCATCAGACGACAAAACAGCCAACTATACATCACAGTATGCGGTTGATGCATCAGGTAATCTTGCACTTGTTACAAAACTTAACAAGACCCTTGATGAAATCAAAGCAGACGGAACAATTATCCTTACAGGTGAGGATATAAAGGATGCACAGGGTGTATACCAGCAGAATTCATCAGGAAGTAAACAGGCCGTAGTAAGTTTTGCACTTACTGAGGAGGGTGCTGCTAAGTTTAAGGAAGCTACAACAAAGGCTGCTTCTAAGAAGTGGTCAATAGGCGTGTATTATGACGGAGAATTCATCAGTGTTCCTAAAGTTAACAGCGCAATTACCGATGGTGAAGGTGTAATTGAAGGAATGTCAGATATTGAGGAAGCAAAGAATCTTGCTTCTGCAATCCGTATCGGTGCTCTTCCTGTAGAACTTGAAGAAGTATCATCACAGGTCGTTGGTGCTACACTTGGACAGGAAGCAATAAGCACAAGTGTTAAAGCCGGTATAATCGGTTTTATATTGCTTTTCATATTTATGATAGCTTACTATAAGATCCCTGGTCTTGCAGCTAACTTTGCATTAATTGCTTATACAGCAGGTATGCTTCTTATCCTTAATGTATTTAACTTTACATTAACATTACCTGGTATAGCAGGTATTATTCTTGGTATAGGTATGGCGGTGGATGCCAACGTAATCATTAATGCCCGAATAAGTGAGGAACTGGCAAGAGGCGTATCTGTAAGGTCAGCAATTGCAACAGGTTTTAAGAAAGCACTTTCTGCAATCATTGATGGTAACGTTACAACACTTATTGCAGCAATTGTACTTGGAATAATCGGTTCCGGTCCTGTTAAGGGATTTGCATTAACACTTGGTATCGGTATAGCACTTTCAATGTTTACATCCCTTGTTGTGGCAAGATGGGTATTACTTCTTCTTTATCATCTTGGATGTAATAAGGAAAAAATGTACGGAATCCACAAGGAAAGAGCAAGTGTCAACTTTGTATCAAAGAGAAAGATTTTTATATCAATTTCAGCTCTTGTTATTGCAACGGGTGTTGCTTTTGCGACAATTAACGGAGTAAAGGGTGACGGAAGCTTTAATTTTGACCTTGAGTTTTCAGGCGGAACATCAACAACCGTAAATTTTGATAAAGAATATACACTTGATGAAGTAGAAAAAGAGATAATTCCTGAAATTAAGAAAGCTACAGGCCTTTCAACGGTACAGCAGCAGGCTGTAAAAGGAACCAATCAGGTAATATTTAAGACAAAATGGCTCACAGAAGAACAGCAGAATTCATTCTACAGCTTATTAAAAGATAAATATAATGTGGATGTAACCAATCCTGACAAGTTAAGTTCGGAAAAGATTTCAGCAACAATAAGCTCGGAGATGAGAAGAGATGCAATTATAGCCGTTATTGTAGCAACAATATGTATGCTTATTTACATCTGGATAAGATTCAGGGATGTAAAATTTGCAACAAGTGCAATTATTGCATTAATCCATGATGTATTAATTGTTATCACATTCTATATAATTTCAAGAATACCGGTTGGAAATACATTTATAGCATGTATGCTTACGATTGTAGGTTACTCAATCAACGCAACAATTGTTATCTTTGACCGTATCCGTGAGAATATGAAGATTATGACAAAGTCAACATTATCAGAGGTTGTAAACAGCAGTATTACATCAACGCTTTCGAGAAGTATTAATACATCACTTACGACATTTATCATGGTATTGGTGCTTTACATTTTAGGTGTATCATCAATAAGAGAATTTGCCGCACCAATTATGGTAGGTATACTTGCAGGTGGTTACTCATCTGTATGTATAACAGGTGCATTATGGTTTATGATGAAGAAATCTTCGTATAAGAGAGCACTTAAGAAGGAAAATAAATAAATGCAGGAATGGCGAATTTATTCAAAAAAAGCTGATTTTAGTGCCATAGGAAAAAAATATGGAATAGATCAGGTAATAGCAAGAGTAATCCGCAACCGGGACATAGAAGGCGATGCAGCTATGGACAGCTATCTTAACGGCAGCGTTGATTCCATGTATGACCCTATGCTTATGAAAGATATGGGAAAAGCTGTGGATATCCTTCTTGACACTATAAAAAACAAGCGAAAAATTCGCATAATAGGTGATTATGATATAGATGGAATTTGTTCCATCTATATCTTGTTTAAGGGACTTTTATTTTTAGGGGCAGATGTGGATTATGAAGTTCCGGACAGAATAAAAGATGGTTATGGAATTAACGAGAACCTTATTAAACAGGCGTATGATGACGGCAGGGAAGTAATCCTCACATGTGATAACGGCATAGCTGCCACAGAACAGGTCAGATATGCCAGATCACTTGGATTTACCGTTATTGTAACTGACCACCATGATATAAGATATGAAGAAATCGATGGTAAAAAGACATATATTCTTCCGGAGGCGGATGCCATAGTGAATCCGAAACAGGCAGACTGCAGTTATCCTTGTAGTTTTCTCTGCGGGGCAGGCGTGGCATATAAGCTTATGCAGGAACTTTTCAAACGCACAGGCAACGAAGGAAAGGAAAGGGAATTTCTTGTTTTTGCCGGAATAGCAACCGTTGGTGACGTAGTTGACTTAAAGGATGAGAACAGGATATTCGTAAAAGAAGGACTTAAACAATTCAAAGAGACAGACAATTATGGACTGAGAGCCCTTACGGTAATTAATGGACTTGATGATAAAGAAATATGTGCATATCATATAGGATTCATAATAGGACCATGTCTTAATGCCAGCGGAAGACTTGATACGGCAAAAAGAGCGTTGAAAATGCTTCTTTCAAAGGACAAATATGAAGCAGAAAGACTTGCAGGCGACCTTGTATCCTTAAATGAAGAACGCAAATCACTGACAGCGGCGGCAGTAATACTGGCAGAAAAAATTGTTGATGAGAATTACACAGATGATACCGTTCTTGTAATATATTTACCTGACTGTCATGAAAGCATAGCAGGAATTGTTGCCGGAAGAATAAGAGAAAAATATTACAAGCCGGTTATTGTACTGACCAAAGGAGAAGATGGAGTAAAAGGCTCGGCAAGATCGATAGAAAGCTATAATATTTTTGAAAAATTATGTGAATGCAGTCATCTCCTCACCAAATTCGGAGGGCATCCCCTTGCGGCAGGAATGTCACTTAAAGAAGATAATATCGAAGAATTGAGGAAATATCTCAATGAGCACAGTAATCTTACAAAGGATGACCTTACGGAAAAAGTATGGATAGATGTCCCTATGCCGCTTGAATACATAAACGAAGATATTATTAATGAACTTTCGTTGCTTGAACCTTACGGCAAGGGCAACGAAAAGCCTGTATTTGCAGACAAGAATCTTATAATTGTTTCATTTATGCGGATTGGAAGGGATGGAAAATTTGCTAAAATGGAGCTTAAAAAAAATAACGGAATGTCCATTTTTGCGATGTGTTTTAATAATTGTGACGGACTTAACGAGGCATTTATTAATAATAAAAGAATTTCCTGTACATATTATCCTGAAATTAATGAATTTCGCGGAAATAAAAAATTGCAGATTTGCATTACAGGGTATAGAATAGAAGAAGATATTTAACATGGAGGCACAGATAATGAAAAAAGTTGAAGATTATGTAAGAACAATTCCTGATTTTCCTGAGAAGGGAATTATGTTTCGTGATGTAACCAGCGTAATGCAGGACCCTGAAGGATTACAGCTCGCGATTAACGGTCTTAACGACCTTGTTAAAGATGTTGATTATGATGTGGTGGTAGGACCTGAATCCAGAGGTTTTATTTTCGGAACACCTATCGCTTATGCTAATCATAAGGCGTTTGTACCTGTAAGAAAAAAAGGAAAGCTTCCATGTGAGACTGTAGAGGCAACTTATGACCTTGAATATGGCACAGCAACAATAGAGATGCATAAGGATGCCATTAAGCCCGGACAGAAGGTTGTCATAGTTGATGACCTTATTGCAACAGGAGGAACAACAGAAGCAATAATAAAGCTTGTTGAAGAACTTGGAGGAAAAGTAGTGAAAGCTATTTTCCTTATGGAACTTGCAGGACTTGAAGGACGTAAAAAACTTGCCGGATATGATGTTGATTCGGTTATAATATATCCGGGAAAATAATTTCGGCGGACATGTTACTGCTTTAATACGGGCATCATATATAGAACAGGAGGTACTCATATGCCTGAGGAAGAATACAGACAGAGAAGAAAAATTGAAGAAAGACCATTAACACCACCTCAGACCAATGTTCCTTCGGAATTGTTTGAGATATTGAAAAAAAGTATTCTTGATTATCACCCATCCACGGATTTAAGCCTTATCGAAAAGGCATACAAGGTTGCGGATAAGGCTCACAGCGGTCAGAAACGTAAATCGGGAGAACCATATATAATCCATCCTCTTTGTGTGGCTATCATACTTGCACAGCTTGAACTTGATAAAGAGACAATTATAGCAGGAATACTTCATGATGTTATAGAAGATACAGAAGTAACTTATGAAGATATAAGCCGTGAATTCGGCGAAGAAGTTGCACTTCTTGTAGATGGAGTTACCAAATTAACCCAGTTAAACTATGAGCATGATAAGATAGAAATCCAGGCAGAGAATTTAAGAAAAATGTTTCTTGCCATGGCAAAGGATATACGAGTAATCCTTATTAAACTTGCCGACAGACTTCATAATATGAGGACGATGCAGTACCAGAAGCCTGAGAAACAGATAGAAAAATCAAGAGAAACCATGGAAATATACTCTCCTATAGCACAGAGGCTCGGTATTTCCAAGATTAAAGTAGAACTTGATGATTTATCACTTATGTACCTCCAGCCTGATGTGTACCATAAACTGGAGCATGACCTTACTCTTGGGAAAGAGGCAAGGGAGAATTTTGTAAAAGAAATTGTGGCAGAAGTCAAGGAAAAACTCTCTACAACCGGAATAAATTACACCATAGACGGAAGAGTAAAGCATTTTTTCAGCATATATAAGAAAATGGTTAATCAGGACAAGACTCTTGACCAGATATACGACCTTTTTGCGGTAAGAATTATTGTAGATACAATCAAAGACTGTTATGCGGTGTTAGGACTTATCCATGAGATGTATAAGCCCATACCGGGACGATTTAAGGATTATATTGCTATGCCTAAGCCAAATATGTACCAGTCTTTGCATACAACGCTTATATCCCAGACGGGACAGCCGTTTGAGATACAGATCCGTACTTACGAGATGCACAGAACTGCTGAATATGGTATCGCAGCCCATTGGAAATATAAAGAAAATATTGACGGTACAAAGGGTGATGACAGCGAGGAAGCAAAGCTTACATGGTTAAGACAGATTCTTGAATGGCAGAGGGATATGTCCGATAACAAGGAATTTTTAAGCATAATAAAGAGCGACCTTGATTTATTCTCGGACAGTGTGTATTGTTTTACTCCACAGGGAGATGTCAAGAACCTGCCGGCAGGCTCCACTCCTATTGATTTTGCATACAGCATACATTCGGCTGTAGGTAATAAAATGGTGGGTGCCAAAGTAAACGGCAAGCTGGTACCTATTGATTACAAGATAAAAAACGGTGACAGAATCGAAGTTATTACGTCCCAGAATTCTAAAGGACCAAGCCGTGACTGGCTTAAAGTAGTAAAAAGCCCGCAGGCTAAGAACAAAATTAATTCATGGTTCAAGGCTGAACTTAAAGAAGATAATATTTTAAAAGGAAAAGACCTTATCCATAATTACTGTAAGACAAAAAACATTGTTTTATCAGATCTTCTTAAGCCTGAATTCATAGAAAAGACTATGACAAAGTATGGATTCAGGGATTGGGATTCCGTACTTGCCGCTGTAGGACACGGCGGACTTAAGGAAGGCCAGGTTGTTGGTAAACTTCAGGAAGAATACGATAAGAAGCATAGGGAAGAAATTACTGATGCGGATATTCTTGCAGACAACTCCGAAAGTACCATAAAACAGAAGGATGACGGTAAGCCATCTAAGACCGGAATTGTTGTTAAGGGCATACATGATGTGGCAGTCAGGTTTTCAAAATGCTGCAATCCTGTTCCGGGTGATGAAATCGTAGGTTTTGTAACAAGAGGAAGAGGAATATCAATCCATACCACGGATTGTATTAACGTAATTAATATGTCGGAACTTGATAAATCAAGACTTATTGACGCTGAATGGCAGAAACTTGATTATGAAAATTCAGAAGAAAGATATACAACAGATATTAAAATATATGCAAATAACAGAACAGGCCTTATTGTAGATATTTCAAAGATACTTACAGAGAGAAAGATTGATGTTAAGACTATGAACTGCCGTACAAGCAAGACAGGAACGGCAACACTTGAACTTAGTTTTGAAATAAGTGGCGTAGATGCACTCAGGGAACTTTTTGATAAATTAAGAAATGTTGAAGGAGTTCTGGATATCGAGAGAACGAGAGGTTAGTGTATGATAAAAATTGAACATAATATAATAGGAATGTGTGCTACCAATACCTATTATGTATATGATGACGAGACTAAAAGAGGCCTTATTGTTGATCCGGCCGGAGACCCTGTCAGAATTATTGAACGTGTTGCCAGATTACAGATAAACGTTGAAGGCATTCTTATTACCCACGGACATTTTGACCATGTGCTTGCCCTTGATGAAGTAAGGGAACGTTTCAATGTAAAAGCATATATAGGAAATACGGAAAAGGCTGTATTAGAAGACCCGGAGGCCAATCTTACATCAGGCTTTATGGGTGAGGGCAGAACCTTCAGTGCAGATGTGTACCTTAAGGACGGAGAAGAATTTGAAGCCGGTGGTTTCAGAATTAAGGCATTTGAAGTTCCGGGACATACAATAGGCGGAATGTGCTATTATTTTATGGATGAAGGTGTGCTCTTTTCGGGAGATACACTGTTTTGCGAATCAGTCGGAAGAAGTGATTTCAAGGGAGGAAGTACATTTGCCCTTATCGCTTCAATTAAAGAGAAATTATATACTCTTCCCGATGATGTCAAGGTATATCCTGGACATTCGGAAGCAACCACTATAGGGCATGAGAAAAAATATAACCCTTTTGTAAGATAGGATATAAAATGATTTTTTTTAGTATTAATACAAAAGATTATGAAAATGATGTCAGGGTCATGACACAGGCATTTTATCCCGATACAAAAATTACGACGGAAAATTGCGATAATCCCGAACTTTCCATAGCAGTATTTGTTGATGGCAAAAAGGTAAAGGGAAGCGTTACAGGTGCAGATATAACCGGGGCTTCTTTTGAATATGATGTATATGAGGATAAGAAAAGAACCAGAAACAGACTGAAAAGAGAACTTTACGGAATATATTCCTCTCTTACGGGCAAGTCCCTGCCATGGGGAACTCTTACGGGAATACGTCCTGTTAAGATACCACTTGCCATGGTTGAAGAAGGTTTTGATGATAAGACAATAATCAGACATCTTGAAGAAGAATATCTTGTTAATGAAAAGAAATCTTTACTTAGCCTTGAGGTTGCTGCAAACGAAAATGAACTGTTAAAGACACTGGATTATAAGAATGGATATAGTCTGTATATAGGTATTCCGTTCTGTCCTACTACCTGTCTTTACTGTTCTTTTACTTCCTATCCCATAAGCATGTGGAAGGACAAAGTAGACAGCTATCTTGACGCACTTTTTAAAGAACTTAAATATCTGTCGGAACATCTTAGAGGAAGAAAACCTGACAGCATATATATAGGCGGCGGAACTCCCACCACACTTTTACCATATCAGTTTGAAAGACTTTTTGATTTCCTTGAAAGCTGTTTTGATTACAGCAGCCTTAAAGAATTTACCGTTGAAGCAGGCAGACCGGACAGTATTGACCGTGATAAACTTGAGGTTATCAAAAAACACGGAATAGGAAGAATTTCAATCAATCCGCAGACCATGAATCAGAAGACCCTTGATCTGATAGGAAGAAGACATACCGTAGAACAGATATGTGATACGTTTAAGATGGCGAGAGACTGTGGTTTTGATAATATTAACATGGATATGATTGTGGGACTTCCGGGAGAAGATAAGGAAGATGTGAGAAATACCCTTGAACAGATAATGAAATTATCTCCGGACAATCTTACCGTTCATTCACTGGCGATAAAAAGAGCCGCAAGGCTTAACTATATGAAAGAAGCATACGCAGACTACAGAATAGATAATACGGACGAAATAATAACCATGACAAAGGAATATGCCGATATGATGGGCATGACACCCTATTACCTTTACCGTCAGAAAAATATGGCAGGTAATTTTGAAAATGTTGGATATGCAAAAGAAGGCAAAAAAGGTGTATATAACATCCTGATAATGGAAGAGAAACAGTCCATATATGCGGCTGGCGCGGGAGCACAGTCGAAAATAGTTTTTCCGGATGAAAACAGAGTTGAACGTATAGAAAATGTAAAAGATGTATCTAATTACATAGAACGTGTAGATGAAATGATAGAAAGAAAGCGAAGTTTTTTTAATGAGAATTAGAGCAAAAGCCAATCCGGTTCAGGCAACACTTCTATCGGATTTTGAAGATAATATCAATCATGGAGTGTGTGTAAGCAATCTTACATATCTTCTTGCCAAAGAGATGGGCTATGACGAGAGCATTTGTTACGAACTGGCACTTGCCGGACTTGTCCATGATATAGGCAAACTTAAACTGTCAAGGTATCTTTACGGCAGAAACGAGGATGATGACCATAAAAATGATGATGGAACGGAATATATGAGAATGCATTCCAAGTTAAGTTATGATATACTTAAAAAGTATGATTTTTCGGATCTTGTTCTTGATTCTGTTTTGTATCATCATGAGAACTATGACGGAACCGGTTATCCTGAAAACAGAAAAGGCGAAGATATACCGTTTGGTGCGAGAGTGATGCGTGTTGCGGATACTTTTACCGCCCTGATTTCAGACAGACCGTATCGAAGGGCATTTGACATCGAAACAGCGATGCAGATAATAATAGATGAGATAGACTGCTATGATATGGAAGTATTTTTAGCTTTCCAACGTCTGATTCATGAGCCTTCAACCATAGAGAAAATTAAGAACAGCAGGCTGATGATTAATTTTACAACAAGAGAGATTATGAAAAAGTGAGGATATAATAATGGCACTGATTAAAAAACCTATGACAGGTATGAAAGATATTCTGCCAAAGGAAATGCAGATAAGAGATTATCTTATCGGAATAATTAAAGAAACATATTCAAAGTTCGGTTTTACGTCCATTGAAACACCGGCAGTTGAAAATATTGCCAACCTTTCAAGTAAACAGGGCGGTGAAAATGAAAAACTTATTTTCAAAATTATGAAAAGAGGAGAAAAACTTAATCTTGAAAGTGCTTCATCAGAGGCAGACCTTGTGGATGGAGGATTAAGATATGACCTTACGGTACCTCTTGTAAGATTTTATTCCAATAACCAGGCATCCCTGCCATCACCTTTTAAAGCACTTCAGATAGGAAGCGTATGGAGAGCAGACAGACCTCAGAAAGGTAGATTCAGACAGTTTTACCAGTGTGATATAGATATACTCGGTGAACCAACCAACCTTGCGGAGATAGAACTGATTCTTGCAACCACTACAACGCTTGGCAGGATTGGTTTTAAGAATTTCAAGATTAAAATAAATGACAGAAGAATACTTAAGGCAATGGCTGCATACAGCGGATTTGCAGAAGAATCTTACGATAATGTTTTTATTATTCTTGATAAAATGGACAAAATCGGAATTGAAGGCGTTAAGGAAGATCTTATTGCCAACGGCTATGATGTGGCTTCGGTAGAGAAGTATGTAAGTCTTTTTGACGGAATTGAAAAAGCCGATAACGGCCTTTTATATCTTGCGGATACAATCGCTGAATTTCTTCCGGATGAGGCTAAAGACAATCTTCTTGAGATTATTGAGAGCGTCAACGGAACAAAGAACTGTGATTTTGATATAGTATTTGACCCTACGCTTGTAAGAGGAATGTCTTACTACACGGGAACAATTTTTGAAATTGAAGTTCCTGAATTCGGAAGCAGCGTTGGCGGTGGCGGACGTTACGATAAGATGGTGGGCAAATTTACCGGACAGGAGACACCGGCCTGCGGATTTTCAATTGGTTTTGAAAGAATAATTACTATTCTTATGGATAATAATTTTGAGATACCAAATCAGGGAAATAGTATTGCTTTTCTTGTAGAAAAAGGTATACAATCAGAGATGTTATGTAATATTATCAAAGAAGCACAGAAACTTCGGGAAGAAGGAATCAAGGTGCTTGTTGTAAGAATGAATAAAAATAAAAAATTCCAGAAGGACAACCTCATTGAACAGGGGTACAAGGAATTTAAGGAATTTTACAAAAATCCAATAGTAAAATAAAGAGAGGAACTATCTATGGTACAGTCTAGAACACACAACTGTGGAGAACTCCGCCTTGCCGATGCCGGTAAGGACGTAACAGTTGTTGGTTGGTATGAGAATATTAGAAAGGTAAGTAAGAACTTAGGTTTCCTGATTTTAAGGGACTTTTACGGAACAACACAGGTTGTTATCGAGACAGAAGAAATGATGTCGGTTATAGATTCTGTCAATAAGGAATCGACGATTCAGGTAACTGGTGTTGTAAGGGAACGTTCAAGCAAGAATGCAGAACTTCCTACAGGTGAGATTGAGGTTGTTCCATCTAAGATTGAGATTCTTGGTAAGTGCCGTTACAATGCACTTCCATTTGAGATAAACCAGTCTAAGGATGCGGATGAGAATACAAGACTTAAATACCGCTATCTTGATTTAAGAAATCCTGCGGTTAAGGGCAATATTATTTTAAGAAGCAAAATAGTTGCTGAACTCCGTAACAAGATGAACTCACTTGGATTTATGGAAATAACAACACCAATCCTTACATGTTCATCACCTGAAGGAGCAAGAGATTATCTTGTACCTGCAAGAAATCATCCGGGTAAGTTTTATGCACTCCCACAGGCTCCACAGCAGTTCAAGCAGATACTTATGGCATCAGGCTTTGACAGATATTTTCAGATAGCACCTTGCTTCAGGGATGAGGATGCGAGAGCTGACCGTTCACCGGGAGAATTTTACCAGCTTGATATGGAAATGGCATTTGCATCACAGGAAGATGTATTTTCGGTAATTGAAGAGGTTCTTCCTCCTGTATTTGCAAAATACGGTGTATATTCCAATGCATCAAAGGCTCCTTTTGTGAGAATACCTTATCTTGAATCTATGGATAAATACGGAACAGATAAGCCTGACTTAAGAATTGACCTTGTATTAACCGATGCTACAGAACTTCTTTCAGGATGCGGATTCGGACCTTTTGAAGGACAGACAGTAAAGGCAATTGTTGTTGACGGATTTACTGCAACAAGAAAGCAGATAGATGCAATATGTGCGGATGTGGAAGTTGCCACAGCCAATAAGGCATATTGGTTCAAAGTAGATGAGAATGGAGAAATTACAGGCGGAATCGCTAAGTTCCTTCAGAACATCAAAGAACAGGTAATAAACACACTCGGTCTTAAGCCGGGAGACTTTGTAGGACTTACAGCCGGAAAGAAACTTGTCGCACAGAAAACAGCCGGTGTACTCAGAAGACTTCTTGGTGCGGCCAGTGAAAAACATATGAAACAGAATACATACGAATTCTGCTGGATTGTAGATTTCCCTATGTATGAAATAGGAGAAGAATCGGGGGAACTTGAGTTCTGTCATAATCCTTTCTCTATGCCACAGGGCGGAATGGATGCACTTAAGAACAAAGAACCTCTTGATATACTTGCATACCAGTATGATCTTGTATGTAATGGCGTCGAATTATCATCAGGTGCGGTAAGAAACCATGATCCTGAGATAATGATAGAAGCATTCAGATTAGTAGGGCTTGGTGAAGATGATGTTAAAGCCAAATTCCCTGCAATGTATAATGCGTTCTGCTATGGAGCACCACCACATGCAGGAATAGCTCCGGGAGTTGACCGTATGATAATGCTTATCTGCGGAGAGGAAAGCATAAGAGAGATAATTCCTTTCCCAATGAACAAAAACGCAATGGATGTTATGATGGGAGCACCTGCCACTGTAGACCAGAAGCAGCTTGATGATGTTCACATCGCTATTGTAAAAGAAAGAGAAGAGTAGGAGGACTGTATTAATGTATTCATTTGATGAAGTAAAAGAATTTGATCCTGAAGTTGCCGAGGCTATTAAGCTTGAAGTGGGAAGACAGAATGACCATATAGAGCTTATTGCATCAGAAAATTTTGTCAGCAAGGCTGTAATGGCAGCAATGGGAAGCTGGCTTACCAACAAATATGCCGAGGGATATCCGGGGAAAAGATATTACGGCGGATGCCAGTATGTTGATATTGTTGAGAACCTTGCCATTGAAAGAGCAAAGAAGCTTTTCGGATGTGATTATGTAAACGTACAGCCTCATTCAGGAGCACAGGCTAATATGGCAGTATTCTTTGCAATCCTCAATCCCGGTGACACATACATGGGAATGAGCCTTGCACACGGCGGACATTTATCACATGGTTCACCTGTAAATATGTCAGGAAAATATTTTAACTGCGTGCCTTACGGCGTTAATGACGAGGGCTTCATTGATTATGATGAGGTATTAAGGATTGCCAAAGAATGCAGACCTAAGATGATTCTTGCCGGAGCAAGTGCTTATGCAAGAACAATAGATTTTAAGAAATTTAGGGAAATAGCCGATGAAGTCGGAGCTGTTCTTATGGTAGATATGGCACATATTGCAGGTCTTGTTGCAGGCGGACAGCATATGAGCCCTATTCCTTATGCAGATGTTGTTACAACAACAACACACAAGACGCTCAGAGGACCAAGAGGCGGTATGATTCTCTGCAATCAGGAAGCTGCAGACAAGTATAACTTTAATAAAGCAATTTTCCCGGGAATCCAGGGCGGTCCTTTAATGCATGTAATTGCAGGTAAGGCAATATGCTTTAAAGAAGCTCTTGAACCTGAATTTAAGACTTATGCCAAAAACATTATAGACAATGCCAAGGCACTTGCAGATGGGCTTTTAAACAGAGGCTTTAATCTTGTATCAGGCGGAACGGATAACCACCTTATGCTTGTAGATTTAAGAAGCAAGGGTGTTACAGGTAAAGCAACAGAAAAACTTCTTGATACAGTTAATATTACATGTAATAAGAATGCAATTCCAAATGATCCTGAAAAGCCATTTACAACAAGCGGTATCAGACTTGGTACAGCAGCAGTTACTACAAGAGGCTTTAATACAGAGGATATGGATAAAGTTGCTGAAGCAATCGCTCTTGCAGTAACGGATGATGATGTTAAGAAAGCAGAGGCAATGGCTATTGTTAAAGCATTAACAGACTCTAATCCACTCTATTAATCCGATATGTAAATTCAGTAAGGCAGGGCTTTTTAAGCCCTTGTCCTTACTTTTTTTCATCTTTACAGAGAATGTTTTCGTAAAAAAGTCCGGCGATAAACCATACAGGAAAGTAATCAAGTCTTATAACGCCTTTGATATTAAGTTTGGCTTTTGAATAGTCCCATGGACAGCAACCATTTTTTTTCAACAGACTTCCTGTCAAAAATTCGGTAATGAAAATACACATTGCATATACAAAACCACGTTGCATTACAGCGCAATGCCTGTTTTTCATTCTTGTACCGATTGGCTCAATGATGATTGCCGTCGCATAAATCGGAAACATCCATATAGAAGTGTTGCTGGTAAGTTTCTTGTCTTTTTTTATGGCAGAACCAAGACCGGTCCAGAACACTTCCATACACCATCCGGTCAGGCCGCACATCATATATTTTTTAATCATGGTTATATTGTTGCTGATTATATTTTTTTTATACTTGTGTGGAAATCCTGATTTTGTAAAAAAAAGAGAGGTTAAAAATTATGGCAGATGTATATATTAAAAAAGGCGAAGGACGTTCATTTAAGTCCGGCGGAATGTGGTTTTACGATAATGAAATCGACAGAATAGAGGGCAGATTTGAAAACGGAGACATTATTGATGTACTGGATTTTGACGGATATTATCTTGGACGCGGTTTTATTAATACCAATTCAAAAATAACAATAAGAATCCTTACCCGTCATAAAGATGTAAACATAGACCGTGAATTTATAAAAAAGAGAGTAAAAGATGCCGTAAAATACAGACTTGACACGGTGGATACTTCATCCTGCCGTCTTATCTTCGGTGAAGCGGACTATCTTCCGGGAATCGTTATTGATAAATTTTCGGATATCCTTGTAGTCGAATCCCTTGCTCTTGGAATTGACAGACTTAAGGCGGATATTATCGAATGTCTGAAAGAAGAGCTTGCAAGCCACGGTATGAATATCCGTGGTGTGTATGAGAGAAGTGATGCCAAGGTAAGACTTAATGAAGGCATGGAAAGGGTTAAAGGTTTTATCGGGGAACCGTTTGATACCAAAGTGGAGATTGTTGAAAATGGTGTAAAATACATGGTTAATGTGGCTGATGGACAAAAAACAGGCTTTTTCCTTGACCAGAAATATAACAGGGCTGCAGTGGGAAGATTGTGTAAAGGAGCCAAAGTGCTTGACTGCTTTACACATACAGGTTCTTTTGCACTTAATGCGGCTACATCAGGAGCCGAAAGCGTCCTCGGTGTGGATGCATCGGAGCTTGGAGTTGAGCAGGCAAAAGAAAATGCCATTCTTAACAATGTTCAGGACAAAACAGAATTTATATGCAGGGATGTATTTGAACTTCTTCCTGAACTGGTGGAAAAAGGCGAGCAGTATGATGTAGTTATTCTTGACCCTCCTGCATTTACCAAATCCCGTAATTCCGTAAAAAATGCCACCAAAGGATACAGGGAGATTAATATTAAAGGCATGAAGCTTGTTAAAGACGGCGGTTACCTTGCTACCTGTTCATGTTCACATTTTATGACACAGGAATTGTTTACCAAGACAATCGGAGAAGCTGCAAGAAGCGCACATAAGAGGCTCAGACAGGTGGAATTCAGAACCCAGTCACCGGACCATCCTATACTCTGGGCGGCGGATGAAAGCTATTATCTGAAATTCTATATTTTTCAGGTATGTGATGAGAAGTAACAAGGACACCGTAAGAAATAATATTGAAGATATATGCGGAGGTGATACGGTTGCACTTTCATATGAAGAATATAAAAATATGAAAGCGAGAATAGAACTCTTAGAGGTATTAGCCGAAGCAGAAGATGATGCAAAAAATGGCAGAGTTGCTCCGATATCTGAGACATTCAATGATTTGAGAAAAATGCTTCAGGAGGAGTGATTATGAAGTATGAAGTAATAAGAACCGATACAGCCGATGAGGGCATCAGAAAAATAATATTGTATGCTGCCCAGAATTTTGGAAATACAGATGCATTGGAGAAACTTAATCAGATTGAAAAACAGATTCTTGAATTGGAAGAAGAGCCATACATTGGAACAGAACCCATATACCGTGTTCTTAAGAGACAAGGATATAGAGTGCTTGTTTTGGAAAAAGACTTGTTTTTTTACAAAATTGATGAAGAAAATAAAAAAGTAGTTATATATGCGGTTGTAGATGGACGTCAGGATTATCTGAATATTATACGTGGCTTATAGAAATCGTTGATTCTTATTGAACAAAAATATATTTATATATTCCGACATATAATTCTATATAATTGTAAAATGTGACAAAAAAAATAAAAAAAACTTGACTTTATTGTGAAAAAGTATTATATATAGGCTATAAGTGAATTTATTTTTCAAGGGTTAAGTAATTTTTAAGGAGTCATATATTTATATTTTAGAAATTAACACCTCTTGAAAAAGAGGTGTTTTTTTGTGGAAATCAATTGAAATTTTCCGGAAAGTGTGCATTGCACGTCTTATATTAAGCTCATTATGTAGTAATTCTACATTTTGATAAATGAATTGCAGGAAATAAAGATATGTATAGGAGGTACAGTAAATGAAAAAAAACAAAAGAAAAATTGCAGCATTAGCAGTGGTAGTATCAATGTTAATAGGAATGCTTCCGGTAGGAGTTATGGCCAAGGACCGTAACAGAGGAAGTTGGGGCGTGTATTCATATGGGCCCGGTGCACAATTAAAATACAGTTCGGTTGAACTATATTATACTACAGATGAGAAGTATGCATTTAAAGTTTCTTCAATCACTACAGGAGGATGTTATTATTCGTATGTTGAAATTGGGTGTCCGAATGGAAACATATATATGGATGGAAATCTAAGCAAAAAGATGTCATCATGTGGAGTTAAGACATTTACAGTAAAGAAGACAAGTGGCACATATGTTAAGATATCAGCAGAACTGTATTGTGATGCGTATGGCCCTATCTACAATGGATTAGCATATATTGTTCATAATTAATTAGTATATTGTTTCCTGCAATTCATAATTAATTATCCTAATTAAAAGAGAGGTACAAAGTATGAAGTTTAAAAAAGCATTTATTCCGTTATTACTTACTACAGTAATGTTGGCAGGTTGTGGAAGTAAGGACAAAAACAAATCAGAAATAATTAAAAATGATTTTAACGAGGTAAGAAAAGAGGCACAGGAAATAATTAAAACAGCAAAGTATGATAATCTTGATATAAAATGTGATAGTGTAATTTTTCCTGAGACAGATAAAATAGCGACATGGTGGATTGATACAATATATCTTAATGAATGGAAAAAACCTGATGAACTGGTAAATTATATTATTGATGACATGACACCTGAACTTATAGGAGAACTTGATAAACAGTATATCTATGATGGCGAAGAATTGCGTAAATATGAGGAGGAAAAAGACTGGTATAATGCAAATTATGAAAACAAAATTTCAAAAACCAAATACACAGAAGCTCCTGAACTAATTTATTACCGTGATCCCAAGACTAAAAGAAAATCTGAAATATTTACCGACACAAATATAATGAATTATGCAGCAGGAGCCATCAACAAAATCCTTGGTGGAAATTATCTTTTTGGATTGCAGGATGATATGGAATTAATTAAAAGATACCGTATAGGAATGGATGATTTATCTGATAAATATAAACTCCTTGATAAAGAAGTTACTGTTGCGGAAGCTGTTGAATCGGCAGAGAATTATATAAATTCAATTTATCCATACACAGGAGAAAATGGAATTAAGACAAAAGTATATGACGTGTATGTATATAAAATTAAAAATTCCGGAGAAACCGTTTTCAGATTCTTCAGAACCGAAAATTATAAAGGTATTGATGTCCAGGAGTTAATTAGCGGACAGATAAGTTTTGGTGAAGAAGAAAACTATGGCGAAGAAACAGGCATAATGTCAGAATGTTTTATGATAGAAAGCGGCAAAATTGATGTGTATTACGGAGAATATAACAGTTACACCGTGCCTAAAGAAATAACTAATTATGAGACAATATTATCACTTGAGTCAGTACTCAATAATGTTTCAAAAGAACTTTCAAAGCTGCCCGGTGTAAATTTTGAAGTTAACCAGATTAAGATGGAATATAGAATGTTCAATGATAAAGAAGACAAAAGTAAAAATGATAGAGCAAAGTACATTGTTCCATTCTGGAGAGTTGATTTACTTAATCCGGTTAATAATGATGCATATGTTGCTTTAGTAAATGTTGAAAGTGGTGATGTACTCGTAAGACGTGTACAGGAATAACAGAAAGCTGTAATTTATGAAAAAAACTATATTGACAGTAAAAAAAGACTTATATATTAACTTTACAACCATCGGCATTGTTTCATCCATAATTATCGGGCTGATTATTATTGGAATATGTGGCATATATACAGATGGCGAAGGAAGAACTTTTAACTGTATCAGCATATTCAGTACATATAACAAAACAGAACTTTTGCAAATGCACTTAATGGGAGAAACAGTATTTCTGAATGTATTGGAATCTCTTGCACCTTATGGAATGATGCTTGCTGCATTTTCCTTTGCATTTGGTATGTATGCAGAGAAACAGAATAAGACAACGAAGTATGTTATTTACAGAACGGGAATAAAAAGATACGTAATTTCAAAGGCACTTCTTGCATTTATTTCTTCAGTATTTGTTATGGGAATTATTGCCATAATATGTGCAATATACATTCATGGAAGGTTCCCATCAATTAGTGAGGCAGACAGCGAATTTATAGAATTCAAAATGCAGGGCAGCGGTTATAGTGATACGGGAAGAAAATTAAATCTCGTATCGCAGATGGGATTTGGAGCTGCATATCTTTATGGAATATTCGGAATGATGCTATATGGAGGATTGTGTGCATCCATAGGCTTTATTGTATACGCGTTGACCAAGGATATTTATTTTAATATATGTCTGCCTTTTTTTGTAGGATATGGACAAAATGTTCTGGTAAATTACTTTATATTTAATAAACCGGAAATCGGCCGGAAAATACAGAATACAGGTTATTTATCCTATTATCTGAGAATTCCTTATAATGAAAAGAGATTATTGGTAAATCTGCTTATTTTTGTGGGACTCTGGGTATTAGCCATTGTAATCAATATTGCGAAGATTCGTTCCGTAAAAGATTATGGAGGTGACCTATGATTAAGACCATAAAATCTGAATACCATAGCTTTATATGCAGGAGCAGGATGATTATTCTTCTTGCATTTGCAATTCTTGTATGGCAGGTTGTGGGTTCAAGTTTATGCAACCATGCAAAAATGATGGAAGCAGGTTTACAGCTTTTTGAACCGTATATTGCTACGGCTAATTCATATCTGGTTCTTTTAATAGTACCGATATTTGCACTTATACTTATGTCGGATTTCCCTAATCTTGAAGACGGGTATATGTTTACCATATACAGAATGGGTAAGACTAAGTGGCTCATCGGGAAAGTAATATTTGCTCTTTTATGCAGCTTCACAATAATGGCAATTGTTTTTGTTTTGTCTACAATACCATGTGCAGGAAAGATTTCGTCAGGCACAAAATGGAGTCCTGCAACGACAAAACTTGCATATTATTATCCGGAGCTTACCTACAATACGGTATTTAATCTGATACAGCGTGATATTTATAATCATATATATCCGGGAATAGCGGCTATTCATTCAATATTGCTTACTACATTGCTTATATTCGGATATTCACTAATGCTGTTAATCGGAAAGATATTTAACAAAAAAAATCTGTTTATGGGAATAGATGTAGTACTTATGGCAGCAGGAGGAATCCTTGCAACAATAAAACATAAAGCAGCCTTTTTCTTTCCGGCAGGAAACGCTTCTTTAGCGGGAAGATATACAGAAATAGGAAGAACGAGTAATATGCCGTTTTACCTTTCATATATATATATGTCTGTGTGGATAGTTCTGATGCTTATTGTAGCATTTGTAGGTATTAAGAGGAGAAATATATGTACAAAATAAAAATAGAAGATGGTTCCATCAAAATAAAAAATAAATACATTCTGGAAAATATAAATCTTGAGTTTGAAAGCGGAAAGACATATGGACTATATGGACGTAACGGTTCGGGTAAAACAGTGCTGATGAAAAGCATTATAGGACTTATGAAACTTACAGAAGGAAAAGTAATATGCAATGATAAAATAATCGGTAAAGACAGTGATTTTATACCTGATGCAGGAATACTTATTGAAGAACCTACATTTTACGGACAATACTCTGCGGTTACCAACCTGAAACTGCTTGCAGGAATACGCAAAAATATACCTGTATCCGAAATTAAGAAGGATATAGAGGCTGTAGGACTGGATCCTGAGGATTCCAAAAAAGTAAGTAAATTTAGTCTTGGCATGCAGAAAAGACTGGGAATTGCCCAGGCTATAATGGAAGACCCGGGAATACTTATTCTTGACGAAGCTACAAGCGCTCTTGATGAAGATGGTGTAAAATGGTTCAGAAGTTTTATGCTTGAACAAAAGAAAAAAAATAAACTGATTATCATATCATCCCATATAAGGGAAGATATAGAACTCCTTTGCGATGAAGTGATTTCTCTCGAACACGGCAGAGTTGTAGGACACAAATCTTATTGAGAAATTTTATCGTACGGAAAGTCAAGAAAATCTTCATTGCCATAACACCCGGAATACAGTAGAATAATAAAAAATGAGGGTCAAAAGGTATTTTGTCCCTCAATTATGATTAATCAGATTACTACATGTAATGCATTCATGTAATCTGACGCTATCTTGAAATAGGGCTAATTTCCTTCGCTTTCGCAGTAAATGGCTACTTTCTCGGTGAAGTGTGGGTCATTAAGGTATACATCGAATTGCATGCAAGCATGCATTGATGATACCTTTTGACCCTTTAATCATAATAGCCAATCCGTAAGACACAAGTTACAGAAAATATGGTATTTGCAGGGGAAACGGCACTTTCTGAAAAAACAATGCTAAATCCAAGCCGAGTTG